>Ga0209472_1000197_pt1 | contig 36735 bp, 30 predicted proteins | sample GraSoiAngelo_130_FD_185887 | JGI IMG/M metagenome (GOLD analysis project Ga0209472, IMG submission 185887) | Grasslands soil microbial communities from the Angelo Coastal Reserve, California, USA - 14_0929_02_20cm (SPAdes) (version 2) | ecosystem: Environmental > Terrestrial > Soil > Grasslands ... | reverse complement strand
ACGGGCAAGTGTTAACCACGCCATGTGTGGCCCAGCAGGGTTTACGAAACGGCAAAATCAGCGGCACCATAATGGGCGGATTACCCCGGAGCAGGCCTCGAGAAGTATCTGTACGTCATCGGTAAACGCGCTTGGCTTTTCACTTTCGATGTCAATCGTGCCAACCGCGCTTTGGCTTGTACCGTCGAAGATCGGAACAATGATCTCCGACCTGGTCGTGCCAAAGGCGGTGAGATACCGTGGATCGGCCGCGACATCCCCGACGTTCACTGTTCGCCCGGAGAAAATGGCGGCGCCGGTCAGCCCCTTGGTAATAGGAAACGTCGGATACTCAGGCGCACTGGGGCCGCTCCAGACAATATTTTTCACTACTCCCGCGGCATGGTCCACGTCATAAAGCCCGACCCACCGATAGCCGCGGGCACTCCTGATAAGTTCAGCGACACGTTGAAGAGTGGCGACCCGATCCTTCGCTGTGGAAACGAAGCTGTGGAGGTCCTTCATCAGGTTGTCGCGCTCCATGAGCATGTCGCTCATTACGCTCATTATAAGTAAGCAGCCTCTGTGGGAGGAGTTTCTACCCGTGGTCAGGCACAGCGAATTCGCTCCATTGGCCCGAAAACAAAAATGGGACAGGCAGAAATGCCTGTCTCACAATTCTCGTATGAGCAAGCGTCTAGGCAGCGATAGTTTGCTGTGTAAGTAGGTGCGCGGGAACCTTGCGCAGGTCCCACACAATGCCGAGCCAGGACATGACTTTGAGCGTGTAATAAGTGATGTCAATCTCCCACCAGAAGAATCCCTGCCGAGCCGAAGCCATAAAGTGATGATGGTTATTGTGCCAGCCCTCGCCGAGGGTGAGGAGCGCCAGCAGCCAATTGTTGCGGCTGGTGTCCGTGGTTTCGTAGCGGCGCGAACCGAACAGGTGCGACAGCGAATTGATGGTGAAAGTGTCATGCCACAAAAGAACTGTGCTCAGGCAAAAGCCCCATACAAAAAGATGCCATCCGCCGATAAGCCACAGCCCCACTCCGAGCGCGGCAGGCGGCACCAAGTGGTACTTGTTCAGCCAGCGAAGCTCGGGAAACTTGGCGAAATCGCCGATGTACTCCAGCCGCGTGTCATTGTATTTGTCGGAGATGATCCAGCCAACGTGCGACCAGAAGAACCCGAAGAGCGTAGGCGAATGCAAATCCAGTTCCTGGTCCGAATGCCGGTGGTGATGGCGATGATGCGCCGCCCACCACAGCACGCCCTTCTGTGAAGAAGTCATGGCAATAAACGCCATCACGAACTGAAACACGCGGCTGGTCTTGAACGAGCGGTGCGAAAAGTAGCGATGATAGCCAGCAGTGACGAAAAACATGCGCACGACCAGCAGGACCAGACAGGTCACCAGGTAATACCAGTGAAAGGGAATAAAGAAAATCAGCAGCGCGGCGACATGAATGAGCGCAAAAGGCAAAGAGAGAAGTAGGGAAATCCGCGAGCCATTCGGGAGCGGTATCGACAAATATCGAGAACCAGAAGCCATCCGGCAAAATCCTCCGCGTCCAGGTACGGACGCTTTTCAAAGCATCTATCGCAACGCAAGAGATCCAGCCGGAACTTCGCGCCACGAACCTACAATTTCAGTGTACGGTTGCGTTGAAGTGCGGTCAAGCGCAGTAAAGTACAGGTTCCCATTGTACAGATGCCCGGGAGTACAGGTTGGTTGTGAAAAGCCCTAAATTAAGTTTCTCTGACAGGGTTCGACGATGCTCACAAGAATTCTTTCCGGGGAGTATGCTATCGTCCCTGTGCACCGATAAAATCAGGAGTAGCAGCCCCGGAACGGTATCTGGGCGAAGGAAAAAATGGCTGAACGTCCCGTACTTGTTGGACTGATCCCGCAAGTCGTGGTGATTGATGAAGGCGACCAGGTATCTTGGATTTCCGATGCTGGCAATTTGCGCGTCGAATTCGATGTGAACCGCTGCCCGTTTTCCTCGAACGTTTTTCAGGCGCCGGCCGGCATGCGGCTGCTCAGCGGCCCGCCTCGCCCCGGAAACAAAGCGGCCACGTATAAATATCGCCTGTGGCTGAACGACCAACTTGTGGGCCAGGGCGAAGTAATTCTGCGTGAAAAATAATCGCCATAAAGTTTGGGCGCACGGACGGAGACGCTCTATCTCCCGGGCCATTGGCGCACTTGATAAATTCTTCTCATTCTTTCTTTGCCCAGCTTTGATGGCGTCCGCTTCCGTCATGTATTTGCCTTTTTTTGTTCTTCCATACCAGCGCGTGCCGCGCTTGTGATAGACGCCAGAGTCCGTGTTGACCCAGACCATGCCTGCGCTGCTCGCTGGAGGCGTTTTCTGTGCTGTTGTTGCCTTTGAGGTTCCTGTGGTCGCAGGTGCTGCAGCACCCGCTTTCGTGTCCTTATCTTTTTCTTTCTTTGCTGTGTTGGAGTCAGTCTGGCTCTGATCGCCAGCCTGCTGCGCCCCTTGCGCCAGGACCGTGACGCTACCGGCAAACAGCAACAACGCGCCGAACAAGGCGATCCGTTGTTTTCATTTTGAAGTATTCTCCGCCCGAAACGGCTGGTCCATTCTTCCCCAGGCTTGATTCGAGGGCAAGTATAAGCGATTGAGGCACTTCGAACGGGAACTTTAGTCTCGTTCTTGGGGAAATGAGGAAGTGGTCAAATTAGCGCTGGCTATGAAGACAGCGTGGGGTTACTTTGGCGCTAGACATGCGTCTTTATTATGGATGAGATGAGCGGCTGTGAAATGGGGACGGTCATGACAATACAGAGAAAACCATTCCTGCGAGTAAGTTTGATGTTCTTGTTTGCGGCAGTGGCCGGCCGAGCACAGACCCCCGCGCCGGCCGCACCCAGTCAGGAGCTGGGAGCGCCGCGCCCGGCCGGCCAATGGCGAATAACAAATGACGGGCCGGGCCAGCCGCTTCTGGGAAAGATTACGGCAATCAACAAAGGATCATTGGAATTAGCCAGGCCAGACGGGACAACGGCTAAGGTAAAGCTCACGGATAAGACGGAATACCGCAAGGACCGGCAAAGCGCGAAACTGGCCGATTTTAAGGTCGGCGACCTCGTGTTTGTGCGCGGAGAGGAGAATGGGGATCACAGCGTGACGGCGCAGTTGATCGGCGGGCGCTCCGGCGGTGGTGCGGGAGGCAGCCGAGGATTCGGCGGCACGGGGTTTGAACTTGGAAAAGATTTTGTTGTGGGCGAAGTTAAGTCGGTGGACGCGCCAAAGCTCACGGTGTTGCGGCCGGACAACGTCACGCAAACGCTGGAGTTGAACGAGGATACTTCGCTGCGCAAAGGGCGTGAAAGCATTACCATGGCAGACATCCAGCCAGGCGATCACGTGATGGTGCGCGGCGCGGTGGAGAATAATGTGTTTGTGCCGAAGAACCTGATGCTCTTTTCTTCCGAGCAATGGAAGCAGATGGAAGAAATGCGCAAGATGTCTGGAGTTGGGCCTGCCGGGAACGGGCCGGACGCAGGCAAGCCCGCGACCGCGCCGAAGAGCAATCCGCCTCAGCAATAGTTCACTCAGGGAGACTGGGATTTGAAGTCGATAGCTCGCGGCATCTTCATACTGCATTTCGTCGTGATTGTTCTTGGGTCGAGCGTCCAAGCCCAAGAGCCGACACCGCCTGCGCCCGCACCAGCGTCCCTGACAACTCCTGCCGTCGCTCCAACGTACGAAATTAGTGGTTCGGCGCGAAGCGGAAAGACTCCGCTGCCAGGAGTTAGCGTTACGGCCGTGAACACTCTAACGGGGAAGAAATATTCGGTGGCGACGAATTCCGAAGGGAAATTTGCGTTGTCCGGCATGACGCGGGGGAGATACGTGGTGCGCGTCGAGTTCATGGGATTCGCCACGTTTACGCAGGAAGTAGTGTTCAATCCGGAGAATCCATCCGCGAAAGTGGATGCGGAGCTGATTTTGGCTTCCCGGCAGCAGGAGCAATCGAACGGCAACCTCGCGGCCATTGCCGCCGCAGGCCGGGGATTTCAAAGCTTGGCGATGGACAACGCGCTCTCTGCGCTTGCCGGCGGAAGCTCCGGCTTCGGCGGAGGGGGCGGCAACGGCGGAGGCCAAAGTGGCAGTGATCTTTCAAGCCTTCCCCTGAACGGAGCGGGCGCAGAGGGTCCAACGGAGTCGGTAAGCATCAGCGGCGCGCAGGGACGGACGCAGGATTTCGGCGGAGGAAACGAAGAGGATCTGCAACAGCGGATCCAGGAGTTTCGCGATCGCATGCAACGCGAAGGCGGCGGTGGCTTCCCAGGAGACGGTGGTGGCGGCGGTTTTGGAGGGCCCGGCGGCGGAATGGTCATGATTGGCAGAATGCCGAAGGGCTTCAACATCAATCAGCCGCATGGCGTGCTGTATTTCTCTGACGATAACGCGGGATTGGATGCGCGGCCATATTCGCTGGCCGGCATTCAGTCGCCTAAGGCGGATTACAACCAGGCGCGTTTCGGCGTTAACGTGGGCGGACCGCTGAATATCCAAAAGAATTTCAACGGGGGGAACAAATGGTTCTTTTTCGGCGGATGGAATGGTTCGCGCGGGAGCAACCCGTATAATGCGTTCTCGACTGTGCCTACAAATGACACATTCAACGGAAATGACGAGCGCAATGGAAATTTTTCCAAGGCGACATACAACGACGGCAAGCCGGTCCAGATTTTCGATCCAAGGACGGGGCAGCAATATCAATTCAACGGAGTGCTGAATGAGATCGATCCGGCCCTGATTAGTCCGGCCGCAAAGGCGCTCTTGCAATTCATGCCCACGCCGAATATTGCGACGACGGCTTCTGGCCAGAACTTCCATTACGTGACGTCAGCCGCGAGCAATTCGGATACGGTGATGCTGCGGCTCATTCACAACTTTGGCCAGGCTGGCGGACAAGGCTCTGGCCCCTTCGTCATAGGTGGCCCAGGCGGGGGTGGAGGTGGCGGAGGGCGGCGGCGCGCGCAGAACAACATCAATTTTGGGCTGAACTGGTCGCGCAGCTCGAGCAACATCGTGAATCCGTTCCCCTCGCTCGCGGGAGGAACCGGAACGCAAGGGCTCAACGCCAGCGCAGGATGGACTTACGGTAAGGGCCGCATCACAAACACTTTCCGCGTGAACTACAACCACAATCATGTTTCCACGACCAACCTCTATTCGAATGCCCTGGACGCTTCCGGCCCTGGTGGCGCGGGGATAACCGGGATTTCGAACGATCCATTTGACTGGGGACTGCCGGGAGTCAGTTTCACGTCGTTTGGGGGACTAAACGATCCGGTCGCGAGGCGCGAACTGGATCAGACTTACTCCATCTCGGAAACCGTAGCTTGGAACCGCGGAAAACATAATTGGCGTTTCGGTGGAGATTACCGGCGCATCCTGCAAAGTTTTCACTCCGCAAGAAACGCCGAGGGCAGTTTTGTTTTTACGGGCTTCGCGACGTCGCAGTACGCGACCGGGAGCACGCAACCTGCAACCGACACCGGGTACGACTTTGCCGATTTCCTGCTAGGCTTTCCGCAGCAAACCTCGCTGCAGTCCGGCGCGAGTTCTTACAACTTCCGCGCCAACGCGTTTGACTTTTACACGCAGGACGATTGGAGGTTCCGTTCGAATCTGTCGTTCAATGCGGGGCTGCGCTACGAGTACAACGGGCCTTATACGGAGGCACAGAATCACATCGCAAATCTGGACGTGGCGCCGGGGTTTACGGCGGCTGCGCCCGTGCTGTCGGGCCAAGCCGGATTTCCGGCTTCGCTGGTGAGGCCAGACCGCAACAATTTCGCCCCGCGTGTAGGAATTGCGTGGAAACCGCAGAAGCAAACCGTGGTGAGGGCGGGATACGGAATCAATTACAACCTGGCGCAGTACGGCATTATGATTCAAAACTTCGCGTTTCAACCACCATTCGCGAACACAGCGACGAATACCACGGACGTCACCGGCTTCCTGACCGCAAACCGCTTAACCATCGCAGCTGGGTTCCCCAATTCCGGAAACACGGTAACCAACAATTTCGCCGTCAACCCGGACTATCGCCTGGGCTATGTGCAGATTTGGAATCTCGACTTGCAGCGGGAATTGCCGGGTAGCGTGATGATGTACGCGGACTATAACGGTGCGAAGGGAACACGCCTGGATATTGAGAGAGCCCTAGTGGTCCCAGGCGGCCAGCCATTCATTTACGAATCGTCGGAAGGAAATTCGATTTTGCATGCGGCCTCGGTACGCGTACGCAGGCGGATGACTAAAGGGCTGGGATTGAGCGCACAGTACGTGTTTTCGAAGTCCATAGACGATGCTTCGTCGATCGGAGGCGGGGGAAGTGTTGTGGCGCAAGATCCTTTCAACGTTTCCGCTGACCGCGGGCTCTCCAGCTTTGACCAGCAGCACAAATTCACAGGAAACTGGACTTACGACCTGCCTCTCGGAGAAAACCGCCGTTTTGCAACTAAGGGTGCTTGGAACCATATTCTGGGAGGATGGCAGTGGAGCAGCGACTTTACGATTGGATCCGGGCTGTATTTCACGCCGCGCGTGCTGGGCGGGGGAGTCGATATCGGGCGGGGCGTAAGCGGATCGCTTCGCGCAAACGCCGTTGCGGGGCAATCGATTTCGATCAGTGACCCGACGACTCTCAAGTGGTTTAATACGGCAGCATTTTGCGCGCCAAGCACCATGTGCGTCAATCTTGATGGCTCCCCTTTTGGCGACGCCGGACGAAATATTATCGAGGGCCCAGGGCAAGTTGCCATGAACATGTCGCTCAACAAGACAATTCAGGTTAAAGAATCCCGCGCGCTGGACCTGCGCATTTCGGCAAACAATGTTTTTAATACCGTGCATTTCACTTCCATCAACACGGTCGTGAATTCGTTTACTTACGGAGAGGTTACGGGGACGGGCAGCATGCGTCGCGTGACGATGACGGCGCGGTTCCGCTTCTGAAAGAAAATGTATATGCAGTTTCCCAGAAAAGCATTTTCGATCTTCAGCGCAGCAGGGCTGCTGCTGCAAACGGCGGCGCCGGTGGCCGCCCAGCAGACCGGGCAATCTGAATCACGCATCCAGGTGACGAGCGAACTTGTCCTGGTCAATGTGGTCGCACACGATAAGAAGGGAAACCTCGTCCGCGATCTGAAGAAGACAGATTTCACTCTCCTTGAGGACGGGAAGAAGCAGGAGATTTCTACTTTTGATTTCGAGAATGTAGACGAGATGGCAACCGCAGGCGCAGCGGAGGCCACCGTATCGGGAATGGTAGGCGGAACCGTGCTGCGCGCCGGGAAGCAAGCCTCGCCATCGCTGGACGCACGCGACCGGCGAATGATTTTGCTCTTTTTTGATTTTTCAGCGATGGAGCCGGAACAGATTGACCGGTCGGTCGAAGCAGCCAAGAAATTCGTCAGCACCAAGATGCTGCCAGCCGATCTAATGGCCCTGGTATCGCTCGCAACGAACATGCATGTGGACCTGGATTTCACGGACGACAAGGCCAAATTGCTGGCGGCCCTTACCGCGTACAACTCCGGCCAAGGCCAAGGATTTGAAAACGGCAACACGGGAAGCGCGGAAGGCGCAGCAGAAACGAGCGGAGGCTTTTCAGTTGACGATACGGATTTCAACACGTTCAGCGGGGACCGCAAACTGCTGGCACTACAGTCGCTGATGCAGGCGCTGGGCAAGCTCCCGCAGAAAAAGAGCCTCATCTACTTCAGCAACGGAATAACCCAGACGGGTGCCGACAACCAGTCCGCCCTGCGGGCCGCAACCGCAGCGGCTGTGAAGGCCAACGTATCCGTCTATTCGATGGACATCCGAGGCCTGCAGGCGTTTCCCCCGGGAGGAGAAGCGCAGTCGGCCAGCTTGCATGGGCAATCCGCCTATTCGGGCGCGGCCGTATTGAACGATCTCAATGGGAACGCCGCGTCACAGGAAACGCTTGCGACGCTCTCGTCGGATACCGGCGGGAAAGCGTTTTTCGATTCGAATGATTTCGGTTCGGTATTCTCCCAGGTGCAGAAAGACAGTTCGGCCTATTACGTTCTGGGCTTTACTAGCAACAATCCTCTAAAAGACGGACGATTCCGGCGCCTAAGAGTGCAGGTCAACCGGCCGGACCTAAAGCTTGATTTTCGCTCGGGCTATTACGCCGGACGGGATTTCGAGCACCTGAATCGCGTGGATCGCGAGCAGCAGCTCAATGACGAGCTAGCCGCGCAGTTGCCTCGCGTGGACGTGCCCCTCTACGCGGGAACGGCGTTCTTCCGCCACGATGACTCCCACTATTACCTGGCGGTTTCTTTGGTGGTGCTTGGCTCCCAGATTCCATTCGTCACGGAAAAAGAGCAGGACAACGCGACAATCGATATCATCGGGGAAGTTCGGGAAGGGGGGAAGTTCCCCGTCGGGCAGTTGCGAGACACCCTCAAATTAGCTGTGAATAGCGCCCAAGAAGTCCGCCGCAAGAACGTACAGTACAACACGGGCTTTGTACTCGCTCCAGGCAGCTACCACCTCAAGTTTGTCATCCGCGAGAATCAAACCGGCAGGATGGGCTCTTTCGAGACGGACGTGCAGATCCCCGACCTCCGCAAGACGCCGCTAAAGATGAGCTCGGTCGTGCTCAGTAGCCTTCGCGCTCCCTTCACCGGCAAGAAAAGCGGAGCGAATCCGCTCGTGCGGGACCAGATGGAGCTGGTGCCAAACATTACGCACGTTTTCGCGCCCGACCAGCACCTCTATTTGCAGTACGAAGTGTACGACGCGGCGAAGGGGAAGAATCCAGCGCCCGCGGCCACGAATGGCCAAAATTGGACTGCCAAGGATACCCCGCCAGCCAAGCCGCCGAAGGACAGCATTCGGGTTTTCACGAGTATTGAGTTCCTGCAAGGCGCTACAAAGGTTTACGAATCAAAACCGGTGGTCGCAAACGAAGTGACAGCTCCGGAGCGTAGGGCCGTCATTTTCCAGATGGACTTGCCCCCACAGGCCTTGAAACCGGGGCTGTACCTTTGCCAGGTGAACGTGATTGACGACGTGGCGGGAAGCTTTTCTTTTCCGAGATTTCCCTTGCTGATCCGCGAACCCGCACCTGCACCGGCGAGCAAAGCGGCGGATTGAAGCCGCGCTGGCAAAACGTCCAGAAACGTAGAAACGGCTCAAACAAGTGAGTTAGGATCAGTCGCCCACGGCTGCTGCGCTTCGGGACATTTCGACGGACTCGGCTAGACCCCGTCGCATCGGCCCCAGAACGAAGGCGGGTACCTCGCGCTCCGGAGCCAACGAAATGCTGGTAGCCTTGCGCGGGAATTCGTTGCGGCGGTCCAGAAACAACCCCGCCTCTTTCAAAAACTCAGCCGAAAAACCCATATCCTCGGCGCGATCCACACCCCAGAACCACAGTTTCTCTTCTTGGCGCTGGAGGAAGTCAAGAGCGTCTTCCAGCCGTTTCATCGCGCGGTCAAAAGATGAAGCAAGGAAGAAGACACCCAGCGTCCAGGCATGGCGAGGATAGCGCGCCTGAATGCGGACACAGTATTTGCCAGACTGATTGCGGTCGATGGTGCAGCGATAGTCGTTACGAACAGAAGAAATGCGTGCTGCCATGTTGGTATCACCAATTTTTGGATTGCTGGCGCTGGGTGGCCATAATTGCTTTTGCTCCGAATTCCGGGGCCTTCGCTGCAACTTCGAGAGATCTAAACAAGGGCGCAAGGCTTGCAATTCGGCTTCAAGGAAAGCACCAATAGCCTAGCGACACGCATGAAAAAACGCAAGTGCGTCATTGTGAACATACAAATCCTTTATTTTCTTATATTTAGACTAGCCAAACGTCCCGAAGCTCTTCAGTTTGTCGGGCATGAGCTTGAGCTTGCCTTCTTGCTTCAAACGATTGTCCAGAGCCTTCTGGAAGGCCTCGAATGCCAGGCTTCGCTTGGATTGCAGCAGTTCTTCAGTCAACTGCTTCTTCTGTTTGTCAAAATCGGATGGATTTGCCTCCGTTTTCTCGGCGACCCGGTAGACCAGCCAGTTTTGTCCCAGGCCCAAGGGAGCAGCTACGTCACCAGCCTTCAGGCTGAAGGCCGCGCCGAGTTGCTTGCCGCTGGCCCCACTGGGTATCGAACCGTCGCGCGCGATGAGATCGCTTATTTTCGGCTCCAAACCGAGCGCACGGCCTGCGGCATCGAATTTTTCGCCCGCTCTGACGCGCTTGATCAGCTCATCAGCTTTACTCTTGGCCAAGTCCGTAGACTTCTCGCGTTTCAGGTCTGTGATCACCCGATCGCGGACCTCTTCGAGCGATCCTTGGTGCGCTGGCAGGATCGATTTCACGGACAGAACGACGTAGCCACGATCGGTGCGAATCGGAAGGCTTGTTTCATCCTGCCTCGCACGGAAGATGGCATCTCTGGCTTCCTGAGAATTGGCGAGCTCCAGCAAGGGGTCGGAAGCGGCAACGGGACGCGTCTCCCCTATTGTCAGGTGAAACTGTTTCGCCAAATCGTCCAGGGATATTCTTGGCGCCTGCCGGATGGCGGTGGTTAGTTGATCCGCGATGGCGTTGGCTTGCTTGTCTGCTTGGGTGGGCAGGAAGTTCGCGCGCAGGGAGTCCTTGACCTCCTCGAATGGCTTGGTGTGGGCGGTTTCCTTCTCCACGACCTTGATGATATGGAAGCCATACTGTGACTTGACAAGATCCGAAATCTGGCCTGCGTTGAGGCTGAAAGCAGCCTTCTCGAATTCCGCGACGGTCTGGCCTTGCGTAATCCAGCCCAAGTCACCGCCCTTGTCCTTCGATCCGTCTTCGGAGTACTTCTTCGCCAGGTCTTCGAACTTTCCACCCTTTTTGACCTGCTTTAGAACCTCCTCGGCCTTTTTCTTGATTTCCTCGACTTCGGCATCCGTCTTTCCGACGGTCATAAAGAGAATGTGCTCGACGTGCACCCGGTTGGGCACCTGGTACTGCTGAATGTTGGCCATATATTGCTGCTTGAGGACGTCATCGGAAACTTGCAGGCTCTGGCGGATATGGTTTACGTCTACAACCGCGTAGCGTGCGACGCGCCTCTCGGGCACTTGGTATTTCGCCTTGTTCTTTTCGTAGGCGGAGTGGATTTCAGCCTCATCCGGCGAAATCTTCGCCTCCAGGTCTTCCGGCTTGATAAGCGCGTAGTCCAGCTTCACCTTTTCATTCTTGTAGCGGAATTCGTCTTGCAGCTCGGCGGGACCAACGCTGATCCCATCGGTCACCAGCTTACGGAATTTCTCCTCGAGTAAGCCCTGTCGGATGAGCTCCTCGAATACTGGCACCGTCAGTTGAAAGCGCGCCTGGACTTCGGCGGAATAGCGGTCCATGCCAACAAACGTGCCGCCATTGAACGCCGTTGGAACGTACTGGCGGATGCGGTCGGCCCGCTCCTGATCGGAAACGGCAATTCCGAGCCGCTTGGCCTCGTATTCGATTTCCTTTTGAAACACCAATTGCTTCAGGATCTGCTGGGCGTAAAGCGCCTCGAGGGGTTTCATGTTGGGATTGCGCTGCTCGATCTGGTTGAGCTGCTGGCGCACGTCCTGCACGCTGACGGACTCATCACCGATCTTGGCCACGGTGTCCGTAGAGACTTCGCCGCTGACCGGCGACTGAGGGACGAGGTAGAGCAACATGCTCCCGCCCAGAACCAGTACGACGACCCCCAGGAGAATGCGGTACCCGAGCTTGCTTTTATCTGCGCCAGCCATCCAATGAGTCTCCCACGTCAGTAGACAAACTTTAGATTATAGAAGATATAGGCACACGTCTCAAACAGAATCATCCTTCCGGGCGCCGGGAGAATTCTCCTGTAGCAGCGGACGAATGGCCAAGCACCCTTTTTCGTCCGGGAAAGAGAGCAACCAAACGTTCGCTATGAGGCCTGCCCCAAGGTACAGGCGAAGGTCAGGTGGCCGGGAAAGGACTGTGCTATTTGCACTTTGACTACGCGAAGCTGCTCAATTCCTGCATACGGAAACCGCTGTGCTACATTGAAAAATTGGAGCGTTCGCTGGACATTCAACCGTGACGACACAGACACCCATCGATCCAAGATTCTCTCGGGACCAACAAAGGGCGCCGCACGTCGAGGTGTACTGGAAAGCGGTCACCTATAAAACGGTAATCGTCTACGTACTGCTGGCCCTTACGATAATCACCGCCGGCGTTTTCGCGATGAACCCTGATCTGTATCAAGTAATCCTGAAGAAAATAGATAGGGTGGTGAGCGACCCTGAAATGGAAACTCAGGCCGCCGATCTGAAGCACGCGAAGTTCGTCAATCTCGACGGCAAAGTCCAAGTAAAAAAGGTGAATTCGGTGCAATGGGTGGAAGCGGACTACCGCACTTCCCTCGACAAGGGCGATCTCGTTCAGACCGGAACCGACGCCAATGCGCGCATCACCTTCGCTGACGGCACGACTTACACCGTGAAGCCGGATACGCTCGTCACCGTCGAGGAGAATTCCACAGAGAACGACAAGCCCACCAGCGTGGCCATGCAAATCAATCATGGCCAGGTCGACCTTGCAACGCCAAACTGGAGTTCCCCTGACTCCAAGGCCGCGGTCAGTGCGGAAGATGCTACCGCCCAACTGCATTCCAACAGCCGCGCGGCAGTCAAGTCTGATCCTGAGAAGAAGGAAAGCGAAATCGTCGTTTCAAGCGGCAGCGCGCAAGTGCAACGTGGCCAAGAAAAGATTGATCTCGCGCCGTACGAAAAACTGACGATTCCCAAGGGCGGGCCGATTCAAAAAACCACCGTGCTAGCTCCTCCCGACCTCGTCGAACCGTTGAATCTCTCGCCGATCACCGCGGAAAATCCTCGGCTTTACCCGGTTCATTTTGAGTGGAAGCCCATTCCGGATGCCGTATCCTATACGCTGCGAATCAGCACCACTTCAATGTTCACCAAGACGGTAAAAGAGGCTCCGACCAAGGGCACAGGCATAAACGTCACGGGCCTGGATCCTGGCGACTATTTTTGGAGCGTCACTGCAACGGATGGAAAGAAGCAGACCAGCGAAGTCAGCACAATTTTCAAGTTCACGCTCGTGGCGCAAGGCAAGACACAGGACATGGTCCTGGAAATTACCAGCACGCAGGTTGTCGGACAGTCGGCAGAGATCGTGGGCCGGACGGAACCAGGTGCAGCTCTGATTATCAATGGACAATCCGTGCCTAACATCGCACCCGATGGGAATTTCCGGCACTTCACCGATAAGCTTGCTCCGGGTCAGCATACGATTTCGATTATCGGGGCGAATCGCCGGGGCGGAACGGCAACGAAGCAGGTGTCCATCGTGGTTCCGAAGTAAGAGTTCCGAAGAAAGACCCAAGCGCCTTTGCGCTGGTCGTAGTGTCCGGAGACAATAGGAGTTGAGGGCTGGCCGCGGTGAGGCCAGCGCTAGTGCCGGCCGGACAGCGGAGAGTCTTTCTCCGCAGGGGGATGGGGGATGAACAAGAACGGTTACAACATGAGGTCGGTGTTCAGTCTATTTTCTTCCGACCTCGCCATCGATCTGGGCACGGCAAACACGCTGGTCTTCGCGCACAGCAAAGGTATTGTCGTTAACGAGCCCTCGATCGTGGCCATCAACAAGGCCAGCGGAGAAGTCGTGGCTGTCGGCCGCGAAGCAAAAGAGATGCTCGGACGCACGCCGGGCAACGTCGTCGCCATCAAGCCGATGAAAGACGGTGTCATCGCGGACTTCAAAGTCACCGAAAAGATGCTGACCTATTTCATCCAGAAGGCTCACAATCGGCGCGTGCTGGTGCATCCGCGAATTGTCATTGGCGTCCCGAGCGAAATCACTCCGGTGGAAAAGCGCGCCGTGCAGGACTCTGCGTATCGCGCGCGAGCCAGCGAAGTTTTCCTCGTCGAGCAGGCCATGGCCGCGGCGATCGGCGCGGGACTGCCAATCGAGGAACCCTCCGGCAACATGGTCGTGGATATCGGTGGCGGCACAACCGATATTGCGGTCATCTCTATGAGCGGCATCGTTTATTCAAGGTCCGTGCGCGTAGCGGGCAATGAGATGGACGAAGCCGTCATGCAATATTTGAAGCGCAAATACAACTTGCTCGTCGGGGAACGCACTGCGGAACAAATCAAAATGGAGATTGGCTCGGCGTATCCCCTGGAAAAACCGCTTACAATGGAAGTGAAGGGCCGCAACCTCATCGAAGGCGTACCGCGAACGGTCACCATCGATGACAGCGAAATTCGCGAAGCGCTGAGCGAATGCGTCGCGACCATTCTTAACGCCGTGCGTGTTGCGCTCGAGCGCACACCTCCGGAGCTTTCCGCCGATATCAGCGACAGAGGTATCGTCCTGACGGGCGGCGGCGCGCTGCTGAAGAATCTTGACAAGCGGATTCGCGAGGAAACTGGATTGCCGGTTTCGATAGCGGATGATCCGTTGGCGTCAGTGGTGCTCGGCACAGGAAAAATGCTGAGTGATTTCAAATTGCTGCGCCAGGTTTGTATCGACTAAAGAAGAGCTTTGCACTGGGGATTGATCACGCACATCACGAGCCTCCGGTCACAAGTCACCAGCCGCTAGTTACCGGTCGCTCCAGCAAATACGAAGAGAATATCGCCAAATGGTTGCCATTCCTTCTCGCCATAAATCACTGGTCCTGCTTGCAGGTGTCATTATCTTGCAAGTGCTCATGCTTGCAGTGCAGATCAAACGAGAATCGCAAGGGCGGCTTATTCGCGTTTGGACCGTTGGCGCGGTTTCGCCATTTGAACGTGCAGGCTCCTCGAGTTTCGGGTGGTTTCGCGATGCTTGGCGCAAGTACTTCGCGCTCCAAAATACGACGAAGGAAAATGAGCAGATTCGGCGCGAGAACGATGCGCTGAAACTCCAAGTCGCGCAGCTTCAGGGCAAAGCCGCCGAAGCCGACCGCCTGGCGATACTGCTGAATTTCCGGAAATCGCACGCCGACGTTCCGATGATCACGGCACGGGTGATTGGTACGGGTGCAGGAACCGCGAGTCTCATGATTCAACTGGACCGCGGCGAGCGCGACGGCATCCGCAAGAATATGGGAGTGATCACTCCGGACGGCGTGGTCGGCAAAGTCGTTGAAGCCTATCCGAATGCCTCGCAAGTGCTTCTGCTCACGGACAAGGAGAGTGGCGTCGGCGCAATGCTGGCGGACTCCCGCATCCAGAGCCCCGTTGGGGGACAGGGTGAACCTCTCTTGGTTATGAAATACGTTCCGAACGACGATGAAGTCAATCTGGGGGAACGCGTCATTACTAGCGGCATGGACCGCATCTTCCCGCGCGATCTTCCTGTGGGCACCGTCACAGAAATCAAGGCCGGCAATCCGTTCAAGCAGATTCGCGTCAAGCCGTCTGCAAACCTCGAGCGCCTTGAGGAAGTGCTGGTTCTTCCATCACTCCGTCCCCTCGAAACAAGAAGTGAAGAACGTCCCGCCAATGCGCAGCCTTCCGCTCCAATCGCATCTGCTCCCCCACCGGCGGTAAGACGATGAACGACGCATTCGATATCCGCGGCGAATCGCACATCGAAGTTCATAAGTTTCGCGCCGGCGCCATCATCATCGCCACGCTGCTGGCGCTGGTGATCCAGGCTTCTTTCCCGATTCATTTTGCGAAGGCCGCTGTACTTGATTTTCCTTTACTCGTGACGATTTATTTCGGCCTCAGCCGGCGCAATCCTTCGACGGGCCTTCTCCTGGGCATGGTCATTGGCCTCTTTCAGGACAGTCTTAGCGGCCCTACGGTTCCACTCGGACTTTACGGAATCGCGAAAACCATCATCGGATATCTTGCTTCGTCGATAGGCGCGAGGCTCGATACGGAGCATCCCGCTGCGCGTTTCGCCCTCACCTTTGCGTTCTTCATTGTGCATCAGGGCCTGATTGCCGTTACGCGCGGGATTCTCCTGGGACAACCCGAGCCCTGGTTCAACATGCATCTCATTGTCACAGCGCTCGTCAACGGGCTGGTCGCGGTGCTCCTCTTCCTACTCTTGGACCGCCTCCGCAGGAACTAGCGATGCGGCATGCTTCGGCCGCTGGATCTCGGTTGTTTCTTGAGACTTAGTTGGCCAGAAACTGTTTGAACTCGTCGAACACGCTCGATATCGGCAGCGAGAGTTTTTCGCGCTTCAAATATGCGGCAAGACGATCTGGCAGGGGCGGCGCAGTGCCGATAGCTTTCTTAACTACATCGGCGAATTTCGCGGGATGCGCCGTAGCCAGCACCAAACCCTGCGCCGGCTCCGCATGTTCGAGTTTGTACGCCTCCCATCCGAGCACCCCCACTGCGGTGTGCGGGTCGGCGATATAGCCGAAGCGATCGTGGATGGCCTTCATCTCCCGCAAGGTTTCTTCGTCTGTCACGCCGTGCCCCCAAATCTCCTTCTGCACGTATTCGAGGCGGTTGCGGCACAAATCGAGTAAGCGCGGAAAATTGTTTGGATTGCCCACGTCCATGGCATTCGAATACGTGGCCTTCGCCGCGCGCGGATGAAATTCTCCGGTGCGCAAGTATTCCGGCACGACGTCATTGGCATTTGTCGAAGCCACGTATTTCGCTACCGGCAAGCCAATGCGTTTGGCGAAAATCCCTGCGGTGAGATTGCCAAAATTCCCACTGGGCACCGAAACGATCAGCGGCACCGAAGCCACCGGCAACTGCCGGTAAGCCGCCACGTGATAAAACATCTGCGGCAGCAGCCGTCCGATATTGATGGAATTCGCGGAAGTCAAAAACGCGCGCTTGTTCAGTTCGACGTCGGAAAACGCCTGCTTCACCAGCCGCTGGCAATCATCGAACGTGCCCCCCACTTCGAGCGCAGTGATGTTTTCGCCCAGCGTGGTGAACTGCTTCTCCTGCGCTTCGCTGATGCGTTTCGATGGATAGAGAATCACCACGCGGATTCCCGGCACGTTCAAGAAGCCATGCGCCACGGCGCTGCCGGTATCCCCGGACGTCGCCACCAGCACGGTAAGGGGCCGCGTTTCGCCGCGTACAAAATACGCCATCAGCCGCGCCATGAAGCGGGCGCCGAAATCCTTAAACGCTAGCGTCGGCCCGTGGAACAGTTCCAGGATGTGCAAGCCGGGCGAGAGCGACACAAGCTTTATGGGAAAGTTGATCGCCTCGCTCACGATTTGCCATAGCAGTTCTTCTGGAACATCCGGCGTGGCAAACGGACGCACCACACGGAAGCAAACTTCCGTGAACGGCAGTCTCCGAAATTCCTCGAGCCCCTCCGGCGAATGGCGCGCAATCTCGACGGGCATGTATAGGCCGCCGTCGGGTGCAAGTCCGCGCAGGACGGCGCCGCGAAGCGAAGTCAGCGGGGCTTTGCGCGATGTGCTCCGATATCTCAACGAATCTTTCTCATCGCGGGCCCGTCGTTTTGTCTTGGATCATTTTCAGAAAGGAGGGTGCATCCAGAGAGCCATCGCGCAACGCCGCAACTTGCAGCGTGCAATGCGCAAGCGCTTCATAGCTTTGGCGCCGCGCGGCAATCAGCGCCGGATAGCATCGCGCCACTGTCTCACGCGGTTTTTCGCCTGACTTAGGTTGAAACGCGCCGCGCCACAACACCGGCTTGGGATCGTTCAAATATCTTTCGATCAGGAGTTGCTGCTCTTCCGCGGAAGCTGCCAGATGCACAATCGTCATTTGCCGCCGCAAGCGCATCAGCAAATTGTTCCCGCTATAAATGACGCTTCCTGTGGTATCGAGCACCAGCGATTTAAGCAGCTGTTGCTCGAGCTCCGTCAAGATTTCATCCAGCGTATGAATCTCCTCGGCTAGGTACTCGGATTCCCGTTGAGCGTAAGTCGCGGCATCCGGCCAGCCCATCCACGCAGCAACGCCGTTGATGCCGGAGTACCCGCCGGCAGAAAGGCGCGACGCGAGCTTCTGCTCGATGCGGTCGTCGCAAGAAACAGCAGGACACCCAGTGGCAGCTAACTTCTTTGTCCAGAAGGTTTTCCCGGCGCCGGACATGCCAATCAACGCAAGTCGCAGCGGCTTTTCCCTGTTTGTTTCAGCGGCCATCGGTGAACTGCCTACGATAGCGTGATATCCGCAGCCACGGCAACATGCGTAGCGCCGCAGCAGAGTTAAGCACCAATGCATTCCTGGAACCTGTCCTCCCGGACGGCTTGCGGCCCCTTGATGCAGGTGGTAGGTTTAGAAGACTCTTGCTGCTTTACGCAGCTTCGGTCCGGCGGTGATTCGGGAGTCCCGGGAGATTTTTTCGGTTCCCAGGTTCGAGGAAATTTTCGAAGGACATTTTCGGCGTGACTCTGCTCTTTTTCAGGGTCCACTCGAAACCCACGCTGTGTATTTTTTCGTGACGCGAGTTTAGTCCGGCTAGTGCAGTCAAATTGGGCCGGAGCGGGCGGAAAGCCCTGGAAAAAAGTACTCGCGCGCGGGGTTTTCGTGTCGTACTGGTTCCGCAACGACAATCGATTGCCGCAGGCGCGGCTGGCCATAGCATCCTACATCATCGTGGGAATGATAGGCGTGTTGCTGCTCGGCTTCTGGAAGCTCCAGGTCATCGATGCGGATAAGTACAGCTCGCTGGCCGAGCGCAACCGCGTGCGCTACATTCCGGTGATTGCGCCGCGCGGCCGCATGCTGGACCGCGAAGGCCGCGTGCTTGTGGACAATCGGCCGTCCTTCAGCGTGCTCCTCCTGCGCGATGATCTGGCGCAAGTGCAAAAACATCTGGCGGGCATCTCGGAAGGTCTGGGAATTCCCCTGGATGATTTGCATGATCAACTTAACAATGCGAAGAATCTCCCGAAGTTCCAACCCATCATCATTAAGCCTGACGCCTCGCCTGCGGACGTCGCCTTCATCGAATCGCACCGTTCGGACATTCCCGTCCTGGAAATGATCCCCGTGCACCGCAGGCGTTATCTGCCGGGGGGATTTTTTGCTCATGCTGCGGGCTATGTCGGTGAAGTCAGCGAACAACAGATCGAGGCAAGTAATGGAAGGCTCCGCCCCGGCGACTTCGCGGGAAAGACCGGCCTGGAGCGCCAATACAACGACCTGCTTCAAGGCACCGACGGCATGCGGCGCGTGGTCGTGAACAGTGTTGGCAAAGAAGTCGATCGCCTGGCCACGCAAGAAGCCATTTCCGGCAAGCAGATTTTGTTGACGATCGATTACGATTTGCAGCAAGTTGCCGAGCAAGCTTTGGGAGCGCGCCCTGGTGCCGCCGTCGCGCTGGACCCGCGCACCGGCGAAGTCCTGGCGATGGTGAGCCATCCGGCACTGGATCCTAATGATTTCGCCGTGCGCATCTCGGCGAGTGACTGGAAAAATCTCAACGAGGACCGTCAAAAGCCGCTCCTCAATCGGGCGATTCAGGCGCAGCTTGCTCCGGGGTCGGTTTTTAAGATTGTGACCGCCACCGCCATGTTGGAGGACAAGAATCCTCCGGAAAGTTTCACGACATTTTGCCCCGGCTACGCTACTTTTTACGGCCGGCAGTTCAAGTGTTACATTTACGGGAAGGGCTCTCACGGTGTGGCAGGGCTACACAAAGCGGTCCTTGAATCTTGCGACATCTTCTTCTACAACGTGGGAATGCGCTTGGGAATTGACCGCCTTTCGTACTACGGCAGCAAATTCGGGCTCGGACGCAAGACTGGAATCGATCTCCCAGAGGAGTTGCCAGGGCTGATGCCTTCCGCTGAATGGGTCGAGCGCGTCTATCATCGCAAGTGGTATGCCGGTGAAACGATTTCGGTGGCCATCGGTCAGGGCGCCGTCATCACCACTCCTCTTCAGCTCGCTCGCATGATCGGCGGAATCGCGAGTGGCGGTGTTTTCAAACAGCCTCACCTCTTGAAGGACGCTCTGAATGTTGGTGAGGAACGGGTTGCGCTTTCCGAGGCGACTGTGGAAAAAATAACCGACGCAATGTACGGCGTCGTGAACGAAGAAGGCGGCACGGCACGAAATGTCAGGCTACCGGGAATCGAAGTGGGCGGAAAATCGGGAACTGCACAGGTGATCGGTTATGCAACCCGTGAGAAATTCGGAAAACAGAAAAAATTCGAGGACAACGCGTGGTTCGTTGGTTACGCGCCGCGCCGCAACCCGGAAATTGTCGTGTGCGTGCTGGTACAGGAAAGCGGAAAACACGGCGGCGAAGCAGCCGGTCCCGTGGTCAAGGAAGTTATCAAGGCCTACTACGACAAGAAGAACAAGAAGACCCAGGGTCAGGAAACGGCCGAATCCAAGCAGCCTGATTCACGGAATACGCCGGCTCGTGTTGCAGCGACTGCTCCACGGTCAGCCCTGAAGCCAGAGGAGAGCGCCGCAGTTGTGCCGGCGCGCGCCAGCCCCGAGCCACGGCGCTAGAGGACTCTAATGATTTTGTCTTATGAAGCTCAGACGCGAAACACTGGCGCTGACAGCACCTGGCTGGTTCTTGGCTTTCAACCTTCACGCTTGAACTTTCAACCTCCGCGATGAAAGACGCACCCGGAACCCGCGATTACGACTGGCTGCTCTTGGCCATCCTCGCCGCTATCTGCGCGCTTGGCGTGATCGAAATTTATTCCGCCACGCACGGCAGCACGCTATCGGGCATGCACATGAAGCAGGTGCGCTGGTTGGTAATCGGTTTCGTGCTGATGTTCGCGCTCTCGCGGTTGGACTATCACTTGATTCTGGATCAGGCCCCCGCCCTGTATCTGCTCGGCATCACTGCGCTGATTGCAGTTCTCCTTGTTGGGCATACTCGCTTCGGCGCCAAACGCTGGATCAACGTTCCAGGTATAGGAGAACTTCTTCAGGTGTCAGAATTGGTCAAATTGATTATAATCATAGTGTTGGCGCGCTTCTTTGCGGAAGTCCGCTCCGATCAGCTTGATCTGCGTGACCTGATCAAGGCAGGATTGTTGGTAGGTGTTCCGCTGGTTTTGATACTCAAGCAACCCGACTTGGGGACGGCCCTCGTGCTGATCCCCTTGCTTGTGGTTGGCGCATTTCTGGCGGGTTTGCAATGGCAACACGCGGCGGCGTTTTCGCTGGCAGGGATTTTGTTGGTGGGCGCAGTTTTCTATCCTCCCGTTAGCCGGCGAATCCTCAAGCCGTATCAGCGGGAACGAATTACTTCTTTCCTGCACCCTGAAGAGGACGCCAAAGGCTCCGGCTATCAACTCTTGCAATCAAAGATTGCCGTGGGCTCGGGTGGCTTCTGGGGCAAAGGGTTCAGTAATGGCAGTCAGAATCAACTCGGCTACATCCCCGTCCGGTACTCGGATTTCATTATGTCGGCGTGGGCTGAAGAACAGGGGTTCAAGGGCGTGCTTTTGGCCCTCGGGTTGTATATGGCGCTTCTGTTGCGTTTAGTGCAGAATGCTCAACGCGCGAAAGATCGCGCGGGAATGTTTCTGGTCATGGGCGTGGCAGCGGCGCTTGGGTTCCATGTACTGGTAAACGTGGCAATGGTCATCGGGGCTATGCCGGTAACCGGCATTCCTTTGCCATTGATGAGTTACGGAGGTTCCGCCACGTTGTTTGTTTTCCTGGCGATTGGTCTGGTGATGAATGTCCGGCTTCGCCGCTTCGTCAACTGACCCAGCCGCCAGTACCGAGTGACGTCTCTGCTTCCGCGGAACGCACCGGAGAAGAATTGGATTTGTTGATCCCGGCTCGGCCGAGGTCGCAAGTAAGAAGGATTTTTAGAGTGAGGACAGCATCGTCCGCCGATCGCCCGGCTCGTTTCCGGCGACGGACCAGCCTCGACAGACTGAGGAATCATCTTTTAAGTAGCCCCGACCTAGTCGGGAGCTACGCCTCTGGCTTCGAACGCCAAGCCACTTCCCTACCAGTGTGGCCAACGTGCGTCCCGGCATTGCCGGGAGCGGCTCCGGTTTTTGGAAACTCCGACGGGCATACGCTCGCGGCGATGCTTCCTGGCAGTCTCGGCCAAGCCGGGGCTGCACAGAAGGGTGATTCCGGCTGCGCTGGAATTACGCATAAGGAGTTTTCATGTCGAAAGAATTGGTTATTTCCGCGGCCTCCCACGAACGGAGAGTCGCGATTCTTGAAGAAGGTCAGTTAGTCGAAATCTACATCGAGCGGGAAAAAGAGTTCGCTCTCGTCGGCAGCATCTACAAAGGAAAAGTTACCCGCGTTCTGCCAGGCATGCAGTCCGCTTTCGTGGACATCGGTCTGGATGGCGACGCTTTCCTGTATGTCAGCGATGTTTTTGAAAATCTCGAAGACTACGATCACGGGCACCCGCACGAGCAGCCGCAAACTTCCGTGGCACCGCTGCCCCCGGCTATTGGTGCTCCCGTGGAAGTGCTTCCAGGCGAATCTCTGGCCCGGGCCAGCGAGCACCACGAAGAAGCACACCACGACGAGTTCCATCAACACGAAGCCCACACTGTAGATGAACAGCACGCTTCCCACGAGGACGCTCCAGCCGCCGGGGACCAGCACTTGGAACATCACGACGCGCTTCCTTCTGCTCCCCCGGAAGAGCATCACGCCGAAGCGGCAGAGGAGCGCCAGCCGGACTCCAACGCCTCCGCGCCCCAGAATTTCGCGCCCCATTACAACCCAACACAAAACTATCCAGCCCGCGGTGGCAACGACCGTCCGGGACAGAGTTTTAGCCGGGGCGGGGATCGCGGCGGTGACCGAGGCGGGGATCGTGGCCGCGGGGGCCGTTGGGGACGTCGTGGCGGACGCCATCGCGGCGGACCACAGGGTGGTCCCGGCGGACGCAATCTTCCTCCTTCGAAGTACGCGTCGCCACAAGGCGGCGAATCCCGTGGATACGATAATCGCGGCGGCGGACAGTCTCGCGGCTACGACAGTCGGCGTGCGGAGGTTCCGCGCAACTCCGCACCCTCCGTGACCCGTGCGCCCGAGGAAGAGATCCTTCTTCCCGGCGAATCTCTGGCAAAGTACCGCAACAAGCCTGCCGTCGCGCCGGCTCCTGTTCCCGTTGTTGAGCATGAAGCACGCGAAGAGCGTCCTGCTGTCGAAGAAATTGCACCACGCGCAACCTCCAATCTCCCTGCCGCTGCCGCGACCGGCGGCGTTCCTCGGCGGTTTTCTGGCGGATTGCCCCGTTGGCTTCTGGCAGATGCCGGCGCCGAAGTAGAAGCGGCGCCCTCAGGAGAAACTGTGGACTCCGTTGGGGAATCTCCTGCCGCGGGTGACTCTCTATCTGAACCTCTACAAGAGCCAGTTGTTAACCATGTGGAAGCACAACGGAATGACGTTGAACTGAACGAGGATCAAGTCGCCGCGCTCGCCTCCAGTTTCGTCGAAGCCAAGCAAGAAGAGACCTCGGACGCAGTGGAAGCTGACGCCATCGTCGGCGGCGCCGAATTCGACGAAGAAGAGGAAGAAGAGACAGAAGCCGAAGAAACCATCGTCACGGAAGTTTCGCAGCTCTCCGCGGAAGAAGCCGAGGAAGTCGAAGCCGGCCGCGCCGCTAGCCGCGCGGAATTTGCCGCTGACGTGGCTCAGGAGCATGCCGAACACGCCGCTGCTCACGGTTCACACGAGCATGGCGAACAGGAACATGTCGAACACGAATACGTCGAAGCGGAGCATGTTGAAGAGGAAGTGCTATCCGCGGCCGCTCACAGCGAATCCGTTGCGCAAACCCCTGCGGTCATCGAAGACGACGCAATTCTCCTCCCTGGCGAGACTCGGGCGCCGCGCATTGGTGGCCCCGCGGCTCCTCGCGAGGATTTTCCGCGTGATTCCGCCCGCATCGGCGGCAACCCACGTTCACGCTTCCAGCGGCCGTTCCGCAGCGGCGGACGCGACCGTGGTCGCAGCGGACGCCCGGACAGCCGTGGCGGACGTCCCGATCGCGGCGGGCGCCCTGGCGGGCCGCGATTCGAACGCCGCGGGCCAGGTGGTCCAAGGCACAACCGTGGCTATCAAGGCGGCCATTCCGGCCCATCGCGCCGTCCCCAGCTCATTTCCGAAATGCTGAAGGCCGGCCAGGACGTGGTCATCCAGATCGCCAAGGAGCCTCTCGGCAAGAAGGGTGCGCGCATCACCAGCCACGTCGCTTTGCCGGGCCGCTTCCTTGTCTATATGCCCACGGTTCATCACACGGGGGTTTCACGCAAGATTATCTCCGCGGAAAACCGCTCGCGTTTGCGCCGTCTGGTCAGCGAAGCTGGAAACGCCTATCCCGGCGGCTTCATCGTTCGAACCGCGGCCGGCGGGGCCACGGACGACGAGATCCGCACCGACATCGAGTTTCTCGGCAAAACCTGGAACGAAATCAAGGAGCGTAGCGAGCAGCGCAAAGCACCTGCTCTGCTTCATCGCGACCTCAATCTCGTCGAGCGCATCCTCCGCGATTACGTTAGCGACGATTTCACCGGCATCTGGATTGACAACGAAGAGGAGTACGGCAAGATTGTCGAGTTCGTGAGCCGCTTCCAGCCCAAGCTCGTCAACAAGGTCAAGCTCTACACCAAGGAAACGCCGATCTTCGAAGAGTTCGGCATCCAGCACGAGCTCGACAAAGCGCTGCGCGCCAAGGTCTGGCTCAAGTCCGGCGGCTACATCGTCATTAACCACACCGAAGCGCTCGTAGCCATCGACGTCAACACCGGTAAGTTCGTCGGCAAAGGCTCCACTCGTCTCGAAGACACTATCGTCAAGACCAACCTCGAAGCCGTCAAGGAGATCGTCCGCCAGATTCGCCTACGTGACCTCGGCGGCATCATTGTCGTCGACTTCATTGATATGGAGGAGCGCCGCAACCGCGAGAAAGTTTTGTCCGCGCTGCAACAAGCCCTCGAAGAAGACAAGGCCCCGTCAAAGGCGCTTTCCTTCAACGAGTTCGGTCTGGTCTGCATCACCCGTAAGCGCACTAAGCAGGCTCTCGAGCGCGTCCTCTGCCAGCCGTGCCCGTATTGCACCGGCTCCGGTATGGTCAAGTCCATCCCCACGCTGTGCTATGAAATCCAGGCCGAAGCGCGCAAAATGGCGACTCCCGATCACGAAGGCCCGAACCTCACCATTCGCGTGAATCCGGAAATCGCCAAAGCCCTGAAGACCCGCGAGTCCATGCTCATCGACGAACTCGAGCAAACCTCGCACAAGCACGTCATTATCCAGTCCGACGCCACCCTTCATTGGGAGCAGTACGACATCTACTAGTAGGACAGGCATTCTTGCCTGTCTTCTTGAAGGTTTGTAGGGGCGCAGCAACTCTGCGCCCTTCTTGACACTGCTCCCGCGATCGCCCCGGCCGAGTTAATCGTCCGGGCCCCTTTCTTAGTTTTTTCTCCATGCCACTGTCTGACTCCCCCAGGAATGGAAAGCGCCAAAACCTAAGAAAAAGCTGTAACTATAGGCGCGCCGACTGAGTAAGTAGTGATAGAGAGTGGCAGATGGAGCTGTTGGAGCGTTTCGCGTCGGGCGACCTGGAAGCCTTCGAGGCGCTGTTTCGGCAGCACCAGAAGGAAGTTTACGCCTGGATTGTCCGCATCGTTCGCGACACCGGTATCGCCGAGGATCTCACAGTGGAAACTTTCTGGCGCATCTACAAGGCTCGATCTCGGTTCCAACCGCAGGGCAATTTCCGCGCCTGGGCGCGCCGGATCGCTACCAACGCCGCGTTCGACCATCTCCGGCATTCGCATCGCGAAACCGACCTGCCCGAAGATCTCCCTCGCGCAAACGACGCGGATCCCGCAATCCGCCGCGAGGCCCGCGACCGCATTAGGGTGGCTTTCCACGAGCTGCCGGCAAAATACCGCCTCGTGGCAACCCTCGCCTTAATCGAAGAAGAGCCGTACAACAACATCGCCGAGGCCGCGGGCATTTCCGTTGCCCTCGTCAAAGTCCGCGTGTTCCGGGCAGTTCGAATCCTGCGCAAGAAGCTCAACTCTTCTGGCGTGGAGGTCAATGCGAAATGAGCAGTGAAGAGAATCACAAAGAGATGAAAGATCTCCTCAAGCAAGCGATCCCGCCTGCACAGGACACCGAGCTCCGCCGCGACCTCTGGCCGCAAATGCTCCGCAAGCTCGAGCAGCAGCCGGCCCCTGCGCTGCATGTTCCCTGGTTCGATTGGGCGCTCGCCGCGATTTTATGCGCAGTGCTTGTTTTCTTTCCAGGTTCCATTCCGGCGCTGCTATATCACCTGTGAAGATGGAGGCCTTATGAGTCAGCATATTTATCTGCGCGCGTACATGGCGGGCATCGTTGTGCCCACGGTTTTTCTCCTTGTCGTTGCCACTGTTTTTACGATCGCCCGTTACGTTTACAACATTCCCGTCCCCGTGGAGCGCGTGATCGTCTTCCCCATGGCCGTTGTTCCCAACGCCTGGGGTCTTTGGAACGTTCTCTTCGTTGCGCTGCGTTCGCGCCTGCAACTCTCCATCGGCCTCCACGGCGCTCTTTTGCCGATTCTATTAGCACCATTTGGAATTGTAATTGCGAGTCTTCTCAATCTTCCCGTCCCTAACTTTGTAACACACGCTTTTCCGATCGCCGCGCCCGTCGGGCTGCTCGTCTACTACTTTGCGTGGAAATATCTGGTCAGCTTTCTGAATCGAGTTCAAGAGATTGCTTGAAGCCTGCTGCGCCCGACCTGTACCGACGGCCAGTGTTTGATTTGCGCAAGCCGCAGTTTTTCGGGGTTGCCTCGTCTCCTCCACGCAACTAAAGTGATTGCACACTGCTCCTCCCACCCGGAGCTAAACTACATTTCTGTACCATTTAAGGGAGGAAGTATGTGGAATAAGCAGCAAGCTGTAGCCGACGCGCCCGCCGCTCCGCCAGTTCAAACCGCGACATCGCCGGTTGTTCCGTTCAACGCTCCTTCAGGAACGCGGCTCGGCAACGCCAGCGTACGTGAAACTGCTCGTCTGGGTGCTAGCCTGGCAATCAAGGGACATATTACCGGCACCGAGGACCTGCGGATCGACGGCAAGGTGGACGGCCCCGTCTCGCTCCGCGGCCACGAACTGACCATAGGCCCCACCGCCCAGCTCAATTCCGAAATTCAGGCTGGCGAAGTGGTCGTTTACGGCAAAGTCGTCGGGAACCTCCACGCACGCGGCCGCGTCGACATCAAGAAAGATGGCTCGATCGTGGGAGATATTTCCTCGGCGCGCATCAGCATCGAGGACGGCGCCCACTTCAAGGGTCGCATCGAAATCGACCCAACCAAGACTCAAGCCGCCGCCGACTAGCGGGTGAAAGACGCCCATGTGCAGGGTTAGCGTGGGCGTCTTTCCTCAACTCCGTTTTCTAACTTCCTGAATACCGCTGCTCTTTCCACGGATCGCCGTAAGCGTGATAACCATTCCGCTCCCAAAATCCCAGCCGGTCGTGGTCCAGCAACATGAATCCGCGTACCCATTTCACGCTCTTCCACGCGTACAGATGCGGCACAATCAGCCTCAATGGCCCGCCATGCTCCGCGGTCAGCGGCTCGCCATCGTGCTCAAACGCAAACAGCAGATTCGGCCTCAGCAAATCCGCCAGCGGCACATTTGCCGTGTAGCCTTCTTCCGCCAGCACCAGCGCAAACTGCGCCTCCGGTTTCACTTTCACCAGTTTCAGCACGTCCGTGAACAGCACGCCTTTCCAGCGATTATCCAGCCGGCTCCAGCGTGTCACGCAATGAAAATCCGAAGTCACTTCCGCATGCGGCAGCGCGCGAAATTCTTTCCACGTCAGCCGCAGCGGATCTTCCACCAGTCCCGAAATCTTGAAGTCCCATTTCGCCGCATAAAAATGCGGCACGCTCCCGTAGTGCAGCACGGGCCACTTCAGCGTCAACGACTGCCCGGGCGGCAATCGTCCCTCCGCCTTGGCCTTCTTCTCCAATTCCCTTCGGTCTCCCAGATCTCCAAACAATGCCATCTCTTCTCGCTCCTCCTGACCCACGTCCAAACACACGCAACCACACGCTCAAGACTAACGCGCTATTAGATGCCTCAACGGAATTGACGATTCAGATCAGACGGTTGCGAATAGTCTCAACAGATAGGATTAGCTGATGTCGACTTCTAGTCCGCCAACCCACCCAGCCACAAGATTGTAGATGAATGCACCGATGGCGGCGAAAATTCCGCCGATGATGCCGTAACATATAGGAAAGAAAATGATCGCTCCGAATCCCATACCGAAGCCAAACAGTCTCGAACCTGGCGCCGCTGACTGTCCCAGGGAACCCAGAGTCCCCGCCACCATGGAAATAAACGCCATGAATATCCCTAGCAGCAGTCCCAAGATGGCGTACGTAACGAGACCAATTCTGAATGCCGATCCTGGACCGATCCGCTTTACGGTTGTCATGCGGGACCTCCTCGTCTGAATGGACGCGATGCTAACAAAACACTAGTGCAACATCTAGCAATAAATCTTGGCATCTTCATCTTCGGAGTCGCCGGTCCTCCATTTCCCATGTGCAATGCCGACAAATCCAGAATCTGACCGCAGCTTCGCTGTCCGGTTCCGCGACGGCTCTTCCCGCAACCGGACAGTTTGCGTTCATCCCGCCTGCCCATGAGCCACTAAGTATTGGCAGCACAAGGACTTAAGACACTGCAAGCACGGAAGGCCATGTGCCCCTACTTCATGTTAAGTTCACCGGATTTCAGGGAATGTGCCCATGCAAACACTTTGGCAAGACCTGCGCTACGCGATCCGCATGCTGAAGAAGAATCGCGGATTCACCGCCGTCGCGGTGCTGACGCTGGCATTGGGCATCGGCGCCAACGCCGTTGTCTTTAGCGTCTTGAACGCCCTGATCATCCACCCCCTGCACGTGCCGGACGCCGAAAGCCTCTACGGCATCCAGCATGGCAACGAGGCTTCCTCGTCTCAGTCCTACCCCGACTATCTCGATCTGCGCGATCGCAACCGCAGCTTCGATGGTCTGGCCGCGTATGACGCCGCTCAGGTAGGGCTAGACACCGGCGAAAATCCATCCCCCGTCTGGATCGAACTAGTGACCGGGAACTACTTCGACGTATTACGCCTCCAGCCGCATCTTGGCCGTTTCTTCCACGCTTCCGATGAGCATGGCCCGAACAGCGCTCCCTACATCGTTCTCACCTACGACTATTGGCACGCGCATTTTCAGGATGATCGCAGCGTGGTGGGCCGCGTCGTTCAGGTGAACAAGCATGCCTTTACCATCATTGGCGTTGCGCCGCCCGGCTTCAACGGCACCCTGGTGTTCTTCAATCCTGGTTTCTTTGTGCCCATCGTGAACCAGGAGCAAGTCGAGGGTGTAAATGACCTGGACGCGCGCGGCAACCGCTGGGTCTTTATGACCATGGGACATCTGAAAACGGGAGTCACTCCGGCACAGGCGATTGCCGATCTGAACTCCATCGGCTCCTATCTCGAAAAGACCTATCCCAAGGACGACGACAAAAGAACTTTTACCTTGGCCCGTCCCAGCCTCTATGGCGACTATCTTGGCAAGCCCGTCCGCGCTTTCATGACCGGATTGATGCTCCTCGCCGGCTTGATTCTGCTGGCCGCTTGCGCCAACCTCGGCAGCCTCTTCGCCGCGCGCGCCGCTGACCGTTCTCGCGAACTGGCTCTGCGCCTCGCGCTGGGAGCCAGCCGCTCCCGCATTTTGCGGCAACTCTTTACCGAAGCCGTGCTGCTTTCCTTGATGGGCGGCGCTGTCGGACTATGGGGCAGCGTTGCGCTCCTCAGCGGCCTGAGCACGTGGCAGCCATTTTCCCGATGGCCCATTCATGTGCCTGTGAACCCGGACGCCAACGTTTATGGCGTGGCTCTGCTCCTGACTTTGGCCAGCGGATTCCTCTTTGGCGCCGTCCCAGTAAGGCAGGTGCTTCACACCGATCCCTATGAAATCGTCAAGGCGGGATCGCTTGCCGGCGTCGGGCGTCGCGTCACCATTCGAGACTTCGCGCTTGTCGTGCAAATCGCCATCTGCGCCCTGCTGGTCACTTCTTCGATGGTTGCCGTGCGCGGACTGGTGCGCTCGCTGCACAGCAGTTTCGGTTTTGATCCGTACAACGCCATACTGGCCGACACCGATCTGAGCATGAGTGGTTACCGCGGCGATAGCGTGCCCGAAATGCAAAAGCGCATGATCCATGCTCTGGAAGCCATTCCTGGCGTAAAGTCCGTGGGATTAATTGACAGGGCGCCATTGGTCACTGGGAGCGCATACGCCGCACACGTGTTTTCCGATGCAACGACGGACCTGAGGCCATCGAATGCAGTTGCTCACGCCTTCCTGTTCAGCATATCTCCCGAATACTTCCGCGCCGCGAGCACGGCCTTGCTCTCCGGAAGGCCCTTCACGTGGCATGACGATAAGAATGCACCGAGCGTGGCCGTGGTCAACCAGCAGTTTGCGCGCACGGTCTTCGGGTCCGCGGCAAACGCCATGGGCAGATACTTCAAGAGGCGGGATGGAACGCGCACACAAGTGGTGGGCATTGTAGAAGACGGGAAATATGCGAGCCTCACCGAAGACCCGCAGCCAGCGATGTTTCTCCCCATCCTGCAGCAACCATCCAGTCAGACATATCTGGCGGTGCGTTCGGACCGCGATCTGGCGCAACTGGCGGCAGCCATCAGAAGTGCAGTGCGGAACCTTGATGCAGGTCTTCCTATTTACATGGGACCGTGGGACAAAGAACTGGGCACCACTTTGTTTGCTGCACGCATGGCGGCGATGGCCCTGGGTGTCATGGGCGTGATGGGCGCCATGTTGTCGGTAACAGGCATCTTTGGAATCGCTGCGCATTCCGTGAGCAAGCGCCTGAAAGAACTTGGTATTCGCATGGCTCTCGGCGCGCAGCGCAAGGAAGTGTTACAAGCAGCTTTGGGGCGCGCCTTCAAATTGCTCGCGTTTGGTTCCGTAGCAGGATTGCTCCTCGGAATCCTCGCCAGCCGCGTGCTGGCCTTCATCGTGTACCAGGCCACTCCCCGCGATCCGCTGGTGTTGGCTGGCGTCGTCCTGGCAATGGCGTTGCTGGGCCTGGTGGCTACCTGGATTCCCGCGCAACGCGCCCTCTCGATCGATCCTGCCATCCTCCTGCGCGAAGAGTGAACTACCGCGCACAGGAGTTCTTCGCGCTCGCAGAAGAGCACTGACGACGAATGTGCGTCGAAGACCGAGCGGCACCGCGTTCGCATTTATATGGAATCTGAGGCAACGTCAAACTGCTGGCATGGCGGGCAATTGCCTCTCGAAGTCGAATAATCCTATTTGATGTGGTTTGGCTTTGGCAGGTGAACAGCTGCCATACATGCCTAATTTGAGCAGAGTAGCGTGCCTCCAAAGACCGCCTTCTGTGCTATGTCCGTTCCTTCCGGGTTGCTCGTGATCCAGACGAATAAGGACGTGTCGGCGTGTTCACGTCAGCCTTGCCGCGCTGCCTCGATGGCGGCGATGTCGATCTTCTTCATCGTCATCATCGCCTCGAAGGCACGCTTTGCCTCACCGCCACCAGCCGCAAGCCCATCGGTTAGCGCGCGCGGAGTGATCTGCCAAGAGAGGCCCCAGCGGTCCTTGCACCAACCGCACTGGCTTTCCGTGCCGCCATTGCGGACGATCGCATTCCAGTAACGGTCCGTCTCTTCCTGATTCTCCGTCGCGATCTGGAAGGAAAAGGCCTCGGTGTGCCTGAACGCCGGGCCGCCGTTGAGACCGAGACAGGGAATGCCCAGGACGATGAACTCCACCGTCAGCACATCGCCCTTTTTGCCGCCCGGATAGTCACCGGGAGCCTCGTGAACCGCGGTTACTTTACTATCCGTAAAGATGACGGAGTAGAAAAGCGCCGCCTCATGCGCGTCCTTGTCGAACCAGAGGCAGATCGTATTCTTTGGCTTCATGTTCGTGTGCTCCTTGTGCTCGATCAGGGCGAACGCCGCGGTCTGTGCGTCGGTCCGTATCAGTGACCCACCAGTTCATCTGCTGATCTGCTACGGCCGACGTCTCAAATTGGTCGCCGCCCGTCCTACCCTTCTGAATCATATCGCTGGCAGGGATCGACTTCGAGATCCGAAGCTATGACAGGCCAATTTCCGAATGGTCCCGATTCGGGTTCCTCCTAGGGGTCCTTTACCGATCATGCCAGGATCGTCGGCGCAAACCGGAAGTGATCGCCAGAAACGGTGCGCCGGCGGCGGGTGGCAGGCGTGTGGCACACGCCAAATGCTTGGCACTCAATTGGGTGTGTTCTACTTTGCGATTTGTTTCTGTGCTCGTCTTTTGCAACTCCGCAGCGTCAGCTTCCCTTCGCGATGTTTCTTCATCGCATTTACACCTTCCATCAACTCGTCAAAATCTTCCTCTTTGCCATTGCTGATCCTCTCGACATCGCTTGTAACCCACAATTACATTCCGGCCGTCTAAGCCGGGACACTTTACCATTCCATTCGAATGGTGTACCAACAAATAACTTGACGACCAGAGAATTTCGTGCTACTCTGCTTTGTGTATATCGCATCAAATTCTCGCCTCCTCGGTCACTTACCTCCTAACCCTCATGGAATCATACCTTTTGCAGCCCCCCACCCTCTAACCATAGCCGAATCATATCGTTACAAGAACATGGGGTGGGGGTATCCCCGACGTTGTGTGTCCTCTAACTCCTTTATCTGCAACATCTACGGACCTCCCCCTAAATGTTGCAAACAAAAGACTTACGGATTGGCTAAACCCTTTACATGCAACATTTACACAAAACACGGGGTACCCTCCTTCCAGCCGGAACGGCTGCCCTCAGAAGGTCCGCCCCTACACGGTCCAGACGATGTGGAGCCTTTTTTCGACGTAGGAGAAGTCCCGGTCGCTCGTGGCGAGAGAGGCTTTGCGAGCGGCCGCGAGGGCGGCGGCAAAACAGTCGACGTAGGGGAGGTTGAAATTGGCTTTGAATTCGGCGGCGTGGCGCGCGAGCTCGGCGTCCGCCGGGACCAAATGGATCGGCAGTTGGGCAATCTGCGTGAGAAGATTGCGCGCGAATCCCGCACCCTGGTCGCGCCACACGGAATAGTACACCTCGCCCCAATTGACCGCGCACATGAGGAGTTCGCGCTTGCCATCGAAAGCGAGTTGGATGAGTTGCTCGACCTTTTCGGCGCCGGGTCGGTTCGCCGAAAACGTAATGATGGCGCTGGCATCCAGAACGATGCGCTTCATGGTTCGGGGCGCTTCATGATCTGGGGCGCTTCACAGTTTTCGCTCTCGGCGGCGCTCCTCGAGGAGGAATTCCAGGGCCTTGGAGTCTTTGCCGAGGCAGCCGCGCAGGCTGCGGATAAATTCCGCGGTAAGCGGTTGGAGAATGAGCCGGTTCTCCTCTTCGACGAAGGCCACCTTGGTCCCTTTTTTGATGGAGTATTTGCGGCGAAGTTTCGAGGGGATGACCAGCTGGCCTTTGGTGGTTACGGTAGAGACTTCGGCCTTCATGCGCGCTCCAGGAGGAAGATTCGAGGAAAGTATACCAGAATGGATAATGTAAGTCAATTGAGCCGGCGTCTTACAAATCGAAGACGCGGAGAGGACAAGCCTGCGCGCGCCCGTGTGCTATCATCGCCTTTGCTGCCTCTCCTTCGGCGAAGAAAGCGAGCCAGGAATGACCGCGCGAATCCTCGACGGCGCCAAAATCCGCGACCAGATTTTCGCTGAGCTGAGCGACGAAGTCCGCCTGCTCACCTCGGCCGGCGTTCGCCCGGGCTTGGCCGCTGTCCTGGTCGGCGAAAATCCCGCCTCGCAGCTTTACGTGAAGAGCAAAATCGCCGCCTGCGAACAACTCGGCATCGCCAGCGCTCTCCTCACGCCCCCAGCCACCGCTACTACGCTTGAAATGCTCGCAGTCGTCGAGGATCTAAATCGCGACAACAATGTCGACGGCATTCTCGTCCAGCTTCCGCTTCCCGCGCAGGTCGATACCAAGCGCATTCTTGAAGCCGTCGATCCTGCCAAGGACGTGGACGGCTTCCATCCCGTCAATCTCGGCCGCCTCGTCAGCGGGCGCCCCGGCCTGGTCGCCTGCACTCCCGCCGGCTGCATGGAAATTCTGCGCCGCAACGAAATCCAGATCGAGGGCGCCAACGCCGTCGTCCTCGGCCGCAGCGACATCGTCGGCAAACCCGTGGCGCTTCTGCTGATGCACGCCAACGCCACCGTCACGATCTGCCATTCCAAAACTCGCGATTTGCTGGACGTCGTTCGCCGCGCCGACATCGTAGTTGCCGCCATGGGCAAAGCCGGATTCGTCCAGGCGGATTGGATCAAGCATGGCGCAGCCGTCATCGATGTGGGCACCAACCGCGTCACCGATCCCAAAGAAGCCGGACGCCTCTTCCGCGATTTTCCCGATCGCCTCGAAAAATTCCGCGCCAAAGGCAATGCGCTCGTGGGCGACGTGCACCCGGGCGCCATCCACACGGCTGGAGCGCTCACTCCGGTTCCTGGCGGCGTCGGCCCCATGACCATCACCATGCTGATGAGCAACACGGTAAAAGCCGCGCGGCTCCGCCGCGCCTCTCCAAGATTTTCCGCCACGCAATCAACCGCTTCGGCGCGGTGATCGAAATGCTCCGACTCGGCCTTACCGGCGGCATCGCCAGCGGCAAAAGCGCCGTCGCCGCCATGCTCCGCGAAATGGGCTTCGCGGTTCTCGACGCCGACGGGCTGGCTCACAAACTCATCGAGCCGGGCCAGCCCGCCTACGATGAAGTCGTCAAGGAATTCGGTAGTTCGATCGTCGATGCATCCGGGCGCGTGGACCGCACAAAGCTCGGCGCGATTGTCTTCGCGGATCAGGCGAAGCTCGATCGCCTCAACGAAATCGTGCACCCGCGCGTCGCGGAAGTTGTTTTCAGCCAATTCGAGGCCTGGCGGCGAAGCGGCGTTCCCGATGCGGCTTTCGTCGAAGCCGCGCTGCTCATCGAATCCGGCATTCACAAAAAACTCGATGGGCTGGTGGTCGCCTGGTGCACGCCGGAGCAGCAACTCGAGCGCCTCCTCGCGCGGGGCCTCAGTGAAACCGAAGCGCTCCGCCGCATGGCCGCGCAACTTCCTGTCGAGGAAAAGTTGCGTCTCGCCAGCGAAAAAATCGATTGTTCCGGCACTCTCGAAGAAACTCGGCGCCAGGTCGAAGCTCTCGCCACCAAGCTCCGCTTCAGCCAGGCGGCGCGGTGACCTGTTTCGAAATTTTTCTTATACTATCGGAATCGAGTGGATCAGAAGGGACGACAGCCATGAGCGAAATAAGCACATCCAACCGAACCCGCATCATTCTTGCCGCGCTGGTGCTAATTCTCGGCGCCTTTTGGGCCGGCGCGCGATTCGCTCCTCGCCAACCCACCAGCGTCGAAGCTTTGCCTCTCGGCGGTGCGGCCGCTGCAAAATCCATCGCCGAGCGCGATAGCGCGTTGACCGACGATGAATCCATCAACGTGCGCATTTACCGCCAGGCCTCTCCGGCAGTCGCGAATATTCTCACCAAAGCTACTGAATACGATTTTTTTATGGACCCTGTTCCCGTCGAAGGCGCGGGCTCGGGTTTCGTGATTGATGCGCGCGGCTACATCCTGACCAACTTTCACGTCGTCGAAGGCGCACAGTCCATCGAAGTGGTGCTGGGCGATCAATCGCGCTACCCCGCAAAATTTATCGGCGCGGATCAGCGCAATGATGTCGCGCTGGTGAAAATCGATCCCAAGGGGAAACATCTCGCTGCGCTGTCGCTGGGAGATTCCACATCGCTGCAAGTCGGCCAGAAAGTCCTGGCCATCGGCAATCCCTTCGGTTTCCAGTCCACGCTAACGACTGGCGTTGTCAGCGCGCTCGGACGCACGGTGCAAACGAGCCAGACTACTTTCATTGACGAAGCCATTCAGACAGACGCAGCCATCAACCGCGGCAATTCCGGCGGCCCGCTCATCAATACGCACGGAGAAGTTATCGGCATCAATTCGGCGATTTACACACCAACAGGCACCACCGCGGGAATCGGCTTCGCGATTCCCATCAACACGGCGAAAAATATTGCGAATGATCTCATCACCGATGGCCGCGTTCACCGCGCTTTTCTCGGCGTGGAAACGCTGCCGGTGAATGGCTGGCTCAGTGAAGCGCTGGACCTTCCCGTGAAAGAAGGTTTGCTTGTGGAGAGGGCCACAAAAGGCGGGCCGGCGGCAGCCGCCGGAATTCGCGGCGGCGATCGCGTGGCGCAAGCCGGCATGCGCAGGATCTACATCGGTGGCGACGTCATTGTTGCTATTGACTCTCAAAAAATTGCAGGGCAATTCGACGTGAACGTGCTCCTCAACCGGAAACGGCCGGGCGATACCGTGACGGTAACGCTCTATCGCGGCGGCAAAAAAATGGATGTCCCCGTGAAGCTCGGCGAACGCACCAGCTGAAAAATGATGTAGGGCCGCCGATAGCGCGAGGTACTCTTCAGCCGATGCTCGTAGCTCACTGATTAAAATCAGCGCGAATTTTATCTCGCTCTGAATCGCTTAGTGAAAACCAGCCCTCCGCGAGGTCGCGGACACGCTCAAGTTCGTGTTGCATCTCCGCGTGTTTGGCTTCCATGGCGTCGGCGCTCGCATCGCTGGGAACATGAATTGGCGGCGCAAAGAGTATCACCGTTCGCGCAAACGGTTTTGGAAGCAGAAA
>Ga0209472_1000196_pt1 | contig 36797 bp, 29 predicted proteins | sample GraSoiAngelo_130_FD_185887 | JGI IMG/M metagenome (GOLD analysis project Ga0209472, IMG submission 185887) | Grasslands soil microbial communities from the Angelo Coastal Reserve, California, USA - 14_0929_02_20cm (SPAdes) (version 2) | ecosystem: Environmental > Terrestrial > Soil > Grasslands ... | reverse complement strand
ATACAACCGCGACTTCACGGTCGAGAGGGGAATGCTGAGCACGCCCGCCATCTCGTCGATTTGCAATTCTTCCTGGAAGCGCAGGACCAACACTTCACGATAAATGGCGGGAATTCTCTGCAGAGATGCTTGAACGCTTTCTTCGGTCTCTTGGCTAAGAACCTGGCGCAGCGGCGAAGGATCATTTTCGTCCGCGATTTGCAGCGGATGCTCCTGTTCGGGATCCATCAGCGTGTCCAGACTTTGCGCTTTCTTGGAGCGTTGCCAGTCAATCACCAGGTTTCGCGCAATCGCGAAGAGCCAGGCTTCAAATTTTGATTTGCCATTGTACTGATGGCCGCGCTCGAGGACGCGGATCCAGGTCTCCTGAAAAAAATCCTCGGCGCGCTCCTTGTTTCCGGTGATGTAGACGAGATAGCGGAACAAGCGGTATTGATACTGCTCGATCAGGCGGTCGAGAAGATCTGGGTCGCGGCGCTGCAGGCCGCGCGCGACGGTCTTTGCTTCATCGCCCATCAGTGTCGAGAAGAGTAGCGTTTGCCCCGGCAAGGCCGAGGTCGCGAAAAAGCTGGACGGCTGCGGCGTCAAGCACGAGGTCGTGGCGCTCATTCTAATGGGTATACGAGGAAGTATGGAAAAAGACTCAGCAGGTGACAGAGAGGCTAGATGCCCCCCCACCCCCCTATGACTTTGTATGAATATCAAAACAAAAGAGTTACAGAAAAAGCATTTCGTAAGTCGTTGATTCTAAAGGACGCGATTTTGGTTGTTTTGGGTTGGCAACGGGCCGAATTGCCGGTCTGAAAAGAAAAAGCGGGAGCAAGCTCCCGCACTCCAAATGCAGTTTTCTACGGAAGGAAGTGTACCACAAATTACTGGAAAGTCAAAAGGAAAACCTTGGGAATGTCAAACCTCTTTTGAAATGTCCCCTTAACCAGAGTCGAGAAAGCGTAACCTTGGGGGCTGGAAAGGCCTGGAGCACCATGTATTGTCCCCAGTGTAAAGCGGAGTATCGACAAGGGTTTACCCGTTGTTCGGACTGTGACGTGGATTTGGTGCACGAGCCTCCCGCATCTGCGAGCGGTCCAGTGGACGCAAGTGGGCAAGATGAAAATCCGGATGATCCTTTTTGCTCTTTTTGGCGCGGCGACGACCCGCGAATTCATGCCGAACTTTGCGAACTATTGAACGAGGAAGGAATACCTCACAGGACTGTCCGGCGGGAAGACCACCTTTTCAACCTGAATACCAAGAGTGCCTTTGAGATTGGGATTCCGTTTTCGCAATTTGAGAAGGCGGAAACTGCGATCAAGGTCGCCTATGGGACAGAAGAGGAGCAGCAGGACGCCGCTCTCCTTCTGCCTTATGGAGAGGGGTACGCGCCTGGGGTTCGCGGCGTTTTTCCGTGGCGACCTTCGGTAAAGGGTTTTGTTCGAGCCGCAATTGATGGGGAAGAGGAACCCGAGAATGTAATGACGCCGGCTTCTGAAGAACCCGATATGGACGGGCAAGCGGAAAACAACCCGAAGGGTTGGGATCCCACGAAATGGAATCCCGAAGAGGCCACGGTGCAAGTGTGGCTAGGCGAACAGACTTATCCCGGAGAGATCATCGAAATGGCGCTGTGGGAAAATCAGATTCATGCGCGCCTCGAAAAGAAAAAAGGAAGAAACGCTGTTTACGTTTTGCCTGAAGACGAAACGCGCGCCCTAGCGATTGTGAAGGAAATCGTCGAAGGCGCGCCGCCGGAGTAGGTCTTGCTTGCTATGGCTCAATCGAAACAGGCGGCGGTGGGGTTTCGCGTGCATTCGGGTTGGAGCGCGGTTGTGGCGGTGTGTCTCGAAAAAGGCGCGCCCGTTGTGCTGGCGCGGCAGCGAATTCACCTGGTTGAAACTTTCACCTACGAGTTCCGGCAGCCTTATCATACGGCAGAGAAAATGCTGGGGGGACAGGCGCGTGAATTCATTTCGCGGATGATGGCCGAGGCGAGGCGATTGGCTTACCGCGCAATCCGCGAGCTTGAATCGAGAACGCAAGAACAGGGCGTGAAACTCACGCGGTGCGGGCTGCTGCTTGCTTCCGGCAGAACGCTTCCTGAGTTGGACAAGATTCTTGCTTCGCATGCACTGATACACACTGCAGATGGGGAGCTATTCCGCGAGGGGATTCTCCACGCGATCGCCCGTTGTGGCCTGGAAGATTTCCGAGTCAAAGAAAAAGAACTCCTGGACCGCGCTGGGCGAACGCTGCGTATCAAGCCAAATGCGCTAATGCGACGTGTTACCGAGCTTGGGCGGTCGGTTGGCTCCCCGTGGTCGCAGGACGAGAAGCTCGCGACACTCGCTGCGTGGCTGGCCTTGCGCGGCATTTCGAACTAACTCCGGAGGGCCTTCAAAAATGCCACGTACGGCTAAAACGCCGCAGCTTTCGAGCTTGTGATACTCTTTGCTCCGTGCGACAGAGATGGTCGGGCCAATCCATGATTCGTGCAATCAGTCTCTTCTTTTTCGCGGTGGTCTTTGCTTTTATTAGCTTTGCTACGCGTTCTGCCAACGACTCCGCAGCTTCTGTTGCTGCCGGCGGCATTGTCCTGAAGCAGGAAAGCCGTATTTCCATACAAAAAGAACGCCTCACAATCAGCAAACACAAGATCACGGTTGAGTACGAGTTTTCGAACGATTCGGCCGACGACGTTACAACTGAGGTGGCGTTCCCTATCCCGAAATTCGGCTGCGAGTATTATTGTGACGAGTCGGTGATCGCCCGCTTCCACCTATGGGTGGATGGGAATGAAGCGCAATACGAGCGCCAGGTAAGAGCTACAGTCAAGGACCAGGATTACACCGCCGAGTTAAACAAACTTGGCATCGACATCGCTTCGTTCGGCCATTTCGGCAGGCCTGACGCAAGATCAAAGGACTATCAAGTCGTCAAACTACCCACGACGGATATCAGTAAGTTGGTTCAACTTGGCTTGCTAGACGAAAAAGGATTTGCCCCCAAATGGACGGTTGATGAAATGTTTCACTGGAAGCAGATATTCTCCGCTCACAAACTCACGCACATCCGACATGAGTATCAGCCGGCAACTGGCTACAGCCCGATGACAGCAGGGGATCTAGCCAAACTGGCAAACCAAGAAGATCTGGACGCGAACATGCACGAGGACGAGGTAGCGTTTCTCAAAGATGTTGCTGAGAGATCTTGCGTAGAACCATCACTCGCCAACAGCATTAAGAAGATGGTGGCCGAGCAACACAAGGATGAGAAAGATTTGAATCCCTTGGATGATGTGGAATTTGGAATGTCCTGGGCGGACTACATTCTGACGACAGCAAACTCCAGGAAAGGTCCCATAAGGGACTTCACTTTAGTTGTCGAACGTCCCGACGACGCAATGGACAAAACGCGACATTACCTCAGCTTTTGCTGGGACAGTCCTGTTCGCCGGCTCGACGCAAACCATTTCGAAGCGAAAGCGATCAACTTTGTTCCGAAAAAAGAATTGCGCGTCGCGTATTTTGACTTTTAGAGGTTTGAGTGAACAACGTTAGCTCGATTGAAACCGTGGCGGTGCTGGGCGCGGGAACGATGGGGAACGGAATCGCGCATGTGTTCGCGCGGTCGGGCTACAAGGTGATTTTGCGGGATGTGGAGCAGAGATTTCTGGATCGCGGGATGGAGACGATTGGGAAGAATCTCGATCGGGAGATCAAAAAGGCGAAGATTGCGGAGGCGGAGAAGGGAATTGTTCTTGGGCGGCTGCAGCCGGTGACGGATATGCGCGCGATTGCGGCGGCAGATTTCGCGGTCGAAGCTGTGCCGGAGAAAATGGAGATTAAGCGGGCGGTGCTCGGGGAAGCGGACGGGATTGTGCGGCCGGAGGTGATTATTGCGAGCAATACATCGTCGATTTCCATCACGGTACTGGCGGCGTTGACGAAGCGGCCGGACCGTTTTGTGGGCATGCATTTCATGAATCCGGTGCCGGTGATGACGCTGGTGGAAGTGATTCGCGCGCTGCAGACGAGCGATGCGACGTTTGAAACGACGATGAAGCTGGCGGAGAAACTGGAGAAAAAGCCGGTGGCGGTGAACGATGCGCCGGGGTTTGTTTCGAACCGCGTGCTGATGCCGCTGATTAATGAAGCGGCTTGCTGCGTTATGGAAGGTGTTGCCACGGCAGAAGCTGTAGACGCGGTGATGAAGCTAGGAATGAATCATCCCATGGGGCCGCTGGAGCTCGCGGACTTTATCGGACTCGACGTTTGCGTGGACATCATGCACGTGCTGCAGGACGGCTTGGGCGATCCGAAGTATCGCGCGTGCCCGTTGCTGAAGAAATATGTGGCAGCAGGTTGGCTGGGGCGGAAATCGGGGCGCGGGTTTTACACATATCCCACATAAAGGACCGTCCCACAAGCGAATGTAAAGCGAAAAATAATGTTTGCTTTTTGTTCGCCATAGTGATAGTTTGGCCTCGCTGTTTTCAACAGGTGCACCATGCACGGTTTTTCAAGCAGTGTTCTAAGCTGTCTGGAACGTGAGAGACTCGAAGAGGATCTCTCCGAGGCCTGCATCCGGGGCCGGAACCTTTCCCGGCTGCGGCAACTGACCCAGCGGGAACGGATGGCACTGGATGAACGCGAGCAGACGGCTCAGGCGCAGCTGAGAGACCATGATGCGGAGCACGGTTGTCAACGGTGATGCGACATTAGGCAGTACGGGGTCGGCACCATTTGCGGTTGAGATCCTGCGTCCGTCCTTGTCGGATGGCTTCAGGATGACAAGGCCGAGTGTTGGTGCAACCATAAAAAAGGGATGGCGCGAAGATGAATCGAGTGGTAAGCTCCACACTTCGTCACACCCCTGGGCACAGGCGATGCGCTTTCCCGGCGCGGAACCTAGGCCATCGGCCCCGCAGGCCAAGGCTCCTACTTTCCTCCACCGAGGTGTGAAATGGCAGACGACAGAGAAAGATTGCTGGCAGCGGCGATATCGCAAATTGAAAAGGACCACGGCAAGGGCGCGATCATGCGCCTGGGCAGCCGCGATATTCTGGTGCCCGTTAGTGTGATCCCCAGCGGATGCCTCTCGATTGACGCGGCGCTGGGTGTTGGCGGTTTTCCGCGTGGGCGCGTGATCGAGATTTACGGGCCGGAATCCGGCGGCAAGACGACGATGACACTGCATGTGATCGCCGAGGCGCAGAAGCTCGGTGGACAGGCGGCGTTCATTGACGCGGAGCATGCGCTCGATCCCGTCTATGCGCGGAAATTAGGCGTGGACGTGGACAACCTGCTGGTGTCGCAGCCGGATAACGGCGAGCAGGCGTTGGAAATCGCGGAAACGCTGATTCGTTCGGGCGGCGTGGATATTGTTGTCGTGGACTCCGTGGCGGCGCTGGTCCCCAAGGCTGAACTCGAAGGCGACATGGGCGATCCGCAGATGGGACTGCAAGCGCGCTTGATGTCGCAAGCACTGCGGAAGCTGACCGGGATCGTCTCGAAGTCGCGAACTTGCCTGATTTTCATCAACCAGATTCGCGAAAAAATTGGCGTGATGTTCGGCAACCCGGAAACGACCACGGGTGGCCGCGCGTTGAAGTTTTACGCGTCGATGCGCGTGGATATCCGGCGCATTCAGGCGATCAAAGAAGGCGACAAGGTGATTGGTTCGCGAACGCGCGCAAAAGTGGTGAAGAATAAAGTGGCCGCGCCGTTCCGCGAAGCCGAATTCGACATCGTGTACGGCGAGGGGATTTCGCGCGAAGGCGACCTGATCGATCTAGGCGTGGATAAGGGCGTGCTTGAAAAGAGCGGCACGTGGATCAGCTTTGGCGGCGAACGCATGGGGCAGGGCCGCGAAAACGCGCGCGTCTTCCTGAAGGAAAACAAGGACATTCGTGACAAGCTGGAAAACGTGCTGCGAAAAAAGCTGGAAATCCCAATGCCGGGCAATTCAAACGCGGCTGCGACGGGGCCGAATGGGCACGCTGCCTCTGCACAGGCGGAGAAGCCGCCGATGAAGACCTCGGCGGCAACTGCGGGCGCGGACGCGTCCAGGGCGCGTCCAACGCGCTAAACGCAAACAGATGAAGGTTTTGAGACAGGCCCTTCCACCAACAGGCGGAAGGGCCTGTCTCGGTTCTAGCCTACCGTCTACAGTGGCGCTGCACAGTTACGGCCGGTGACTGCATCGACCGGACGAAGGTTCAGGGCCTCCTGACCTGACGGTCAGCTATTCAAAACAAAGCACATAGCTTCGTACTAGGGCTAGGAGGCTATTGTGCGGCCATAGGCAAAACTTTAAAATATGTCTCATTCTGAGAGAAAGTGTTTCTCTTGGATACTGAGACTCCTGGCCACACTAGGGCTAAGTTGCATCAAATCAATGGTGCTCTTGAGTGGCGGGCGGGATGCAATGTGTCTCGGCAGCGTGTCCGACGGCAGTAGCGAGCCGGTAGCAGCGACCAACAGTTTTTGTGAATGTTTGTTGACCCTGCGGGGCACGTAAGGTAAAAGTCTGACCCCGGGTGTTTTTTTGCGTGGGCAGAACGGGGCGAGTTGACCGGTTTGCGGTCATCGGAAGAGGCGGGAACGGTGAAGCAGTTCGGAAAAGCAACTATTGCGATGTTAATGGCGGCAGTCACTGCCATGCCTTTGCCGGCGGCGCCCGGGGCTGCGCGTACGCCCGTGAGGCGCGCTCGCAGATCCGTTGCGCGATATCGCGGAGTTCCCACGTTTGCGGATTCCACCAAGACGGATGACGGCGCATACGATGATCCCATCGTTCGCGAAGCCGCGGTTTCCGCGCTTGGCCGTTATAACGGTGCGGTTGTTGCGGTTGATCCGAACACCGGCCGCATCCTCACGGTCGTGAATCAAAAAATTGCTTTCGGAGACGGCTACATTCCTTGCTCTACGATTAAGCCGACCATCGCGCTGGCTGCCCTGGAAGAAAATGTCATCACTCGCGACACCATGCTCAAGGTGGGGCGCCGCAAGTACATGAACTTGACGGAAGCGATGGCGCACTCGAACAACGTGTTTTTTGAGCAGCTCGGATCGCGGATGGGATTTGAGACAGTTTCCAAGTACGGCCGCCTGCTCGGGCTGGGAGAACTCGCCGGATACAACCTGCCTGATGAGCATCCGGGATCGTTTCCGACCACGCCTCCTGCCTACGGCGGAGTCGCGCGAATGTCCAGCTTTGGCGAAGGGATTCAGGTGACCCCGCTGCAACTTGCCGCGCTCTCTGCTGCCTTTGCCAATGGCGGGACACTTTATTATTTACAGTATCCGCACAGCCAGGAAGAGGTTGAGAATTTCACGCCGCGCGTGAAGAGGGAATTGAACATTGGTCCGATATTGCCGGAAATCCGCGAGGGCCTGCTCGCCGCGGTGCTTTATGGGACCGGCAAATCCAGTTTCGACCGGGGCGGAGACGAGATGCCGCTCGGCAAGACGGGCACTTGCGACGACCACACGACGCCTTCGAAAATCGGCTGGTTCCTTACCTACGCCGATGACGCGCACCCGAAAATCGCGCTCGCGGTTCTGTTGCGTGGAAACACGCGCCGAGTAAAGGGTCCTACGGCCGCCGTTGTGGCAGGGCGCATCTACCGCAGACTCCGCGAACAGAATTATTTTGCGGACTCCGCGCACGCGGTGGCCATCAATACCGGTAATTAACCTGGTATTTGGATCGCCTGCTCGTCAAACGCTGCAATCTCAAATTTATCATTCGTCCCATCAGAAAATTCATCCAATGTGAAGGATCTAGGATTTAAGGAGGCCAAGTAGATCGAGTTTTTGCCGGAGGCTATCCATCGTGCATGGTTTCTGGATGTATTCGTTGGCTCCTGCATCCATCGCCGTGCCAACAAAGTCGGATTCCCAGTTTGTAGTCACCATGATCAGGGGAAGCGGGTCGTAGACGTGCAACTCGCGAACTGCACGGATGAAATCGATGCCGCTCATCACCGGCATGTTCCAATCGACCAGCACAAGATCGGGAGGGGACATCTTCTTCAAGCGCTCCAAGGCCTCGCGGCCGTCGGCAGCCTCAACGACCTGAATGTCCATCTTCCGCAGATATTCGCAGAGGATCATGCGAATAGTCTTGGAATCTTCAGCGACGAGAGCACGCATGCTGTCTCTTTTCTCCGCAAAATGCATTGTCCGGCGAGCAATCTCCCTGGGGAATGAAGAAGTGCCCCTAGACGCGGCCCCTGCGACGCGCAGTGCTAAGAAGGCTTCCGGAGCTGAGTGAGTGTGCTCATCAGAGCCGTATAGTCTTTGCTTCCTTCCTGACCGGTCGCCGCGATTTCCGTCAAGATTTCACGGACCGCATCCACCAGGGACAGGAGCGCGCTGATGATTTCCTGGTTGGTTACCAAGGCGCCGTCGCGCAGGGGAACCAGCAAGCTTTCGCCGGTGTGTGTGAGCGCGCAGAGTTTCGTGAAGCCTAGGAAACTCGTAGCTCCCTTTATTGTGTGCATGGCCCGGGAAACTTCAGCCAGCAATTCCCGCGAGCCTGGATTTTTTTCCAACTGAATCAGGTGGCGCTCGACTTGGTCCGCCTTTTCATTGCCTTCTTCAATAAATTCCGTGACGATGGCGCTCATATCCCCCATAACGCGATCCTTTCTCTAACACTGGCCTTGACTTTCCTGATGTGGTCCTGGTTCATCTGAAACTCAGGGCACGGGAGCCGGGTGCGCTCGCAGCGACCTCGCGAGTAGAGACCTCACACGAGCCGCAAGGCGGCGAGGCTCGACGGGCTTCAGGATGTAGTCATCGACTCCAGCCTCAAGCGCGAGCGCTTCTTTTTCGACGCTGTCTTCTGAAGTCAACATCAAGACCGCGATACCGCGCGTTGCCGCCGCAGAGCGAAGTGCTTTGACCATGGACATGCCGTCCATGCCCGGCATGTTGTAATCCGTTACAATGACGCGCGGTTGATCTCGTCTGGCGGATTCCAGGCCGGAGATTCCATCCTTGGCCAGCAGGACCTCGAAGCCCTCCAGCTCCAGAAAATACTTCACCACTGAGGCAATGGTGGTGCTGTCCTCGACAACGAGCACCCGTTCTTTGGTTTGCGCTTCGCCGGGGTTGCCCACTTGACTCCTCGGTAGACTAGGCGCTTCATCCAAGTCGGACGCTTCCCGCTGTTTGGCTTCTTCTTGGTGCGCTGCGGAGTCGTCACGACGAGCGGGAGAGGAACCTCTCGTCTCTGGTTTGGTGGCTTCCTCTTTGTGGGCGGCTGCTTCATCCGAGGCCACGACGCGAACGACGTCTTCTAAAGTGGTGAGGCCTTGGGCATCCTTGAGAATTCCATCTTCAAGAAGCGTGCCCATCCCTGCGATTCGCGCGGCTTTGCGTACCGCGTGTTCCGACGCACGGCGGGTTATCAACTCCCGCACTTCATCGTTTACGACTAGAAGTTCATGAATGGCAATGCGGCCTTTGCTCCCTGACTGCCCGCATTCCTCACAGCCACGCCCCGCAATCCACTTGGCATTTGCCGGCAAGCGGGAAGCTCCTCCCGCTTTTTCAATCGCGTCCGCGCTAGGGGGCTGAGGAACACTGCAGGAAGGACACGGCCTGCGCACCAATCGCTGTGCAAGAATGCCGATCACTGCCGATGAGATCAGAAACGGCTCAATTCCAAGGTCCAGCAAGCGGGTAATCGTTCCCGGAGCGTCGTTGGTGTGAAGAGTGCTTAGCAAGAGGTGGCCGGTCTGGGCTGCTTCAAGTGCAATGCCAGCGGTTTCTCGATCGCGAATCTCTCCAACCAAAATGATGTTCGGATCCTGCCTCAGAATGGAGCGCAGTCCGGCCGCGAAGGTGACGTCTGCCTTGGTGTTGATCTGGACTTGGTTTACGCCTTCAAGCTGATACTCAACGGGGTCTTCGACTGTGATGATGTTCTTGGCCGGGGACTTAACCCAATTCAGCGCCGTGTAGAGAGTCGAGGTTTTCCCGCTGCCCGTGGACCCGGTAACCAGGACCATTCCTTGCGCCCGCGACAACATTAATTGAAACGCGTGTTTATTGTCGGGAGTTAGTCCCAACTGTTCCATTGTCACGTGCGCGCGTTTACTGTCCAAGAGGCGGATCACTACTTTTTCGCCGAATTGTGTTGGGAGCGTCGACACGCGAAGATCAATTCGCTTGCCCTCGTATTTAAGACGGCTCCTGCCGTCTTGCGGGCGCCGGCGGTCTGCGATGTCCATTCCCGAAATAATTTTCATGCGGGAAATGGTGGCATCCATTTGATTTTTGGGAACCTTAGTGATCTCGCGCAGGAGTCCGTCCACTCGATAGCGGACTTGCAGGAAATTCTCCTTCGGCTCCATATGGATGTCGCTGGCGCTGTTCTTTGCCGCCCCGCTCAGGATCAGATTCACCAGGCGAACGACCGGTGGCATCTTGGTGTCTTTTGCTAATTTTGCAGGGTCGATGACCTCGATCTCTGCATCTCCAACAGTTTCCACTTCGCCTTGGGCATCCGCGCCGCCCAGGGTGTCCAGAGGTGTGGCAACTTCTTCAGGATAAATCTGCTGGATCAAGGCCCGGATCTGACTATGGCTGGCAACGACGGCCAGCACCCGTTTGCCGCTGCGAAATTCCGCATCCTGGATGGTTGAGTAGTCCATGGGGTCGACAAGCCCCAATCTGAGGATTCTTCCTTGCAGTCTCAGAGGTATAACTGCACGCTTGCGACAAAAATCGGATGGGAGAAGCGCCGCCACATCGGCCTCCACCACAGGTAACTCCGGACCAAGCGCTTCCAAACGCATACTGCTGGCGATTGCCGCAATAATGCCCTGCTCATCCGCCAATCCCAAAGTTGCCAGAGTTGCGCTCAGCGGAAGGCCGTTTTTCTCCTGAGCTTGTCGAGCGCGAGCAAGTCCGGCAGCATCTACCAGGCCTGAACGCACACGTAGATCACCGATTGCTGTTTCCTTCACTGTGTGTGCCATCTGGATCGCTCTTAGGGAAACACAGCCCCCACGGTCGCGCGGGGCTCTTCGAACCCGAGCAAAACCAAATGCATGCCATCAACCAAGCGACAGGCCAGGGGCGGCGCGTAACCTATAGAAAATCAACAAGGTACGCCAAATGGGCGCGCCATCCCATTAGCTGTACTTCCCGGTTCGGAACACAAGGTCCACTCCGAAACATTGCGGTGAAAGGGACTCGCCCACGGCTTCCCTTGCGGATTGGTTGATGGAGCGTGAGATTTTCAGTAAATGATGGGAAGCTTGGAGAAATCCGAGGCGGTTTCGTCCGTCACTCGGAGGACGACCAGCGTGCGATCGTCGTGGGGGGCAACATCAGCGCCACTGTGATTGTCAGTTTCAGCGAGGATGCGATCGGCAATCGCGCGAGCAGAATCCTCTGGAGAAATTCCGGATAGAAGCGCGGACAGGCGCTGCAAGCCGAACTCCTCTTCCGCGGCGTTTTCTGATTCGAGAATGCCGTCGGAAGCAAAAATGATCACGTCACCAGGCCGCAGATCAAGGGAGGACTCATCGTATTGCGTATCGGGAAGCAGACCAAGTGGCACGCCTTCCAGCCGAATCGAAATCACCTGTCCATCGCGGACGAGAAGCGGATACGGTCCACCGGCGTTGGAGAGCGTAAGCCGCCGCGTGGACGCGTCGTATACGGCGAACACCATGGCAATAAACCGCGAATCCAGCCGCGCGCCGTGTAACCTCTGGTTCAATAGGGCCAGCATGCATGCCGGCTCACAAGAGCGTTCGACGACGATTTCGCGAACGGTGCCGATGGCAAGTGAGCCGTACAGCGCCGCAGCCGTGCCTTTGCCGGAGACATCGCCCAGAGCCAGCGCCAAGCGGCCTTCGCCATAGGGAAGGAAATCATAGAAGTCTCCGCCCAACTCCCGCGCGGGAACATACCCGGCCGCCAAATCAAGACCTGGGACTTCGCGCGCACCAGTGGGAAGGAGTTGCCGCTGAATCTCCCTTGCGGTGTCCAGTTCGCTGCGGAGTCGGCGCTCGCTTTCTCGGGCCTCCTGGTAAAGCCGCGCGTTTTCCAGCGCAACCGCGACATACGACCCCAGCGTTGAGAGCATGCGTTCATGTTCCAGCGTGAACGCATGGGGCTCCGCGCTTTCGAGATCGAGAACCCCGATGAGGCGGTCGCACAGCATCAGGGGCACGACGAGCTCGGAACGCGCCACGACACCGCTATCGCAGTGGACATAACGCGGATCTTCCGTGACGTCATTTACCCGAAGGACGCGGCGCTCGCCTGCAGCCGATCCGGTGAGCCCTTTGTTTAGAGGGACGCGCATGCGCGCGACAATGGAATCGCCACAACACATGGCGAAAACGCTTTCCAGGTGCTGGGACTGCTCGTTCCAGAGCATGACGCTGAAAACGTCATACTTCACGATTTTCTTGATGCGCTCGGCGACGCGGCGGAGAAGCTCTTCGCGGTCGAGGATGGAGGTGACTTCGCGGCTGACTTCATAGAGCAAAGCGAGCGTATTGGCCTGCTCCGGATGAGAAAGGAACAGGCTCTGGGGAACGGGGTCCGCATCACCCAGCAACGCAAAAGGCCCGATTTTTGAAAGGTCTTCCATGGGACGTTCGATGGCTAGCCTTTGTTTGATGTAGCAAATCCTCAGAGGTTTCACAATCGAATTCTAGGAATGGGCTCGAAAGGTCAAGGAATGGCATGACCACAATGGCCACAGCGCTTTCGGATGTATCAGGGGAAAAGGGCCGCCTTCGCAGCGAACCAACGACTACTTTACTTCCCAGGTATCGCCGGCGCGCAGAAGCTTGCCAAGGTCGCCGGGACCGCGCTTGGCAATAATGTCTTTGACTTGCTGATTCATCAGGTCTTCATAGCGCGGCACGTCGCCCCACGCACGAAAAACACCGATGGGCGTTGGGAAATCCGAGCGGTGCTCCATATGGGAGAGTTGAAAAGCGTGCGCTGGCCGCGGATGGTGCTCGTCGTGAACGATCAGGTCCGACTCCGCGATCCCATTGCCGAGTTGAACGACTTCGATGTCGCCGTCCGGTTTCCGGCGAATGCCTTTATCGCGGTTTTTTCCGAAAACCATCGGCTTGCCATGTTCGAGCTGGAGGATGTGCTCGCTACGGGCGTCCCGGTCGGTTAGTGAGAACCAGGCCCCGTCGTTGAAAATGTTGCAGTTTTGGAGAATTTCCACGAACGCGGAGCCCTTGTGCGCCGCGGCATGCTTCAGCGTATCTTTCAGGTGCCCCTGGAAAACGTCAACAGAGCGGGCCACGAATGTGGCTTCGGACCCGATGGCCAAGGAAACGGGATTGAACGGGCGGTCCAACGATCCGAAAGGCGTCGACTTCGCTTTCTTGTTGAGTTCCGAAGTCGGCGAGTATTGCCCTTTCGTTAGCCCGTAGATTTTATTGTTGAACAGCAACACCTTAATGCCGACATTCCGACGTAGCATGTGGATGGTGTGATTGCCGCCAATCGAGAGCGCGTCTCCGTCCCCTGTGGCTACCCAGACTTCCAAGTCAGGACGAATAGCCTTGAGACCGGTGGCCACTGCGGGCGCGCGGCCGTGAATCGTGTGGAAACCAAATGTGTTCATGTAATACGGGAAGCGGCTGGAGCAGCCGATGCCGGAAACGACGACGAAGTTCTCGCGCTTGATTCCCAGTTCCGGGAAAACAGACTGCACCGCAGAGAGAATCGCGTAATCCCCGCAGCCCGGGCACCAGCGCACTTCCTGGTCGGTTTGAAAGTCTTTCTTCGTGAGAGGCGGTGGCAGAGTCGCAGTTCCCATGATCGATTCTCCTAAAGTCCCAACATCTCTTCAATTTTCTGTTCCAGCTCGGCTTGCTTGAACGGGCGGCCCTGGATCTTGTTGAGGCCGATGGCATCCACCAGATACTTCGCGCGCAGCACCCACAGGAGCTGGCCCATGTTCAATTCCGGCACGAGCACTTTCTTGTAGCGCTTCAGAATGTCGCCCAAATTTGACGGGAGCGGATTGAGGTGCCGCAGATGGAGATGACCGATCCTGCGTCCCTTAGCTCGTTGCGCCTTCAAGGCCGCGGTAATCGAGCCGCAAGTCGAGCCCCAGGCGACGATTAGCAAATCACCTTCCAGGTCGCCCGCGGGAAGCACATTGGGAATGTCCTGCGCCACCGCCGCGACCTTGGCTGCTCGGATGCGCACCATGTTTTCGTGGTTCAGCGGCTCGTAGTTGATGTTTCCCGTCGGATCCTGTTTTTCAAGTCCGCCGATGCGATGTTCGAGGCCGGGAGTTCCCGGCACCGCCCATGGGCGAGCCAGAGTCTGCGGGTCGCGCTTGTAAGGCAGGAAGCTGACCGGGTCGGTCGCAAATTTTACCGGGAAATCCGGGATGTCTTTCAGCTCCGGTATTCGCCACGGTTCCGCGCCGTTTGCCAGGTAGCCGTCCGAGAGAATGATTACCGGCACCATGTACTTGACGGCGATGCGGCAGGCTTCGATGGCCACCCAGAAACAATCCGCAGGCGTCGCCGCGGCCAGAACTGGAATCGGCGCCTCCGAGTTGCGGCCGAAGAGCGCCTGCAGCAGGTCCGCTTGTTCGGTCTTGGTCGGAAGGCCGGTTGATGGTCCGCCGCGCTGGATGTCACAAATGACCAACGGGATCTCCACGGCAACGGCCAGGCCCAACGCTTCCGTCTTGAGAGCCATTCCAGGGCCAGACGTCGTCGTGATGGCCAGCGCCCCCGCGTACGCCGCGCCGATCGCCGACGTGATGGCGGCGATCTCGTCTTCCGCCTGAAAGGTCATCACGCCAAAGTCTTTGTACTGAGAGAGCTCGTGCAGAATGTCAGAAGCCGGAGTAATCGGATAGCTGCCTTGAAACAGCCTCAGGCCGGATTTTTGCGCCGCGGTCACAAACCCCAGCGCGAGCGCTTGGTTACCGCTCATGCTCCGGTAGAGTCCCGGCGTAAGCTGCGCCGGCGGAATCTCATAGCTGATCTGAAATGCTTCCGTGGCTTCGCAGTACGAATAGCCGCCCTTCAACGCGAGTTTGTTCGCTTCCACGAGCAGCGGCTTGTTCTTGAACTTGTCTTCAATCCACCGGACCGTCGGGTCCATCGAGCGGTTATAAAGCCAGTAGCACATGCCCAGCGCGAAGAAGTTCTTGCAGCGGTCCATGGACTTGGCGTCGAGTCCCAGATGCTCAAGCGAGCGCCGCGTCAGCCGTTCGAGCTCGACCGAAAAGAGCCGGAACTTGTCGAGGGAATGATCTTCCAGCGGATTCGAGGTCATTTGCGCTTTGCGCAGGTCGCCCTCTTTGAAGCTGTCGCTGTTGACGATCAGGATCCCGTTGGCCTTAAGGTCAGCAATATTCACCTTTAGCGCGGCCGGATTCATGGCTATCAGCACGTCGATGGCGTCGCCGGGCGTGTAAACCTCATTCGAGGAAAAGTGCAACTGAAAACCGCTGACTCCGGGAATCGTCCCCGCAGGGGCGCGAATTTCGGCCGGGTAATCCGGAAAGGTGGCAATATCATTGCCGTAAAGCGCGGCGGTATTCGTGAACTGGCTGCCGGTGATCTGCATGCCGTCACCGGAATCTCCCGCGAAGCGGATGACCGCCTGATCCAGAACTTCGCGCTTGTTTTTTACTGGTGGAACCTCTGCAAGCGTAGACATTCTTGTCCGAACCTCCGCACATCGATGAACTCCCTTGTCCCCGGGAGTGTGGCTCAATCACAAGGATGAGGCGGTGCGGTGAAGGACGGTTCTAAGGCAGCCCGCCAGGAGCCGACACCCAAAGGATATCACACCGGCCTGCGTGCGGCGGAGAGAGTGCCCGCCGCAATCGGATGTGCCTTATCCAGAAAGAGTTGCAGGTATGCCAGTCCGAATCATTGAAAGGCCAGAATACTTCGAAACCATGGGACGAAACGAATGGAGACGGCCTTTGCTGCGGGAACCCCAGCCGGGTCCTCAACTGCTCGTCGAGGCCATGAACGCTTTAGCTTCTTCCAGGCCGCTCTGTAAATCTGCCGTAGTCTTGATAGTGAGTAGCTCAGCGCCGATTCGGACCAAGGTATCCGCGATGCCCAGCGAAATGCCGGCAAGGATGACGTGTGCTCCCAGGAGACGGACCGCGTCCACAGTGCGCAGCAAACCATCGGCGGTTTCCGGGTCGATTTTCGGAACTCCCGTCAAATCAATCACCACGGCCTTGGCGCGTTGCGTACGGATATCATTGAGTAGTTGGTTGCGCAATTGCATCGCGCGCCGCGCGTCCACGAGGCCGACCAGCGGCACAACGAGCAGTCCTTCCTGCGCCTGCAGGACCGGCGTAGATAATTCCTCGATGGCCGCTTCCAATCTGCGGCTCTCCGTAATATCCATGATCGTCGCAAACAGGCAAGGATTGCCGGTGAACTCGATTAAGTCAGCGGAGAGTTGCACTGTCCGTATCTGGCCCGACTTGGTCCGCATTGTGGTCTCCACTTCCCGGACTGGATGCCCAGCGGATAATTCGGAGACGATGCGCGTACGCACGTCCGGCTCCACCCAAATTCCCAGGTCGATTGACGTTTGACCGATTAATTCTTTGGCGCTGTAGCCTGTCAATCTGCAAAAGGATTCGTTCACCTCAAGATAGCGCCCGTCTTCCAACGTGCTGAGCATAATCGGATAGGGGTTGACACGAAACAGCTTCTCGAACGTGGAGCCCATGGCCCACTTGCGCTCCGTCAAATCGCGCGTGACTTTTCCAAAGCCGCACAGCCGTCCCTGCTCATCTTTAATCGCAGTGATGATCACGTTGGCCCAAAAACGCGTGCCGTCCTTCCGCACACGCCAGCCTTCGGTTTCGAACCGGCCCTCGGCAGACGCGATGCGCAACTCTTTCGCGGGCTTTCCCTGCTCCATTTCCTCGGGAGTGTAAAAAATCGAGAAGTGCTGGCCCCGAACCTCTTCCGCCTTGTACCCTTTAATGAGTTCCGCTCCCTGGTTCCACGTCGCAACATTCCCTTCGACATCGAGCATGAAAATTGCGTAGTCCTTTACGCTCTCCACCAGCAATTGGAGCTGATCTTCGATTTTCCACGAACGTTGAGTTCCCTGATCCACGGTATCCGTAACCTCGGTCGCAGAATTTAAAATTTTTTGACAGCGGAGGCCGATCGATTGGCCTCCGGGCAATTCCCAAGGGAAACTCTCAATCGAGAGCCGGAAAATGAGTTCAAGCAGCGATGATGCGTGACTGGGGATGATTACAAGAGATAAGCGGCTCCGTATTCTATTAGACCCTTGCCAGCGCCCTTGCGCGAACTAACGATCCTGGCAGGCGAGTAGATATTCGGGGCTCTGGAAGTGTAGGGTACCGCCATTTCCACTTGCGATCCTTCGGGATAATTGCTGGCGCTGTAGAAGCTGAGACCCCCGCGCGCCAAGTCTCTAACGAGCACAACTTCGCTTCCAAGAGTGGGATGCCGAACACAACCAACCGCCTCGACTCGGACGCGCTCGTGGGAGCGCTGATTCTGCGTTCCAGGGGCCAAGAGGAGGCGTGACGCGGGGTGAAGACTATCTTGCTCATCCAGAGTCCCTGGCGCCGGGGAAGTATGACTGTACGGACGCGTCCAAGTAGTCCATCCACCACAGTGCTGGCAGATGCGGGAGATGCAGTGGTGGTGAAGGAAAAGATCGGCCTCAAATTCGCTTAGGTAGGACACCGCCAGCCGGCCACAGGCGATACATCTGAGCAAGGCCCGGAGCACAGCCTTCTCTGCGTCAGACACCGAGGGAAAAGAAATGTCCCAAAGATTAACTTCGGGATCTAGCAAAACCAGCCCGAACAGATTCCCCCCCGAACCGCCTGGAATGCGGCCTACGACACGGGCCATCGCCTCCTTGGCAACTCCAACTCGCTGGATCTTTACGGCCTGGCCGGCGGACAGTTCCCGTTCCACCATGATAGCGGCGCCTTGCCGGCTAACGTCTACCGTTTGCGCCTCCACCACGAAATCAGCACCTTGTTTTCCGGCACCAGAGATGCGAACAGGCAAAGTCAGAAATACACGTTCCGTAAGGCGGTGATTTTTGTCCAGAACAGGAGGAGCATGACCCTGCGCAACAGCGCTCGTGCTGGATTCGTTGCCGAGATGGTTCGCCATATGGCACCACCGCCGGATACAAGAACTCAACAGGTTTCCGCTTCTCAATCTCGGCGGAACAGGTCCATCCGAGAGCCACGGAGCAATGCAACGCGGGCTTGACTGCCAAGTACAGTTTCATGAGATTCGTGCACATGACAATCAGGTGAAAGAAGGATTTGGGAGGGAGCAATACTACCTACACGGAAGCGAGTCAGTCCAATCGTTGGAGGCAAATTTTGCGCTTGACGTTCGCTTTCTTTTCGCCTAAAGTGCCTGTGGAAAACATTTGCAATTGGAGGCGCGCACATGGCTCTGACCAAACGGCAAAAAGAAGTTCTCGATTACCTCGTGGCGTTTGAGACCAAGCATGGCTACGCGCCAAGCTTTGAAGAAATCGGCAAGGGTCTGAAACTCACATCCCTGGCCACCGTGCACAAGCACATCACTACGCTGGAGAAAAAGGGCTTCATTCGCCGCGGTTACAATCAGAGCCGCTCCATTGAAATTGTGCAATTGCCGAAGTCGGTCAAGGAACAGGTCATCGACCGCAAGATGCAGGAGCTTCCGCTAGTTGGACGGATCGCCGCGGGGCGTCCGCTGGAGGCCGTGGAAGAACGCGAAACGATTTCGCTGGGCGATTTCGCACGCGGTGGCAACTCCTTTGTTTTGCAGGTCAAAGGCACTTCCATGATCGAGGACCACATCATGGATGGGGACTTTGTTGTTTGCGAGCAAACCCAGGTCGCCAATGCAGGTGACATCGTTGTCGCGCTGATCGGCGGCGAGGAAGCGACTCTCAAGCGGTTCTATCGCGAAGGCCCCGGCAAGATACGCCTCCAGCCGGCAAATTCGGAAATGTCTCCCATTATGGTGGCGGCGAACGACGTCAAGATTCAGGGCCGTGTGATCGGCGTCCTTCGCAAATATTAGTTCTTAGCACTCGAAGTACACGCCAACCGTAGGCAACCCGCCTTCAGGAATCTTGGCCCTCCGTGGCCAACCTCGTTGCCACTCCTTGTTGGTAAATTGTTTGTGTCAGAATCCCGTTGCGTGCATCAGAAGAGTGTTACTGGTTATCCTCATGGAGCCCTTTCGGACAACGTGGCAGGGAAAATCAAATTCGCCGACAGATCCTAAACTTTTGAGGTCGCAAACTTGTCCTCGAACCGCCAGAGCATTTTGATCGTTGACCCCGACGCGGTCTCGCGCCAAGTGCTTGAGGAACTTGTGCGTTCGGCTGGCTACGACGTGGCCGTGTCTTCCTCCCAGGTCGAAGGATTCAAGTTTGTTCAAGAGGCCAGCATCGACCTCTTGATTCTGTCTGCCGACCTTGCCGACATCCAGTGCTGCGACGCCCTCGCCGAAGTCAAAGGCAATGCCGCCACTGCCGGGACACGCGTGATCCTTCTCACGAAAGGGGGCGGGGCGGAACGGGCTCGGGGCCTCGATCTCGGCGCGGATGAAGTGCTCACTTCGCCGTGGGAAGCGGCCGAATTGCTCGCGCGGGTTCGTGTCCAGTTGCGCGATAAACATGCGTTCGATCAACTCCAGGAAAAAACGCGTATCGCCGACGAGAGCCGCGAGGTTGCGCAGACTGCTTTTCAGGCGCTCGCCGTGACAGAGAAGATGACCCGCGATGCCTTTTCGCTCGAGCGTGCGTTGAAGATTGGCGTCTCCGCTCTATTTGCAATTGCCTTGGTGATCGCCGGAATTTTCGTTCTTTTCTCCAGGCGTGCCAGCAAGGAAGCGAATCGCGCCTACGCGGTGATTGCCCAGATGGAGCGTGGCGCCCATCGCCAGGAACAATTGATGGCGGATGCTCGCAGTGCGCGCGCCGATCTTAAGCAATCCGATGTTCTCGAGCAAAAGCAGCAGCTCAAGCAGCAATCGGATGTTCTGCGGCAGAAAATCTCGGATGCCGAGCCTGGCGACGTGTCCGCGCTTCGCAAGGAGCTCGAGGAAACCACTACACGCCTAAAACGTGTGGAAACCGAGTCGCAGTCCGCGGAAGAAGTGATTCGTGCCTACGCGCCGAGCGTGTGCCTCATCCACGTTTCCGTGGCCTTTGTCGACCGCGCTTCGGGCCGCCCCCTGCGATACGGCGGAATCAATCCTGACGGCGAGCCGCTTCACGATAGCGACGGCAATCCGGTGTATACCTTGGAGGGGCGCGCACCCGAAGTTCGCGCTGATTTCTTCGGCACCGGATTCATGGCCGGAGAAGGCCGCATTCTTACGAACCATCACGTCGCGCAGCCCTGGTGGAAGAATGACGAACTCACGGCCGTCACCAGCCAGGGGCTTAACCCCACAATTTCAGACCTGACTGCCTATTTTCCAGATACGACTGCTGGTGTTCCCGTCAGCGTTTCCGAGATTTCCGACGTAGCGGACCTCGCGGTGTTGAAAGGCGATTTGTCCGGCTTGAAAAAACCCGTCCTGAAAATGGACGCTCGTAAGGAAGCGGCAGTCAGCGGCCAGCCTCTGCTTTCGCTTGGCTATGCCACAGGTATCAGCGCCATTCTTGCGCGCGCGGGCGAAGACGTGGTGGACGAAATCGCCAAGACCACCGGCGGGAAGCCGAAAGAGGTTGTCAACGAACTTCTTCGGCGCAAACTCATTCGCCCGCTGGTTACTCAGGGCCATATCGGCGACGTTCTTCCGGACAAAATCGTCTACGATGCGCAAACCACTTCCGGCGGCTCGGGCGGGCCGCTCATCAATCGCGATGGAGAAGTGATTGGCGTGACGTTCGCGGTGGTCAAGGGATTTGGCGGTTCAAATTTTGGCGTTCCCATTCGCTTTGCTCAGCCCCTCCTCAAGCCATGAGGGAGCGTTTTGTTTTATTCTTTAACCGTGGAGCGGAGACGACATCAACCTTTGCTAACTCAAAACATGAAGCGGTTGCCCAATTCTATTCGTTTGACTCTCGCTTTCCTGATCGCCATTCTGCTCGTATTGCCGGCCCCCGTTTACGCCTACGCTGTTCTGTCTCATGAGGCAATCGTTGACGCGGCTTGGGAAACGCACATCAAGCCTCTCCTCTTGAAGGAATTCCCTCAGGCAAGCGAGGAAGATTTGAGCAGGGCGCAAGCTTACGCTTACGGCGGGGCCATCATTCAAGACATGGGCTATTACCCTTACGGCAGCCCCTTTTTCAGCGACCTCACCCACTATATCCGCAGTGGCGATTTCATCCAGGCTCTGCTGCGCGATGCGAAGGACCTCAATGGGTACGCTTTCGCCATTGGTGCGCTCGCGCATTACGCCGCGGACAACGACGGTCACCGCCTCGGCACCAACCGGGCAGTTCCGATCCTATATCCAGGCCTTCGCAAGAAATTCGGCGACAGCGTCGCGTTTGAGGACAACCGGCTGGCGCACGTGAAAACCGAATTTGGTTTTGACGTTCTCGAAATCGCGCGGGAACGCTATGCTCCCGACAGCTATCACGACTTCATCGGCTTCGAAGTTTCGCGCGCGGTATTAGAGCGAGCCTTCCTGGAGACCTATGGCCTCGAACTTAAGGACGTGCTCGTCAGCGAAGACAAAGTTCTCAACTCTTACCGCCGCGACGTCAGCAAGCTGATTCCGAAAGCCACTCGCATCGCCTGGCACCTCAAGAAAGACGAAATCAAGGACGATATCCCCGATGCGACGAAGAAAAAGTTTCTCTTCAACCTCTCCCGCGCCAATTACGAGCGCGAATGGGGCAAGGACTATCGCAAGCCCAGTCCGGGCGAACGTTTTCTGGCTTTTCTCTACAAGCTGATTCCCAAATTCGGGCCCCTCAAGATCCTGCAATTCCGGACGCCTACGCCGCAAACCGAACAGATGTTTGAAGCCAGTTTCAATGCCACTCTCGACCGCTACCGGGAGCTATTGACTGAAGTTCGCGAGGGCAAGCTGGACTTGCCCAATAATAATTTCGACACTGGCGAGAAAACCGGCCCCGGGAAATACCGTTTGAACGATGAAGCCCATGCGGAACTGCTGGATAAGCTGGCGGAAAACAAATTCGTCGGCGCTACTTCGGAAGTAAAAGCGGAGCTTTTGCGCTTTTTTGCCGAGCCGGATGCTCCGTACGCGACGAAACGCAACGCCAAGACCTGGACAAAGGTTCAAACCCAGTTGCAACAGTTGAAATCAGCACAGGTCGCGGCCACCCCTGCCAATTCTGCTCAACAGGTGCCGCGCGACCCTCCGGTTAATCCGTAGGTCAGGACTGCGGGTGCGGCTTCCTCTCCCGACGCACAAAAATAATTGATTCTCTAAATCGAAAAAACTGCAACTGAGTCGCGTCGTCTGCATGAAACAATGTAGAATTTCGCGCGACGCCTTGATCGCCTCAGAGATGAAGAAGACCAAACCTATTCGAAAACTCCTCGCCGCCAATCGCAGCGAAATCGCCATCCGTATCTTCCGCGCCGCCAATGAGCTCGGCTTGCGCACCGTAGCCATCTATTCGCAGGAAGACCGGCTTTCGCTGCATCGCTTTAAGGCCGATGAAGCCTATCAGGTTGGCGCGGGCAAAGGCCCCGTGGAAGCCTACCTGGACATTGCAGGAATCGTCGCGCTGGCGAAAGAGAAGGGCGTCGACGCTATCCACCCGGGTTATGGTTTTCTTTCCGAGAATCCTGCGTTTGCGCGCGCCTGCGAAAAGGCCGGCATCACTTTCGTTGGGCCTCCCCCCAAGCTTCTTGACGTGCTTGGAGACAAGACAGCCGCTCGAAGACTCGCTACATTGGCAGGCGTTCCCGTCCTTCCCGGAACCGAAAATCCCGTCAAGTCGCCAGCGGAAGCGCAAAAAATTGCCCGCGACATCGGTTATCCCGTCATCGTGAAAGCGGCGATGGGCGGCGGTGGCCGCGGCATGCGTGTTGTTCATGACGCCGCGCAGCTCGATGCCCTTCTCGAAGAAGCCCAGGGTGAAGCACGCTCCGCCTTTGGCGACGCATCCGTTTTCCTGGAAAAGTATTTGCCCCGCGCGCGCCACTTGGAAGTCCAAATCCTTGCCGACCATCACGGCAACTTGCTGCATCTTTACGAACGCGACTGCTCTGTTCAGCGCCGCCACCAAAAGGTCGTCGAAGTTGCTCCGGCAGCGAATCTTTCCGCGAGTATTCGCGCCGAACTCTGCAATGCCGCCGTGCAGCTCGCGCGCAAAGCCAACTATCGCAATGCCGGAACCGTCGAGTTTCTCTACGACGTTGATTCGCACAAATGGTATTTCATTGAGGTCAATCCTCGCATTCAAGTGGAACACACCGTGACCGAAATGGTCACGGGCATCGACCTTGTGCGCTCGCAAATTCTTGTCGCCCAAGGCCACCAGCTGCACGAGCCGCCCATGTCCCTGCCAAATCGGGAGAATATCCCGCTCAATGGTGCGGCCCTACAATGCCGCGTGACCACGGAAGACCCGGAGAACAACTTCGCCCCCGACTACGGGAAACTTTCCACCTACCGTTCGCCGGCGGGCTTTGGCATTCGCCTCGATGGCGGCACTGCTTATGCCGGAGCGACGCTCGCCGCGTATTACGATTCGCTGCTCGTCAAAGTGACGGCGTGGGGTGCGAACCTTCCCGAAGCTTGCCAGCGGATGGACCGCGCCCTCCGCGAATTCCGCATCCGCGGCGTGAAAACGAACATTCCCTTTGTGGAAAACGTTGTCAATCACCCGAAGTTCCGCGCTGGCGAAGTCACCACGTCTTTCCTCGACGAGTCGCCTGAACTTTTCCGCTTTCCCAGCCGCGGCGATCGCGCCACCAAACTGCTCTCCTATCTCGGCGATGTAATCCTCAACGGCAATCCCGAAGTAAAAGGGAAGGAAATTCCCAAAGAAATCGAAGCGGCCGTAATCCCGGCCTCGTCTGCGGGCAAACCGCCCGTGGGCACACGCCAACTCCTGGAAAAGTTTGGTCCTGCCAAATTTGCCGCCTGGGCGAGAAAAGAAAAACGCCTGCTCATCACCGACACAACTTTTCGCGACGCCCATCAATCCTTGATGGCTACGCGCGTTCGCACCTTTGATCTCCTTGCCACCGCCGACGCCGTCGCGCATCGCCTGCCCAATCTTTTCAGCCTCGAGATGTGGGGCGGAGCGACGTTTGACTCTTCGATGCGCTTCCTGCACGAAGATCCCTGGCAACGCTTGCGCGACCTGCGCGAGCGCATTCCGAACATCTGTTTCCAGATGCTCCTCCGCGGCGCCAACGCTGTCGGCTACACTTCCTATCCTGACAGTCTCATCACTGAATTCGTCCGCGAAGCACATTCCCAGGGCATCGACATCTTTCGCATTTTCGATTCGCTTAATTCCATCGAAAACATGCGCGTCTCGATCGATGCCGCGCTCGAAGCCGGCGCCGTCTGTGAAGCTGCCATTTGCTACACCGGCGACATTCTCGACAAAAGCCGCCCAAAATATTCGCTCAAGTATTACGTCGCGATGGCCAAGCAATTGGACAAACTGGGCACGCACTTCCTGGCGATAAAGGATATGGCGGGACTTTGCAAACCTTATGCGGCATTCGAATTGGTGAAGGCTCTCCGCGGCGAAGTCGGCGTCCCGATCCACTTTCACACGCATGATACCAGCGGCATCAACTCTGCCTCCGTGCTGGAAGCGGCCGACGCCGGAGTGGACGTAGCCGACGGCGCCATCGCCGCCATGAGCGGCGGCACCAGCCAGCCCAATCTCAATTCCATCGTCGCCTCGCTTCGTCACACTCCGCGCGACACGCAGCTCGACGTCGACACGCTTAACGAGTGCTCCGACTATTGGGAAACGGTTCGCACCTATTATCTTCCGTTTGATTCCGGTCCCAAGGCCGGTTCCGCGCGCCTGTATCAGCATGAAATTCCCGGCGGCCAGTACACCAACTTGCGCGAACAGGCCGCCGCCATGGGGCTCGGCCATCGTTGGCGCGAAGTCGAAAAAATGTATGCCGAGGTCAACCAGCTTTTCGGCGACATCGTCAAAGTCACGCCTTCCAGCAAAGTCGTCGGCGACATGACGCTTTTTCTGATGGCCAAGGAGATGCAACCGGCTGACGTTTTCAAGCTCGACGAAAAGCACGACGTATCATTTCCAAATTCCGTCGTCGAAATGTTTTCCGGTGTTCTCGGCGTGCCTTCCGGCGGCTGGCCGAAGAAGCTGCAAAAAATCATCCTGCGCGGCCAAGCTCCTCTGCGTGGCCGCCCTAGCGCCAACCTGGAACCGGTGAAATGGGATGACGAGCACCAATCCATCGAGAAAAAACTCGGTCACCCCATCCGTCGCGACGGCCTGCTGAGTTATCTGCTCTATCCCGACGTTTTCACCAAGTACGACAAATTTCGCCAGACCTATTCGGATGTCAGCGTTCTTCCCACGCCGCCATTTTTCTACGGACTAAAGTCCGGCGAAGAGATCACCGTCGAAATCGAATCAGGAAAATCCCTCATCATCAAGTTTCTGACCATCAGCGAGCCCCATCCCGACGGCACTCGCACGCTCTTTTTTGAATTGAACGGCCAGCCCCGCGAAGTGAACATCCGCGATCGCGCGCTGCGCGTAGTCGAGCGCGCTCATCCCAAGGCCGATCCCGCCGATGCCGGCCAGGTCGCCGCGCCAACCGCCGGCGTCATCAGCGGCATCGCCGTGCAATCCAATCACGCGGTGGAACGCGGCACAAAACTTCTCACCCTCGAAGCCATGAAAATGCAGTCCAATATTTATGCGCCCATTTCCGGCCGCATTGTGAAAATCCTTGTCACCTCCGGGCAGCATGTCGAAGCGAAAGATCTTCTCGTGATGATCGCGCCGTGAGTTCCGGTCAGCTTCGCAAGCACGAAAAATTCCGCTCGCGCTTTCTTCGCAACCAGCGCGACCTCATTGTTTACTCTCCGCCCGGTTACGACGATCAGCCTGCGCGTCATTTCCCCGTCCTCTATCTTCATGACGGCCAGAATCTTTTCGACGGCGCCACTTCCTTTATCCCCGGGCAGGATTGGCATGTCGGCCAAACTGCGGATCATTCCATCCAGTCCGGCTCCGTCGCTCCTCTCATCATCGTCGGCATGTACAACACCAAGGCGCGCGTTCGCGAATACACTCCCACTCCCGTTCCCAAGCTCGGCGGCGGCCGCGCCGATCGTTACGCAAAATTTCTCATCGAGGAAGTGAAGCCGTTCATCGATCGCGAATATCGCACGCTCTCCGGCGCGCAGCATACCGGCATCGGCGGTTCCTCGCTGGGCGGTCTCGTTTCTCTCTACGTAGGTCTCAAGCATTCGCCCATCTTTGGAAAAATCGCCGCGCTCTCGCCGTCCGTTTGGTGGAACCAGCACGTCATCCTCCGTTTCGCGAAAGCGGCAATCGTCGAGCCCCGCCCGCACATCTGGCTGGACATCGGCACGCGCGAAGGCCCGCGCATCGTGCAGGAAGTCGAAAAATTCCGTGACGTGCTCCTCGAAAAAGGCTGGAAGCTCGGTCGCGACTTACACTACGAGCGTGTCGAAGGCGCGGAGCACAACGAAGCCGCCTGGGCGCAGCGCGTCGGCCCGTTTTTGCGATTTCTGTATCCCGTGCGCGAGGCCGCTGTATAATCCGCGCTCTGATTCTCCAAAGTTAGTTTCGCAAATTGCTTTCAGGGGTCGCAGCTTCAGCTCCGGCAATAGTGGCCCGCTTTCATTGGACCTTAGCCCCTGAGGAACGCCTTGCAGTTCAGCAATGCATTTGCGGACAGCTTCTAGTTTCCTGGGGGCGTCGCATGTTGGAAGGCCGGCCTCTCACCATTCTCTGCGTCAGTTCCTACGAAAAGGGCCAGGAATTTATCCGCACCTGCAAAGCGCTCGGCTGCCGCGTTTTTCTCCTGATTGTCGAAAAGCTTCGCCACGCCAGTTGGCCGTTCGAATGTATCGATGAAGTCTTCACCATGCCGGAAAACCTTCCGCTGCAGGGTTTGATTTACGCCGTCAGTTATGCGGCCCGTTCGCGCAACATCGATCGCATCGTCGCGCTCGATGAATTCGACATGGAAAATGTTTCCGCCCTCCGCGAGCATCTCCGCATTCCCGGCATGGGGCTCACCACTGTCCGCTACTTTCGAGACAAGCTGGCCATGCGCGCCCGCGCCCGCGAAGCCGGCATCCTCGTCCCCGAATTCGTCCACGTCCTCAATTACGACCGTCTTCGCGAATTCATGTCCCGCGTTCCCAACCCGTGGCTGCTCAAGCCTCGTTCGCAAGCCTCCGGCATCGGCATGAAGAAGATTCATTATCCCGACCAGCTATGGCACTGGCTCGACCAGCTCGGCGATCAGCAATCGTTTTATTTGCTGGAGCAATTCGTTCCCGGTTCCGTCTATCATGTGGACAGCGTCGTTTCCGAGCGCAGTGTTGTCTTCGCCGAAGCCCATGCCTATGGCACGCCGCCGCTGGACACCTCGCATCAGGGCGGCGTATTCACCACGCGCACTCTTCCTCGCGAAGCGGAGGAAACCAAATCCCTTCTCGAAATCAATCGCAGTTTACTGGATGGCCTGGGCCTCATGCGCGGAGTCACTCATGCCGAATTCCTCCGCTCCCACGCCGACGGTAAGTTTTATTTCATCGAAGTCGCCGCCCGCGTCGGCGGCGCCTACATCTCCGATGTCATCGAGACCGCCACGGGAATCAACCTCTGGCGCGAGTGGGCCCGCCTGGAAATCGGGGCAGGGAACCAGTCCTACCAGCTTCCGTCACCGCGCCGCGACTATGCCGCAGTCGTTCTTTCTCTCGCGCGCCAGGAGCATCCCGATACTTCCGCCTACACCGATCCCGAAATCGCCAGCCGCATCACGAAATACCATCACGTCGGCTTCATCCTCAAATCCCCAAGCCCCGAACGCCTTCAGCAGTTGCTCGATTCTTACGCCCGCCGTTTCCAGGCCGATTTCGTCGCCACTCAGCCCGTCCCGGACAAGCCAACCTCTTAGCATCATTCTCCGCGCCATCGCTGTGGCTCGTTTTTCAGCTTGGCGCCGTTAACTAGAACTTGAGAATGAGCTCGCGGGCAATTTCGCCACAGTTCCGTCTGCTCAATGAAATGCGCCTAAAACGCTTGGTCGTGTATGAGAGTCGTGGTATCTATGGAGCATTCTAAACATTTCACCGGAAAGGAAAGGCCGCCTGCCCCCGCAATGAAGAAAACGCTTATTATCTTGCTATGCTCACTCATCTGTGGAACGACTGTTTGTATGGGGCAATCGAAGTGCTCATCTATAGCAGACGGGGAAATTTCCGGGCAGACTTACACAAACAAGGAACTGGGCCTGTCTTATACGTTTCCGGCTCTATTGACGACCAATCCTTCAACGAGTCTACCTAGAGGCAAAAACGGTCGCGTGCTCCTACTGCTCTGGAAAACGCCTCCTGACTTTGAAAAACCAAACGTCACCATTCAAACTGACGACCCCTCCGTATACCCTGACCGCACGTCAATCGGATACCTCCACAGAATTGAGAATACGGCGAAGCGATATAACCCACCGGCCAAAATCGTGGCTGGTGGTCGAGAGTACGACTTCTCGGGGATCAAATTCTATCGCGTGGATTATCAATTTCCAGAACCGACTTTGACCTTCAACACTGCAATTACTGGCCAGGTGGGAAATTGCGAAATTACATTTCAATTCGTAGCGCGAACACAGAGGGAAATCGAGACATTCGTGCAGTCCATCAATGCGGTTCGATTTAGCAAGCCGTAAAGAGATTTCTGGTTCTTAGAAGTCGTTGTTGGTCAAGCCCGAACACCCCGCTTTACATTCTCCCCAGTTTCCCTCACTATTCCCCTCCGGGTCCAGCCCCGGCGCGACCTGTCCCAAAGTCTAGTAACTGTCTGGAACAGCAGCTTCACACTTTGTTTGCCGCGCACTCTTCGGGGGAATACAGTTTGCAGTACCCCGTGCGGAATTCTGCGTTGGGGTGGTGCTGTCTCTTTTGGAGGTTCGATGTGGGGCAATAAGAAACCGGATGCAGCGCAAGCAGGGCAACCGGATCAAAGAAATTTACAAACGAATCAGTCGTCGAAGCCTGCTTCGTCGGCTTGGGAGGATAAACCCGCGATGAGTACAGATGCGATGCGTCCATTGGGTGCAACGGCGGACCGCGCCACGGCGCGGCTCGGGGCCAGCCTGCAAGTGAAAGGGGAGATCTCCGGCAATGAAGATCTGTTGATCGATGGTTCGGTCGAAGGACTGATCACTCTTGATGAACGGAAACTGACTGTCGGCCCCTCAGCAAAAGTAACCGCTGATATCATTGCCCGCGAGGTAGTGGTGTACGGCAACGTGAAGGGCAACCTTCGCGCGAAGGATCGAATTGAAATCAAGAAGGATGGTTCGGTCAACGGTGACCTGACCACTTCCCGAATCATGATCGAAGACGGCGCCTACTTCAAAGGTTCCATCGAGATCGACAAGAACCCCGAAAAGGAATCTGGTTCGAATGCGTTTGCCCGCTCGTCTTCGCATGCGGCCGCGCCGGCAGCCAAGACCATTTAGCTTTTTTATATTCAACTCTGGTTCGACCACGGCGTCCCGGTATCACCGGGGCGCCGTTTCATTTGTTAGCTAGCTCTTTCCCTCCCTCATCGATTATTTCTTAACTTTGACACTTAAAGTGGTAGGAGTATCGTTGCCTCCGGCAACTTCTTGGGGTAGCGCTCCGGCCGGTCCAGCCCTGTCCCCCCATGGACCGTCAGCCGCTCGCGCGGAATGTTCGCGGGGTCATCTCTTGGGATCGTTACGCCAGGGCGTCCCTGCAGCGGTTCTCCTCTCCCTCGCGTGGACTTGCGCGGGCTGCGGCGGCGCATCTTCAAGTTCTCCGCCTCCTCCGCCTGCGCCAGACTTCACTCTCAGCTTGTCGTCGAATTCGATTTCCATCGCGCAGGGTGCCACAAGTCCCTCCGTCAACATCTCCGTGAACGCCGTGAATGGCTTTACCGGCGCAGTCCAGGTGATGCTTAGCGCTGTTCCTGTCGGCGTCACTTCGAACCCCCAGAGTCCTTTCAGCGTTGCCGCGGGCGCGAGCACTCCCGTTATCTTCGGCGCCGCCGCAAATGCGGCTACCGGAAGTTTTACAATCTCCGTGCAAGGCGCCAGCGGCACACTTTCTCATTCGGCCAGCCTTGCTCTCGCCATTCAGGGCGCCGTGAGTCCCGCGCTTCCGCGCACCGCTTATGCGCGGACCGATTCCACTTCAGCCTCCGACGATCCTTTCGGCGAGCCGCACCATCGCCACATTGCTTACGACCCCGCGAACAAACATCTCTTCGTTGCCAATCGCGCCATGAATCGCGTCGAAGTCTTTTCCACCGCCAGCCAGTCTTCCGTCGCACAAATTTCCATTCCGGGCGCGAGTAGCGCCGATATTTCCGTCGACGGTTCCACAGTTTGGGTTGGCACAGCCCTCGAAGAGATCGTCGCCATCGACACTTCGTCGCTGCGCATCAGAAATCGCTACTCGTTAGCCGGACTCACTCCTGTACCAAACACGATTTTCAGCCGTCCCCTCGAAGTCCTTTCGCTTTCCAGCGGCAAGGCCCTGGTGCGCCTGCGCCAGCCGGTCTCCTCCCAAGCTCTGCTGGCTCTCTGGGATCCCGCGACGAATGCGCTCACCAACCTTACTTCCGCTGCCCCTGCGCTTTTCCAGCAGGGAGTTGGCGTCCTTGCTCGTTCCGGCGATCATTCGAAAGTTCTCGCCGCAGCCAACGATTCCAGCGGGGAACTGGCCCTGTTCGATTCCGGAGGCCACGTCGTTGCAGGCCCGCTCACGCTCGGCGCAGGTTTAACCTCTATCGCTGCAGCCAACTCCGACGGCAGTCGGTTTGCCGTGCTCTTAGCGGCAAGCGGGGGCACGCAATTTCTTTTGCTAGACGCATCTCTCAAACAGGTTGCCGCCTATGTTCCTGCAGTCGCGCACGGAGTCGCGTTCTCAATCGACGGGAATCGTTTGTACCTCAGCGAATCTTCCTCCGGAACGCCCTTGGTCACCGTTCTCGATGGCCATACGGCGCAACTCATCGGTCGGGTCCCCGATGCCGCGATTCAGGGCGTCTCCTCGGAAATCGAGGAGATCGACGAAACGCAGCTCCTTTTTGGCCTTTCGAATCGTGGAGTCGTTTTTGTCGATACTGCAACCCCGACAAGCTTGTCCTCTCCCGCTCCGGTCATCGCCGCCGCGCCAAGTCTTCAGCCTTCCGAGGGTCCGCTCGGTGGCGGAACTTCCGTTGCCCTCGCTGGCCAGAACTTCACTCCCGTGACTCAAGTTAATTTTGGCGGTCAACCAGCGTTGAACGTGATCATTTCTGGCCCTGCTCAAATCCAGGCCACTTCTCCTCCAAGCCTCACGAACGGCGCCGTCAACCTCACTGCCTATTTTCAGAACGGCTGGCTCGCCGTCGCCCCGGACGCCTTCAGCTACGGTCCGCAGATTCTAAAGTTCTCCCAAACCCCGGTTCGAATGCGGGCGGCGATCTGGTCCAAATCTACGGCTACGGTTTCGGTAGCGATCCAACAAAGATCACCGTGAAAATCGGCGGAGGAAATGCCATCGTGCAAAACATTACCAGTATCGCCGCCTCCATCGGGCTCGACGTCAGCTATCCTTTCTCTCTCGAACGAATCACCTTGCAGACGCCCTCCGGCCCTTCAGGCAAAGCTGATGTCTCCATCTCAACTCCTTCTGGCTCCACAACGTTTGCGAAATCATTCCAGTATCTTCAAAGTGTTCAATCGCATGCGAAACCTGCGCTCTTCAAATTCCTGCTCTACGACCAGAAACGTCAGCGCATCTACTTGACAAACATCGATCACATTGACGTTTTCGATCTCCAGCAGAATATATTCCTGGCTCCGCTCCAGCCTCCGGGCGGTCCTCCTCCAAACGCCGGACTGCGCGGCTTGGCTCTGACTCCCGACAGCGGGCAGATCGTTGTCGCCGATTTTGGCGCACAAAGTGTTTATCTTCTCGATCCTGTTCTGGGAACCGGCACAACTGTGCCCGTCGGCGGAGTTCCCGCCTTCACAAACTCCGGTCCTGCGCGCGTCGCCGCCACCAGCACGCAAACCGTATTCGTCGGTCTCAGCGGTGAAGGCGGTTCCACGGGAGCCTGTTCCGCGTGTCTCGCCCAGATGAATCTGACGGTGAGCCCGCCAACCATTCAGCCCGCTCCACAGCCGGAGGTCGCCAGCATCATGGGCGCGCCGCTCGTCCAGGGTACCGCCGCTGGCGATCGTGTTTTTGTCGCCTTCGGCACTTCTTCCAGTGGCCCCGTCGCGGTCTGGAACGCCAGCGCCCCGAATCAGTTCGTCACTTCTCTAGCCAATGCCTCCGCCACGGATTTGGGTGCTTCATCCGACGGCAGCATGTTTGCCTTCCATTCGAATGGCGCAGACGAAATACGCGCTGCAGATCTCTCCCTGACTTCCGTCCCCACTTCGGCCGAGCTTGAGCAAATCCCTGGGCGAGTCCTGGTGCCCGGCGTTGCCCTGCATCCCTCCGGGGCGTTGCTCTATCAACCTTTCCTCACCGGCGCGCCCGGCAGTGCCGGCGTGAAAGGTGGCATCGACATTCTCGACGCGCATTCGGGTGCGCTGCGTTTACGAATTTTTCTTCCGCAACAATTTATGACCGATATCGATGGTCTTCATGGCAGCTTCCTTACCACGGATGAAAATGGTCAACGACTTTTCGCCATTACTTCTTCGGACGGCACGCCGCAAAACGCTGCCTTAACGATTATTCAGCTCGCCGCCGTGCCCTTAGGAATCGGCACGATTGCACCCGCAACTGTTTCCGCTGCGGCCGGCGCCACTCTCACCATCCGCGGCAGCGGCTTCCAGAGCGGCGCCACCGCCAGCATCAATGGAAATCTGCCAGCGCCACATTCAAGGACATCAACACTCTTCTTGTCGTCATTCCCTCCCTTACCCCCGGCTCTCAGCAAATCGCCATCACAAATCCCGACGGCGAATCCGTCTGGCTCGACGCTGCATTCACCGCCAACTAAGTAGGACAGACATTCCTGTCTGTCTGCTTTGTCCTGTCTCTCTTCTCCGCATCCCTCCTAACCTTTTCGCCGTATTCTCATCCAACTTGTAGAAAGATAAAATAGTCAGATTCGCCGCCAGGACATTTGCCTCGCGGCTGGTGAGAGGATTCGAATGGAAACGCGAAAACTGGGAAACTCCGATCTTAAAATTACGCGCGTCGGATTTGGCGCCTGGGCTCTCGGTGGTGGCGGTTGGGAATTTGCCTGGGGTCCGCAGGACGACGCCGATTCCATCGCCGCGATTCACCGCGCGCTGGAGCTGGGCGTCAACTGGATCGACACTGCCGCCGTTTACGGCCTGGGCCACTCCGAGGAAATCGTCACTCGCGCGCTGAAGGAATGGCGCGGCCCGCGCCCCTACGTTTTTACGAAGTGCGTCTTGCGCTGGAACGAGAAAGGAAAAATTTGGAAAGAATTCAGCCCCGTCTCCATTCGCCGCGAATGCGAGGACAGTCTCCGCCGCCTGCAAGTGGATACGATCGATCTCTACCAAATGCACTGGCCTCCTGAAGACAACAAACCGGGAATCGAAGAGGCCTGGCAAACGCTCGCCACGTTGAAAGCCGAAGGCAAAGTCCGCTGGATCGGCGTGTCCAATTTCAACGTCGCCCAAATCAAACGTGCCGAGAAAATCACTCCCGTCACTTCTTTGCAGCCGCCCTACTCCATCGTTCGCCGGAAAATTGAAGCGGAGATTCTCCCTTATTGCCAAAAGCAGGGAATGGGCGTGATCAATTACGCTCCCATGGCTTCCGGACTTCTCACTGGCGCGATGAACCGCGAACGCGCCGCAGCTCTGCCTGCGGATGATTTTCGCAGCCGCAATCCGGAATTTCGCGAGCCGCGCCTTTCGAAAAACCTCGAGCTTGTCGAGCGCCTTCGCCAGGTCGGCGCCCGTCACGGCCGCACTTCCGGCGAAGTTGCCATCGCCTGGACTTTGCGTCACCCTGCCATCACGGCTGCCATTGTTGGCTCGCGCAATGCCAAGCAGGCCGAAGGCGTCATGCGCGCGGGCGAATTGAAACTCACCGCCGACGAGATTGCGGAAATCGAAGGCGCCGCCGCCCTTGCCACTGCCCGGTGAGATTGATCAATCAGGCGTAGAATCGAACTGTAGTGATCAAGCGTCGCACTCTTTCAAACAAATTGTTGCAGCTGGCCGGCATTAGGCCCGCTGGTAGTCCGGCCTCCAGCATTTGATCAGTCGCTTGATGGCCTTTCGCTCCGTCACCTTTTCGTCCAGAACTCTTCGGGCCAGCGCCGGCAACTCCGCATCACTCGCGAAACGCATCGCAACAATCTGGCCGATCGTCAGTTCGACGCACCTCGCCTGTAAATCCGAGGGCAGCACCTGCGCGTATCGCAGCCTTTCTTCGAGACGAATGACACGGTCCTGCACCGCCAGCGCAAACAGCCTAGCCTGGAACGCAAGAATCACCAAGGCCGCTGCCAGAATCACGCCGAAGATTCCAGTGAACGAAAAACCTAACTTCCACAGCCGAACCAGTGACCAAATAAAGTTAATCACAAAAACCGGCACTGCAAAAAAATGAAACGTGGGAACGAACTTCCCGTGATTCGCAAAATTCTGTTCTTCCATTGGTCCACCTTCCTTTTGAAAACTTCATGCTACTTCGCCAGCTCGTTCTTGAAGACTGCTCCGTTGTGCATTACAAAGAGGACGTGCTCCAATTCTTCAATGCTCTTCAGCGGATCTCCTGATACTGCGATCACTTCCGCATACGCACCGGGAGCGAGCACACCGATTTCGCCTTTCATGTCGAGCATCTCTGCTGCGCGCGATGTCGCCGATTGAATCGCGTCCATGGGCGCCATTCCTAGTCCCACCATCCGCTTGAATTCCTGCGCGATCGGTTCAGTCCACGGAATTCCGCCCATGTCCGTTCCAAAAACAATTTTCAAATGGGCCTGCAATGCTTTCTTGAAAGTGATTTCATGGACTGCGGCCCGCGCGCGGTCGCGTTTTCCCGCCGGAGTATCCGCCGGCGCCCAGTCGTCGTAATACGGGGAAAGCGTCGGGCAATACCAGGTCCCTTGGCGCTGCATCTGGGCGATCTGCGCATCGGTCATTTCCAAACCGTGCTCAATGGAATCGCATCCGCCGTCCAGCGCCCGCTGCAGACCGATCCCGTTGTACGCGTGGCATGCCACTTTCTTTTGCCAGCCGTGCGCCTCGTCAACAATGGCTTTCAACTCTTCCACGGTCAGTGTGGGCTGCGAAACCAGGTTTCCCTGCTTATCTACCCACGAGCGGTGCGTCATATACACCTTGAGCCAGTCGGCACCATGTTCGAGCTGTTGTCGCGCGGCTTTGCGCGCTTCCACCGGACCATCGACAAGCTGCGCGCCCTTGGGCATTTCCAGTTCGGGCGCGTAGCCTTCCAAGTTGTATCCGCCGGTCGTGGAGATTGCTCGCGTGGCGCCAAAAATTCTCGGCCCGGGAATCGTACCTTCCTCGATCGCTTGCTTGATTTCGATGTCGCCGTAGCCCGCACCTTCCGTCTCCACATCCCGAATGGTGGTAAAGCCCTGCTCCAGCGCGCGCCGCGCGGCGTAAGTAGCACGAGCGGCGCGTAACGCGATCCCCGCCTTCAAAATGTTCTCGTCGTAACCACCCTTTTTCGGATCTTCGCCCCACAGGAAAATATGCGTGTGCGAATCGATCAGCCCGGGCAGCACCGTCGCGCCGGAAAGATCAATCACCTTTGCCCCATCGGGGATCTTTGTAGAAGCGTCGGCTACTTTTTCAATGCGCTCGCCGCGCACAAAAATAAGCTGGTTCTTGCGCGGTGCTTCGCTGACGCCGTCAAGCAGTGTGCCAGCGCGGATGACCGTGAGTGGCGCGGGCGCAGGGGATGCGGATTGACCGCGGGCGGAAACAGCGCACAAAGTCAGAGTGAGTGCGAGACAAGAAAGAGAAAGGCGCATGCGGGGCTCCTCAACAGCGTCCGGTAGCTTGCCGCAAAGCGACGGGCGATTGCAACCATTCCGCGCACCGCCAACGCTCATGACGGCTTCTTCTTAAGGTCGGGCTCGGGGTTGGAGAAATCCCAGGCATTGACGGTGTCAGGGGCGGACGGTTGGTTTGAAGCCACAACTTTGTCCGGAACGGGGACGGGCGAAAGTTCAGTGAGGGGCTTGGGGGGAAGTTTGGTTGGGTCCTTTATTCCTGCGGTGTTGTCGGCGTCGATCTGCGGCAGGGTGCGGAGGAGCAAGCTATTGATGTATGCCAGAACGGCGGCGCGGCGAGGGGAAATGTGGATTTTAGCGAGAAGCTCGTAGAGGTTGCTGAGAGAGTAGTTGATGCCTTGTGCGGTTTGGAGGCCTTGGGAATTGCGGATGAGAGGTGCGTAGACGTTGCTCGTATCTTTCTGTTTTTCGATGGCGAGGTGATGCGAACACAGAAGGGAGTTCTGGTCGGAGGCGAAGAGACGGCATTCGCGGCCCGACGGCGTGTAAAACTGGCAGCGAGTGGAAAGTGCGGAGGGGTTAGCGGCTTGCAGTTTCATTTTGGTTCTCCATGGAGGGGCGGAGGTACCCCCA
>Ga0209472_1000191_pt1 | contig 37883 bp, 41 predicted proteins | sample GraSoiAngelo_130_FD_185887 | JGI IMG/M metagenome (GOLD analysis project Ga0209472, IMG submission 185887) | Grasslands soil microbial communities from the Angelo Coastal Reserve, California, USA - 14_0929_02_20cm (SPAdes) (version 2) | ecosystem: Environmental > Terrestrial > Soil > Grasslands ... | reverse complement strand
TGTACTTGGCGAGTCTCGACTGAAAAGCTCGCTCGAGATCCCTGCACTCTAAACAGGTTGCGGAAAAAACTCACTAACGCCTGCTACACCGTGGTAGAGCGGCGCTTCAGCGCCGCGTAAGTCGCACAAAATCAGTGAGGGCTTTAGTCCCTGAGGCGGCGAATCACCTCAACCCGAACTTTTTCCGCAGGCGGGTGGCCCGCATCTGCCGCCGCCCGATTCAGAGGAAGAAAAATGAGAGCCCATTCGGGTGCCCCATTTCTCATGGCGCACCGTTTGCGCGTTGTAAGCATCGCCCAGTTGAACTCTTTTGCGTGCTTTTACGTACTATGAGGCCAGACTCCCCATAATGGAGGACTCATGACCTCGCTCAGCAAGAACGCCAGAGTCGCAGGGCTCCTATACATTTTGGCCTCAATGGTTGGCGTCGTGCGCCTCCTCTACATACCCACAATCTTGATCGTGCATGGGAACGCGACCGCGACGGCAAACAATATCGTGGCGCACGAGTCGCTCTTTCGCTTGGGCATTGTGAGCCAACTGCTCGCCAGCGTCCTCTGGCTCTTCGTTCCGTTAGCTCTTTATCGATTGCTTAAGGAAGTCGACCAGGCGCTCGCTGTGCTGATGGTGATCCTGGGCAGCTTGATGCAAGTGCCTATATTCTTTTTCAACACAGTGAACGACGCTGCCGCCCTGCTGTTCGCGCGCGGCGGCGATTTCTTGACCGTATTTGACAAGCCGCAGCGCGACGCATTCGCCATGCTGTTTCTCCGCCTGCACCACCAGGGTGATCTAGCCAACGAGATATTTTGGGGGCTGTGGCTCATCCCATTCGGCCTCCTGGTGTACAGGTCGCGCTTTCTGCCCCGCTTCCTGGGCGTTTGGCTGATGGTCGGCTGCTTTGGCTATCTGGCCCTCAGTTTTACCGGTTTACTGTTCCCACAGTATGAGGACAAAGTCTTTACCTACGCTCAGCCACTCATGATAGGCGAGGTGGCGACCATGCTCTGGCTCGTGATCATGGGCGCCAAGGAGTAGCGCTTGGCGGGTGGCTCACATCTCGCGGGAGTATAGCTCTAGAGAGGATCACTCATTTTAATCCGGGGGGGTGGCCCATGTTTGCCTGGGGTTGGCAAACGTGGGACCCCGCTCAACGTATAGAACCTTTCCCGGAAATACTCCGTTGCATCGTGTGTTGTGGAGATGGTCGGGCCCCACTTCTCGAAAATCGCGAGATGCGGGCACCCAAGGGATTTGCTTTTGAGATTTACTTTTGAGTTCCACATGTGGGCCACCCGCCTATCGTTCCCGTCGGCGGGCGGTGCGTGCCCATCCTTATGCGGTTTTTCGCCAAGGGTGGGCATTCCCGATTGTGAGCCACCTGGGATTTTGACTTGGTTCTTGCCTCAATCCAACGGCATTACTGTCTTGCAGTTTAAGGTGCGTTGTGCCTGCAACGAAGGTAGGGAAAGGCCTGCCCCAATGAGAGATTCGGGCGTCTAGCGGGTTGTGCAGCGGGACTCGGAATCCCATGATAGAGGCGTCCGTGGAATCCCACCCTTCAAAGAACGAAGGGTAGGCCACCCGCCATATACCTGATCGCTTGTCGATGTTGTGGGATCATAGCAGGCAATGCGTATCAGAGGCGTGGATTTCCCAGACTCTCTCCTGCGATCCCAGAAAGATGGCCGGCTCGTGATTTTTGCGGGTGCAGACGGGTGGCCCACTCAAGCCGTCTTTTGGCTTGAGTGGGGCAGTTCGACCGCCGGACACAATCTTCCGGCTGCGCGTTCGCGCTTTCTCGCCGTCCATTCGCACTCAATCTCCACCCTTCCGTCGCACCCGGTTGCGTACTGACGAAAGCTGCTCCACTCCCAATCTTCCGCACGCTCACACAATCCGTGCTTCACCGGGTTGCGATGGATATAAACGAAGCTTTTCCACGAACTGGGCATGATTCCGGATGTTGAGGTCGTAGTAGCGCTTCTGCCAGAAGTGCTCGGCCTCGCCAATCAGGCGCCGCGACACACCCTGCTTTAACGATTTGAGCGCGTCGGCCAGCGTGCCGTGCTGTGGTTCGCTGAGTAGGAGGTGCATATGCTCCGGCATGACAACATATCCGTAGACGCAAAGCCCGAACCCGCATCCGACCCGCTCCAGCCCGAGCTCGAACATTCGCTTGCTGGATGCCGCCGTGAACAACGCACGACGCCGGTAGCAGCTGAAGGTTGAGGCGTTAGCGGGCGTCTGAGCCCGCTGCCGAAATCCCGAGCGAAGCCGAGGGATCATAGTCTGGCCGGATTGCTGAAATCGCTTCAGTCCCCAAGGCACCGGGCCAGCTTACGCCCGGCAAACTCCCCACTCAAGCCAAAAGACGGCTTGAGTGGGCCACCCGTCAGCCCGAGCTCGAAGACTCGCTTGCTTTGCGCCGCCGTGAACAACGCTCGATGCCGGTAGCAGCTGAAGGTTGAGGCGTTAGCGGGCCCGTTCGACAACCTCTCTTCGTTCGGTTGCTCAGGGCAGGCTAAGAACTGAGCCCGCTGCCGAAATCCCGAGCGAAGCCGAGGGATCATAGTTTGGCCGGATTGCTGAAATCGCTTCAGTCCACAAGGCACCCGGCCAGCTTACGCCCCGCAAACTTACCCACTCAAACCAAAAGACGGCTTGAGTGGGCCACCCGCCATTGCAAGAGTCGCTAGATCTCTTGCAATTTTCAGCGTTAGAGCTATACTTCCCGCATTCCCCCCGGTCGTTCGGCCCCTAAAATCTACCGTAGGAGGAACGTCCTCCAATGAGCGATTGGATCGAACGTGTTCAAAACCACCGCGTATGGACACTGATGAAGGATCTCGGGCCGCTCATTGATAACGCAATAAACCTAGAGGACGTGGATGCGGTTACACTCGCAGGTTTAGAACGGCTTCGTGCCGTTCTGACATATTGCGGAAAGCGCTTAGGCGGCGGGGACCCATTACTGGTTCTTCCAGCCAGTCTTGAGGCAATGGCCGGATCGTTTGAATCTCAGAAGTCCGCAATTCAGACCTTTATTACTGATAAAAGCACAGATCACATCACAGTTGCGAATACAGCAGCGGACAATGCCTTACTGACAGCATTCCAGTTGCCTGGTTTGCTAACGTCAGAGGAGCAGATCGAATCGGTCAGAAACATAATTTCGTATCGAAATGCAATTGAGGAGTTGGCGCAGAGGAGTTATGAAGCACGAAAGAAGGCAGCCTCCGATATTGAAGACCTGAATCTGGCAATTACCGCATTTAAAGGTCAGATACAAAATAGTCTTGCGGAGCTTACGGCTCTAATAGACGCTAGGCAGAACGAGATAGCTAAGGTATCTCTTGAGCAACAAAAAGTGTTTGCCGAGGCGCAAGAATCCCGTAGCAAAGCTTTCAACGAAACAGTACTGAAACTACAAGATAATTTGTCAAAAACTATCACAGATCAACAGGGGCAATTCTCCACAGCACAAGAGAATCGGAGCCAGAAATTCGGTGACCTCATCGCTGAATATACGAAGCGGCTCACAGATCAGAACGCTGCGTTCACGAAAGAACGAAATGATTTTGTTTCCGCTGCAGAGGATAAGCTCAGTGGTTTGTACGGACGTTACGAATACGAAGCCGACAACATTCTCAAAGGAGTGCAGAAAAACCGTGAGGATGTAGAAAAGCTTGTAGGAGTTATTGGGAGTCTGGGTGTAACACACGGTTACCAGACCACCGCGAATCGGGCTAGGGTTTCTATGTGGATATGGCAAGGAATTACTGTTGCAGCGATGTGCGGGTTAATCGCCTTCGCCTATTATGCTTTCTTGCCCAGCATAAAAGGAGATTTCAGATGGGAGTCGCTCGCTGCCCGCGTTTTCTTAACTGTAAGCGTCGGAGTGCTCGCGGCGTATGCCGGGACCCAAGCCGACAGATTTTTCCATATGGAGAAGAACAACCGGAAGCTGGCATTAGAACTCGCAGCTATCGATCCATTCATTGCTTTATGGCCGCTCGAAGAGCAACATAAATTCAAGCTCGCAGTCGGCCAGCGCACATTTGCTCAAGACGAAACACCCACTTCAAAAATGGACAAGAGCCCCGCCACCACACTCGATCTATTTGCAAAAGAGGGGTACGCCCAGGACATACTAAAAATAGTTATTGAGGCAGCACAAAAAACCGTAAAGGGCTAAAAGCGTCTTTTGGTTCTGGAAAACCTGGGGAAAACCTGGGGAACCTAAAAACCTGGGGACAGACGGGACGTTCCCCAATTTCTGAAACTAGGCAACCATTTTGGTCGCAAAAACTAGGGAACGTCCCGTCTGTCCCCACATTCCCCGCCCTGCAAGTTTTCTGGGGGTTGCTTGTATGGAGGAAAAAACAGGGAACGTCCCGTCTGTCCCCGCATTTTCTCCCGCATTTTCTCGTCCGCCCGTCCATGAGAGCGTTAGCCTCCTTATCATAACGCTAAGGGGCTTTTCCGGGATGCCTTGATCTGTACAAGCGCGGCTTCAATGTCATCCACCATCGCACCAAGCTCGGGCTCGTAGTAGATGCGTGGCACCCGATTGGGCTTCGGCAAGTTCTCAACCCGGCGTTTCCATTGTTTGTCGAGGGGCGGGTGGCCCACCTTTCGTTTTTTGAAAGGTGGGATTCCACGAGTCTATCCCGCTAGGGATTTATGGATTCCGCGAGTGCTAGCCAGGTCTTGAGTTTCAGTGGACGGGTGGCCCACTCAAGCCCGGTGTTGGCTTGAGTGGGGATGTTCCAGAAGAGGCTTCCTCTTGCGGAGGTTGCAGGTTACGCTGAGCGCAGCTAAATTAGGTGCGAGAGTTGGAGCTGTACATGAAAAGGCCCGTCGCGGTGGAATCTGCCTCTGCAATCATCGACGCCAGGATCACGGAACTTGGGGACTGGCGCGGGAAGATGCTCGCGAAGGTGCGCGAAATCATACACGAGGCCGACCCTGAGATCGTCGAAGAGCGGAAGTGGGTCAGGGCGACATCGCCGGGGACGCCCGTCTTTTCCCACGGCGGCATTGTCTGCACGGGAGAGACGTACAAGAACGTCGTCAAGATGACATTTGCCAAGGGAGCTGCGTTGAAGGACCCTTCCGGTCTATTCAACTCCAGCCTCGAGGGGAATGTCAGGCGCGCCATCGACATCCACGAAGGCGACAAGGTCGATGAGGTGGCCTTGAAGGATCTCATCCGCGCGGCAGTGGCGCTCAATCTCAAGGGCAAGAACAAGCCGAAGCCCAAGCCGAAGCCCCGGCGAGCGAGCAGCAAGCGGGCCGACTAGCTTCATCGCAGGTCCCGGCCATATCTATTCCCATAGGGGAAGAGCTTCGGCACCTGCCTCATACGCCAAGCAGTTCGGTATTGAAACGCCCAACTGGCCGCCTAAGGCGGCTCAAAAGTCGTGAATCGGTGGACAATCCGGGGACGGGGACAATCCGGGGACAGACGGGACGTTCCCCAGTTCTCCGAAGATTGCCGACGGCCCGGAAGTATTATAGGTCGAGGAGTAGGGAGCCGTGACGACGCGTCAAGTCATCAATCGTCAACCCAAGGTTCACACTCAACTCGGCCGAGCCGCAGTCCAGAACTTTGCCGCCCGGATCTTTCTCGCCGACGATCGCATCAACCAGATTCTTATCGAACATCTTGACCCTGCCGCCTGGAGTACCAGACCGCCGACAGCCAAACCGCCCGGCAAAAACCCCGGAAAAAACAACGCCCGCACTATTGCAGCGATCTTCACGCACATGCACAATGTCCGCTGCAAGTGGGTCAGGCTTACAGCTCCGCATTTGAAGATTCCAACACAGCTCAACCGCGCGCACTGCACGCCGCAGCAGGCCAGTGCGGGATTGGCCGAGAGCGCCGCTCGCTGCGCGGAGATGCTCGCGGAAGCGCTCGGCGGTGGTGGGGGCCGCGTCGAGAGATTTCGCAGAGACGGCTGGGCTCGGCCTTGGCCGGTTGGCCCGGAAATGCTGTGCTACATGCTTTCGCACGAAGCCCACCATCGCGGGCAGGTGTGTATGCTCGTGCATCAGCTCGGATTCCCGTTGCCGACCGAGGTGGCGTCCGGGATCTGGAATTGGGAAAAGCTGTGGAAAGAGTGCGGGTTCGCCGGTGGCCCTGGCTACGATTCCTAAGAATTGGTCATCTGAAGGAATCGCAAGGGCACAGGCCGCGCGGGTTTCGCGGGTAGACGGATGGGCTGCGATGGTGGAGACATCGCGCCCCAGCCGTTGGGCTTGTTGTAGAAGCTCCGGGCGGCGGCAGCGGTCAGAAGCGGGCGCCTGGATCCCGCGTGTGGGAGGGCGTTGCCGGAAACGTGGCCCGAGCCATCAACACGCCGAACCCCGCTGCATGTCAACGGCCGTGCCAATGGCCTTGATACGTCAGTGTGCGACAACTAAATTTAGATGCCTAGCAGGAAAACTCACTAAAGCCTGCTGCACCGTGGTAGAGCGGCGCTTCAGCGCCGCGTAAGTCGCTAAATTTAGATGCCTAGCAGGTTGCGGAAAAACTAAAGCTTGCTGCACCGTGGTAGAGCGGCGCTTCAGCGCCGCGTAAGTCGCGCAAAATCAGTGAGGGCTTTAGCCCCTGTGGCGGCGAATCACCTCAATCCGAACTTTTTCCGCAGACTCCGGCTAGTTGCCTCGATCGCCCCTACTGATCGATGTCCCTGCTTTCATCCGCGGTGGATGACTCGGCAGAGTTGGTTTCATCCGAGCCGACGCGGAAAAGCGCTGCCTGTGCTTCGGCGTGCTCGCGCAATTCGCGCATCTCGTCCACGCTGCCTTCGGTTTTCTCCTGCTTCCGCTGGTTCCTGCGCTCGGCTTTATCGCGTTGTTTCTGCTGACGCGCTTGTTCTTTCTGGCGCTTGGTAAATGTCGATCGGCCTCTTGGCATACACAATCCTCCCTGTGTCCTTGTTGATCTCTGGCTGGCCAATATGCAGCGTCCGGCGATTTCCAAGCAGGCGGAGAAAAGCTACCAGCGTGGCTCGCGGGGCTGGCGCGGGTGGCCACGATAGTCATCGCGTCCACGTCCTCCTCCGCCGCCGAACCGCTGTCCACCACCCCTTGGCCGCTCCGGCTTGGGTTTCGCCTCGTTGATCGTCAATGTCCGTCCCCCTAGTTCAGTTCCGTTCAAGGCGGCGATAGCCTTTTCGGCCTCTCCAGGATTCGTCATTTCAACAAACGCAAAGCCTCGCGCGCGGCCAGTTTCTCGGTCGGTCACGATGCTCACTTTTTCCACCTCTCCGTGGGCCTGGAAAAGAGTGCGCAACTCCGACTCGCTTGTGCTGTGGGGTAGATTACCAACATAAAGATTCTTCATTGCATTTCCTCTTTCTGCAATTCAGGCAGAATCTGAGATTCGGCTGGGGCGGGCTTGGAGTACCGTGCTTCAACATCGCGTGGGGGCGACGGTCTGTTCCGCATTGCCATTGAGCGAGCGGCGGATGCCGACCGGACTGCGGAGATTCGCCGGGAGGCTTCCAGGATTCCCCAGCGCAGAGGCGGACCCCCAGAAATATCGGCGCTCGGCGCCGCTCTCATTTCGTCCTGGGGAGGTATGCCACCGTCGTTTTGGACTGACGATGCTCCATTCGTGTTCGGCGAATCAGCCAGGTACTCGGGCTTGCCTACGAGGAACGCAAGTTGTTGCGGTGGGGTAGCGCTGCGCATGTCGTCACAAAACTTGTCCCGGTGGCCCTGTTCATTTTCCATGTTAATAAGCACCAGGTTGTATAGGTCTGCCCGCCACCAGGAACGCGCTTCGCTGATATCGGCCGCGCAATCGACGTCCAGGCCAAGTCTTCTCATAGTCTCGGCGCGCAGTTCGCGCTTGCTCGGCGAAGTGTCCACCAGAAGGACTCGTCTTTTCTTAACTGGGCCACGGATTGGGTTTGAAAGCGGCAACGCGAGCATAAGGGTGGTCATGCAAGCCTCTTATTTGGTGTGGCGTCTAATCGCGGAGCCGCCGTGTTGGTCTGTTGGGCTAGAGCCTTGAGCATTTCTCGCTTTCGCTTCCGACGAGCAATCTTCTGCTTGCGTATCCGGTGAAATCTGGCCTTGTCGCCATTAATTGCGGACATGTTTAGCTCCCTATTCAATTGTTACTCGTCACGCCCGCCTGCGAAATCGGAATCGTGCTCGCCGCGCGGAAATTTTATGCAGCATCTACCCTGCGGTGACAGTTCACCTTCAAGGGACAATCGAATTCTCCCGGAACGTCAAAGGCACACTTAACCGCCGCTTGCTGATTTTCTCAATCGCGAAGGCGCAATCTGCCTTGTTGGTGTGTCTTCGAGGTTAAGAGTTTAGGTGTATGCTGCGAAGCGGAGTTTCTGCTCTTCTCTCTGTCGCCTTGAAGCGTTTTTCTCTGTTTCTTCGAGGTCGCGGTTAAGCTCTTCGATTAGGTCGCCAATCTTCTTCGAATCGTGTTCGTTGCCTAGCCCTGCAGCGAAGTCTTTCCAAGGCTTGAGTGAATCCTGAGGCATTACAGCTCCATTCTTCTTTCAAGTTCTATATTACTCTCGATTTGCAGAAAGCCCTAATTTTCGTGGTGCAGTGTGTGCGAAAAGATGCTCCCATGTACCGCGTTGGGCAGATGCAGGCCGCCCGCCCCACAGCCGCGCTCTTCGCTGATTCTCTCGAAATCCAAGAAGAATGGCTCCTCAGGTAGGACTCGAACCTACAACCCTCCGGTTAACAGCCGGATGCTCTGCCATTGAGCTACTGAGGAGTGTGGCACGGCGCTTCGGGAGAAGCGCCGCTCTCAAGTCATAATATCATCGGCGGGGTTTGCTGAAAACTGAGGGTGTTCTGCTAGGCTAGTCAGTTCGATTGAGGTGGTTATGGTGGGAGGATTGCGCTTGATTTGGGCGTTTGTTTTGGTGATGTTTGCAGCTGCGGTTTTGTGGGGTGAGGATGGTTCCTCTACGACGACCAGTGCGCTGGCGGCGCCTCCTAAGGCGAAGGTGGAGGTTGTTGAAGAGACGATTCATGGGCGCAAGATTGCCGATTCATATAGATGGCTAGAGGATTCAAACAGTGCCGGTACGCAGGAGTACGTGCGCGAGCAGTTGGCGTATACGCGGAGCATTCTCGACCCTTTGCCGGGGCGCGCGCAGATCCATCAGCGGTTGAAAGAATTGCTCTCGATAGGGACGATTGGGACGCCGCAGATCGGCGGCAAGTGTTACTTCTACACTCGGCGAGAAGGCAGCCAGAATCAGCCGCTGTTGCTGGTGCGCGAGGGCGTGCATGGAAAAGATCGCACGCTGGTGGATGTAAACCAGATGGCAGCTGACGGGACGATTGCCCTGGATTGGTGGTTTCCTTCTGAAGATGGAAAGTATGTGGCGTATGGAACTTCGACTAGCGGGTCGGAAGAGAGCACGTTGCGCGTGGTGGAGACGGCGAGCGGAAAGGTGCTGCCGGATACGCTTGAGCGCACGCGCTTCGCCAGCATCGCGTGGAAGAAAGACAATTCCGGTTTCTATTACACCCGCCATCCGAAAAAGGGCGAGGTCCCTCCGGGAGAAGAGGTCTATCACGTCAAGATTTTCTATCACACGCTGGGCAGCGATCCGGCAAAGGATCCTCTGATTTTTGGTGAAGGCCGCAAAATGGAGGATGTCCCGCAGGTGCAGTTGGCGGACGATGACGATCGCTGGCTGCTCATCACTGTGTTTGAGGGCTGGGCGAAGAGCGAAATGTATTTGCAAGACTTGAAGGCGGGAACGGCGCCGGTTGAGATCACTAGCGGAAAGAACTTCCTTTATAACGGCGAAGTATTCAAAGGGAAACTTTACATTCTGACGAATGAAGATGCGCCGAGATTTCGCGAGCTCGTGGTCGACGCCGCCAATCCGAAGCGGGAAAACTGGAAAGAAATTATTCCGCAAACGGATGCGGTGCTAGAGAGCACGGCAATTCTCGACGGCAGGATTTTCGCGCAATACGAGAAGGATGCCAGCTCGCTGCTGAAGCTGTTTGCGCTTGACGGTAAGCCGGTGAGCGATATTCCGCTGCCGACAATTGGCTCAGTAACCGGGATCGGCGGAAAATGGAACCGGCGCGAAGCGTTTTTTGGGTTTCATTCGTTTACCGTGCCGCCGTCCGTTTACCAGGTTGATTTGGCGAATGCAGGCGGCCGGCGAGACGCCGGCGCTACGGTCGGCGCAACGTTGAAGCCATCGCTGTGGGATAAAGTTGACGCTCCTGGTATCAATCCGGCTGATTATGAAGTGCAGCAGGTTTGGTTCACGTCGAAAGACGGAACCAAAATTCCGATGTTTGTGTTTCACAAAAAAGGATTGGATCTGAATGGGAAAAACCCGACGCTGCTGACCGGGTACGGCGGATTCAACATCAGCGAAACGCCGAGCTTTGTGCCGGGGCGCTATGTTTGGCTGGAACACGGCGGAGTGTTTGCGGTGGCAAACCTGCGCGGCGGCGCGGAGTTTGGCGAGGACTGGCATCGCGCCGGCATGCTGGACAAAAAACAGAATGTCTTTGACGATTTCATCTCTGCCGCCGAATTTCTGATTGCCGACAAGATCACGGACAAAGATCATCTTGCGATTCAGGGCGGGTCAAACGGCGGATTGCTGATGGGCGCGGCGTTTACGCAGCGTCCTGATCTGTTTCGCGCGGTGGTATGCCAGGTGCCGCTGCTGGACATGCTGCGCTATCAGAATTTTCAAATCGCGAAACTTTGGATACCGGAGTACGGCTCAGCCGACGATCCGAAGCAGTTCGACTGGCTGTATGCCTACTCGCCGTATCATCACGTGAAGCCGGGGACGAAATATCCGGCGATCATGTTCATGACCGCGGACACGGATACGCGAGTCGATCCCATGCACGCCAAAAAAATGGCAGCGCTGATGCAGGCCGAGGCGGCGAATGGGCAGAGCCGGGAGCGTCCGATACTGTTGCGGATCGAACCGAAAGCAGGACACGGCGCGGGGAAGCCGATCACAAAACAGATTGAAGAAGGGACGGATATTTATTCGTTTTTGTTTTGGCAGGTGGGGAGGGAGTAGTAGGGGGCGCGTTCCAATTCAGGAACCGAGCACAAGAAAGACAGCTTTTGGGTGGCGCAGCGCTTCAGCGCTGCGGTAGTGTGCTGGAGAGATCGGCTTCAGCCGCTGAGGGATTCATGGCCGCTCCCTATCGAGGTAATACCGGTCACGGGGTTTATTTCATCACTGCTTGCACCTTCCAGAAGAAAAATCTGCTTCAGTCAGACCGAATGGCGGGATTATTGGTGGAAGTCTTGCTCCACTATCGTGCAGAGCGCAAATATCTGCTGCATGAATTTGTAGTCATGCCAGACCATTTTCATCTGCTGCTTACTCCGGTTGTCACTCTGGAGCGAGCGTTGCAGTTCATCAAAGGCGGTTTTTCTTACCGGGCGAAGAAGGAAGGAATCTTTGCTGGTGAGATCTGGGAAAAGAGCTTTTATGACCGGCGGGTCAGGGATTTGGCGGAGTACCGCGCCTTTTGCCTGTACATCCAGCTGAATCCAGTGAAGAGAGGACTGGTTACTTCAGCCGGGGAATATCCCTATAGTTCGGCCAAGTTTGTGTTGGATGAAGTCCCTCAGCGGCTAAAGCCTGTCACCTTGAGTGCCTGAATCGCAGCGCTGGAAGCGCTGCGCCACCCAAAAGCTTCTGGCTCTCACAAAAAAATGTAGACATCGCTTTTCTCAAGATGAAGGAGTAGGGGTGGACCAGGGAAGCCTGTCGAGAAAAAGCTGTTGTAGACAGAAGCCCCGAGCGCGTGCTCAGGGCTTCAATAACCGTGGTGTAACCTGTCCAGCTACAAGCTGAGTATAGGAACACCCCTCCCCAGAGTCAAATTACAGAGGATTAGGAGGACAATTCCTGTCCCGGATTGCCCTGCGTGACGGTCCCTTGTATCAGGACGGTGTGGACCCGGCGGGACTCGAACCCGCACCTCTTAACTGGACAGGTTAATGTGCTGCCATACACCACGGGCCCACGCCCTAGCGGGTGCCTTGGCTCAAGGCGTATCGTCGTTCTCGTTTCTGGAATGCGGCCTCTCGGCCCTCAAAAATTCGACATACGTGCTGGCGAATGCCGGGAGCTAATGGCGACGTATTCTCTACACATCCAGCTCCGCTATGCTCTTCAATACAACGGAGTGGAGCTCGAAAAACGGATCTCGATCCGTGGCTGACCCGGCACTTATGTGCTGGGCTATCGTTATTCCGCCCCTGAACGGGGCTGGGGTGGTGAGGGAATCAGTCTGCCGGAGGGATAAAAGAGCGTCAGCCAAGATGAGAAAGGGTGGGATCCTCAAGCTTGGGAAAGCAGATTCCTCACGGCTGAAGCCGGTTCGGAATGACAAGGGTGAGATAGAGTGGTTGTCACATATGCTGAATCGCAGCGCTGGAGGCGCTGCGCCACCCAAAAGCTCTCGCGGGCGAGGGCGCCCGCGCCACACCTAAAAAAGTTGTCAAGCCCTGTGAGCGGAGGAATTTTCGGTAAGGCTTTCATTCGATGGAGAATATAAAGTTGGAGAGTGTGTCCCATTCTACCGGTGGGAGTTGATATCCTATAGGTAGATAGATAAACAAGAGGCGCGGCCTAAGGGCTGCGCCTTTTTTGTTTGGTACAAAATTATCTGAGACGAGGAAAGGAACTCATACGCGTCATGAATTACTCAGTGGTATTGCCTGTTTTGACGGGAGCGGCGGAGAGGGAGAAGGGATGGAGGTTGAGGAGGAATCCGAAGCGGGCGGGAGAAATTTCCGAAGCGGCATTTGTGGTGAGGGCGCACAGCCTGGGATTTCTGGTAGCGAAGCCGTGGGGCGACAGCGAGAAATATGATTTCGTGCTGGATGCGGGATCAAAATTGTGGCGGGTGCAGCTCAAGTCGACCGAGGTAGTGCATGCGCGCGGATACGAAATTCAACCTATTTATAGCGTGTATGGGAAGGGGAAGGCGGGATATACGGCGGAGGAGATTGACGCGCTGGTGGTGCACATTCAGCCGTGTGATGTGTGGTATGTGATTCCGGTGGAGGCGTTTGCGGGATGCAAGAATTTGAGGTTCTATCCGGATGTTGAGTGCAAGTGCGCGCGGTGGGAGAGCTATCGGGAGGCGTGGCATCTGTTGCGGGGGTGAGGGCGGCAGGTGCTCCCGATCGTTATTTCGCCCATGAAGGGGCTGAGGGTGGTGGCGGATTTTTGAGTTGCGGGTGGGTGCGTGGATGGCAGGCACGGAGAGAAGCAGATTCCTCGCACGTACCTTGAAATTCCCCTTCCACTCCGCTCGGGGCTTCGCCAAAACGGGGAGGTTATCGGTGCGAGGGCATCTTGCAGGAGGATGATAAGGAAGCGTGCCAAGCGCGCGAGTAGTGCCTCGCAAAGGACGCGAGGCATCGCCCACCCCATCACGCCAAAGGCGGGCATGATGGGGACCCCCGGTTCGCGCGGCACGCCTAGGTCCTTCACTCGCGCAAAAACGGCGCTCGTTCAGGATGACAAGGGATAAAGGGTTGTGGCGAGCACGAGTGAAAGTCATGCCCTTTCAAAGCGTGCCCTGCGCAGTCGAGCCTTTCCCAAGTCGTGACTGTCCTCCTGAGCAGCCCGCAGGGTGCTGCCGAGCTGCGCTCGGCGTGGGCGGACGAGACGTCCGCCCCCACACGGACCTCCCACGGGTGAAGACGCACCGTCCTCCACGCAAAAATCGCGGACGAGGGCGTCCGCCCCTACGCAAATCTTCCGGAGCAGACATCCGTCCTTCACGGCGCATCACGAGCCTAGACGGGCGATGACGCCCGTCCTCCATCACGCAAATCTCGCGGATGAGGGCGCAAGTCCCGCACGAGGGATGCCAAACAAAAGGCTGGGTGCGAGCTGAGGCTGGCCCAGGGTTTCTGCGGTTATTCGTTGCCTACACGGGTTTGTTGGAAGGCGACGGATTGCCAACTGCCGCCTTTCTTCACATAGACGCGGGTGAACAGGATCTGCCCGTCCACATCCTTTCCTCCCATGGTTCCCTTGACGGTGGCCTTGCCGGTAATCACTGCGGTGTTGCCATAGACGCGCACCTTCATATCGGAAAGCTCGTCGGAGGTGAGCTTGGTTTTGCCGGATTTGAATGCGTCTACCATTTCCGACTTGCCTGACATTTGGCCATAGGCGTTGATCAGCGTGTAGTCGTCGGAAGTTTGCTTTTCGAGCGTTGCCACATCGCCTTTGACGACTGCGGCAGCGCGGTCGGTCTCAAGCTTTTTCAGTTCGTCCTCTACGTTGGCGGCCCATGCCAGCCCAAGCAATGCGGCGAGTGACAGCACTAAAGCGATAACGAAGGCAGCGCGTTTCGAGTTCATGAAATTGTCTCCTGGTTTTCTGAGATTTAATTCTGCTGATGAGTTTTATTCGGCGCAACAGCTTAGGACTCGCCGTGGTGGTTGTCAAATTGGGGCGGGATAGGACTGCGTGGGCGGACGAAGGCGTCCGCCCTGCACAAACTTCGCGGACGAGGACGTCCGCGTGATACCTGATCTAGCTACTTCGGCTGTGGCACGACCCGCAGATAAGGCTTCGGTGCCTTCCAGCCTCCGGGATATTGCTTCTGCGCTTCTTCGTTCGAGACCGCCGGCAAGATAATAACGTCGCCGCCCTGCTCCCAGTTCGCCGGCGTCGCAACTTTGTGCTTCGCCGTGAGCTGAATCGAATCCAGCACGCGCAGCACTTCGTCAAAGTTGCGGCCTGTGCTCATCGGGTAGCTGAGCTGGAGTTTGATTTTTTTGTCGGGTCCGATCACGAACACAGTGCGCACGGTGGCGTTGTCTGTCGGCGTGCGGCCCGCGGACGTATTTCCGCTTTCGGCGGGCAACATGCCGTAGAGCTTGGCGATTCTGAGCTCGGGATCACCGATCATGGGGTAATTCACCCTGTGCCCCTGCGTCTCCTCGATATCCGCTGACCACTTTTTGTGATCGCTCACCGGGTCGACGCTCAGCGCGATAATTTTGGTATTGCGCTTGGCGAATTCGGACTGCAAGCCCGCCATGTAGCCGAGCTCGGTGGTGCACACGGGAGTGAAATCTTTTGGATGGGAAAACAAAATTGCCCATCCATTGCCGATCCACTCATGAAAGTTGATCGTCCCTTGTGTGGTTTCGGCGCTGAAATCGGGGGCTGTGTCATTGATGCGTGGAATCTGGTTTACGGCTGGAGTTAGGGTTGCAGTACTCATGTGATCTCCTCAATCAATAGAAATTTGGCTCATCCCGGAAGGCCAGGATGTAGGTCCGGTCCGCCGCAGCTTCCAATGCGGGTGAGTTATTCGGCGTTAAAAACGAAACCCACCCGATTGGGCCGGGTGGGTATCAGGAACCTGTCTCGCGCTACCCACACCCCGGCGTCCGCGTACAACAACAGCAGCCCGGCATGGGGCAAGTGCGCATACATGAAAAGGATACGCGGCGATGTCGGATCAGTCAAACGACCGAGCACCATGTTTTGCCGTTGAAAATGGCAGTTATGGAACTTACGATCCTCGAATGCCTCAGCGTAAGGTCCGTATAAAAATCGAGCACAGGATCGAGTATCCCGACCCTCTACGCGTCGCGGCTGGTGAGAGGGTCAATGTTGGACGTGAGGACGCCGAATTCCCTGGTTGGAAATGGTGCAAGGCGTCGGATGGTCGCGAAGGCTGGGTTCCAGCCGAGTTGCTCTCAAATGAAGGAGCAGAAACGACTGTGCTGCAGGATTATTCAGCGCGTGAGCTCGCCGTCCGCCCCGGAGAGGAAGTTATCGTCGAAGAAAGCCGGCACGAGTGGTTGCTGGTGCGCAATGCTCTGGGAGAACGTGGCTGGATTCCCGCCGCAAATACAGAGCCGCTCTAGGTTGACTTCCATATTTGCCGTTGAGTCGGGCCGCGATTCTGATGAAGCGGCCGGAGTGCGCGGCGAGGATGACAGAATGATCAACTCACACGCAGTGGAAGCCTGTGGAAGTTTTGCCGGCGGCAAATTTTCCGCTGAGAGCGGAGAGGTGTTCACAGCGAAAAAATGCTCACACGCACAAGCGAAAAGTTTTTGCAATGGCGCGAGTGTCCCATTAACATCGGCGTTACTTTACAATCTGTGTCGTTCGCCGTTAGGATTTATTCCGCTCTGGAACAACCAGTCATCTGAAACTCCCAGCTTTTCCTGAGCCACGGCGAAAAGCACAAATGAAACCGAAACGGACCATTCTCTGCGTTGACGACAACGAGCAGTCGCTTTCAATTCGCAAGGTCATGCTGGAAACCAGGGGCTATCGGGTAATCACATGCAACGGTGGCGAGCAAGCGCTGGAGATCTTCAAAAAGGGGGGGATTGACCTGGTGCTGACTGATCTAGTCATGCCGGGTCTGGACGGCACCAAGCTCGTGGAACAAGTGAAGAGCATCTCCCCGCAGACGCCTGCGATTTTGCTTTCCGGCAAAGTCAAAATCTACGATCGCGATACGCAAGCTGACGTTTTCCTTCCCAAGGGAATGTACGCGCCGGTCGAGTTGCTGGAACGCATACGTTTGCTGCTGATCCGCAAGCGCGGTCCCAAGCGGGCGCAATCCCACAACCGGTCTGCGGCGCAGACCAGCGCGGCCTGAGCAGCGGCAAATCAACCCACTCCCCTTTCGTGTAATATCGATTACGGATGACCGCGTTTATCGAAGCAGTCGATCTCACCAAAACCTATCACGTGGGCAAGGTGGAGGTGCCCGCGTTGCGCGGCATTTCATTCAGCGTGCAAAAGGGCGAGTTTGTGAGCATCGTAGGCCCTTCCGGGAGCGGCAAATCGACTTTGTTCTATCTTCTTGGCGGTTTGACGCGGGCTGACTCGGGACACGTCGTTATCGATGGCGCGGATTTTGCCACGCTCTCGGATGCTGGGCGAACCCGGATGCGGAAGCGCAAAATCGGATTTGTATTTCAGAAGTTCAATCTGCTGCCGACGCTCGATGCAAGATCCAACATTGATATCGCTCTCGATATTGCGGGAACGAACGGCTCGCGAGACGGGGCCTACTTCTCTCAGATTGTCAGCTTGCTGGGGTTGGAGAAACGCTTGCACCACCGGCCTTCTGAGCTTTCCGGAGGCGAGCAACAGCGCGTGGCACTGGCGCGGGCGTTGATCAATAAGCCGGCGATTGTGCTGGCGGATGAGCCGACGGGCAACCTGGATTCCAAGAACTCAGAAATCGTCCTCAATATGCTGCGGCATTCCAATAAAGAATTAGGTCAGACGGTGCTGATGATCACGCACAATCCGCAGGCTGCCGAATACGGAGATCGCATCATTCATATGCGCGATGGGTCGATTGTTCCGCCGGAACAAGATCCGCAGTGGACCGGACATTCGCCTTGTCCGCCAACTCGGCACGCAGAGAGCTAAGCCGCAATCGGCACTACGTTCATCATGGACGATCTGCGCAAACCCATTCTGCCTGGCAAGGGAGCTTCGGATTATGAGCGCTACTTGCGTACGGACGAGCTGTTATCGCTGCAAAAACTTCCCGAGGAATTCCTTCACAAAGATGAGCTGACGTTTCAGGTGGTGCATCAAGCATCAGAGCTGCTGCTCAAAGGCGCGGCCTGGGAACTGGAGCGTGCGCGCGAACACATCGAACAGAGCGATTTTGCCAACGCCGCCCGTTTGCTGCGCCGCGCCAATCACATGCTCGAGTTCCCGATCTCGTTGTTGCATGTGCTCGAGACCATCACGCCGTACGACTACCATCTCATCCGCGCTGGATTAGGACACGGAAGCGGGCTGGATTCTCCCGGCTTTCTAGCGCTGCTGCACATTGGTCCCCGGTTGGGCGAGGCATTTCACGAGGAGTTGCGCAAGGCGAATGTAACCGTCGACGAGGTTTACCGGCGCCACGGCGAATTATTTGGGCTGCACGATGTCGCCGAACGCCTGCTGGATTTCGACGAACGCGTTCACCTGTTTCGCTTTCATCACTTGAAACTGGCGCAAAGAATCATTGGAGGCGGAGTAGTGGGTACAATGGGCACGCCAGTCGAGGTCCTCCATCAGCGGATGGAGCATCTTTTCTATAAGGAGCTTTGGGATGTGAGGAATCAGATCACGGCCCGGGCGAGTGAGATGCTGGAGAAAGGTGGAGCGGGGCACCAGTAGCTCTCAGGCATCAGCTTTCAGCCATCAGCCTTCAGCATTAGCGAAGGGGTGATGGCTGACAGCTAAGAGCCGGTTGTTTATAATCAGAAAACAGAGCGGGAGTAACTTGAGGCGCTCAGCAAGCGGGAGCTTGCTGCCGAAATCCCGAGCGGCGCGAGGGTCTTTCGCAACTGCAAAATGAGCGGGAGTAACTCAGCGGTAGAGTGCGACCTTGCCAAGGTCGAAGTCGCGGGTTCAAATCCCGTCTCCCGCTCCAGAATTCAGGGCCAAGCCCCGCTCCGGCGAGGGCTTTTCCATCTGATGGACTGTTTCCGCTCGTTAGGCTAAATTTAGGAAGCTACAAGGCGCGGTACCCAAGTGGTAAGGGAGAGGTCTGCAAAACCTTTATACGTCGGTTCGATTCCGACCCGCGCCTCCATTCTCTTCTTGCAGTTGCATGAATCTACTGTGCTCGCCATTGTCCAAGCGTTGCGTTTTCGTTCCGCCTCGATGGGCGAAAGTAGGGCGGCAAATTGCGTAAATGCCCGGTAGTGGTGCATAAACCACTATCAAAGCCAGAAGGAGAATAGCTGTGACCGGTTCGGTCTAAGGGGGCCTAAACCAGGCCAAACTGCTTTCAGGCCCACCGGGGGAGATCACCGCACCAGCAGCACGGCAATAATGCATAACCCGCCCGCCAGTGCCCACTTAATTGGACTGCCAAGTGTGATTCTCTGCCAACGACTGGGTTCGGGGCGCTGTTCAAACAGTTTTCGGAACTTTTGGTAGGGCATTTTTTCTTACTCTCCCGTACGAATCGGGATTCTGGCAATTTATGGGTTGTGCACGCAAGTGGACGCCGTAGCAAAACCTGGGGGAAAACAGCCCCGCGCGTGCCGTAAATCAGGCAGGCCGAGAGGCCGACGGGAAGGTCCGGCCCTGGCTCAGTATCGAGGGCTTGCGCGCTTTGCGTCGGCATTAGAGTTTCCCGACTGCTCACTTTCATACAGACTGGCCTGTGTTTCACGCACACTTGGCTTTTTCAGTTTCCCACCTAGGTCCGCGGCCTCTGGGTCGTAGCGTTTCAGCACTTGCTCGATGTGCCGGATCGCGCGGTGCAGTTGGCGAATCAAATCTTCATCGGGAGTGGTGAGCAAATCCGCAAGAAGTCGGCGAATCTGCACCCGAATCTCAGCATATTTCTCGCCACGGGTCCGTATCTCGAGCAGATACTTCCGATATATCACATAGCCGACGGCGACGCTGACCCCCATGAACAGAGCACGGAACACTTGCAGCAGCCAATGCGGAGCACTGCGGAGATTCGTTATTAGGAAATCCACATCCAAGCTCAGGAACCAAGCGCATGCTCCCCAGAGCGCGGCTGCGGCTAGAACCTTGTTTCTTCTTCCTACCATTTCATTGGCCTGCTTTCTCCAGAATCAGGTTCGAAGCGGTACAGATTAGCGCTGGCGGCCAGGTTTTCTTGCCTTTCAGTTTCGACTGAACACGTTAATCCCTATCGGTTGTGGAAAAATTGTGGATTCCAAAAAAATGCAGCCTGCACTATGCCTTAGGCGCATGCCCCACGTTGGAGGAATGTTCATCTACTCTGGAATTTCCTTGAAGGTAAGTAGATGCTCTCCTACTCTGTCTCACAGACGAAGTGGCGCATAACAACGGAGGCGGAGAACTCGGCCAGAGGCTCCGCCTTCGTTTTGGCTATGGAAATTGTCGCATGTGAGTAGCGCGATTCGATAGATCCGAGTTAGCGTCCATGAGACAAGGCGGGGACGGGGGAAGGGGAGGGCAGTAGTAATAGCGCACGGCCACAGAACCTTGAGCCGTCCCACACCGTCGTGATTGTGCGGCGGCTACTTACCTTTGTCAAAGGAACTCGCGCAAAACTTTTTCGACGATGCGCGTTATCCCCCACCAATCGAAAGGTCTATTTCCAATTCCAGTGCGGCCCTGTAGTGCGAGAGCGCAAGATTTACAGCTCGAATTTCGGACTCGATTTGATTGCGCTCGGCCAAAGCCCTGCGGTTCTCCATAACCTGCATGTTGAGCAGTTCTAGTCGTTCTTCCAACTTACGGATGTGTTCTCCCACGGGGGTCTGCATGGCTGAATAGCCTTAAACGTGCCTAGCTGCTTGAACAATTCATAGATGCGCTGTTTCCTTTGCTTCGTATTCGCGCTTTTCTTCGTCTGTCAGAGTCACACAGGTAGACAATTCTAGAACCTCAAACTGTTTGTCCAATAGGCTTAGGAGTTCGGCACGGAGTTCCTCGGAGTCCGAGTTGGGCATGACGCACCCCCGTGAGCGAAGTTGCATTAAGGACTGTAAGCGGTGCATGTTGGAAGTGGCGAACGGCAAACTAATGCCTCGATTTGCTCTGTCTCTTCACTACGTGAGCGGTACGCTGAATACGGCTCTTAATGGTCTTTTGCTCGTCACGCGCCAAATTGGTCAGTTCTGCAATATCTTCTTCGGTTGCGCCGTGATGATGCAACGCACAATCGGCGAATTTCAACCATCTCCCCCGGTTATCTGATCGCGGCCCGAGCGTGCTGGCCTCGTCTCTTGCCGGGTTCTTGCCGAGGTCTGGATGGATGTCGATGCTTAAGCGGGGACGTTGCATGACCGATTCGCAGTTGGGTATTCCCAACTACGATGCGCTATCCCCTGCGGAAGTTCGATACCGTACATCTCGTATTACCGTTGTCTAACAGTCAGAGTCTCTCTATTTCCTGGAAAAGCTCGCCCAAAAGCCGCGCGTAGATTTTGCCTACCGCGCCTTCCAGCTCGATCTACTAGGAGTTCCTAAGAGCTTCGATTTCAGCCGTTGGAACTCTGGAAATGCACCGTCTCGCATAGGCGTTTGGTCGTGAGTTTGCTGGCTTAATCGGTGTACGTCAGCTCCTCGCCAGAAGTGGAGGCACCATGACGGACATCCAGCAAAGCCCTCAACTGCTCAGGTTGTGCGAACTCGCCTCGAAAGAACACGATCCGCAAAAGCTGGTGCGACTTATTCTAAAGATCAATCAAAAATTAGACGAACTGATGGGCGAGTCTGAGCTTTCTCTTCCCGAAGCTGCGGATTGAACCCGACCCACTACCCCCTTGTCAATGTTCGTTGACAGGAGGCTCAAGTTCGGAGTAGTTTTCTCCGCACAGAGAGGCCGTAACCCTGCTATGGATTTCACCTGCCTCTCCGGATCATTCACTTCGCTCACGCACGCAAACCGCTTCAACCGCATCCAAGAAACGGCATGACGCTGCCAGAGATAAAAGGCGCTCTGTGGCGAGCGTACACTGACATCTCCCGCAACCACAGTCTGCAGATGGCTGCGGCGCTCTCCTATTACTTTGTCTTATCTCTCTTCCCGGCTCTCATTTTTCTTTCGGCGATCGTGGCCTACTTGCCGGTTCCCGATTTGTTCAACCAGAGCCTGCTTTTGATGTCGCATTTCTTGCCAGCCGACGCGATGGGCCTGGTTCGCAGGGTGCTGGCAGACGTAATCACACCGAATAAAGGAACATTTCTTTCGCTGGGGATTCTGGGAACACTGTGGGCCGCCTCGGGTGGTTTCGCTGCCACCATTGAAGCGTTGAATATTGCCTACGAGGTACAGGACGATCGCCCGTTCTGGAAGACACGGCCGTTGGCGATCGGGTTGGCTTTCGTTACCGGATCGTTACTTCTGACTGCGTTATCGGTAATGGTTGTGGGACCCCGGTTCGGAGAATGGCTGGCGGCGCGAGTTCACCTGTCTGCGTTGTTCGTCTTTCTTTGGCCCTATCTTCACTGGGCGATCGCGATCGGATTCGCGGTCTTGGCGGTCGAGGCCTTGTACTTCCTGGCCCCAAACGTAAAGCAGCGCTTTTTGGCGACGCTGCCGGGCGCAATTCTTGCCGTCGGCTGCTGGATTGGACTGTCTTATCTGCTCGGCGTATATTTTCGCCACTTCGCTAACTTCAATAAAACCTACGGGACGCTAGGGGCGGCCGTTGCGTTAATGGTGTGGTTATATTGGACAGGTTTCGCGATGCTGGTGGGAGCCGAATTGAATTCCGAGCTGGCGAAAATAACCAAGAAAGGCAAGCTGCAAGAGAAACAGCAAGCGTCCTCCATCACAAGGATTGATTTAGCCGCCTAATTTAGTTGTGGTGCAGTTTGTAAGGAAGCGGGCAAAACACGCAATTATTGCGTCGCAAGAAGCGTGACGCTTTGCGCGGCTCGCCCAGATTCTTCGCTGTGCAAAGAACGCTTGCTCAGAATGACAATCGAACTGCACCATATTCGTGAAATCTTCCCCACCTGAAGGCAAGCTGAATGCAAAGCTGAGGCGGCTCAAGCGGACATCCTGAGCGTTTGTGGGCGGCATCGTATGTCAGCTAGGCATTGTGTGTGCGAGTCTTAAAGGATCAAAACAGCGGAAGGAATTGGATATGAGAGAGCGCACGTTTGGGGCGCGAATGCTGGCGCTGGTGTTGGCAGTTTTGATGGCGACTCCCGGAGCATTTGCGGTCGCGGGAGCACCGCAGTTGCCGGATCCGGGGACGGTGCCGGTCAGCAAGCAGCAGCAGGAACAGCTCGGGTTGAAAGCAATGTCTGAGGTGTACCAGCAGATGCCGGTACTGCCAGATTCGAATCCGGTGACGCAATACGTGCAGCAGTTGGGGAGACGGCTGGTGCAGGTGATCCCACAGCAGAATTCATGGCCCTATCAGTTTCACGTGATCCCGCAGAAAGACGTGAACGCATTTGCGCTTCCTGGTGGCCCTATCTTTATTAATGTGGGCACGGTTCTTGCGGCTGACAATGAGTCGCAACTTGCGGGCGTGATGTCGCACGAAATGTCTCACGTGTACATGCAACACCAAATCAAGGAAATGCAGAAGGCCGGGATGACACAGGGAGTGGCGGGAATTGTGGGCGGCCTCCTGGGTGCGGTGCTGGGCGGCACGGCTGGCACGCTGGCTAATATGGGCGCCCAGTATGCCGGAGGCATCCTGAGCTTGAAATATTCGCGGCAGGAAGAAGCGCAGGCGGATGCGGTGGGCGCCATCATCATGTACAAAGCCGGCTACAATCCGCGATCGCTGGCGGAGTTCTTTCAGAAACTGGAACGGCAAGGCGGGGGCGGTGGGCCGCAGTTCCTGAGCGATCACCCGGATCCGGGTAATCGGGTTGAGGCCGTGGACCGGGAGATTCGCGACTGGCCGCCGGAAAATTACCGGGGCAGCTCGCCGGAATTTGCGAGCGCGAAGCAAGATGCCGGACGGGTGAGGCTGTACACCGCTCAGCAGATTGCAGAGCAGTCAAAGCAAGGAACCTGGGCGCGAGAGAACCGGCAAAATGGGGCGGTGCCGGCGAGCGTGCGGAATATGTCCGGCGGCAACGAGACCGCTCAGCCGGAAATCGCGAACGTCAGCTACCAAGACGTGAGGCCGAGCGGCAATTTCAGGCAGCTCAGACAGGGGCCGATAAGCATCGCATATCCGGACAACTGGGAACCAGTGAGCAGCCAGAATTCGGATGGAATCACCATTGGGCCGCGAGCAGGCGTTTCGTCGGGCGCTGTGGCGTACGGCGTGATCATCGGCGAAGGGCGGGATCAGAACGCGAATTCGCTCGACCAGGCCACGCAGGATTTGATTCAGGGCATGGAGCAGTCGAATCCTGGGCTGCGGCAGCATGACAGCCCGCGGCGGATTCAGGTGAGCGGAATGGAGGGACGATCAGTGACCCTCAGTGGCTCATCGCCCATTGAACAGAATGGGCGACCGCTTTCGGAGCGCGATTGGTTGGTGACGTTGCCCAATTCGCAGGGGGGTCTTCTATACCTGATATTTATCGCGCCGGAGAAAGACTTCGGGCAGTTGCGCCCTACTTTTGAACGGATGCTGGACAGTGTTCAGGTGAGGTGAGCTGCTCGTAGCCTGAGCACTCAAGCACGGGCAGACGCGGATACTTGGGGAACTTGGGATCTGTGGCCGAGCGCTGACAACAGTAAAATGTTGCGCCGCGATCGGATTTGATGAGACGCATGTGCTGGCAGTCGGCGCACAGGCCGATGCGAGAGGGCTGGGATTCCTGGGCTTTTGCCATTGAGAGAATAGAGATCATTTCACAAAAGTGCACTGCAGCGTTAGAATCGTGCCTTTTTCAGCAGTTCGTGAGCGGTGGATTGCGTTCTTGCGCGTCATTCATGACTCGCCACAGCACGGACGAGTCTTGTTCTTTAGTAATCTCCCTGAGCGGCGTGGCTGGTGTCATATTGGGAAACACTAATGAGCGAATCCATATCTGCGGAAGATGGGCGCCGCGCGCCTCGTGTGAAGTTGGCAGGAGTGGTTTTGGCATTAATCCAATTGGAGAATGGCCGGCAAATTCGCAGCCGTCTGCACCAGCTTTCCATCACGGGAGGCTTGTTGTACTTGGACGACCCACTCGACGAGGGCATTAAGGTTGAAGTGATGTTTCACGTGGGCAACTGCACAGTGCGCAGCAAAGCGGCCATGTTGTTTCCTATGTGGGCCACGCAGGGGTGCCTCCAGCCATTTGAGTTCACTGATCTTGCAGAAGATGATCGCCGCACCTTGGAGTCCGATTTGGGGACCTTTCTAGGCCAATCGTCGAGCGCAGCTACTATCGAGGAAAAGAGCCTTGGGGCGGCTGCCGGGCGCCGATAACTGATGAGAGCAGGTTTTTATCGGCTTGCCTGGCCGGCAGCGGATTCAGCCAACTTCTGAAATTCATCGAGCTGCTGCCGGGCGACCGCGGAATCAGGGGCATTTGGGGACAGGCGAAGATATTCGCTAACGTGTGTCACAGCAGACGGGTAGTCCTGCTTTCGCGCAAAAACTAAGCCCAATAGGTACTCCATCTGCGGAACGCGGTGCTCACGGTCGAGGCGCATTCCCCGCATTAAGCTCTTCTCGGCCTGATCAATTCGCCCCAGATTGAAATTTCCTGCCGCATTGTAGAACCAGATTTTCGGGGAGTTCGCGTCGCTGACCTGCAGCACACGATCGGTCGTCTCCACGACGTCTTTCCACTGTTTTTGCTCAATGGCCAGATTAGTGAGTTCAGCGTAAGGATCGATTAGCCTGGAATCTGCTGAAAGGGCGTTCTGAAATGACTCGCGTGCAGCCGTGATCTCCTTCTGTTGAGCCTGCAAACGGCCCAGTTCGAGCCATGCGAGTGCGAACTTCGGATAGCGCTGCAGGGCATTTTTAAATTTCTCCTTAGCCGCTGCCCACCTCCCTTTCGACTCTGCCTGTTTCCCTTTCTCGAACTCTTTTTTTGCCTTGTCTGGAACCGCCATGGCTGTGGCGCTCACAGTAGCTTCCGAGGACCGCGCAATACGATGAACGATAACCGTACCAACATTCGTGACACTCGGACCAGATGTTATGCCGGTGAGAGGGATCGCGTGCGGCGCGAAGCCGTCTAGTTCGAATCTGAGCTCACAGTCTACTCCGAGTTTTTGACCCGCACCTGTTCCCTCCGACGCGAGCGGCAGAGAGACGGAACTCGACTGCTCGTCCCTATTCAGATCAACCTGGAACGAGCCGCTGGCATCCGTGTAGGCCACAGTTCGCACTTGTCCGTTGCACATCCGTTGGACAGCAACGGGCTGCGTAGGCACCGCCCCATCGTCAGCCACAACTTTGCCGGAGATAATAACGGGCGCTGTCCTGGCATTCGTGGACGTGTCCACCGGAAACCGCACAGGATTGGCGAGATCAGGCACTATTTGAGTGAACGCGCTAAGACTGGTCAGTAGGAGCACAACGGAAAAGAGAGAACGAGCCGCCATCTCTTCACCTTTCTGAATGGCGGCAATGAGATGTTTAACATTAGTGTTAGGATGCCGCGCCAGCGCGGGGCTACGGTCATCGCCTGAAGCTTTGTGGAGGAAATCATGTACTAAAAAACGTGGCCTCGGGGACCGCTTCCATTTACTCGGGTGTCCACTCCATGGATTGCCGCAGATACAATTTGATCTCTGAAGCAAACTTCATACTCGAGGACGTAGAGGCGAGCCCAGATCGTGACCCAGAGCCATGCGACTCTCACTTTTATTGATTTTCCTCGTCATCGCAGGATGTGATCGCCGTAAGAATGTTTGTCCAATCGACGGACAACCACCGCAATGGTCAGGACGAAGAAATGGGCAATCCTGCGAGTACTTCCATTACAGTAATATGGAACGAAAAACCCATTCTTGGTGGGCCGAATGCGGGAAAGATCGGGGACAATAATCGGACGCGCCCATATTTGTCGCAACCCGCCCGCTTGTGATTTGACCGTTAGAATGTCCGGCTGTTACGGTTGAGCGGATAAGCTGTCCTTCGGACAAACCAATGGCACACCAGCATTCTCCTCGTTTTTTGCAGATCGTCCTGGATGCCAAGCGGCGGGTTCATGAAGTAAGCATCGATGACGTAAAAGGGCAACTCGATCGGGGTGAGAAGCTCCTACTGATTGATGTTCGCGAAGAGAGCGAATATGCGAAGGACCACCTCCCTGGCGCGATCCATCTGGGCAAGGGAGTTATCGAACGCGACATTGAAGAGCATGTGCCTGACCTGACTACACCCATGGTGCTTTACTGCGGCGGCGGGTACCGTTCGGCTCTAACTGCTGACAATCTGCAAAAGATGGGCTACACCAATGTGCTTTCGATGGACGGTGGTGTCCGCGGCTGGCGGGAAAAGGGCTTGCCGATGTCTAAGGACTGAATTTGGCACGTGCACTAAGTACCTCGGTAACTTGGTTCGCCTCTCTTGCGCACCTCAGCATGGAATTCGCTGCCGAAGATAACAGTTGTGCAGTCTAATGCAGGGAATGAAACGCAACTCTGGACATGACAACTCGGCAGCCGCTGCGACGACGGCTGTGGAAAATTCCACGCATGATAGTCTGCCCCGGATGGACGCAACCCCCTCGGAGTTTTGCGCAGAGCTCTCTAAGACCTTCCGCGTACGTTCGAGTGAAGTAGCGCTGCTCCGGCTGGAGGGCGGCATGCTGAAGTTCCTGTTCCCCGAAGAGCTTAAGACCGCAGGCGCAATTCCGCTTTCCGGTTCATCAGCGATTGCGGCGCACACGGCGATCAGTAAAAAGCTTGAGCTATTTAATAACTTCCCGCGAGTAAAGCATGCCAGTATTTTTGAGACTGTCAAACTCACGCAGCAAAGCGAGCAGCCCGATCCTCTAACAATCCAGAAGCTGATTTCTGGACCGGTGTTGGACGCCCAAGGCAAGGTGCTGGGCGTGCTCCAGGTGTGCCGGAAAGGGTTTGATCTGCTCTCGGCTGGACCAGATTTCAGCCTCAACGATCTCCAGCAACTGGAGCGCGTGACTAAAGCCCTCGCGAAGGCTTCGTTTATGAAAGCTTCTTAATCGCCTTTGCTCTCCCGCCCGTCGCGTCAATCATTGGACAGAGTTCCATCGCTACAACCATCGAAGTAAAATAACGGGGCCGCGGATATCGCCGCGGATATCGACGCATGTCAGCTCAATCTCAGAGAAGCGGATCTGGGTACAAGAGGATCTATGTGACCCTCGCTGGCCTCCCGCTTTCGTTTGAGCTGCATTGGCCGTTTCACAAATCGACTTCCGGCGCGGATTTTTGGGTGCTGCACGCCGACATTCGCCTGGAGAACTCGAGTGGGCTGCACGCCCCGGTCGCAGTCAACTTGTCTGCTACCGTGCGCGAGGTCATGCCCTCGCTCGAGCCAAAAGATGCCGAAGCTCCGGTCATCAACACGCTTCGTAAGGAAGTTGACCGAAGGCAAATCGAATTCGTAAAGTCCGGCAAGCTGGTACCCGTGCATTTCTCCAGCCGCCACTACGATTTCAAACGCAACAAATGGGTGTTTGGGAAGGCGAGCGATGATGACGTGAGGCTTCTCATCGCCCGCAAAGTCTACTGGCAGACCCGGCTGGCGGGCGGGCCGGTGTGGATTGGCGAACCCGCCGATGCGCTCTATGTTGAAGCCTCAGTCACGCACATGTTGGAAATTGCACGAAGCCTCGCGAGCGAAGAGCTCATGACGCTGGAGGGCGAGTGGGCTTCTGCAAATGCCGCCTTGATGGCGCAGGCAGAAAAATTTGAAGCTGACATGCGCATCGCGGTAGCGGAGCTTGAGAAGAAGCATGCGTTTGAAAGAGGATAAGCAGCGCCGGGCTGCCCTCAAAGACCTTCCTTATTCCTGTTTTACTGAATCAATTGTTTGAAAGAGCTTCCCGATGTCCGTGACCTCTACATAGGGCGGGTTTGCCTGGGGCTTGCCGCTGACCACATAAATCGTCGGAGTCTGGTGAATTCCAATGCGGTTGCCGAGGTCGCGGTCGGCGTTGACCTCTGCAGCCAGCTTGCCTTGCGGGTCAAAGACAAACGGCAAATCTACTTTGTGATCGGCGGCAAATTTTTCCGCGAAAGAGCGCAGGTTGCCAGGATTGATTTCTAGCTGATGCTGAAAAATATAGTCGCGAAAATCATTGCCTAGCTGCTTGGAGTGCGAATCGAAATAGTGAGCCATGACTGCGGCCTGGAATGACCAATTGTGCAGGGGCAGAGGAAAGTCGTGTCGCACGACGGGAATCTTATAGGTTTTGGCTGCCTGCTCGACCAAGGGGGCGGCGCGGCGGCATTGCGGACACTGCAGATCTTCAAAAACCACCAAGGCAAGCTGCGATCCCTTAGGAGGGCGGAGCGCAGAATTGGCATCTTGCGCGACAGCGCACGATGCGATGAAAAAAAGTACAAAAAGAAATGAGAGCAGCTTCTTGTTCATAATGTGTTTAGATGCGGGATTAGCATCTGTATGTCTATATCTATGGTAACCGAAGGGGACAAACAACTGTTCCCATTTACATTCAATACGTAGGGGCGGGTGCCCTCACCCGCCCGCATTGAATCCGGGGGTGCCGATGAAAAGCAACAAAGATCATGACCACTCGCTTCGGCAGCATCTGAAATACCTGCTTAGCGATGGCGGAGCTCATGTCAAATTCAGCGACGTCGTCTCAAGCTTTCCCGCAAACCTCCGCGGGCAAAAACCTTCTGGATTTCCGCATTCTGCCTGGATGCTGCTCGAACACATGCGCATCGCGCAACGGGACATTCTCGAGTTCAGCCGCAACCCAAAGTACGCTTCGCTGGAGTGGCCGGGCGGCTACTGGCCTCGGACCGAGAACCCGCCTAGCGAGGCGGCTTGGAGCGCCAGCATAAAGGCGCTCAACAAAGATCTACAAGAAATGCGGGCGCTGGTGGCAAATCCAAGGACCGATCTTTTCGCCCGCATCCCGTGGGGCGATGGCCAGACCATCCTGCGTGAGGCGTTGCTGGTAGCCGATCACAATGCTTATCACCTGGGCCAGTTGGTGGATGTGCGAAGGCTGCTCGGGGCATGGCCAGAGGAATAAGAGTTCGGTTCACTCAGGCTATTGCACCGTTTTCTGAAAACCACCCTCACTCCTTCTCTCCACCTCTCGTCAATGGCCACCAGTGTCCACTCGATCTCTGGTGAAATATAGCGCAATAGCGTGTCGGTCGCGGGATGCACGTGCAGCGCCGGAGCGACGAGCAGCAGCAGCGGCGCTTCCGGCGACAATTCCTTGCCAGGAAAATATCCGAAGCGCTGGAATTCGCCTCGTGCATGATGCCACGCCACGCGCGACCAGTAATCCAGCCCTTGCAGCGGCAGGTGAATATCTTCATCCGCCTTCAGTTCAACTACGGCCAGCCTTTCCTGGCGAGTGGTTGTCAGCACGTCGATCATGGCGCGATCGGAGGCTGAGAAAGCGGGCACCTGCGAGTACAAACGGCCCGCGTCAAAACGCTCGTCGAGAACGCCGACATTCTTGATCACCAGTGATTCCAGCCACCGTTCAGGATGCAACCTCCACAAGAAGTGATCTCGCGGCCCTTCGGCGTGGCGCACCTCTCCCATGCTGCGAAGCAACCGCTTGAAAGACCCGGCAATTTCCGGGCGCAGAGTTTGTTCCGCCGCGCCAACCCCAAACACGATTTCGGGTGTGCTGCGGAACGAGCCGGGGTCATGCGTTAGCCGAGCTCGCGCAAATTCCAATCCGTGGCAACGGAACGCCATCTCGGAGGAAGAGAGCAGCGCGACTTCCGCCTCGGGCATCAGATCGCGAACCTGCGCGATCGCTTGCGCGAACCGTTCTCGCGCCGCGCGTTCGTCGGCACAATGTGTAAGCCGCGTGGCGACGTTGCCACGATCGGAGGTGTCCATTTCCTTTGCTGAGTCCTCGCGCTCGTCAATCTCATAGAGCTGCCACTTGGCTGCGTCACGATTCAGATTAGCAATGCGCTCGCGAGTCAGAGCAGAACTGCCCACCGGTACAAACAGTTTGAGCCCATGCACCACTGCCTTTCCGGCTTGCGCTTGACGGCACACATCCAGCCACAAGATGCCAAATGTCAGCGCGGCATCAATGGAGGATTGGGCCTCCTGCGCATTGACGCCCAGCACCGCGAAGGCGGACTGGCCCTGCTGTAACAAACCACGCGAATAGATCGGTCCGAAGGAGCGTTCCAGATCCATCGACGTGCTGAGCTTGGCGACTTTGAATCCAGGAAATTTTCGGGTCAGTACGCGTTGCAGGAGCCTTTGATATGCGAGCCGTGCTGCCCGCTTCGCTGTTGGCGTACGGCGATCTCGCTGGCGGCAGATTTCAAGTTTCGTAGGGTGAGATTGCCCCAGGCGCTGGACCGCAAGTCGCAACACTTCGTTCTTAATCTCCAAGTCGACCACGCGACGCACAACATTTCGCTCCGCCGACCACAGGTGCAGCAGGCACTTGTTGCGCTCTCCGGAGATCGAATACTTCGCCTGTGCCAGGTCGAAAGCCACTGCGCCATCCTCGAGCACCACGGCATCGTGCGCCTGGGAAAGAAACTCTTCAACCGTGCGGACCAAAGCATCTGGTGTCATGTCAGGATTTTTTCAATTCTCCAGAAGATCGTCTGTGATGAACGACCATTTAAACCAATGTGGGACCGTCGATTTTTTGGATGAACCACTTTAAATCACTGTTGAACCACATTATTAGAAGTGTCCCCTCACGACCACATTAGAAATGGCCCCTTTAGAAGTGCCTCCTCCGAGAAGGGACTCAGATTGGGGCGATGCCAGTTTAGCAGTAAGGGGCTGCGTTCAGGCCGAGGTAATGGGACGAGTGAAGGCGGGGAGCTTGCGGCTGCGAGAAGCGGGGAGTTGCTGGAGGTGAGCTATCGGCAAGCCAAGCGGATCTGGGCGAGCTACCGCAGGGGAACATGCGTACTCCTGCCTGCTCTCGCCGCCTGCTAACCAGGGGAAATTTCTATTATGAACCACGGGCATTTCTATTGTGGTATGCCAGAGGTAACCGAAGGCTATCGACTGGCGGCTGGTTTGCGACTACAATGGGATAGCAGCATCTAATTGGCTGTATACAGGCTCTATCCGCTGCGGCGGAGGGGCACTGGAGGACATCGTGAGTCTCACCCCAATTGGCCAACCTCGCCAGAAAATTACTGTCGCTTCCCTTAGAGAAAAGAAACTTCGGCACGAGCCGATCACCTGCCTGACCGCATACGACTACTCAACCGCGCGCCTGGTAGATGAAGCTGCCATCGACATCGTTCTTGTCGGCGATTCACTCGCCCAAATCATGCTCGGCTATGAGAACACTCTCTCGGTCACGATTGACGAGATGCTGCACCACAGCAAAGCTGTCCGGCGCGGGGTAAAGCATGCGCTACTGATCGCCGACATGCCTTATGGCTCCTATCACGCTACTTCCGACGAAGCTGTACGCAATGCGGCTCGCTTCGTCAAAGAAGCCGGTGCCGAAGCCGTAAAGATTGAAGGCGGCGAAAAGCGCGCCGACCTGATTCATCGAATTATCGATGCCGAGATTCCTGTGGCCGGCCACATCGGGCTTACGCCACAGTCGGTAAACGTGATGGGCGGATTCAAGGTGCAGGGGAAGACGCTCAATGCGATCGAGCAGCTTATGCGCGATGCAGTGGCTCTCGCTCATGCTGGTGTTGCCTGTATTTATCTCGAAGGCATTCCACGCGAAGTAGCCGCGATGATTACGGCCGAAATTGAAACACCGACGATCGGCATCGGCGCCGGGCCGGATTGCGACGGGCAGGTGCTGGTCTTCCATGACATCCTGAACCTGACGTTTGGTCCACCGGCAAAATTTGTGCGCCGTTATGGCGATGCCGCCGCCGAGGTAACGAATGCGGTGCAGTCGTTTCGCGCCGACGTGCTCTCGCGGCAATATCCTGCGGACTCAGAGTCATATCACCTGCCGAAAGAGACAAAGGCGGCACTGGACACAGTCCTGGAGCGCAAGCGCGGCATGCGGCGCTAACCGGGAAAATCACCACAGAGCCAGGACCGACCGAGAAACCCTAATGAGATTTCCTCTGTGTCTCTGCGTTTCCGTGGCGGAAGATTGCTATGAAGATCTGCAAAACCGTATCGGAGATGCGCCCCGTGTGCCGCGCCGCAAATCGTGAAGACAGGCGTCTCGGTTTTGTTCCCACCATGGGCGCCTTGCATGAGGGCCATCTCTCGCTGGTGCGCGCGGCCAAGACGCAAGCGGATGTCGTGGCAGTTTCGATCTTCGTGAATCCAAGTCAATTTGGCCCGAACGAGGATTTCAGCAAATATCCGCGCATGTTTGAGCGCGATTGCGACTTGCTGAAGAAAGAAGGAGTTGACCTGCTGTTTGCGCCATCCGTTGAAGAAATGTATCCGGGCGGCATAGTGACGTGGGTAACGGTGGAGGGGCTAAGCGACAAGCTATGTGGCGGATCGCGTCCCGGCCACTTTCGTGGCGTGACCACGGTCTTGGCAAAGCTCTTCAACATTGTCGAGCCGGACCTAGCATTTTTCGGCCAGAAGGATGCCGCGCAGGTCGCGATCATTCGCCGTATGGTGCGCGATCTGCATTTTCCGGTGCAGATTGTCGGCTGTCCGATTGTGCGCGAGAGTGACGGCCTTGCGATGAGCTCGCGCAACGCTTATTTGGATCCGCAGCAGCGTCGTTCAGCCTTGGCTCTGCATCGTGCGCTTTTGGAGATAGAGGGCGCGTTTGGTCGCGGTGAGCAAGACCCAGAAACGCTGATCAGCGCAGCGAAGCAAGTCATCTTGCAAGAGTCAGCGGTACGGCTGGATTACTTGGAAATTGTCGATCCGGATAGCCTTGAGCCAATATCACAGACTGCGTGGGGACAGCCGCCCTCGGCTGTCCGGCCGAGCGCAGCTCGGCGGTCGCGCTCCGCCCTTGTAGCAATTGCCGCATTTGTGGGAACAACGCGATTGATCGATAACGTGGTGCTGAATCTCGCGTAAAGACCGCGCCGAGCTTCGCTCGACAGGACAGCCGAGGGCGGCTGTCCCTACGTGTTTATTTTTGGGCGGCAAGTAGTCGAGCTTCGCTTGACCGGGCGGGTGAGGGCACCCGCCCCTACGTGGCCGTTTTCGGACCGGAAACAAATGGGTTTCCTGCGATCAGGTATCGCAGCGGCAGCTTCGCTGCCTTGGTGATTCCGATTCGGGTCGTGGTCACGATCTGAGCTGGGCGATAGCCGTCGTCAGCGATCCATAAATCCGACTTTGTGCTAGTCACGTCTTTCCCGTTGTCGCGTTCACGAGTTATGCCAAACGCCTCGGCCAGTCTTCCAGGCCCGCTCGTGAGTTGCGGCAGATCGCTTAGCGCATAGACAGAGATTCCGCGAGCTTGTGCCATAGCTTCAACCCCGAACAACGGTTCCAAAGCGCGAAACAGAACTCCTCCAGCGATTCCATCCGGCAAACAGGAAACATTAAAGCAGTAGTGATTTCCGTAGATGAAATAGACGTATGAGTGTGCAGGCGGACCGAACAGCACGGCGTTGCGCAAAGTTTTTCCTGCTGCTGCGTGGGCGGCAGGATCGTCTTCTCCGAGATAAGCCTCGACCTCTACGATTCTGCCCGCCCGCAGGCTTGTATCGTCCCGCCGAAAAAGAATTTTGCCCAGCAGATCGCGGCTTACCTCGCGCGGATCTCGCGCATAAAATTTCCGAGGTAACGGTTGGTCAAGTTTATCCTGTTGTACTTTGGTGCCTTTCAATCTGGTTACCTGCGAAGTACTATCCATTCCAATCGCCACTCATTTGGTGTAGCACGCCATTTTGATTCGTGACAACAAACATTTAAGGAGGATTCATGCTCGGGAAATCGCTCAAGATCGCCTCGGTGTTGCTGCTAATGGCAGCAGTCGCCGCGGCTCAAAGTATCCCTGCCGGCACAAAGGTGACCGTGCGCATGGGATCAGGAATTAATTCTGGTACGGCCAGATCGGGGCAGATGTTTGATGCAACCCTGGCTCGCGACTTGGTCGTAAACGGCAAGACGCTCGCCAAGGCGGGCGCGCCTGCGCACGGGAAAGTAACCTACGCAAAATCCAGCGGCCGGCTACACGATCCGGGAGAGCTTTCGCTTCGCCTGACCTCAGTTGAAGTGAATGGCCGGAATGTACCGGTCTCAACCACGGCCTTCCACGCTAAAGGCAAGAGCCACACCAAGAGCAACCTGACCAAGATTGGTGGCGGGGCCGCAGCTGGCGCGCTGATCGGCGGATTGGCTGGCGGAGGCAAGGGCGCTCTGATTGGGACCGCGGTTGGCGCAGGCGCCGGAACCGGAGTTGCCGCAGCAACCGGCAAGCAAGAAGCTGTGGTTCATTCGGAGTCGACGCTGACGTTCACGATGACTGCAGCAGCATCGGTGAAGTAATCCACAACAATCATTCGATGGAGGCGCGGGCGTCTCGCCCGCGCAGGACGGGCGAGGACGCCCGTCTCTCCATCGAAAAGCCCTAAGCCGCGGCCTTCAAATATTCCAGCACTTCCTCCGCGTGTCCCTGGGCTTTCACATTTTCAAATACGTGCGTGATGCGGCCATCCGGCCCAATTACGAACGTAGTTCGGGCGATCCCCTTCACTTTCTTTCCGTACATGTTTTTCTCTTTGATCACACCGAACGCGTCACAGACTCGTTTATCGGTGTCGGACAGCAAGGTATAGGGGAGATCGTACTTATCCTCAAACTTTTTCTGACGCTGAGGCGGATCGGCTGAGATCCCCAGGATCACGGCCCCGGTCCTTTGCAACTGCTTGTATGCGTCGCGGAACCCGCACGCTTCAATGGTTCAACCCGGAGTATCGGCCTTGGGAAAGAAAAACAGCACCACCGTCTTGCCGCGAAAATCTTTCAGCGACACGTTCTGGCCGTTCTGATCCGGCAAAGTAAACTCCGGGGCTTTATCATTGACATGCATGGCAGATGCTCCTTCTGACCGCTCAACTTTATACCGCAAGCTGCGGCGAATCGTCACTGCTGCGAGCCTGGCGCTTGCATTCACCCAGCTTTCGCCGGGTCAAGCCAGTCGTCGAGGTACCGTGGACAAAGGACCGCGAGCGCTCGGACTAATCGAGCTTGCAGCAAATGGCAAGGCCCACTTAATTCCAATCACGATCATGCATGACGGTAGGTTCTACGATGCTGGCGCGTACAAAGCTGCTCCTGTCCCGATGGCGCTTGAGAGCGGCACGGTTTACGAAGCAGTGAAGAGCGGAGTCTCTCAGGGGCTGTTCACGGTTGCTGGGGCGGCCCACGCAGGACCAAACTGGATCGGCGAAGGGACCTGGAAATCTGCTGAGCAACTCGCAGCCGCGGCGGCAAAGAGAGAAGTGCTGCAGGCGAAGCCAACTGAGCCTGAGTCCGACCGGCCTCCAGTATTGCGGCGTTCGGGTCCAGAAAAACCCAAGCCTCCGGAAACTGCGAGACCCGCGCCAGTGCCTACTTCATCTACGCCGACTCCTGCGCCGACAGCTCCCGGTGCCACGGCTCCTCCTGAGCACGAAGATCCCAATCGGCCGGTTTTAAAACGCGGGAAACCATCTGCAGAAGCGCAGCCGCCCGCGAAGTCGGTTGCGAGTTCCATGGTACCCACTGCATCCGCTAAGCCCGCGAACCCGGCTGCGACGTCAAGTTCAATTCAGCTAATTCCCGCAATCTCGGACGCTGGAGGTCCTGAGCCCAGTAGCTACGCCTTCAGCACGAAACCAGAAGAAGAGCAGCAATTCCGAAAAAAGATTCTTGCGCTCGCGACTGACGAAGTTCGCGCTCATGACCGTCAGCTCGCTGCAGAAACGATTGCGGCATCCGTGCCGACACGGACAGCACGGACGACCATCGCGCGGCAGCAGCCCACTTTCGAAAACACGCACCTTCGTATCTTCGATCTTTCCAGCAGCAACGAGCCGGTGCTTGTGCTAACCACGTCCGCGCGATTGCAACAGCATCCGGAACGTGAATACTTCGTCACCTTAGTCGCGCGCGAAGATTTGAATGGAGATCTGCATAAGGCGTTCTCCAACGTCACTGACTCGCAGCATCTTGACGTGCTGCCCAGCATGGAGCTGATCGATGCTGTGGATGCCGATGGTGACGGGCGCGGCGAACTGCTCTTCCGCCAAACATCCGACGCCGGGCGAGCGTTTAGTATCTACCGCGTGATCGGAGATCAGTTATATCCGTTATTCGAAGGAACTCCGCAGTGAGTTGCTTATGGCTTCGATGGAGGACGGGCGTCCTCGCCCGTCACGCGTCTTTACGGCATCAAGTTATCGTTTGCTGACCGCAGCAGGCTGTATCTCTTCCACACCAACCCAGTTCGTGGGATAAGAGCCGGTGTAGCAGGCCGTGCAATAGCGCGTCTGAGCGCCATCTTCGCAAGCCTTCTTCAGACCTTCCAGCGAGAGATAGGCCAGCGACTCAGCGCCGATGAAGTCCCGAATCTCTTCGACGGACTTATTTGCGGCAATCAACTCTTTTTTGGAAGGTGTGTCCACGCCGTAAAAACATGGAGAAATCGTCGGAGGACACGAGATGCGCATATGAACTTCTTTGGCTCCCGCGTTGCGAATCATGCGCACGATCTTGCGGCTGGTGGTCCCGCGGACAATGGAATCATCAATGAGCACCACGCGCTTGCCTTCCAGCAGGCTGCGAACTGGATTTAGCTTAAGCTTGACGCCGAAGTCGCGTACCGTCTGCCGAGGTTCGATGAAAGTGCGCCCAATATAGTGATTGCGGATCAGGCCGAAGCGAAAGGGAATTCCGCTTTCGGAGGCATAGCCCATGGCCGCCGTGACGCCCGAGTCCGGCACCGGCACAACGATATCGGCCTCCGCCGGTGCTTCTCGCGCAAGTTGTCGTCCGAGTTCCTCCCGGCTCTCTTGTACGGCGCGCCCGAAAACCAGGCTATCGGGACGCGAAAAGTACACATGCTCGAAGATGCAGCTCGACTGCGGAGCTGCAGAGGCATACAAGCGGGAAATGATGCCTTCCGGTCCAACCACGACCAGTTCACCCGGCTTGACTTCCCGCTCGTAAGTCGCACCGATCAGATCGAACGCACAGGTTTCGGAAGCGAACACAATCGTGTCCTGCTTCTGGCCTTCCTGCTGGGGAATGCGTCCCATGGCCAGTGGGCGGAAGCCACGCGGATCGCGGGCGGCAAAAATTCGATCTGGGCTGATCATCACCAGCGAAAACGCGCCTTCAACGCGCCGAAGAGCATCGGCCATGGCTTCGGGCAAAGTATGTTCTT
>Ga0209472_1000189_pt1 | contig 37948 bp, 31 predicted proteins | sample GraSoiAngelo_130_FD_185887 | JGI IMG/M metagenome (GOLD analysis project Ga0209472, IMG submission 185887) | Grasslands soil microbial communities from the Angelo Coastal Reserve, California, USA - 14_0929_02_20cm (SPAdes) (version 2) | ecosystem: Environmental > Terrestrial > Soil > Grasslands ... | reverse complement strand
TGAGCGTGTAATGAAAATTCCAAAACGGATGATCCAGCGTTTCAAAAAAATGTTTTACTGCGGCGACACTGCTCTTACCCAAAGCACGCTGAAGACGAGGCCACTCGCGCGCCAGGATCGCCAGCGCGGCCAGCCGTCGCTGCGGATGATTCAATGGCCGTGTGCTGCTGAGGCGCCAAATTTTGGCAGGCAAAATTAGCCGCTCCAACTCGTCACGATGTGGCCACCACCCGTCCCACAACTGGCGCACATATTCGCGTGTCGATTTTTTATAAATATCGAGATCGGCAGCGCGCAGGAAGCCAGCCGTGCCAAATAACATCGATTCAATATCCGACGCAGTTTGGCGTAGCGATTTTAACGGCAACCGTTGCGTGATCAGCGTGAAAGGGAGCTTGTTTTCCTTGTAGCCGAGTGCAGTGGCCAGCTCCTGGAAAAGCACCTCGTCGCGTCCACGACTGTCAATCTTGTGGCGAATGCGTGCAGCTTTTTGTCGCAAACGAAACTGCGCTGCTGCGTTCAGTACACTGCGGACTCGTTCTTCGGGCAAATCTTTGAGTGGCGCCTGACAACGACCTGGCCGCGCCAGCGGAATATTCGCGCTGAATGCATCCGGGAGATCTGCCGGATCGATATGAACCTGTGGCACGTTGCGGTTCGATCTTGTCCGCGTGAAAAATTCGCGATCGCTCCTGTCGACGAATACGTGCAACACAGTCCCTTCGAAAGCCGGATTGGTCGCATGACCGTGTGTTTCCCAACTGCGATCCAGCAGATCGATCTCGATGCAACCGCGAAGTGGATCACCGTCATTTACCCGAATTGCAGCATCACGAAAATCAGGACCTGCTTCGCGATTCCACGTACCAAATTGAACAATATCGATCTTGTCACCGGCGGTGGTAATGAAGTGTTTGCCGAAATCTCCAGCGAACCAGCGGGCTTGCAGCTCGAGCTCTGATGGAATCCGCGGCGAGACGAACAGGGCACGCTCGCGAACGCGATCCGTATCGCGCAATTGTGCGTAACGATCGGCAAGGCTAGTCACGCGCAGATTATGAGAAAGGCAGCTATAAATGTCACGCGCGGCGTGATTCGGTTTTCGGGTAGCGCCCGCGTGTCGCGTGCGGATGCCAGTCCGGCTCGGACCGAGTGCGTCCTCGCGATCGCGGACTTTCTTTGTGCTAGGCTAATTCGTGAGAATCTGATTTTAGAGAAAGATCGTTTCGGCGCGACGCCGAAAGTCCGAGCCGGACTGGCATTAACATGCGGGACGCGCGCGCTATCCAGCCGGGCTGGCGGATTCCGCGGCGACTTGCTCCTGTATCGCGGGTTCGCTGAGACGGCGGTGCAAATCCTGAACGATCTGTTCGACCAGAGCCGCGTGCGGTCGCGCGAAAACAAACATATACTTTGGGCCTTTTCCGCCGGCAGAAAAAATTACCAGGTTTTCGGATAGAAATTTTGGCTCACGACCGACGTCGAAACCCTCCAGATCGATCGTACCCGCAAATGGCCGCCCTGCCTTGCGCGCGACAAAAGTGATTCTGCGCGGCTCTTCACTCGTAGCGACGAGCGCGCCAAACAAATTCGCGGGAATTCGCCGGCCGCGTCCGCTTACGCATGGCACCGCCCACAGGATGGTCTCACCGAGAACGTTTTCCCTGGCGAAAATAGGCGCCAGCCGGGCCGGCAATGCCGATGGTAGATTTACCGGTGCGTCGTGATCAGCTGGGCCATTCAGTTTCCTCCAGGCCAGCCAAATCTTCACTTTCATCGCGCGTAAAATTCTTGGCGCAAAATAGAAGAATGCACCGATACAGATCAGAAAGATGACCAGGGCAAGGACGGGATTGAAGTGCACGAGAGCGAGTCCACCGAGCACGGCCGCATCTTCACCGAGACTTAGTCCAATATTTGAAAATGGTTCCGGTGACGAGTTACTGGCGAGGCGCGTCGCGGCTTTTGCGGTGTGTGCGACCAAGCTCGTGCCAGCCGCGAGCAAAGCCACGATCACAGTAAATGCGGGACTTGGATGGCCAAGCACCTGAATTGCAAGGAGCGCGCCGCCAATGGGCCGAATCACCGTGTGAACGGCATCCCACGCCGAATCGACCCACGGAATTTTATCGGCAAAGAACTCCAGGAAATAGAGAACGCCGGCGATGGTGATGATCCACGGATTACCGAGGACCTCCAGCGATTGGTACTGCGGCGCCAGGGCGATCCAGTGAAAATGGATAGCCAGGCCGGTGGCGAAAACTGTCAGGTAAAGATTGATCCCGGCAAGCGCGGCGAGACCGAGCGCGACGGCAAGCAGATGTAGTTTTTCCACGCGGAGAATATCCTACCAGTGCACTCGTTGTCACGCGCTAGCTTAAGCAAGAATTAAATGACGAAGCTCAATGACGAATGACGAAACAATGACAATGACGAAGCACAACAAGCCATCCTGAAGCGCATTTTGATCATTCGGATTTGGCATTCCTTCGTCATTAGACATTCGTTATTCGTCATTCATACTGCGCCATGCTCGACATTCGCCTGATTCGGGAGAAACCGGATTTTGTTCACGAGCGACTTGCGACGCGGGGCGGAGGAGACGAAGCCAGAATCGACGACGTGTTGCGCGTGGACGTCGAGCGTCGGAAAGCGGAAACCAAGTTGCAACAGTTGAACGCCGATCGCAAAAAATTGAGCAAGGAGATCGGCGGCAAAAAATCGCGCGGCGAATCGACGGACGAACTGGAGCAACAGGTTCGACAAATCGGCGAACAGATCGCCGACATAAGTACGCGCGCAACGGCTGCTGAAGACGAGCAAAATGATTTGCTTCTTCGGATCGCAAACCTGCCACACGAAAGTGTTCCAATTGGCAAAGACGCAACCGCCAATCGTGTAGTGCGTACCTGGGGCGAGAAACCGCGATTAAGCAAACCCGACGATCACATCGCTCTCGGCGCGAAGCTGCGCTTTTTAGACATGGAACGGGCCGCAAAATTGAGCGGCAGCGGTTTTATTTGTTTTACGGGCGCTGGCGCGAGGCTGGAGCGCGCGCTCATTAATTTCATGGTCGATTTGCACACGCGGGAGCATGCTTACATGGAAATCAGCCCGCCATTTTTGGTCCGGCGCGATTGCATGGTCGGCACATCGCAATTGCCGAAGTTCGAGGAAGACATGTACGCAATCGAAACAGATCCCACTCCAGGGCTACTTTTTCTTGCGCCAACTGCGGAAGTTCCACTAACGAACCTTCATCGGGAAGAGATTTTGAGCGTTGATGATCTTCCCAGGAAATTTGTTGCTTACACCCCGTGCTTCCGACGCGAAGCGGGCGCAGCGGGTCGCGAGACCCGTGGCATTCTCCGGGTGCATCAATTCGACAAGGTGGAGCTGGTCAAAGTTACAACGCCGGAAAAATCGTACGACGAATTGGAATCCCTTACGGAAAATGCGGAACGCGTGTTGCAACTGCTCGGCCTGCATTATCGAGTGGTCGAGCTTTGCTCCGGCGATCTGGGTTTTGCTGCAGCTAAGAGCTACGACATTGAAGTCTGGTCGCCGGGACAAGATGGTTATTTGGAAGTATCAAGTTGCTCAAACTGCGAAGACTTCCAGGCGCGCCGGATGCAGCTTCGATTCAAAGATCGCGACGGGAAAAACCGGTTCTGCCATACATTGAATGGTTCTGGCGTGGCGTTGCCCAGATTGTTTGCAGCCTTAATCGAGAGCTATCAGCGGCCGGATGGTTCGGTGCAGATTCCGGAAAAGTTACAGCCCTATTTTGGCGCGGAGATGATTAGCCACGAATGGGCGAAGTCGGGGCCCGCGTGATTTTAACGATTCAACGGTCGAACGTGGCGAAAAGCGATTCGTCATTCGGATTTCGTCATTATTGCAATCCAGGTATGCCGAGCCCGCCCGTGATTCTCGTCATTTCTGATTGCGCGAGCGCTTTGCCTTGTTCCACAGCCTGCTGAACCGCGCTAAGAACCATTTCTTCGAGAAATTCCACATCGTTTGGGTCAACGACTTCTTTGTCGATTTTGATGGCGAGAACGTCACCTGCGCCGTTTGCCGTCACTTTCACCTTGCCGCCAGCCGCGCTTACTTCGACCGTCTTGTTCTCCAGCTCAGCCTGAGTTTTGGCCATTTGCTCCTGCATCTTCTGCGCCTGCTTCATTAATTTATTGATGTTCATAGGATTTGGATCAGCCTTTTGTCATTCCGAGCGAAGTCGCCTGCCAAGCCGTAGCTTTATGCGAAGGATGGAGGAATCTCTGATTTCGAATGCAATGCCAGAGATGTTTCGACTCCACTTCGCTTCGCTCAACATGACAAGGTCGCAACGTCGGATTCAGGATTTTATTTGAGCATTGAACAGCCCGATGGCTTCTTGAATAAGCGGGTCCTCTTTGAATTTTTCGGATTGAGAATGCTCCGAAACCGATTCCTGCCTGCTGGGAAGACCCTCCTTTAGGGTGAGCCTCACACTCCAGTCTTTCCCGGTGATCTCGTGCAGCAATGTTTCAAGAAGTTTGCGATTAGCTTGTGTAGCCAAAATATCCATCATCGCTTTGTCGCCAGGCGCGAAACCGATCTGGAAATTGCGCCCGTCGATTCCGAGAACATGTGCGGCCGAAGCAGAATTGCGCACGAAAGCTTTTTGCCCCGGAATTTTTGCAAGAATCTTTTGCCACAGTTCATTCGCATCAGGTGAAGTTTCAGCTACGCGCGAGGGGGTCTCGCTGTAGCCGGGGTCGCTAACCCCGGCCTTCGCAGTGCGCGACTCCTCACGACCGCGGTCAGCCCGCGCGGCTACAGGTTGCGCGGACGGTCCCGCGCCCCCACCATTGCGAAGCTCGCCAAGTTTTTCGATTACCTCATCCAATGTTGCCTGTCCCAGGCTTTGGATAGCCTTGATAATTGCTACTTCGAGATGCAGCTTTTTGTTCGGAGCCCACTTCATGCGGCCTTCTGCGGCGGCAAATTGGTCAAGCAATTCAAGCAAATGGCCGGTCGTGACCAGCTCGGCATGCCTCGCGAGTGACGTTTGCACATCAGGCTCGACATCTTCCTTAAGCGCATCAGGCTTTGCCTTGAATACGAGGAGATCACGCAGGTAAGCGATCAAGTCCGACATAAGCCGCATCATGTCCTTGCCGGCGTCGCTCTGCTGATGCAGCAGATCGATCGCGCCCGGAGTCTCACCGCGCAAAATCCGTCCTGTCAGATCGGCAACTGTTTGTTCGCTTGTGAATCCGAAAACATCGAGCACATCGTTCTCACTGATTTTCTCCCCGCAAAATGCAACCAGCTGATCGAGCATCGATTCCGCGTCGCGCAAGCCACCCTCTGCGCCGCGTGCAATCGCATGTGCAGCCGCGGGCTCCAGCGCGATGTTCTCGTTTCCCGCAATAAATTGCAGATGTTTCGCGATCAGGTTCGCCGGAATGCGGTGGAGATCAAACCGCTGGCACCGACTCAGAATGGTTGGGAGAACTTTCTGCGGCTCAGTGGTCGCGAAGATGAACTTCACATGCTCGGGCGGCTCCTCGAGGGTCTTTAGAAGCGCATTGAACGCCGCTGAGGAAAGCATGTGCACTTCATCGATCAGATAAATCTTGTAACGGCCCTTGGCCGTCGCGTATCGAACGTTCTCGCGCAGTTGTCGTACATCTTCCACGCTGTTGTTGCTGGCACCGTCAATCTCGATCACGTCGAGGCTATTGCCGCCGGCAATCTCGCGGCAATTGTCGCATTCACCACATGGCGTGATGGTAGGTCCTTTTACGCAATTGAGTGACTTCGCCAGAATCCGTGCCGTCGATGTCTTGCCAACACCGCGTGGGCCAACAAACAGATACGCATGGGCGAGGCGGTTTTGCGCCACAGCATTCTTCAACGTACGCGAGACATGCGCCTGCCCGACCAGATCGTCGAACGTTTGGGGTCGATATTTTCTGGCGAAAACCTCGTAACTCACACGCTTAACCTAATAGAAAAGTTGATGGTTGGTAGCTGATAGTTGATGGATCGAAAATGAAATCGAAAAGCTTAACCCCCGTTGTGCTCCTGCTCGTGCTCGCAATCGTGCTCGATTCTTCAGCACGTGAGCCGCAGAAATCTCCGCCACCGAGACCAGCCATCGTAAGCAAGATCGTTCGCGCTCGCGATCTGGGAATTCCGTTTGAAGGAACCCCTGGAAAGTTCAATGCGATCACCGACGTCCCTGGTGTTGAAGTCGGCTACACAACGTTGATCAGCGGCGAAGGAAAACTTGAGGTCGGTAAAGGGCCGGTGCGCACCGGTGTTACTGCGATCCTTCCGCGCGGGCACGCTTCGTTGAATGATCCGGTTTACGCCGGATTCTTTAGCTTAAATGGCAACGGCGAAATGACTGGCACAGCGTGGGTTGATGAGAGCGGATTTCTCGAAGGGCCGATTGTCATCACAAACACACATAGCGTTGGAGTGGCGCGCGACGCAGTCATCGCCTGGCGGATTAATCACGGTGCAGCAGACAAGACCGGCTACTGGTGGAGTCTGCCTGTAGTTGCCGAGACATGGGACGGCTGGCTTAACGACATCAATGGTTTTCACGTGAAGCCGGCGGATGTCTGGCATGCTCTCGACAGCGCGCATGGCGGCGCGCTAGAGGAGGGGAGCGTGGGCGGCGGAACAGGAATGATCTGTTACGAGTTCAAAGGTGGAAACGGGACCGCCTCGCGTAAAGTCGAGATTCGTCCAGAAGGCGCCGACAAAAACAGTTCACCGCAAAGTTTTATCGTCGGCGTGTTTCTACAGGCAAATTTCGGTCGACGCCCACAACTCACGATAGCTGGCGTCCCGGTCGGCAAAGAAATTCCCGGTGACGTCTATAAACAAGAAAGCGGCTCGTGCATCGCTGTAGTTGCAACTGACGCACCGCTACTGCCAAACCAGCTGAAGCGGCTCGCGCGCCGGGTGTCGCTCGGGCTCGCTCGGACCGGAACAATTTCCGGGAACGGCTCCGGTGATTTGTTCATCGCGTTTTCAACAGCGAATCCGAACGTCGTCAATCCGGATCAAGTTACACATCAAGTGCAAACAGTTCCCAATGATCTGATGGATCCGATTTTTGCCGGAGTCGTTCAGGCGACTGAAGAAGCGGCCGTGAACGCGTTAGTTGATAACAACTCTATGACCGGACGCGACAATCATCGGGTCGAAGCGCTGCCGCACGATCGCCTTGGCCAAATCATGAATCGTCGCCGCTGAAAACTGCGTAGCACAGGCATCTTGCCTGTGGGGCAATCGGGCGTCTCGCCTGGTTTACTGCTTCTCTTTGGCAGCCAGGATGCCCGCCAGCCTCACAGCCAAGATGGCTGTGCTCCTCCTCCTGACGGCTGCAACTAGATCATGATCAACACCGGCACAATCTTCGTCGCAGCTATCTCGAGAATATGGAGGGTTAACTTCTCAGCGCGTTCCTGCGACTGCGCTGGCTGGCTGTCGACGAAAACTCGGAGATCGCGTTTTTGATTTTCTACGAAGAAATTGAAGTCTTCCTTATCGATCTTTTTCTGCTTCAAAAGAACCAGGCGCTCTTCAAGTTCCTGGGCGTTTTGGCGGATTAGCTCGCTCGTGTCGCCTTTCGCTTGCGCGAGTAAATCCTGAAATTCTTTCATCGAAGCCGCGACCGATTCATCAGTGACCTGATCGAGCGCTGAGTCGAGTTCTGATCTCTTCCTGGAAGATTTCTTGCGCTTAGTTTTACCGGCCGAGGGCATGATCGTAGATCTTGTTAACATCCTTTTTCATCTCGCTTGCCAGCGCCGGAGTGACTTTGCCGCGGCTTGCTTTGCTTCGCAGATGCGCGGCATCCGCATCGAATTGTCCTTTAAGATCGACTAGCACTGGGCGGCGCGCAGTGAATTTTTCATCGCTGATGGCCTGCTGAAATTTCGCATTGCCTTGGTTTAATTTGGTGTCGAACGCGGCAGCATTGAAGCGTTTGCCAGGTACGGCGAACTCGTCGATGAATGCGAGTTCAAAATTCCGCAGGCTTTCGATTTGCGCGTCGCTTCCAGTCTTACTGAAAGTCGCAGTGCCGCAACTCGTAATGACTACGGCCGCAGCACAGAGGAACGCGTTTCGAACAATGAGGTCCTTCGCGGCGTTGGGATTCATAAGGCGCGAGTCGTTAGGTTCACGATCTTGCGCCTACCGGCTTTTGCATGTCAAGACCCGAAAGGTCTTGAAAGCTATCTGCTCTTATTTTGTCGCTTGCTGTAGCGCGGTCGAATCATCGAGCAGGATCCATTCGACCACGGATACCGGCAGGCTTCCGTTCTTGATCAGGTCGTCATGGAATTGACCAAGCCGGAAGTTATCGCCTTGCTTATCTTTGTAACGGCCGAGCAGATTCATGATCTGCCATTTGCCGGTGATGTAGCTGATCTTCTGCGTTGGGCTGGAAGCTGCTCCTGCTGCTTCGCCCTCCGCTGCCTCACGATCCAATCCGCCTGCGTCCATGAAATATTTGACGGCTTGCTCAAAACTCCATCGGCCGGTGTGCAGATTCACATCAACTCCAATGCGAGCTGCGCGATAGCGGGACAGACGCAGGATTTGTCCCTGTGCCGGTGAGTTATTCGGATAGGCACCGGTCCGCATCAACATCTCTTCGCCGTAAAGCGCCCAGCCTTCGATGAACACGGAGTCGTCGTGCTGGCGGCGGATCTCGTCGCTTAAATGATTGGCGATTGAGAGTTGAAGAAAATGTCCGGGAATGCCTTCGTGCCCAAGAATGGGTCGTGGATCTTCAATCGCCGCGCGAATATAAAAATTCTTCGATTCCGGATCATAGGTGGGAATGAAAAAGAATCCGGTTGGGTCCTTGTCGTAAACACCGGGAGGATTCATGAAACCGCCAGGGCTGGTCGGCTTAAAAGCTTCGGGCAATTGTCGAATTTGAAACGGCCCGAGATAGTCCGGCAGGGATACCAGATTGTGTTCCTTCAAGAAACTAATCATTTCTGCCTCTCGGCCTTCGTACGCTTTCAGGAAAGATTTCTGATCGGGCGGAATGTCAGCAGCCCGTTTCGGATCTGGATCGGCTAATTTGGGATCAGGCAAGAGCGCTTCGAGGGCGCGATAACGCGCCAGCTCTGCTCGCCCAATCATCTCTACCTGTATGGCGTCGAGCGGCAGAAGCAAAACGTGCTTGAGATAATAGTTATAGTTTGCTTCGCCCATCGGCACGAAATCGACCATCTTCGGCAAGCGCTTCTCCAGCTCATCGGCGTAGCTGTGCACCGCGGTAAGGGCGGCGTCGCGCGCTTTGATCAAGTCATCGTGCTCGTTAGGCGCGAGCCCGACATCCAGCGCCATTAAGCTTTTGTTTAAGAGCGGATCGATTGAGCGCGCCGATTGGATCGCAAGCTTCGCGTAAAGTTTTACCGGTCCTTGCAAATTAGCCAGGGCTTGCTTCAACAGTGCAGGCATTTCTTTGAGACGGGCAGTGGCAGCAAGCGCGCGTTTTCTCGGCGTGTCGTATTCCTTTTTCAGCAGGGAAAAGATTCCGTCCGTGCATTCGCGGATGTAGACCTGCGGATTTGTCCGCTCGAATTTCAGAATGCGATCTCCAAAATCGATATTCTCCAATTGGGCTCGGAACAGGATCCAGTCGATGCGATCGTTCTTCGGCCAATTGTCTGTCTTCATTGCGCGCACCTTCTCCAGCAGCGAATGAACATGTTGCGTGCGCTCTGCGATTTTCGCCGGCGAATAATCGGTCAGCCGGTCGTCCCAGGTATGAAGTCCGGCTTCGCTACTGCGGACTGGATAATTCTCGTTCCGCCAGGCGTAATAATCGTTCGCCATCTTGCGAAGCGTGTCAGTTGCGTTCGCACTCTGATTTTTAAAAGCGTCGTTGCTTATACCGGGCGTTGACTTTGTGATCAGCGCTTTGTTTGAAACATCCGGGTTACGTTGGGGTGGCGTTTGTGCGAGGACGACAACCGGAGCTACTGCGAATAGTGAGCAGACGAGTGATGACAAATTCATCGGACGCATGGGATGAACTGTAATCCCTCCCGCCGAATCACAAATCGCAATGCGAAGGATTCGCTGGTTCTGGCTTCGTCATTTGCTCTCTTCCAATTCTTCGAGCAACTGCTGTTTCAGGTGGCGACGCGCCGCCTTTTTGATTGCGCGCCGCTCAGCTGCTACAGCGTCTTTCTCTGCCTGACGTTCTCTTCGCGTCCGGCGCTCTACGGAACTCGGCAAGTGCGTAATCTTCGGTCTCTGCGCACCGATTTTCCGTTCCTTCGGTTTTGCGTAGGGATTCACGAGGAAACGCTAGCGCTTCTTATTCGCGATAAAAAGAACGGGAATAGCAGCAAGTTGAAGAATAACAGAAAACAGTACCAAGGCTGGGATCGATTTGTCGTATAGCAGGCCCATCGCTGCGCTTCCTAGAAACCAGGCAATTCCGTATCCGGTATCGAACAAGCCAAAAGCCGTGCTTCGTTTCCGTGGCGGAATGACGCCGGTAAGCATCGCTTGAAACAGCGAACCCTGCGCGCTCATTCCGACTCCCCAGAAAATCATTCCAATCAATGCGAAGACTGATGTGCCTAGAAAAACGAACGGCGCGGCCGCGGCGGAAATCAGAAAGGCGAACAACGACACATTCGGACCAAACCTGTCAAATAGCCGGCCCAATGGAATGGATGCAAGAGCGCTGGCTGCCATTGCAACTGCATAAAACACGGGAATCAAGTTTCCCCGCACGACGTTCGCCTTTTGAAAGTGAAAACCGATCAATGCGAAATCGGCGAACCCAGCGGCAAGCAACGCACCCGCCGCGAGATAAATCCAGTAAGCTTGCGTCAGGTTAGTTGTCGTGAAGGCCTGTCCAATGCCTTTTTCCAATTCGTGCGGCCGCGGGTGAAGAAGCCGTGCCAGGACCAAAGTTCCGAGACAAAGCAAAGCTGGAATGAGCAGGGTGGCAAAACCGGTTCGATATCCGCCATTAAGATAAAGAATCAGCGCCATGAGTAAGGGCCCGATCGTCGCGCCGGCCTGATCGAGAGCTTCATTCAGTCCAAATACCCAGCCGGCGCCAATTGATCTGCCGGCGTACGAAAGCATCGCTTCTACAGTCGGCTTGCGAATGCCTCGACCGATGCGTTCCGAAACCACGAGACTGGCTGCTAGCGGCCATTGTTTGGTAAGCGCTAGCGCGGGGACCGCGAGCATGTTGATCGTGTATCCCAGGAATGCGAACGCCCAATGTCGATGCGATTTGTCCGCGAAATATCCTGAGACCGACCGCAGCCCATAGCCCATCAGTTCGCCCAAGCCTGCGACCAACCCGACAATCGCCGCGCTCGCACCTAACGAGCCAAGAAACGGACCGATAATTGCGCGCGCGCCTTCATAGGTGAAATCGGCGAAGAAATTTGCGATGCCGATGATGAGGACAAAATGCAGCGCCGATCTATTTTTCATCTAACCACTAATGAACACGAATGACACCAAGTGAAGCAAGAACCTCGAATGAAGCAGCTGAAATAAGCAACGCGAGAGTGCACTGCCGCCAGGCATTCGTTATTAGTTATTCCTTCGATCCGCGTCACTCGCATTTCGTCATTTGATTAATTCGTGTTTATTCCTGTCCACATGTCACGCCGTAGCTTCAGCGAAGGCGGATTCGTGGTTAACAAATGAGGACTCTCGGAATCATTGGCGGCCTCGGCCCCGAAAGTACAATCGATTATTACGGTAGAATCATCGCGCTTTACCGGGAGCGGACGGCGGATGGCAGTTATCCGCAATTCATCATCAACAGCATTAACATGAAGAAAGGACTCGATTTCATGGACGCAAACAATCTCGCCGGTATGGCTGAGTATTTGCTCGAGGAAATCGGCAGACTCGCGCAGGCTGGTGCAACCTTTGGCCTGATTTCAGCGAACACGCCGCATATTGTTTTCGATGAAGTTGCGTCCCAGTCGACGATCCCGTTGATCAGTATCGTCGAAGCGACTTGCGCGGCAGCCAAAACGCGGAAGTTGAAGCGGCTCGCCTTGTTCGGGACGCGTTACACGATGCAGGCAACTTTCTATCCGAAGGTCTTCTCGCGAGTGGGAATCGAACTTCTCTTGCCCGACGCCAAGGATCAGGACTATATCCACGATAAATACTTCAAGGAGCTGGTCTCCGGGAAGTTTTTGCCCGAGACGCGCGCTGGTTTGCTAGCAATCGTTGATCGCATGAAAGCAAACAGCCAGATCGACGGTGTGATTCTCGCTGGCACCGAATTACCCCTGATTCTGCGTGATTCAGAATACAACGGGATTCCGTTTCTCGATACGACAGAGATCCACTGTGAAGCCGCGGTGACTGAAATGTTATCCTAAACGACGCCTCAGCTGCGTACGGTTATGAAGGAGAATCCGAACAGGGTCGTCATCCTGGTTCTTCTTGCCTGGCTATGCTTTGCGGTAGGACTGGCCGGCTGGTTTCAGAATGCAAGCGCATTAGCCGTGGCCGCGACAGTATGGACATTGACCGCGCTCGTCCTTCTGGGGTGTTGGAAAGTCAGGACAATCAGGGCGTGTATGTTTAATATCGATCTCCGTTGGCTGGCGTTACTTCACCTAACACGGTTATTTGCTGGCGCGTATTTTCTGGTGCTTTGCCAGAGCGGCCAATTACCTTGCGCGTTCGCAACACCAGCGGGCTGGGGCGACATCGGAATTGGTGTCCTGGCGGTAGCTGTGGTTAGCGCTATGCGCCCCACTCAATTTGCGAAGACGTTTTTGCTTAGCTGGAACACGTTAGGCCTTATCGACATTGTTTTTGTCGTCGCGAGCGCGCTCCGGTTTGGCTTACAAGACTGGCAGTCGATGCACGCGCTGCGTGAACTTCCGCTCAGTCTTCTCCCGACGTTTCTGGTGCCACTTATTATCTCTTCACATGTATTAATCTTCGTCCGGCAGATCCGAGCACGAATTGGTTCGCAGTAACTGCCTGGCAAAGATTGCAATTGGGGGTTGAGGCGGAACTGCCGCGCGAAGGCGAGCCTTCTTCACCAACATCCGGGACGAGCGTTTCCGACGATTTTCAACTTCGTAATGAACTTCGCTCGGTAGCTTCCGTAGAAGGACATAGAGGAGGTGTGGGGAACGATGCCGAATGCATCGCGTCCGTTTTAACTTTTTCGACGTCACCATGAACCCCGCAGGCACGCCTGTTTGGGCACCGCTCCGAGCGGAGCCGATCCCGTGCGCAGAATGTGGATCAAGATCACGCGTTGGACGCGGCCTTTGTCTGAATTGTCTGCTCCATCGAGGTTTTGGAGCCGATACTTCCAATAATGAAACGCTGGAAGATGTGCTCGCTGAGATCGATGTGCGCGATCCCGATCGGCGTATTGGCAATTATCAAATGCTCGACCAGATCGGGCATGGCGGCATGGGAGTTATTTATCGCGCCCGCCAACGGCATTCGCGGCGTATCGTCGCGTTGAAACGGATTTTAGGGTACGAGGATTCGCGGGAAACGCTGATTCGCTTTCGGCGCGAAGCACTAGCCGCGGCGAGCCTGGATCATCCGAACATCCTCCCTATTTACGAAGTTGGTGAGGATGAGGACGGGCTCCCGTTCTTCAGTATGAAATTCGCCGCAGGTGGCAGCTTGCGCGATGCCGCACCTTATTTACGCAGCGAACCATTCCGCAGCGTGGAGCTGATGGCGAAGGTCGCGCGCGCTGTCCAGTACGCGCACGCTCAAGGAATTCTTCATCGTGATCTAAAACCGGGAAACATTTTGCTTGATGGGCGTGGCGAACCACTGGTGAGCGATTTCGGATTGGCCAAATGGCTCGATACGGCGAGCGATCTTACCCGTACCCTGACGATTTTTGGCACACCGGGTTATGTTGCACCCGAACAAGCCGAGGGCTCAACACAGGGTTTGAGGCCGAGCACAGATGTTTACAGCCTCGGGGCAATTTTGTTCGATCTTTTGACGGGCCGGCCACCTTTCCTGGGTGACAACGCGCTCGCTGTTATCCAACAAGCTGCCGAAAAGCCGGCGCCAAAACTGCGCTCTCTCGCGCCAGCGCTCGACCGCGATCTGGAAATCATTTGCGCAAAATGTCTGGAGCGCGAACCGAACGCGCGTTATTGCTCGGCCGGGGACCTGGCCGAAGACCTTGAACGCTGGCTGGCAGATCGCCCCATCATCGCACGATCGGTTTCGATTCCAGTGCGCATAAGCCGTTGGTCGCGCCGCAATCCGGCTGTTGCGGGAATGGCTGTGCTGTTGTTGGCTTTCGGAATAGTCATCGGGATAATGACTTGGGAAAATGGGTTGCTTCGCCGCCCAGCGAATATTGTAATAGCGGTACTGCCCTTTGAAAATCTGAGCCAAACCAAGGAGAGCGCTTTTTTGGCCGATGTTATCCAAGACGGCATCTTGACCAAGCTAGGCCGGGTGGCCGAGCTCAGAGTAATTAGCCGCGCCAGCGTCATGGCATATCGTGGCGCACGTAACACCCGGCAAATCGGGCGGGCACTGAACGTCTCTCATGTGCTAAGGGGAAGCGTCCGCTGGGAGGCGGGCAGGATTTATTTGAAGGCCCAGTTAATAGATACTCGCACCGACAATCAAGTTTGGGCGGAAGAATACGATCAGGATTTAGCTAACGTGTTTCTAACCCAAAGCGAGATTGCAAAAGAAGTCGCAGCTCACCTTGAAGCCAAGGTCTCGGCTGTCGAGAAAGCCGCCATTGAAGAACCACCGACCTCGGATTTTGTGGCCTACGATTTTTACCTGCGGGCGAGAGACCTTCTTTTGACCCTATTTAGCAGCAGGGCTAGGGAAGACCTGCTCCAAGCCGCCGATCTGCTGAGTCAGGCTGTCGTCCGTGATCCTTCCTTTTTCCAAGCCTATTGCCAGCTAGCCTACACTCATGACCTACTTTACTTTTTTGGCTTCGACCATAGCCCTGCACGGCTGGCGCTAGCGGAAACTGCGATCCAGGCGGCGTTTCGCCTCCGGCCTGACGCTGGAGATACACACCTGGCACGCGCAGAAAATCTTTATAGAGGATACCTCGATTATGAAGGAGCTTTGGCTGAACTCGCCGCGGCGAGCGAGACCCTGCCCAATTCTCCCCGCCTATTTGCCTTGAAGGGTTATATCGAGAGGCGTCAGGGGCGTTGGGAAGAATCGACGCGGAACCTGGAGCGTGCGATTGATCTCGACCCGCGCGACTTTTTTACGCTCCAGCAGACTGCGATCAGTTATGGAGTTCTCCGGCGCTACGATGAAGAAAAATCCGTGTTAGATCGCGCGCTATCCATCGCGCCGGACGATGTGGATACGAAAGTAGCCCGCGCAGCCGTGGAATTTCACTGGAAAGCCGATACGCGATCCCTGCATCAAACAATCGATTCAATTCGGGTGAGGAATCCCGCTGCCTTGCCGAACATCGCTAATGATTGGTTGAGTTGTGCGCTGGCCGAGCGCGACGTTGCTGCGGCAACAGATGCCTTAAACGCGTTCGGTGAAATTCCTTTGACCGACTATGCAGTTCACTCAAATCGCCCGCTAATGGAGGGCGTTATTGCTCGCATGACGAATGATCACGAATCGGCGCGAGCGGCATTCACCCTTGCACGCGTGGAGCAGGAGAAAGCGGTTGAGGCTCAACCAAATTACGGCCCGCCGCTGTGCGTGCTTGGTTTGATCGATGCCGGCCTCGGTCGCAAAGAAGAAGCGCTACGCGAAGGACGACGCGCGGTCGAGCTTCTTCCAGTGGAGAAAGATGCAATCAACGGTCCACTTATGATCAAGTATTTGGCAATGATCGCTGCATGGGTTGGCGAGAAAAATCTCGCGTGCGAACAGCTTGCAATCGCCGTCCGTTCCCCGAGCACTGTCAGCTATGGCCAACTGAAACTACTGCCGTTTTGGGATCCACTGCGGAAAGATCCGTGCTTCGAAAAAATCGTCGACTCGCTCGCGCCAAAATAAACAGCACCAACGACATGCCGGGCACGATGAGAAAAAGTGAACGTTACTAGTTTTCGAAGTCGCCGGCTGCTCATGGTCTTAAATTATGTTGCCCGTAGTATCCTGACCAAGCTATAGCCACTCCTCATAGTCAATAGGGGTCGGTCCTCACTATTGACACAAATTATTTCTTCCATCTAGAACCTGGCACTGCCGCGCCGGGTGCGAATTCTTAATGCGGCGGAAATGGCACGGCTTTTACCCATCTAATTTGAAGAGTTGTCGGGGCACCCCGGCTGGTTCACTCATTGTTGAGGACTGTTTGCGGGGCAGTCTTTCCCATTTCGAGCTGTGCGCTCACATTTTGCAAGCCCGCGGTGAGCGCTTCAATTTGTTTTTGCTGCTGTGCAATCATCGTTCCTTGCTCCTCAATTTGGCGGTGTGCTTTGAGAAAATCGTCTGTATCGGCAGCTTTGGTGCGAACGTGAACAACAGTTGCTCCCGCCGGCGGTGTTGGTTTGGAGCGCGGAAACACCGTTAGCTGTATTGCTGGAGCCAGTGGTGTTAGAAAAGAGCGCACTTTCACCAGTGGCCGTGTTGTTCACGCCAGTGGTGTTGCTTAAAAGCGCCCCGGCGCCCGTGGCAGTATTGCTGTCTGCGGTATTGGCAAAAAGGGTCCCAGCGCCAATGGCCGTGTTGAAGTTGCCACCTGTTAAACTTTCCAGCGAAAACACACCAACTGCAGTGTTGTAGGTGCCGCTCGTAAGTCTGATGAGCGCATTCTGTCCCTCCGCTGTGTTGCCTCCAGCGTGGCCTCCATCCGGGGCGGACTTATCGCCTGCCTGTTTGGTAAGAGCCCAAAGCAGACGAGTGCAATTGTAATTAGAGTTGATGGAATGCTTGGTTTCCTATCCGAGGAATTTCGAAGAAATTTTGCCAGTTTGTTGAGCCGCTCAAATGGCGCAGGGACGCGGCTGCTTTTACTGACTATTCAAGGCCGTTTGTGTGCACTCTTGCCCATTTCAATTCTGTCACCGGACGGACTCGCTGCTACGGCGAACTGCGTGCTCACACCGGCCGAACGTCCCAACGCTGCATTGTTGTCGCCGCTGATGTTGAAAAACAGGGCGTCAGCACCGATGGCTCTGTTATCATCGCTTTCGGTATTGTTGGATAGCGCACCAACACCTGCGAATAAAGAACGGTTTGGGGATTCGAAATTTGCTCCAAGCTTCGGCCGGAGCGGCGACACGACGACATTGTACGAACATTTGGCATTGTGAGCCCGTCGGCGTATTTCGCCGAAAATCAATACGAGCAGCGATCGACGCTGATGCGAACCTCATGTGTTGAAGGGGTTAAAATTATGATCAGAAAGACAAGTTCGATAACAGGCAAACGCATGCAACGGCCGGGCTTTTTGAGAGCGGGTTCAATCATTTTCGCGAGTAGCGTTGCACTCGGACTCTCTGCGCTCGCCAGTAACATGAATTTGCCGGAGCAAAACACGGTTTCCAGCAACGCGCTGCAACCCGGTGGGACAACAGAACAAACACAGACGGACTTGCAAACCGCGCCCCAGCCTGCAGACCCAAGTGAAGCTGCGGCGGGTATCGGTGACGACGTGCTGACAGAGACCTGGGCTACCCTGGGTGATTTTAACAGTGACGGTCACCCGGACTACGTGCTTCGAAACGGCAGCACCCTTCAAACAGCGATATGGTATCTCAACAATAATGTTTTTATCACCGGCGCTCTCGGGCCAAGCATTAGAGCCGGCTGGAGCCTGGATGGTGTCGCGGATTTCAATCGAAACGCGCATCCGGATTACGCACTGTTCAATCCCGGCACCGATCAAACAGCGATTTGGTATATGTCAGGGCCAACGCGCGTCTCAACCGCGTTTGGGTCAACCCTTCCTGATGGCTGGGAATTGAGGCAAACAGCCGACTTTAACGGCGACGGTTTTCCGGATTATGTACTGTTCAATTCGACCAGTAACCAAACGGCGATCTGGTATCTGAATAACAACCTTTATGTTCGTGGCGCCTTCGGGCCAACTCTTCCGGTCAACTGGAGCCTGGTGGGTGTAGCAGATTTTGATGGCAACGGCCATAGAGATTATGTGTTGTTCAATGTCAGTAATCACCAAACAGCGATTTGGTACCTATCAGGATCGACATTCATCAGAGGCGCGTTTGGTCCGACCATCCCCAGTGGGTGGGCGTTAGTGGCTACCGCCGACTTCAACGGGGACGGGCATCCGGACTATGTCGTTTATAATCCGGCCACTCGTCAGACAGCTATCTGGTATCTTTTTAACAACATTTTCGTTAGTGCGGCATTAGGCCCATCCCTTCCAGCCGGTTGGAGCTTGGTCGGACCGTGAAACCGGCTTTGCCTGCTTGATGTAATGAAGTTAGAGCTGAACAACCAAAGCGCAGCGACCTAGCTGCTTTAGTGTTGTTTAGAACCGTTTGCGGTGCGGGCTTCGTTGTTCAAGCTCTGCGCTCAATTTCTGCAGGCCCGCAGTAAGTGCTTTAATCTGCTTTTGCTGATGCGCGGCCGTCGCTTGCAACTCCTGCTTTAGGTGGTCGATGGTCGCTTCCTGTTCCTCCATTTTGCTGTGCGCTTTGAGGCATTCATTGAGCAACATCGCGTTCACCTGGTCGTAGCGCACGCTGTAGGGTTTTCTTTCCGCGTCGCGCACTACCAGGTCGGGATGCACCTTTTCTACCTGTTCGGCCACAAGTCCGAACTGCGTAGTGCCTGTCGGATCAATTTCTTCCTTGTAACGGAAGGTGACTGGCTTTAGCGCCAGGAGTGAGTCGCTCGCTTTGTCCATCGGTCTGATCTCTTTCTTAAAGCGCTTTGAGGACATGGTGGTTCCCAACTTGTTGTTTGAGTTAATGAGGACCGGGATTCCGGTGGCAGAAGTCTGGCCAAAGATGCTCTTGACGTAACAGGCGTCGCTTTCGCCAGCCACACCCTGCATCCCTGCGCCAACATAGACGTTATTTGAACCGGTCGTCGCACTGGCGCCGGCGCCGCTGCCCAATGCAACATTGTTGCTGCCCGTAGTGTTGTTAGAGAGTGCACCAATACCGATGGCCGTGTTGTCGCCACCTTGTAAGTTGTTAAAAAGCGCAAATGCTCCATTGGCCGTATTGTTGCCGCCGATAAAGTGTTGAAGAGCGCACCAGCGCCAGTGGCTGTATTTTGGTTTGCAGTGTTACCGATGAGAGTGCCTGCGCCAATCGCCGTGTTGAATTTGCCGCTGTCGAGGGTGTTGAGCGAAAGCCAACCGACCACTGTGTTCGCAACGCCGGTGGTGAGGCTAAAAAGGGCGGCCTGCCCTTCTGCCGCGTTGCCATCGGGATAGCCTCCATCCGGTGGCAGATTTAACGCCTGTGTGTTTTGGATAAGAGCAAAGCAGACAAGTGAAAATGAAATTAGAACTGGTGGAACGCTTGTTTTCATATCCGGAGAGTTCCGGAAAAATCTCGCGAGCTTGTCGAGGCAATTCGCCGCAAGCTTACTACTCTTTGCCCCGACCTTTTTACTCGGGCATCTCAATCAAATTGTCAGCCGCGTCATAAACGCGAATCACATCGCAATGTGAACGGGTAGAGAATTTGACGTAGCCCCATTTGCGGCCCCACGTCGTGCGTTGCATACTCGGACACTACGTATGCGAGGGGATTTAGATGAGCTCCTTCTTCCGTGAGTTGAAACAACGGAAGGTCTATCGCGTCGCGGTAGGCTATGCAGTAGTTGCCTGGCTCGTCGTCCAGATTAGCGCGACGGTCATCCCGGCTTACCACGCGCCGGAGTGGATTTTGCCGCTTCTCATCACTGCAATTGCGCTCGGTTTCCCAGTGGCGCTCGTGCTCGCCTGGGCTTTTGACATAAAAGGAGGCGCGATTAAGAAGGCTCCGGAGTCCACTATCGCGACCATTTCCGGTGCGAACAAGCGTCGAGTCTGGCTGCTCGCTGCTTTGGGTTTAATCATCAGTGCGCTTGCAATCGGCGCTTACTGGCTGCGGCATCCGTGGCCCAAAGCTGTGACTGCTTCACAATCAGCGCCTGCGACAATGCCAGAAATCCTCGAAAAAAGCGTTGCCGTGCTGCCGTTTGAGAATCTGAGCAGCGATCCAGATAACGCCTATTTTGCAGATGGTATTGAAGAGGAAATCCGGACGCGCCTCGCCAGGATTGCTGATTTGAAAGTCATTTCGCGCAATTCCACACAACGGTATCAAAGCAAACGCGGCAATCTTGCGGAGATCGCGAAGCAGCTCCGTGTGGCGCACATTCTTGAGGGTAGCGTCCAGAAAGCGGCGGATCAGGTTCGAGTCAATGTTCAGTTAGTTAATGTCCAAACGGACTCTCAGCTCTGGGCCGAGACCTATGATCGAAAGTTGAATGACATCTTTAGCGTCGAGAGCGAGATCGCCAAAAGAATCGCAGAATCGTTGCAAGCGAAGCTGACCGGTCGTGAGGAGCAAGCCTTGGCTGCCAAGCCCACAAACAATCCCGAAGCTTACGATGCCTATTTGCGCGGGTTAGTTTTTGAAGCACGTAGCAACTACTCGAGCGATGCCTTGCTGAAAGCCATCGGTCTTTATGAACGGGCGGTGCAGCTTGACCCGAAGTTTGCCATCGCTTGGGCGCGGCTTTCTGGTGCGAATGCGCTTCTTTACTTTAACCGTAACGACACGACTGCCGCTCGCCGCGATGCAGCCAAAATAGCCTTAGAAAATGCGCAGAAATTGCAGCCGAACTCGCCCGAAACCTTGCTCTTCGTGGGTTATTATCAATATTGGGTGCAGCGCGATTACGATCTGGCCAAGACCACCTTCGAGCACGTCAGCAAAATGTTGCCAGATAACGGCGAGGTCTCATACGCCCTTGGCGCAGTTGCCCGACGCGAGGGACTTTGGGATGAAAGTGTTGTCTACTGGGAACGGGGCCTCGCTCTCGATCCGCTGAACACGGCGTTACTCACTGAAGTGGCATGGACTTACGACGCGCTCCGGCAATTCCCCACAGCTCTCAAGCTCTACGATCGGGCACTGGATATCCTTCCTAATGAGTTATCTTTAATGGCGTTAAAAGCCAGTATCTACCAGGCCGAAGGTAACCTGCCAGAAGCCGCTAAATTACTGGCCCAGGTAAACGCACAAACGAATTCGGACGTGGCTGTTCGGATCAAGCTGGCCCAATTGAGACTTGAACGAAATCAAATCGAGGCCATCCGCTTTGTGCAACTCCGACAAGCTCGACTCCATTTTTCTTCCGGGATGGACAAGGGCATCAAGCAAGGCGGGCTAGCGTTGCTCAATCGCGTAGCCGGCGACACCGCATCAGCAAAAGCTGCCGCTGAACAGGCGCGCAACACGCTTGAGCCGTTGAGCAAGGATCAACCAGACAACGCCTTCGTTGCGGCAGCACTGGCCGTGGTTTATGCCATACTCGACGAGAAGGGCTCAGCACTCAACGAAGCGCAGCGTGCAATCACGCTGGTGCCGAGTAGCAAAGATCGACTGTCCGGACCCGGGTTCGAAGAGAACCTGGCGCTAGTCGAGATGATCATTGGCGAGAATAGCCGTGCGATCTCAGCTCTCACGCGCTTGTTACACACGCCCTATGGTGGTTGGATTTATAGCCCCGCGCCAATCACGCCGGCTATTCTTAATCTCGATCCGCTCTGGGACCCCTTGCGCGCCGATCCTGCTTTCCAAAAATTGTGCGAGGAAAAGCAGCCGTGATGATAGAGTCATTATCTTGCTTAACCAAGCGCAAACTGGGCTAGCATTTCGCCAATCGGATCCGAAGCAGACGAAGCTTTAGGGAATGAGTTCCCAAGCATCATTGAAATATCCGTTGTTGTCTTGTCCGCCGAAGAGAATCACCCGGTGCAAGAGAGCGTCATAGGTCGCACGCACTAGGTATTCCATAAACACTTATCATCCCCTCGTGTTTCCTGACGCGCGGCCTTTTTGCAACCGCGCGGGAAGGAAACACGCCTTCCAAGCTCCTATCTCGTTTCTACGGTAATGACGGAACCAAGTTTCCGAAATACTGATCTGGCCCTTTGCTGCAACGACGCGGGAAGATGCCAATACCTGGCAGCTAGGTCCCGGAAGGAGGGCGCAAGTCAGGTGAAACCTTACATAAAAATCAGGTGACACTTAGCTGGCCGATTTCGCGCGGTCGTTGCAAATATATCTAAATTAAAAACCTCTGCATCAGGCGAAGGATTTTTCTCCGCTAGGTTCTTTGCCTCTTTCGGATCCCAATAGAGTCAACTTAGTGGGAACAAGAAGGCAAAGTAGGGCCAAAGGCTGCTAGCAGGCTACGCTGGCAACGAGAACTTCGGCGCGACCAGGTCTGCGCGGAAATGGCGAGCGCACGCCATTGTTACGGCACGAGTCCTCCTCGGTGCCGGACTCATGATGCGCGCGCTCGTTGACCTATTGTTATCGTCGATTCTAGTCCTCAGTAATGATGCCAAAGAGACCGTGTTCTTCGTCTGCGATTCCAGCGGTGAAAAAGACTCCGTCTCCCAGAGGTAGAAGAGCCCAGAGGCCATCGATTTGGAGCGGCGTTCCATCGGCGCGCATCAGCGTTTCGATAAACGCGCCGGTCACCGGATCGTAATTGTTGATGAGGCCGTCCCCGAAATTGCCAACCCAGAGTTTGCCTTCCACCAGAGCAAGGCCCCATGGGGAATTGAGCTTGCCGCGTGAGATTAGCCGCCTGAGCAAATTGCCGCTGGTATCGAACACATTGACGAAACCATGGTGAGGACCAGCAACATCATCCTCCTTTGCATCATCCTGCTTGGCATAGGTGACAAAAATTTCGCCATTGATATTCCCAATGCCGAACGGCGCGTAACCTGCCGGAAGATTTGGATCGACAAAGCCGCTCATGGCTACCCTGTGGAAATTTTCGTCAAATACGTCCACTCGGCCGCGATGAAAGTTGGTGGCGTAAAGAAAATTATGGCCATTGGCCATGCCTATAGTCAGACCCTTATAGATATTATCCTCACTGCCTCCAACAGCTACAATGGCGTTGGTCTGGTCCAGAGTCGGGTTCCAGCCGGAGACTGTTCCATCTTCACTGACGAAAATGAAAAAGGCGGGCGCCGAGTTTCCATTTTTCGTTACCTGGAAGAAGGGAGTACTATTAAATACAATACCCGTGGGATTGGCTCCTTGGCGGGGATGTTTCGCTGGAATCGCTACGACCAGCGAAACCGCTGTGCCATCCTGATGGTAAAGGGTGGAAACACCGGTGCCGTTGTCGCTCACCCAAATCGTGCCAGATGACGAGGCCGCCATGCCCCAGGGATTGACAAGATTTGGATCGGTGTGCGGCGCAACACCGGGTATATCAGACTGGAAGTTTGTATTTGAATAGGTATCCGCGCGCGCAGGCACGGCCGTTAGGACTGCTACTGCAAACAGGAACAGAGCAGTTTTGATATAAAGATAAGTTGTTTTCATAGGTTTGGTGATTGTTTTAGTGTAAGGAGAATCGCACCGATCCATGTTGAGTAGCCGCATCGGAAAAGTAACGCCGTTGTTACTTTTCCCGGAAGCCATCTCATTACGTTGTAGCCGCCTCGCTCTGTCGAGGCGCTCCGGCGTTGTTACCCGTGGGAGCACGGCGGCACCCGCCTGCGTCCGGCTTCGTCGTCGCAGGTAGCATCGTGGCTACAGAGACGCGGTGTAAGGAGAGTGTTCGCGATCTCTCAACGGCGGTCGCGCGAATCGATGGTATAGCCCACGTGCCGAACGGTGTGAATCAGCGGAGGATCGCTGATTTTTCTTCTCAGGCGTCCGATGAAAACCTCCACCAGCTTGGTGTCATATTCGTGCGGGTGTTCCCATACCCGTTCGCATAACTCAGTACGCGTGAACACACGACCCGGTTCCCGCATAAGTACCTTTAAGAGCATTAGCTCGCGCGCCGACAAATGAATATGGCGCAAGCCGCGATGCACCTCATGGCTTGCCAGATCGAGCGTCAAATCAGCAACACGAAGCTTAAGTACAGGTTCTTCCGGGTAGCGTCGTCCCAGAGCATTTACGCGTGCCACCAATTCCCCCATTGCAAATGGCTTTGGCAAGTAATCATCCGCGCCGAGTCGTAGCCCGGTAACACGATCTTTCACTTCGCCGCGCGCCGTCAACATCAGCACACGACTGACGAGACGTTGCGCACGCAGATGCCGGAGGACTTCAAAGCCGTCCATTCCGGGCAGAATAATATCCAGCACAATCAAATCGAACGGCGCGGCCTTTATTTTATCCAGAGCTTTTTCACCGTCGTGGACGACGACTGGGTCGTGCCCGGCTTCCGTCAGTGCTGATGCAATTTGCCGTGCTAATGCAACGTCGTCTTCAACTACCACGATATGCATGGATTCTTAAAGCTGAGTGGATGATTAGAAACGCACCGTAAATTGCGCAGCCAGCAGATGATTGTCATCACCAGGTGCCGTCGTCTCATGTTGGTAATCATACTGCAATTTCAACTGCGTGTGTGATGTGAAACGATAGGCTACAGCGATATCGATTCGGGCAAGGTCTGGACTCCAGCGAGTGCTTTGTCCGTAGCCATTACTAACGTCGCCGAAGAGTTGCTGATTCCAGCGAATCGCACCAAAGAACTGCGGCGTAAACTTGTATTTCGCTTCAATGTAGTAAGCAAAGGTGTCAGCGTCTCCCACTCGGGGCACTTGAAAGCGCGCTTCATAAAACTCAACCCACACTTGTAGATGTCGCCAGGCAAAGCTGGCGTCCTGCCCGAGAACGAATTCCTTGTAATCGCCGATATCGCGCCCCGGCGGCAGCGTAGACTGAGCCTCGCGCCGAAAGTATGGACCCTCGCTCGCTGAGAAACCAAAATTCCACGCCTCGTTAGGCCGGAAACCGACGCGCGTGCTGAAAGTCGGAGGCTCAAATCCGCTCTCTGTAACCGTCCACGATTCCGGACGCGACGACAGCGACGCATTCTTCATTTCCACCGCGTAATCAAATCGATCCAGCCGGCCGGACAGAGAGATGCCACTAGCATAACTGGGTCCCCAGATCACCGGGTTGAACGCGTACTTTTCGTAGTAGTAGGGTCCGTAGATGAAATCGAACACTGAAACCGGGGCGGATTTGTCCCTAATTGACGTGACGTTTTCATAAACTAGCGGCGCGTTGATGAATGGATTTTCCCAGGAGAGATGCCGCGGAACCCAATTGCCGACGACCGTGGCGAACTTACCGATTTGCGCCGTGAAACGACCATCATCCCAAGGCGTGGCACGCAGCGCGTATTCGTCGAGCCGAATTTGAGCGCCGTTATCGCTAGGATCAAAGCCGCGATCGAGCCGCGATTGTGCAAAGAAATAAATCTGCGATCCGATTTGGGCGTCGAGAAAAAGCGTAAGTCGCGGATTAAAGAGATTATCAACATCGCTAATGATGAGGCCGGCCGGCGGCTGTTCGAAATTGTAAAATTCCAAATCGAGAGTGCCGCTCAATCGCGCCCGCAGATTATCGTGAAATGCTGAAATCGTAAGCGCGGTATCGAGCCGGTCGAAAAAATCATCGATATCGAATGCGCACGCCGTGCAGGCAAAGGCGCACAGGCTAAGGACGCGCAGCTTCATGCAACTGCATTAACCCCGTCCGAAGCAGGAAAGCGCACTTCAAATTCAGTCCAATCGTTTTCCGAGCGAATCAGGCATAAATCGCCACCGTGCAGTCTGGCGAGCTCGCGCGCCAAATTTAAACCGATCCCGTGACCCGACGCGGGGGAGGGAGTCGAGCGATGATGAAAGCGCTCGAAGATGTTTTCACCGGGCGGAATGGTGCGGCCTGTGTTCCCAATCTTCAGCACAACGTTCCTGCTCCCGCAGCCGCGGGACGCGCTGACTCGAATCAGCCCACCGGGCCGATTGTACTTGCGTGCGTTCTCAAGGAGATTCTGCACAATGAGGGAGGTGTACCGTTCTTCTCCGGCCACAAATAAGCCGGCGGTAAATTCCTTCTCGATTTTCACATCAGGCGAATCTGGAAGCGCGCTAAGATCGTCAAGCCACTCATCAACCAGCTGACTCAGATTTACCGGTGTGGACGCAATTTGAAGATGTCCAGCATCCATGCGCGACAAAAGAAGCAAATCGTCGATCACGCCAGTCAAACGATGCGTTTGATGGAGAAGGGCGGATAGCTCCTCATAAACTTCCGGCTTAAAACCTTCGCGCGTCAGCAATGTTTCCAAGCCGATGCGAAGAACCGTGACCGGGCTCTTTAACTGATGGGAGGCATCGGCAGAATATCGGGCCGACCTTTCCAACTCCTGCGTCGTTGAAGCAAGCGCGGCTTCAGCGCGTTTTCGTTGCGCACGATTTTGCTCTGAATCCAGCGCAAGTTTCTTTACTGGGGCCGAGAACCTGAGCGCAACTGCGTGGCTTGCGACGAAACCGCCTAACAAGAGCAACGCGCCTGCGCCGCCAATCTGCCAGCGGAGGCGATGCAACTGAGCCATCGAATGGGCCAGCGGATAAACGCAAATCTCGTAAGCTGCTGGAAAGAGCGATCCAGAATTAAGCCGCTTGTAAAATAAGAGCTGAGGCGCGCCGTCGACATTGACGCGAAAGTTGTCTTGCTCGCGATCAGAATTTGCGACCGCACTGGCTATCTTTTCGTTGAGCGATGCTTGTGCAGATTTCGGAAGCGAGGGCAAATACAATTGTCCATTAGCCCAGACGCCACTTCTCATTCCCACCTCAGCGTTTTTCTCTTCAAGCTCAAGCGGTTTGAACCCGATCACGAGCGCCGAAATCACGTCGCCCGTGTAGCTCGAGAAGATCGGCACAGCTATCACTTCGTCGATAGTTCCTCCGCCGGTTTCGGTATTTTTCCGGATGTAACCGATTTGTTGCGTGTCGGGCAACCTGCTCAAGGCCAGTTGCGTTTCCGTTTTCGCATCCAGTTCACCCACGTCGTACGGATTTGGCGGCTTGATGACCGCGCCTGTGCTGTCGAGAAAACGATAAAATTTCGCGTGCAACGATTGCGCCGCCAGCTCGGGCGGCGGTTCGTCGCCTTCCATTAGGTCGCGCAGTTCGTCTTTTGCACTGGGATACAAAAGGTCGATTGCATTGTCTTCCATGGCCGCATGGATCCGTGGCTTGGCCGCAAGCACATCACAGCGCTCCGCCAACGCTGCGTGGCGTAATTCTTCGAGTTTATGCAGCGAGGAAAGCTCCGCTTGGAAATTCTCCTGTAAATTTCGTTCCGCGTCGGCTGTGACTTTGCGCTGTGCGAGGTAGAAACCAAAAGCAGTCAGCGTTGCGACGATGACCATTATGGCGGTGAACAGCCGGGTTCGAAAGCTTGCTACACCTTCGTCTCTGGCTTGAACCGCCGATCTCATGGGAAATCAACGTGCAGCGTCTGGCCGTTTTTCAGTTCTACGGGTTTATCCCGCGTGGTCCTGCTATCGATCCAAGCCTTAAGCGTGTAACGACCTGCAGGAAGTCCGCTTAATCGAAAGTGTCCGTCCGTATCTGTCATCACAAAATACGGAGTATTCAAAACCAGGATCAGCCCGCGCATATGTTCGTGAATATCGCACCGTAATGTGACCAGACCCGGTTTATCGAAAATTTGTGTCGGAATAGGACGTTCCTCGGCGCGATAACGGCCGAGGTCGAACCGTTTGGCAGGCGAATAGGAAAAGATGTTGTGATAAGTGTCGTCGAGATTCGGGAATTCAACCTTGGTTCCAGCCGGGACTGGGAGCAGTGCTGGAACGAACGTCAAATCTTTTTGCGCGACCTGTTTCGTCGGCAGCGAAGCTAGGTTCGGGAAAGCACCGTCGAGGTAAACTACCGCGAGGGGAGGTTGCGTGGAAAGTACGCCGCCTTTGGTGACGATCTCGTAGCGTTTTGCCTGGACCGGAGCCGTATGTGATTTCGGAAGTTCTACGCGTCCTTCGACGACTGCGCTCGCCCAAAGCGCAACAGGCATGATGGAAAATACTGCGTTAAACCACAGTAACCCGCGCAAGCGCATTTTGCTTCCAGTCTAGCAGCGTTTCATTGACCGGAAAGCTTTTGCAGAGGCATGACCGTCCGCGCGCTTCCCGAATTAGGTTTTTGGCCGGTTGGCCGCCATTGCGGGGAGCGCAAAGAAAATCGTAGCCATCAAGCTCCAGAAAATCCCGATGGCACACGCAATACCAAGACTAGTAAGCGCTGGGTTCCGTGCAAGGGTGAGCGAGCCGAACCCGCTCACTGCCGTCAAACCAGCGAGTAAGACGGGCTTCAGCACGCCGGCAACGTCATGCTCAATCTCCCGCGTCTTTTGCCAGACCAATACAACATATATCCCGTAGTCCACGCCGATTGCTAGTACAAGGCGGAACGAGAGCACATTAAGAAGATTCAAATTGATATGCAGCAACTTCATCGAAGCGATCATTGCTCCAATCCCGAACGCCAGTGTGATCAACTGGATCGTCCACAAACGAAAATCCCGGTACAAAAGAGCCAGCAACGAGATGTCGAAGATCGCCATCAGGGCGCTGACGAGCAGGAGTTGGTGATGCGACCATGGCAGCAAATCGGCGAGCGCATAACTCCACCCCGAGAGAATCATCGGCACCTCGGGTACTTGCAGGTCGCGTTCCAGGTCTTTGCTTTGGGCGTGGGCTGAGATCGGTTGGTTAGTTGTAACGAACCCCGTAGTCAACGCGGGATCGTGACCAAAGTAGCGATCAACCAGGAACCACCAGCTGGATGATTTTGGCAGCTGATCGCGCCAGTTCGGCAGGGGAACGTTGGGATCGGTCAGGCGCTTTAAGTCGTCAAGCAGGGTGAACGCTGGCGCGAACGAATCGCGGCTGAATCCTTCAGCATCGAGAGTTTGGTCTAGTGTCTCGCGTGCTGCTAGGAAATTGATCGCGCTCAACTGTCGCCGATTTGTCTCCATCCAATCTGGAGAAAGACAAAGCGCAGCCGGAGTGGAGAAGCCCTTGATCTTTCCTGCTGCCTGGAGTCCTCGCCAATGGGCGACAATTTTCTGCCAGTAATCGTGCAGCTCCTGCGGATTCGCCGAGCGCACAATCGCCAATACCGGCTCCCAGCGTACTGGCATTTCATGCATGATTGCCTCCAGCGCCTGACTTGCGCGAATGTTCCTGGGTTGCAGCGAACGAGTGTTGGTCTCGAAATGAAGCGGCGGATTTGGCGAAAAGCCGATCGCAGTCAGGACTAACAAAAGCACAGTTGAAAAAAGCAGCATCGGCACGGGCTTTCGCACGATCCAGCGCACATACTTTCTTACGCCCTCGAAAAGCCAATCATGAGGAATTGCCTGTCGCTCGCGAACAAACAAAAACAAAATCGAACACATAAAGAGTCCGGCGACGAAAATGCCGATGGCAATTAGCACGCCCAACTGTGAGAAAGCCATGGAACCACTTAGCACCAGGGCAAGAAAACCGACTGCTGTGGTGAGTGCACCGAAAAAAATCGCGCGTCCAAGTTTTGCTATCGATGTTGCGATTGCTTGCCGATGCGGTTCTCCATCTGAGCGCGCCTGGTGATAACGTCCGATAGTGAGAATCGAGAAGTCGACTCCAAGACCGACGAGAATCGCGCAAAAACCGACGCTGATCATGCTGAGTCGCCCGAAAAGAAGTTGCCCGAGAGTTAGAGCAACCAGGCAAGAGAGGAGCAGGCAAAGAGCCATGCCCAGTAGCGGAAGCCATCGGCGAAAACCAACAAAGAAAATTGTGCCTACCAGGATGACCGAACCCAGCAACGTCGCCACGACGTCGTAGCGCATGCTCAGCGAAATTTCCGATGCAAAGGCCGAGCGACCGGTCACGAGGACCTGTAATCCCGAATGCGATTTGGGATTCCATCCCTCGGCGGCGATTGCGCGAAACTTGTTTACTTCGCGCATTAAACGCTGGCATTCGAAGGCACTGATGGACTGCTGATTCGTCACCACCAGGAAAACGCGCATCGTGCGATCTGTCGATGTGAGCGGTTGCTCCTGCTCAATGATCGTGCTCTCTGCAAAAGGCTTCAGCGCCGGCGCGATCAGACCGAGGGGATCAAAGGAAAGCTCGAACTCTGGGCGCGGTGAGCCTGCTTCGATCTGTTCGCGCAAGCGATGAAGGCGATCGCGAATTTTCTCCGGTTGCAGGACCGCTATGGTCTCGCGGAAGGCGTTTGGCTCGAGATTAAGAAGCAGGGGTACCGCGATTAATTGAAGATCGCGGATTCCATCAGGGGCGGACATTGGCGAACCGGCGAGCACGCGCGTGCACCAGGGCTGCTGTCGCAATCTTTCCGCAAACACCGGCGCGAACTCGTCCAGTTTATCCACGTCCTTCGGGTCGCACTGGAGCGCAAACGTCAGCTCCCGCGTCTGCTCAAAATCGCGATCGTAAATCTTTAGACCTTGCACCGACGAAAACTTGCCGGGTAAAACGTTGAAGATTTCAGAATCAAGTTGCAGCGACGTAACCAGAATTGCGATGCAGGCAACGGTCAGCAAAGCCACGCTGCTCCACACCAGCGCGCGTCGCTGGGTTATGGTTTGGGCGAGGAAATCACTAATGCGCATGAACGGCGGTAGTGTTCTGTAATCGCGGCGGCTTTACAACGCCTGACACCGTTTGTCATCATGAAGACAGCTTCTCTGTGTGTATGTGTTTAGCGCCAAAGGCGCAGCATTCATCCTGAGCCTGGGGCAACGCCCCAGGATTTGCAGGATCCCAGAGAGACGAGCGCTGAAAGCGCGATTCACTTTCAGCTAGGTTCGATCCATCATTCGCAGCATGCCCTCAGTCGTTAAGCAAAGTCATTCTCCACGTCATCTTTAGCACCAGAAATCGCGAGCCTTGGCTCGATTCAGACGTACGGCCGCGCGTGCACGCTTATCTGGCGACAATCTGCCGCGATCTCGGCGCCGAATTTGTCCGCGTCGGCGGTGTTGCAGATCACGTCCACATTGTGGCAACGCTGCCACGAACACTTTCCCAGCTCAATTCATCGAACAGATAAAGAAAGTGTCGTCAAAATGGATCAAAGCGCTTGATTTTCGGTATCGCGGCTTTTTCTGGCAGCGCGGGTACGGCGCGTTTCCGGTGAGCCAAGTCAGCTCAGCTCCGTGTTGGAATACATAAACAAGCAGCAAGAACACCATTGCACGCGTACATTCGAAGAGGAATATTGTGAGTTGTTGCGCAAGCACGGAGTGGATTTCGACGAACGCTACGTCTGCGACTGAAGGATGAGTCGCCGATTGAATCGCGCTTTCAACGCTTGTTTACGGCCTAATCAATTACTGGGGCGTTGCCCCAGGCTGAAAGTGAAATAGCGCCTGTGGCGCTAAAAACATGCCAGCCTTGTCGACCCGTATCGCACGCGAGGAGTAACAGCCAGGGATTCACGGTCACTGGCTTAAACGCTCGCGTTAATCAGAATCGGAATACAAAAGTCTCGTTGCCGGCCGTGTATCGCAGGGTCTTTCGGTCCGGCACCTGAAGGAATTGATCTCGCAACCCGAGCCACCCGCGCAATTGGGGTGGAGCTTGTGCTAACGATCCAGACCATCCTTGGCGGGCCAATCCTCCTTTAACTTCGGCGAAGGTCGCATCCTGCCGCAGTGAAAGCAGCGTGATTCCAGGGCCTTTCGAGACGGTTAATTCGAAGTCGCCGGTTTTAGAAAAGCGCACAAGCGCCTCACCAACGAGCGTTGTGTTTGGTGCGCGATACATGAGCTGACCGCTTCTAATCTGCCATGCAGTAACTGGCTCGGAAAAGTCGTGGTGTGAAACGGTTGCGCAATTTGTTACGTAAAAAGCGATAACGAAGAAAATACCCGTAGCAAAGTAACGGCGGCGCTTGCGCAATCGAGTAAGATTGGATTGCAGCGGATTCGCGTCGCCCCTTTGCAAAACGGGAGAGGCTTGCCTGCCACGCCGTAGTAACCCGCAGGCGGGAGGTGAGGGGATTTGCGATTTCGACTTGCTCACGACGCATTGGAACCCTCACCCTACCCTCTCCCTTGTTCAAGGGAGAGGCGGAGCGCAGCCTGCGCGTTGCCGGCACCATCGTCTGTGATGTTAGCAAATTACCCAGATTTTTGTAGGAACGGGCTGTTGGACTCTCCAGCGCTGCAGCGCGGCGCGCCTATCGATTTGTGCTAACTTCTGCGGCAGAAGATGAAGTTGATCGATCGATTTGTTAGTCGTGAGCTAATTGTGAACGTGTTATTCGCCATCGCGGTGCTGAGCCTTGTGCTCGTGGTTGGAAATATTTTCCGCAAGCTTCTTCCATTGCTGGTGAATCACGATGTGCCGATGGAATACTTGATTACTTTCATCGCATACGTATTGCCATTCTCACTCATCTTCACGATTCCCTGGGGATTGTTGACGGCGATTCTGCTCGTGTTCGGGCGGCTTTCCGCGGACAACGAATTGATCGCGCTGCGCGCAAACGGTGTCAGTGTTCCACGTGTGTGCCTTTCGCTTTGGGGCGTCGCGCTGGTGTGCACTGTGATGTGTCTCTGGCTCAATGTGCAGGTCGCGCCCGCCGCGCAGGAAAAATTGCGAAGCACCATTTTCGATCTCGCCACGCGCAATCCAATGGCGCTCTTTGGCAGCGATCAGGTGATCGATCAGTTTCCCGGGCGCAAAATCTATGTTGGGAAAAAAGAGGGCAACAAGCTCGAGAACATCACCGTATTTGAGCTGAGCCAGAACTCCATGCCGGTGAAGGTGACTTACGCGCGCACCGGCATGCTTGAAGCCGACTTGGCGAACAAGCAAATTCTTATGCACCTTTACCAGGCGCGCTACCAGGAGCGCGACCCGAAAGACCCGACCAACCTGCGAAAGATACGCGACGGAATCAATATGGTCGAAGGCACATTGCCTATCAGCCTCGAGGAACTTTACAACAAAGAGAAAAAGCGACCGAGCCGATCTGCGTTGTCCATCGAACAATTGCTGGAGCAATTGAAAAGCGAGGACAAACGCGAACGCAGTGCCAGCCGTACCGAAATCAATAAACGGTTTTCATTTCCGTTTGCGTGTGTTGCGTTCGCAATAATCGGAGTCCCGCTTGGCGTCACAGCGCATCGCCGGGAGACCTCAATCGGGTTCGCCATGGGTTTGATCGTAGCTACGACCTACTTTCTCTTTGTCATCATCGGCGATACGCTGCGTGGAAATCCGCATGCGCATCCGGAACTGCTCGTCTGGTTTCCCAATGTTCTTTTCATCATCCTTGGCGTGTTCTTGTTCCGCCGGCTAGCACGCCAATAAGCCCGCCGCATCTTGATCTCTCGGACATGTTCGGCAGGTGCATCGATTTATGCTCAGCCGAATGGGTTAGCGCGATTTCACAAGTATTGTAGCCACGGGCCTGTGGCCGGTCGATCTTTGCGCTACTACTCCCACTAGGCAAACGGCCCACAGGGTCGTGGCTACAGCGTTAGCGCAGCTAAACGGCCGAATTGCACTCCGGAGTTGCGTGCAACTCAGGCTTCCTCGGGCTCCGGTCCCAGCGAGAGCGAAGGTGACGCTGCTGGGCGAGGTGCTCGACGTTCGAAGACTGGCATCCGTAATGTGTTCCGTACGTAAACAGCCACGCAGGCCAGAACCAAAACGGACGCATAAGGTCGGATGTGCTTGAGCAGGTCAATCGCCCAGAGCGTTGCTTCGAGCTTCTTATCGATCAGCATCACATGCACAATCATTGCCGTGCTCGCCGCGGAGATAATGAAATGAATGATGCTCAATCTGAAACTGACTCCCAAGGCGACGGCACTAACTACCGCACCCCAGACGAAGTAGCGCTCATGCATCTGTCCCAGCAGCGCAAACATCAGCAGCCACGGAGCGGTGATCGCAATCAACACGCGAGGGTCGCGATCGCGAACCTGCTGCGCAGCCCCGTACGCGCATACCGTGAGTGCGGCAAGGTAGAGCAGCCGCAACGTCCATTGCAGTGTGAGATGGAAATGCAGAGATCCAAAATGGACCGAACAGAATGGATCCTTCAATGACCAGCCTAGCTGGGAGAGAAGTGATGGAAGGTTGTAACACGAACTGATGACAAGGTAGGGATAATGCTCGCTGCCGTACAGAAAACCGACTTGCAACCACGCGAAGCTTCCGCCAGCGAAGGCGCCAATCACAAACACAGCGCATCCGGTAATCCCGCTGATCCAGGCAATTTGATGTGGCAACTTGCGTTGCAGAATGAATGACCAGCTAGCACCGGTGACAGCAGCAAGTGCGAGCCAGGCCGCCGGCGTGCGTAGAAGCCATGGTGACGCGATTACAGCCGCAGTGGCCGTGAATCCCGTGAGTACAGACAGCGCGTAGTTCCATCTTTTTTGCCATAATGGCCAAAGAATAAAGAACGGCGTCACGAATAACAGTTGCCCCTTAAACATTGCGCCTGCGGCCAACAGACAACCGCACACGAACCAGCGTTTCTTGAGCGCTGCGAGCGCAGCGAAGAGATAAAACGGCAGGATCCATACATCCCACTGCGGCCAGCCGTGCGCGTCAAGAATCATGGAGGGTTCAAGCCATGCCACGCTCGCCGCAGCGAGGCCGCAGATCGAAGCGCGATCTCTTAACGGCAAACCAGGAAGCAAGGATGGCCGCGTTGTTCGTGAGCATCGCTGCACGCACAGACGCACCAGGAAAAAAATTGCCACAGCGGAAAGCAGTTCGCATAACAGATTGATCTTCAATAACGGGTTGACCAGCTTTGGATGCCCGTCATCGACTCCGGGAAATTGATTACGCACCTCCTTCGCCCAGATCGCCATGACCAGAAGTCGGAGAGGCGGATAGTCGAGACCGTAATCCTTCTCATAGGCCTTACCCTTGACCCGATCATAAAGTGCGAAGTAGCCGCGGCAGAATCCTGTGAATGAATTAGCCGCACTTTCGTTAGGCGATAAGCGACGCGCTTCTTTCAGGGTTTCGCTGCCCCAGTAAAAAGCGTTGACGATGTCGTGCTGATAACGCACGTGCCTCGTGCTTTCTCCAATCCAGCGGCGTAGCTGAACTCCGGCGAGGAAAAGCGCGACGACGAGAAATGCAAGCAATGCGCGCCGGGCAAACTCGCTGGTGAAAAGTCGTTCAAAGAATGCCCGGATGACCATTTGATACCCTACCGAAGACCGCCGTTCGACTGGAACGGTTACCAGAGTCTTGTTCAAAGCAAGTTTTTCTTGGTTCCTCGCTCCAGCCTAAGGCGGATAGAGATCATTCGTAGAGCGGCTCGAAAGCGGCCGTTTCTGTTTCGTAGAATTAGTTTTTCGATTTGCACAGGAGCGATCCCGAACTATTTTAGGCGCGCGGGGTGGAGCAGCCTGGTAGCTCGTCAGGCTCATAACCTGAAGGCCGCGGGTTCAAATCCCGCCCCCGCAACCAAATTTCTGCTAATCAGCGGTGCGTTATCGCGTTTACGTTATCCAAAATCGCGAGGGAAAATTCTACATCGGCTTATCCAACGATGCAGCGCGTAGAGTCGAACAACATAACACCGGCCAATCACGTTGGACACAGGGACGCGGTCCATGGGCAATTGCTTGGCAAAGTGAGGAGTTGTCGCTGACTGATGCGAGGAAAATAGAGAACCGGCTGAAAGGGCAAGGACGAGGGAAAGCTTTCTTTACGACCACTGGTTTGCATCGAGACAGCTCATAATCCGGCAGCTGCCGGACCGCGGGTTCAAATCCCGCCCCCGCAACTAGATCAATTTTGCAGATTTGGAAACGACTTGCCGCCCGTGATTCTCTTGGCAAACTGTATGCCCGCCGTTCGGCCAAAAATGTAATCCAGCGTAGCTCAGTGGTAGAGCGGTCGGCTGTTAACCGATTGGTCGTAGGTTCGAATCCTACCGCTGGAGCCATTTCAAATGTTTTGGGTTTATTCTCCAAAATCCGCAGGGTCACTTCTATGTCGGCCACACCGAGAATCTCAGGAACCGAGTCACCAGTCATAATCGAACCGACAAGATTAATGGAAAATTCACAAGGAAAAACGGGCCTTGGACTTTAGTCTGGTCGGAACAGCATCCCGATCGCGCAAGCGCCATGCGCCGCGAGCGCGAAATTAAGAACTGGAAATCTGCCCGTCTGATTCGAGAATGTCTGCTAAGCGTCAAGGCGTAGCTCAGTCGTAGAGTCCCGACGCAGTCGGGATTAACCGATTGGTCGTAGGTTCGAATCCTACCGCTTTGTATTGTTGGTCGCGGGCGACGCGGCGAGTTTTTGGAAGCGCGGATCGTTCCGGAGCGGATCGAACATGGGATCGAGCCGGAGCAGCGCGGGAGTGAGCGGCACGTTTTCAGCCAGCGGGCTATTGTACGGTGTCGAGAGTAATTTCTGTAAAGCGGCGATGGCGCGGTCGGGCTCCCCGATGCCCGCCGCAACCCGGGCGAAGATCTCGATCGGAGCGGGACCAAGCACCGCGTCTTTCTCGATCGGGTTCGCGGCCATGTTCCGCTCTGACAGAGCCAACCCAGCGGCTTTGTCACCGAGAACCATATTGGTCAGCGCGAGATCGCCAATCAGGATATCATTTTCCGGCTGTTCTTTGAGAAAAAGGTCCAGTTCGCTGCGCGCCTGCCGCCAGCTTTCCTGGGCGGCAGCGTGATCACCGGCGACTTCTTGCGCCCAGCCTAACCAAAAGCGCAGTTCGCCATTGTTATAACCCAACGCTGGATCAGGCTTGGCAAGTATTTCCTTTAGCCGAGGAATGATTTGTGCAGGGCGTCGCTCCAGGATCGCCTGGTAAACCTGTGTTTCCAACGCGGGGGTGTCGTCGGCGTTCGGATGCAGCGGAGCGAGCAGCGCCGCAGCGTGCGGCAGATCGCCCTCGGCTTGTAAAATAGCGGCCTTGTACACGAGGGTATCGAGGTCGTCCGGTGTGATATCGAGAACCTGATCAAGCTTCCGCAACGCTTCCGGGAAACGCCGAAGACAGATATAGGAAATCGCATGCTGGCTGAGTAGGTTGACGTTGCGCGGGTCGAGCCGCTCGGCTTCGTTGAAGTAACTCTCGCTCCGGTCCCACTGGCCTCGCCTCCGTGCGACATAGGCCAGCGAGGCAGGAATCTGGCTGCTATTGGGCAGAAGCAGACGTGCTTGCTCAAAGTAATGCACCGCGGTGTCGTAATCCTTCAGGCAGGCGTAGTGATAATGGCCCTTCGCCATCAGGGCCTCGCCAAGGTTAGGCTGAAGAGTGACTGCGGTTTCGGCTGCCTGCCGTGCCTCTTCACGCAGAGCCACTGTTGGTTGAAGAGTCAGTGTGATGTAGCCGCGTGCTTGCACGTATGAGAGTAGCGCCCAACCGAGGGCGAACTTCGGGTCCAACCGCACCGCTTCTCTGAGATATTTCTGTGCGCCAAGGGCGTTCGCGGGTGTGTTGGCCGTTTTCAGCGTATAAGCCAGCCCGCGCAGATAGGCATCGTAGGCTTCAACATTGTCCGTCGGCTTCGCGGCGATGACTTGCTCTTCCTGGCCAGTAAGGTGCGCTCGCAACTGGTCGGCGATGGCTTTGGCTACCTCACTCTCGACCGAAAAGATATCGGTCAGTTTGCGATCAAAGGTGTCAGCCCAAAGATGGGAATCATTGACTGCTTTGATAAGCTGCACGTTCACGCGCACGGCCTCGCCGCTCTTTTGCACGCTGCCTTCCAGGACGTGGGCGACGCCAAGTTGCCTGGCGATCTCGGGCAGATTTTCCGGCGCGCTTTTGTAATGCTGCGTCGATGTGCGCGAGATTACTTTTAGATCTGCGATTTTGGACAAGCGCGTCAGAATTTCATCCTGAATACCATCAGCAAAGTAGGCGTTGGCTT
>Ga0209472_1000188_pt1 | contig 37976 bp, 33 predicted proteins | sample GraSoiAngelo_130_FD_185887 | JGI IMG/M metagenome (GOLD analysis project Ga0209472, IMG submission 185887) | Grasslands soil microbial communities from the Angelo Coastal Reserve, California, USA - 14_0929_02_20cm (SPAdes) (version 2) | ecosystem: Environmental > Terrestrial > Soil > Grasslands ... | reverse complement strand
TCAGTAATCAACGTTGCGGCGCCAGGCGGCGATGCGGTCTTCACTCCCACCACAGCCGTATGCCATGTTGGTCCCATAGCCAACACCCCCTGCTTTGTCTTTGACTTCGTGCTGAGCCCCGGCGGGAAGTTGGGAAACAGCAATCGGTACTTCTTCGCGACCGGCACTTCCATGGCGGCGCCGCACGTCTCAGGGCTCGCCGCTTTGATCGTAGGCAAATTCGGGCACATGAATCCGTCTCAGTTGCGGACACTCATCGAGCAGTCCGCCGATGACATCCTCAAGCCCGGTGCCGACCCGCAGTCCGGCCACGGCAGGATCAACGCATTGGCCGCGCTGCAATAGCATACGCGTTGAGAATTAATTTGTTGAAAGCGCAGAAGGCGGAAGCCAGATTGAAGGTTCCGCCTTCTTCTTATTTCGTCGCGTGCATTCGATCCAGGCATGTCACTTTCTTGCGCGTAACCTTCTGTTCGTCTTCTTGTCGGCACACAGTTCGCAATCGCATTAATCAAAGCTAATTACGGCTGCCCGTCTCTACATGCAATTCCCTAGGGATTCTCCCGAATTTCTTTCGGGTTCCCGAAAATGCACACTGTCACACAGACTGAGCACGCAAAGTCCCCCCGGAGTGTGCGATGAAGGACAGCGATCGCAAGATTCGTGTGGTCGTCGCGGATGATTCGCGAACAGCCCTGAAGGCGGTTTGCGCCTACCTCGAGTTCGAGGGACGGTTTGAAATCGTCGGGACTGCTAGTGATGGTTTGGGCGTTCTGCACCTAGCCGAACGCTTTCGGCCGGACCTGGTGCTTACGGACCTTAGCATGCCTCAAATGACCGGGCTTGAGGCCGCAACGCAGTTGCGCAAGTCGTTTCCGGGATTGCGCATCTTGATTTTCACGGAATTGAATGGTGCTTCGCTCCGAACCGTCTGCCTGCAGTGTGGTGCGGACGGCTTCGTGCAAAAAAGCCAGATGCCGGAAGGGCTCATGGAAGAGGTCCGTAGGGTCTTTTCCTGACAATCCGAACATGGATGGAAGGACCGCCTTCTTAATTCGGTAACGCAAAAGGGAGAAAGTGTGATGTCGACCAAGAAAATTCTACTCGTGGATGATTCCTGCACCGCGCGGCTGGTGAACCGGATGATCTTCAGTCAGAAATCAAATTACGTGCTCATTAGCGCAGTTGATGGGAAAGAAGCCGTCGAAAGAGCAAAGAGGGAAAAGCCGGACCTGATTCTCATGGATATCGTGATGCCGCGCATGACCGGACTCGAGGCATGCCGCGTTCTGAAAAAGGACAAAGAGACGGAGAGAATTCCCGTCATCCTGCTCACCACTCGCGGCGAAGAACAGTATGTGCAAGAGGGATACGCCAGCGGATGCAGCGACTATCTTACAAAACCCGTGAATGACGTCGAGCTTCTCGATCTGTTGAAAGCGTACCTCGGCGAGTAATTCGGAAAGAGCAACCCAATGCGCGACTCACTCAGAAGTAGCGAGAGGAAAATATGATAGGCACAGGAGATGGAAACCGTCCCCCGATTAAGGAGGGATGCCGAATCCAAGCTGCTGAAACGGATTCCTCGATGCACGCCGGAACGGAAGAGCTCCGCCTGCGGGTGCAGCAGCTCTCCTTGCGCGAACAGATTGAACGGAATCATTTCCTCCTCATGCGCCTCAACGCCGCCAGCGCGCGGCTTATTCAGAGCATCGAAGCAGGCGACGTTTTTGACGCCATTGCTGAAATCATCGCCAATCTGATTGGCTCCGAAGAGATTGCCGTTTTTGATTTTCATCCCTCCAGGCAGGACTTTTCCTTGGCCTGGTCGTTGGGTGTCGAAGCAGACGCCCTCAAGCCTTTCCTGTGCGGTGCCGGTATGTTCGGGCGGGCGGTGCAGCAGGGGATGAGCCAATTTCAGGAGCGTCAACCAGAAGCCGCCCTGCTGCCCTTCGAGAGGAACTTGACGGCCTGCGTAATTCTCAAATGCAGCCGGGAAATCGTCGGCGTTATCGCCATTTTTGGTCTACTCCCGCAAAAGAATGGGCTGGAATGGTCGGACTACGAATTGTTCAAATTTCTCGAAACCTACGCGGCAGTTGCGATCCAGTATCAGCGATTGCAGGGCAGACAGGTTTCGCCATGAGGCAGCATCCGTCGGCTAAAAATGCACCGCCCGTTGTCGCCGTCACGGTGTCCTCCGAGACGAACGATGCAGCTTCATCGAATTCGCACTTTCTTCATGCCGGTCAGGTTTTCGTCTCTACCCAGCCGAAATCGATCGCTCTAATTCTCGGTTCTTGTGTTGGCGTATGCATCTGGGATCCCGTTAACGCCATCGGCGGCGCCACCCACTACATGCTGCCCAGTTGGGATGGACGAGGCGTGCCGTCCCCGCGCTACGGCAGCGTGGCTATTTCCATATTGCTGCAAAAGCTTCTCGAAGCCGGCGCAAATCGCCCACAACTTCGCGCAAAAGTGTTTGGCGGAGGCTGTTTGTTCGATTCCTTGCGCGAACCGAATTCGCACAAGGAGCAGCACATTGGAAGCCGCAACGTTGAAATCGCTCTGGAAATCCTTGCGAAAGCGCAGATCCCCGTCGTTTCCACTGCTGTTGGCGTGGACCGGGGGCAACGCATTGTGTTCCGCACAGACACAGGCGATGCGGTAATCAGAGTTTTGTAGGGGAATAATGGAAATTAATCGAGAAATGCTGTTGCAATCGTTCCGCGAAGAGACCGAGGAATGCCTCGCGCAAATGGAGCAATCGCTCCTGGCGCTGGAGACCCACCCGGAAGACCGCGAGCTGATTTCCTCTTTGTTCCGCGCGGCGCACACCATCAAGGGCAACGCTTCGTTGCTGGAGTTCGACGCTCTCGCGCGATTCCTCCACAATGTTGAAGATCTGCTGGATCTTTGCCGCAACCACACCATCGCCCTGTCCCAGGAAGTGATCAATATCTTGCTTCAGGCCGTGGATGCCCTCCGCCAAATGGCCAAGCGCGCGGTCGACGGGAAAGAAAGTCTTCCTCCAGAGCACGAGGCACTGAGCGTCCGGCTTGCCGAGCTGGCCTCTGAATTCAAGGCTGTCGGAACGCCAGCAGCGCAAGAGAGTTCAGCCTCCTCCTTCGCAGAATCATCTATAGGCACGGCTACATCGAAGGCTACCGTTCAAAATCTTCGCGTCGACGTTGGCAAGCTCGACCGCATGCTGAACCTGACTGTTGAGTTTGCTATAGCCCAGGGCCGCCAGCGGCGAATGCTTGAAGAAAAAACCAGCCTGGAAGCTAGCGGGCGCGAACTTCTTGAATCCCATCACGGATTGGAAGCTTTATTCCTCGAGTTGCAAGAGCTGGTGATGAAGATTCGCATGGTCCCGGTCGGTCCCACATTCCACCGCTTCGCTCGCAGCGTGCGCGACGCCGCGCGAAAGAGCGGAAAACTGGCGCGCATGCTTGTCGTTGGCGAAGACGTCGAGGTCGATACCACTATCCTCGAACATATTCATGACCCGCTCATGCACATGATCCGGAATTCCGTGGATCACGGCCTGGAAATGCCGGAAGTTCGCCGCGCCTTGGGAAAAGACCCCAGCGGCAAAATCGTTCTGCAAGCCTTCCACGATTCCGGCAACATCGTCGTGCAGATTTCCGATGATGGCGCGGGCCTCGATCACGAGCGCATTCTGCATCATGCCCGTTCAAGGGGAATCATTCCCGAAGGCGCGCGCCTTACCGAGTCTGAGATTCACAACTTGATTTTTCAACCGGGATTCTCGACCGCCGACAAAGTTTCTGAGCTCTCCGGCCGCGGCGTCGGCTTGGATGTCGTGCGCCGAAACGTGAATGCCCTGAGTGGCGCCATCCAAGTCGAAAGCCGCAAAGGCCAGGGAACCACTTTTACCATCCGTCTTCCACTCACGCTCGCCATCATTGATGGCTTCGCCGTGAAAGTGGGGACCGAAACTTACGTAATCCCCCTCAGTTCGGTCCAGGAGTGCCTCGAACTCCCCGCGGAGAAACACGGCTCCGACGAAGGTGGCGTCATCAATCTGCGCGGCGAAGCTTTGCCCTTCGTGCGGCTCCGCGATCTCTTTGAATGCGGCGGCGCTACTCCGGCTCGCGAAAAAATCATTGTTGTTGAGTATCACGGTGGCCGCGCCGGCCTCGCCGCAGATGAGCTATTAGGTGAGCAACAGGCCGTGATTAAGCCGCTGGGGCGGCTATTTCAAGGAATTCCCGGTGTCTCCGGCTCAACGATTCTCGGCAATGGGCGCGTCGCGCTGATTCTCGACGTGCCGGCGCTTTGTGCCGAAGCAATCCATCGGAGTGCCGAACCGGTTTCGCTGTAGGGCCATTGGTTGGAAGTGCGAGGCGGCGTGGGCCGCACTCGGAACATCGTTCGAAGGAGAGTTTCATGTTGAAGAATATGTCGATTGGAAAGCGGTTAGCGATCGGTTTTGGCTTGATTGTGTTGCTCCTCATCTCCATGGGTCTTAGCGGCTATTGGGGACTCGAAGCCATCACGCGCGAAACCTTGAAGGTCCTGGAGGGCGATGCGAAAGTTGTGACGCTTGCCGCACGCGCCAAGGCCACCACGCTCGAGTTGCGCCGGTTCGAGAAGGATACCTTTCTCAATATCGAAGAAGTCCAAGTTAGGGCTGCGTACGCTGCCAAGTGGGACGCGCAGAGGCAAAAACTCCGTGACACTTTCACGGAACTCGATAGGTTCCAGCTTTCGTCGGATGACAAGACCTCCGTTCGGTCGATGCGCGAGGACTTGGCCGCCTATGAAAACGGCTACAGCAAAGTCCTCGGCATGATTCAGGAGGGTAAGCTCCACACGCCGCAGGAGTGCAACGCCAAGATCAATGAGTACAAAGATTCCATCCATCGGTTGGAGGATCTGGCCACTGAGCTGACCAACCATCACGCCGAAGTGCTGGTCCCAGCGGTCACGGAAATTGCCAAGACCACCACCACCACGCTCGTGATTTTCTCATTCGTGTCCATCTTCGTCAGCATTATCGTCACTCTCGTAATCTCTCGCGGCATCACCAAGCCCATCCAGGACGTGCTCGAAGTCGTCGAGAACATCAGCGCTGGCGATCTAACCAAGACCATCAACGCCGATCGCGGGGATGAACTCGGGCGCCTCCTCGGAGCTATGGCCAAGATGACCGGCAAGCTCAACGAGATGATCGGCGAAGTGCGCATGGGGGCCGGTTCGGTGAGTACCGCCGCCACGCAGGTCGCTTCCTCCGCCAGCGTCGTTTCTCAGGGCACCAGCGAACAGGCCGCCGCTGTCGAACAGGTAACCAGCAGCATGGAAGAGATGAGCGCTTCCATCACGCAAAACGCCGAAAACAGCCGCAAAATGGAGCAGACGGCGCGCAAAGGCGCTCAAGACGCCGGGCAGAGCGGCCAGGCCGTCCAGGAATCTGTTTCCGCAATGAAATCGATCGCGGAGAAAATTGCCGTCATCGAAGAGATCGCCTATCAAACTAACATGCTGGCCCTGAATGCTGCCATCGAAGCGGCCCGCGCCGGCGAACATGGCCGTGGATTCGCCGTGGTCGCAGGCGAAGTCCGCAACCTCGCGGAGCGGTGCCGCACTGCGGCACAGGAAATCGGTGGACTGGCCGCCGCCAACGTTCAAGTCGCCGAACGTTCGGGCGGTTTGCTGGCCGAACTCGTCCCGGCCATTCAAAAGACCGCGGACTTGGTGCAGGAAGTAGCTGCAACGTCCAGAGAGCAGGCTGCTGGCGTGAATCAGATTAATGGAGCCATCAGCCAGGTTGGCTTGGTCACGCAGCGCAACGCTGCCGGCGCAGAGCAACTCTCCAGTACTGCCGAGGAGCTCGCGTCGCAAGCCGAAGCCTTGCAGGATATGATCAGCTTTTTCCGCGTCAGTTCTCTTGATCACCGCGCTGGCAAGAAGCGCAAGGCCGACAAGCCTCATTCCCAGGACACCGCCGGCCACGATAGCCACGGTTCCTCCACGCATGCAGGAAAGCCAAACGGCGATTACGCCGAGTCATTCGCCCGTATCTAATTCGCGGAGGAACTCATGGAAATCAAAGAGAAAGAAGAAGTCATCCAACAGCAATACTTGACCTTTTTCCTCGCGGATGAGGAATACGCCATCAACATTCAGCGCGTAAAAGAAATCATCGAGTACACCACCGTCACCAAGGTGCCCAAAGTGCCCGAGTGGATTCGTGGCGTCATCAATCTGCGCGGCAACGTCGTTCCCGTTGTCGATCTCACCGTCCGCTTCGGTCTCAAGGAGCGCCCGGTAAGCAAGACGACCTGCATCGTCATCGTTGAAATCGAGCAGGACTCCGAGCGCGCTGTGATGGGCGTGATCGCCGATGCCGTCAACCAGGTTATCGATCTCGCTCCCAAGGACATCGAAGAGCCGCCCGCATTCGGCACCCGCGTGCGCTTGGAATATCTCTTTGGAATGGGCAAACTCGGCAAGAAGTTTGCCCTCATCTTGAACATCGACAGCGTCTTGAGTAACACCGAGCTGTTGACCGTTTCCACTCTTCAGTCGTCCACCGTTAATGCGTCGGTGGACGCAGGCGAAATCGCCGGGGGCCACCCAGAGGCGACGTAATGCACTCCGGAGAAGTGCCCGCGCATTCGTCGTTAGTGTTGCCTAAGCCGATTCCGGATCTCGCGGCGGAAGAGTTCCATCTTTTCCAGGCCCTCGTCCTCCGCGAATCCGGAATCCACTTGGGCGCCAAGAACCGCGCCATGTTGGTCAGCCGTTTATGGAAGAGATTGCGCGCCCTGGAATTGAACTCCTTCGCTTCCTACTACCGGCGCGTGAAGGCCGATCCTCAGGAAATGGTGCTGATGCTCGATTGCATTTGCACCAACGAAACCCATTTCTTCCGCGAACCCGCTGCTTTCGATTGTCTCCGCACGCGCGTTTTCCCCGAATGGGCGGCAGACGCCGACGCTGGCAAACGCGGCAAGACTCTGCGAGTTTGGAGCGCGGCATGTTCCACCGGCGAAGAAGCCTATTCACTGGCGATGGCGCTGCTCACATATTTTCCTCCAGCTGCCGGCTGGAAGATCGAAGTTCTTGGAACGGATCTCTCCACCAAGGTTTTGGCCCGGGCCTCCGCTGGCGTCTGGCCCGTCGAGAAAATTTCCGGCGTTCCGGTCGAATATCAGCGCAACTTCCTTCTGAAGGGCTTTGGCCCGGAAAAAGGCAAAATCAAGGCGGTCGAAGAACTCCGCCAAGTCGTTCGGTTTCAGCGGCTCAATCTCACGCGGGAACCCTATACCGTCACCGGCCCGTTGGATCTGATTTTCTGCCGTAATGTGTTGATCTATTTTCAGTGGGAAACAAAAATAAAAGTTGTCGACTCTCTTGGAAAACACTTATCCCCTACTGGATATCTGTTCCTCGGCCATGCGGAAAGCCTCCATGGCGTCGCCGACAAGTTACAGTTCGTTGCACCGAAAGTGTTCCCGTCGCTGAGGAGTCCTATGGCCCGCGGTGGGGCCCAGTGCATTCTGCAGCGCCGCGATCATACAGTTCGCGACTGAGTGACTTGCTTGCAGTTCCGCGCGCCGTTGCTGTTCGACGCCGGGTTTCATGAATAGGAAAAAACGTGAGCTCCGACAAGCATCGCGATTTCGTAGAGACTCTCACCGCCAACGCTCCGGGTGACTCCGGTGTCTTGAATGTCCTCGTCGTGGATGATTCCGCCATCGTGCGCCAAGTGCTGGGGTCCGTGCTCTCCGAGAAGCGTGGATTCTGTGTCAACGTGGCTGCCGATCCCTTCATCGCCATGGACAAAATGAAGAAATTCCCGCCCAACGTCATTCTTCTCGATCTGGAAATGCCGAGGATGGATGGCCTCACGTTTCTAGAGAAGGTCATGTCCCAGAATCCGGTGCCTGTCGTCATTTGTTCTGAACTCACCGGCCCCAGAACCGAAGCGGCCATCCGCGCTCTGGAAATCGGAGCGGTGGATATCATCACTAAACCGAAAGTGGGGATCCGTGGGTTCCTCGAAGAATCCGCCGTTCTGCTCGAAGATACCGTTCGCGCTGCGGCGACTGCCCGCGTAAGCAAATTTCGCAGGCTCCGCAAAGATTCCTCGCGCCATCATTCCGCCGATGTTGTGATTCCTTCCGTTGTCCTGCCGCATTCTTCGCAGCAACGGGAAAAGATTATCGCCATGGGCGCCTCCACAGGAGGCACAGAAGCTTTGCTCCAGGTTTTCGAACAGATGCCTCAGGATTGTCCGGGAATCGTCGCCGTTCAGCATATGCCCGAGGGCTTCACGGCGGCGTTCGCCACTCGCCTCAACGGCATTTGCCGCATCGAAGTCAAAGAAGCCGCTGACGGCGACAAAGTCGTTCCTGGGCGCGCCTATATTGCTCCCGGCAACCGGCACACGCTTGTCCGCCGCCTCGGTCCCAGCTATTTTCTCGAAGTGCGTGACGGTTCCTTGGTCTCCCGGCACCGCCCCAGCGTCAATGTGCTGTTCCGCTCCGTGGCGCAAGCTGCAGGAGCCAGTGCCGTCGGCGTTTTGATGACCGGCATGGGCGACGATGGCGCAGACGGCCTCCTCGAGATGAAACAGGCAGAAGCCCTCACCATTGCCCAGGATGAAGCCAGTTCCGTGGTATTCGGCATGCCCCGAGAAGCCATTCTTCGCGGTGCCGTGAATGAAGTTCTGTCGCTGGCCAAGATCCCCGCCGCGATTTTACGAAATACTTCCGCCCGAAAATCCTGACCCGGCATGCCGTTATGATGGCGGAGTACCGGCGCTCGTGTGTCGTACTCGTGGTAGCTTGCCGACACATTATCGCAATAGCGGAAGCCGTCTAATTCTCAGTCCGTTCTCGTTACCGACACCATTGCTCCTCGAGCGAGATCATCCCTGCAAATCTCCAAAACGCTCACCAGTAGACGCGCAAGATCCTCTGCACGTTGCCCTTCGATACGAACGCGAATGACGGAAGGGCTGGATGCTCCAGACAGCGCCAGCAGAACGTGGAAGTCGGCATCCAAAGTCACCACGGTCCAGGAGCCTGATCCGCAAAGTCCAGGATTCTCGCGTCACTCGCTTTCGCGAGCCCTATTTCTCCCACATGGACCGACTCGATCCCAACTCTCTGAAGGTGTGAAACTGTAGAACGCGGTAGGCCTTGATCGAGCAGCAGCTTCATCGAGCGTATGGCAACGGCAGCACCTTGTCGTCAATCAAGGCAGAGGCAAAAGCTAGCGCTTGCCGGATGTCCTCGTCTTCTAGCTCAGGGTATTCACGCTTGAGCTCAGCGCGATCCGGGTAGATCGCGAGTGCCTCGAGAACGCGGCGGACAGTAAGGCGGAGATCGCGGATGCAGGGCTCGCCGTTCATCCGAGCAGGATCAATCGTGATTCGTTCGAGCTTTTCCATCTGCTCCGCCTTCTCCGGACCTCGGGAACAAGTCCTTAGCAGGTCTTGCCACGACACAGTCCATCTCTGAGAATACCCGACTACCCCCCTCGGTAAGCAACAGTTTGCAAGAAATAATCCCCTTGCCGTTCTAACTCAGAGTACCGGCAGTCGTATGCCGCGCTCTTTCTATGAGGAGACCATTTTATGGGACAACCATCTTCATCCTGCGCGCCATCCTATGCACTCAATAGCACGTTCCGTCCCCGCGTCGTCCAACAAATTCACCCCCCGGTTCATCTTGCAGATGAGGAGGCTACTTGTATGCCCGCACGAATTGCATCGTTTCTCACCTGGGGAAAAGGGTCCCGATTGAGGCTCTTGGGTTCTCTCCTTGTTTTCCTATTTATTTCTGCGGCCAGCTGCTCGGCCCAAACGGCTGCTCATTCACCGGGTTGGGTCGTCTTGCCCGTTGAAGAATACCGGACTCTTCATGCGAGAGCTTATCCCACCGAACGCGAACCGGAGCCGCCTCCCGTCGAAGCTACTCTCACGCGGGTTGACTATGATCTTCGCATCGATGGTGAACTCGCTTCCGGCCGGGCGAGCCTCACGGTCGATGTCCTGAAAGATGGCTGGGTGCGTGTTCCGGTTCCGGTAGGTCTTCTCGTTCGCGAAGCCCGGCTCGACGGTAAGCTCGTTTCTCTCGTTCCCAGCGCCGGTGGCAAAGCGGGCGGCCAGCTCTCCGCGCTCCTCTCTCATTCGGGCCACGCGGTCTTGCTGCTGGATATCGCTATTCCTGTGTCGTCCATAAACGGTGAGGAAAGTATCACTCTGCCTTCAACCATCTCCGGCGTGACGCGCGCGTCCGTTCAACTTCCTCGCCAGGGTGTTGACGTCCGGCTCACCGGTGGCCTCCTCTCGGAAAAATCCGAATCCGCGGCGGAAAGCAAGTGGATCGCTTATGGGCGCGGGAACGAAGCGCTCACCTTTGCTTGGCGCAGGAAGACCGAGGACCATCGCGCCACGCTCCCCCTACGCATGCGCGGATTGCTGACGCAACTCCTCGGCCTCGGCGAAGATTCAACTTCCATCAACGCCGAAATAAGTCTTGAGGTAACGCAAGGCGCTGCGCGCGTCGCAAGAATTCAAGTCCCCGACAAAGTCACTATCAACCAGGTTCTGGGCGCGATGGTGGCCGATTGGGAAGTGAAAGCCAACGAACTCTCCGTTACGTTTCTAGAACCCGTCGAGCAAAATGCGCGATTCGTCGTGACCGGAGAAACACGCAGCCCTCGCGAAGGACAAATCGACATTCCACTCCTTCGTCTACTCAATACCGAGCGCGAAACCGGTGGTGTTGCCGTGGAAGTTCTTGGCGCGGGGGAAATCAAGGATCTCAAGTCCGAAGGGCTCGATAACGCCGATGCGACGGACCTTGGGGAAATGGTTTCGAATCGCCAGTCACCATCGCTCGCGGCATTTCGTTTTCGCGCCGGCGATGCGAATCTGCCGCGCGCGCTCAGCTTGAAGGTGGCGCGGTACACACCTCAAGCAGTTCTCTTGGCCAACGTCTCCGAAGCTCGCTACCAGGTGCTGATTAGCAGCCAGGGGAAAACGCTTGTCCAGGCGTGCTACGCCGTTCGAAACAACCAGCGCAATTTTCTCAAGATCACTTTGCCATCCGGCGCCACGCTCTGGAGCGCGTCGCTCGCGGGCAAAGCCGTCCGGCCCGGCCAGTCGCCCGACGGCAGCCTTCTCTTGCCGCTCGACAAAGCACGCACCGGCGAAGAAGCGCCGGAGTTTGCCATTGAAATTGTCTACTTGAGCCACGGCTCAGTCTGGAACGACAAGGGCCAGTTCAAGCTGGCCCTGCCCGCACTCGACCTTCCGGTCTCTCGCACCGGACTTCTCGTTTACCATCCGCCATTCTTCAAAGTGACGCCTGAGCCAGGAACTTTTCGAACGGAGCCTTATGAGAATCCACTCTCGGGGGCGCTCAACGCTCCAACGTCATCCGGCGGAATCGCCGGCGGAATTTTTGCCACTGGTTCACCCGGGCCTGCCACGCCGCCGTCCGACATCGATGGCAAGGAGGAAACCAAATTAAAGCGCTCGCAGGTCGCAACGGAAGCTCTTCTCGATAAATTCAAGGCCGACTCTCTAACTGGGAAGCGCGCCGGGATTCTTCCCATCCGTGTTTCTTTCCCCGCATTCGGTCCCACAATTTATCTGGTCTCCGAACTCACCGGTGAAAATCAAGTCCCGTCCGCGGGACTATCGTATCAGCACGAGAAAAAGGCAGGTGGCAAATGAAAAAGCTATTCGCGATATTCTTGGCATGGATGCTCGTTCTTCCCGGTTTTGCAGCCGCAGCTGACGACGCCGCTCCTCCTCCGGTGCCATCCTCGGGAAATGTCACTCTTCCTCTCGATGAGTACAATCGGCTTCTCGAATTGGCGAGCAAACCTACGAGGAAACCGGACACGCCGCCGGTTCCGTACACCGTAAAGCGCGCAGACCTAAAGTTCCACGTCGCAAATGAATCTGTGCAAGGCACTGTCCAATTGCAGGGAGAAATCCTCCATAAGGGTGCGACCAAGATTCCTTTGACAACCGGAATGGCCATTCTCGACGCTCGTCAGGAAGGGAAGGGCTTGCCGCTGGAATTGGAAAATGGCACGCATACTGCTGTTCTCTCGGGTCCAGCGGACTTCGCCGTCACGCTCGACGCCGGCCTTCCTCTCAACATGGAAGCCGGACGCGCTTCGTTCAGTCTTCCCGTTCCATCAGCAGGTAGTGTTCGGCTCGTCCTCGTTGTTCCCGGCGACCACACCTACGTTCGAATCAACCCCGGCATCATCACCTCGCGGTCCTCGGAGAAAGGACAAACCAGCATCGAAGCCACGCTTGTGCCTGGGCAGCCGGCGAACATCTGGTGGACAACGCGTGAAACGGTCGCTCCTGTCGTGCCGAAAGAAGCGCGCTTTCTCTCGGACGTGAAGACCCTCGTGTCTGTCGGCGAAGCGGACATTCGGATCGCCGCTCTCGCGGACATCACCGTCGTGCAAGGCGAGCCTTCGCAATTTCAAATCGAAGTCCCCGCTGGGTTCGAAATCACCGGCGCTACCGGCGCATCGATCGAGTCCAGCGAATTCGAAGCCGGCGTCTTGACATTGAAGGTCACCAGCGCGGCGCAACACAGCCACCAGTTCCTGATCTCCATGGAAAAATCCATTACCACGACCAAAGTCGACACGCCCTTTCTAAGTTTCAAAAATGTCCAGCGCGAAACCAGCGAAGTTCTCGTCGAAGGTGCCGGCACCATCGAATTGACAGCCACGGAATCAGGCGGACTCAAGCGCATGGATTTCAAGGAAGTGAATCCGTACCTTCGTTCGCTCTCGCGATTTCCCATGCAAGCCGCATTTCGTTACCACAAGCAGCCGAACGAAAAACCTGCGCTCGCGCTCGAATGGACGCGTTTTCCGGACAGCAGCGTGCTCGCCGCCGTCGCCGAGCGCGCCGTCGTGACAACTCTCGTGACCACTGAAGGACGATCGCTGACCGAAATCAAACTCACCATAAAAAATCAGGCCCAGCCATTCTTGAAGGTAGCTTTGCCTCAAGGTGCGAGCATTCTCTCGGCCGAAGTTGCTGGAGAAAAAGTGAAACCCGTCGAAGGTCCTGACGGCAATCGCGTTCCGCTGTTGCGTGCGGGCTTCCGCCCCGTCGACTCCTACATCGTTTCGTTTGTGTTCATGCACTCGGGCGCGCCGTTCGCGAAAAAAGGCGGCTCCGATCTTTCCCTTCCGAGAATGGATGTGCCCATCAATTTGCTGCAATGGGAAGTCTTTCTTCCGGAGCAATACAAGGTAAAAGACTTCGGCGGCGATGCCATCGCCGCGAATCTGTTGCCGCCTTCTTCTCTGGACGTCTCGGGAGCAGAGGGAGAAGCCGGCGGAATTGGAAGCGGATACTTCGTCCGAAGCATCGACATGGTTTCCTTGCTTCCCGGTCAGCTTGGCGGAGTTATTGTCGACCAATCCGGAGCGATAATTCCCAACGCGCAAGTGACCGTAACCCATCTCGGCACAGGAGCCGTTCGGAACGTTGTAACCGATTCCTCAGGTCGCTGGGTCGTTTCGAACTTGCCTTCCGGCCAAGTCAAAGTTACCGCCAATGCACGCGGCTTCAAGGCGCTCGTCGGCCAGCTTAATTACGATGGCAGCAGGCCCGCGCCCTTCAACTCTGCGCTCAGCGTTGGGGCGGCAATGGAAGCTATCGAAGTCACTGCCAGCAGCGGGAGCTTTACGAACCGCGATTTAGAACGACTTCAGCGCGACGCGCGGAAGAATGCGGAGAAGCAGCAGGTGGCCGCTTCCTCCAACGTGACGAATCTGCAGCAGCGCATTTCCGGTGTGCTTCCGGTTCGCGTCGATGTGCCGCGAGCAGGGAATTCGTACAACTTCGTCAGGCCGTTGGTGCTTGATGAAGAAACGAGAGTGACCTTCACCTACAAATCGAAATAGCTCCTATCAAACGAGAGAAGCAGGCTCAGGATTTCGCGATTGCATCGCGCGATCCAGAGCCTGCCTTTCTTCTTCTTCCAGCGGTCGCGTAGCGCCTTTTGCCAAATCACCTAGAGCCAGAGACCCGATGGCGACACGCACAAGGCGAAGCACTTCTATCTTGAGCGCTTCGAGCATTCTGCGAATGTGGCGATTCTTGCCTTCATCGAGAACAACTTCGAGCCACGAATTGTGTTCGCCTCGGCGAAGCACGTGCACATTTTTCACGCGCTAGGAACTCGCCATCGCTGGCGCGGATTCCGTTCCGCAATTTCTGTAACAATGCTTCGTCGGCGATGGTGTTGATTTGCGTGTGATACGTTTTGTCAAGATGCGTTTCCGGCACTGTAATTCTTGCCCCCCATTCCGAATCGTTCGTCAGCAGCAACAACCCTTCGCTAGCTTTGTCCAGCCGGCCGACGGGAGCGAGCCACGGCAAATTCTCGGGCAAGAGGGAATAGACTGTGTCGCGGCCTTTTTCGTCTGCCGCGGTGGTCACAATTCCGCGCGGCTTATTCAGCACAAGATAGATTGTGGAACTGTGCGCAACTGGCTGGCCGTCAATTTCGATGCGGTCTTTTTCCAGGTGAACCGGCGTTACGGGATCGCGGCGAACCGTGCCATTCCATTTCACGCGTCCTGCAGCGATCAGCTCTGCTGCACGCGAGCGGGAGCAATAGCCGAGTTTTGAGATGGCGCGCGCCAGGCCAACTTTTTTCAGCGAGCCGCCCTGCAAAGTTTTGTTGCGCGTTCTCCTTTTCACGGGCGGGGTCACTTTGCGGCAGCGCTTGGCGCGGACGTTGGCGATACCGCCGGCGGCGTAGATGTTGCGGGTGCCGCCGATCCGGTCGTCGATGCCGGCGCTGCACTTGCGGACGATTTTGACGCTTCGTGTTTCACCGCTCCGTAGCGCGCGGCCAGCCATTCGCGGGCTTCTTCCGGCTTGTAGTTGAACGGCCCGATCCCGCCACGGTAGGCGATGCGGCCGCTTTCGTCGATGATATAGATACGCTCGGGCCACGCGGCGTACGCATCGTTAGCGGCGTTGCTCATGTCATCGATTCCGAAGGGCAGGGTGAACTTGAATCTTTTGACGAAATCATTGGCGATCGTGAGGCGCTGTTCCAGTGTTTTCGGCTGCGCGTAGCAGACGTCGTCTTTGAGATTCGATTTCATCTGCCATTCGTCGGTGGGGTGCGCCTCGCGAACGTAAACGGTCAGAAAATCAGCGCGGTCCTTGTAATCCTCAAAAATCTGAACGACGTCGCCTACCTGGCGGCGAAAGGGCGGTCAAGTAAAACTCCCAAACACCAACACGAGCGGGCGCTCATGCGTTCGCTCGCGGATGTGGAAACGGCTGACGCCGTCCAGCGCGACTATGCGAGCGTCCGGCGCGTCGCTGCCCACTTTCAGCGTGCCGCGATGCATGTGCGGAAGCGCGTAGCGGACCATGCCGTACGCGTCCTTGGGGCCCCCGGCCATGTAGGACAGAGCGGCAAAAGCGGCGACGAAGAGCACGCCAAGTATTCCCGCCGTCCATTTCCAGAAGCGTTTCACTGGAAACTCTTCTCCTTCTATCTAATTGGCTGCAGCGAAAATAGTATCATCCGTGGCCGTCTTTCGAGCGCAGCTTGTCCCGTTCTTTTTTGTAGCGCGCCAGGGCATTCTCGATGACCTTGACGGCGGCGTACAATCCGGGCGGCAGCTTTCTTTGTCAGCGGCATCGACAGCCGGATACAAACGCCTCTCAAATTCGGTGCTCATCGCCACCACCAGATGCCCGCCTGCCGAAAACCCAAGCACTCCTATCTTGTGAGGATCAATGTGGTGCTCCGCTGCGTGAAAGCGCACCAGCCCCAACGTCCTCTGCGCATCTTCCAACGCCATCGGTGATCTCGGATACGGCCCTGATTTCGGATACGGTGCCGATTTCGGGTAGTATTCCTCACCCGGCACGCGATACTTCAACAGTACACAGGTGATTCCTTTGGACGTCAGCCAGTCACAGATCTCCGTGCCTTCCAGGTCGATGGCCAGATCCTCATAGCCCCCGCCGGGAAACACCACCACCACAGCACCCGTATTCTTTCCCTCTGGCGAATACACCGTCATCGTAGGCCGAGATACGTGGTACACAGTAAACCCACCAGGCCCACCAGGGCCTGGTGGCCACCAGTGACTCTCCTCTGGCCCCGCGACAGGCTGCGCATCAGGCGCCGTCCCCGGCCAGATAGGCACTTGTGTATGACCCGGCGATGGTTGCCAGACAGGTGGCTGCGCGCTTAGACCGCCAAACGCAAACACAAAACAGAAAGCAAAGAGCAAAGGCTTCATCACAATCCTCACACTTATACATTACCAGTCGCTGCCGAGCTGAGCCGAGTGTAGGGCTGTCTAAGAGGGATTGTTCCTCTTGTTGCAGCGGGAATCGACTCAGTTTACAGACATCAGCATCGTCCAAAGACGGACTAACAGAACACAGCCATGCAGTCATTTTCAACTCCTTTAAGGTGTCAAGGCATAGCTCGTAGATCATGGAATCCGTTGCCCTATTGCACGACGCACAGCCGGGAGTGGCCGCGCCAGATCAAAACCAACATCAATGACGCCGCCCTTGCACAAACCGCAAGCACAGGGTACTGATTGAAGCTGTTTCCATGAAGAGGCTTTATAGGATCGTTTTGGTTTCCTGTTGTCTAGGCCTTCTGTGGAATCCAGTTTGTTTTTGCAATGAGGCCGCCCAACCCATTCTGTCTCTCGATTTGCACAAGTTTGGGTATTTGTATGCGGTCACCGAGCGGGATCTCCGTGCTTACACTTTCCTGCAGGATTCGGTGGCATTTCTCGATGACGGAACCCTAGCTGTTTCGTTCTACCGTAAGAACGATCAACCTGGGCTTTCGCGGCGCGGGAGCACTCCGGGCAGCGAGGTGGTGTTTCATAGCGTTTTGCTGGATCCGGTTGCGGGCAGCGTAAAGAGCGAGCGTACCTGGGGCAACGCGGGAAACTCGAATGCGTTGCTTCCGCTGGAGAGCGGAAGCTTTCTCATTCAAGGTGGCGAATGGACGAAGGTTTATTCCCCAGAAATGAAGGAACTCGCCAGCAAGAAATGGGAAGTGCCGGGAGATATTCTGCCGCGCTTTGCGGTGTCCCCTAGTGGGCGCTCGCTGTACGAATTCCAGGACTGGTATGACGCCAAGCGCGGCTGGCTTACGCGAATCGATGTGCTTGATCCAACCACGCTGGTCACGAAGAAATCCAAACTCACGCCCGGTCATCGGTACGAGTCTGTGTCTGACACACGCGTTGTTTATTTGCCTACAGCCTCCAGCGATGCGCTGCGTCTGTTTGTTTCCAGTATGGAAGATTCTGCGTCGGCAAAGAGTCCAGAGCTTTTCGACCGGAACAGCGCCATAGCGAGGGACTTGTCCAAATCCCGCTGCAAGTCCGCCACGTTCATTGACGACACTATTCTGGCCATCAGCGGTGATTGTTCTTTTGTGATGCTGATTCGGTCCGGCGAGGAGTCTGGCGAGATCCATTCTCCAGAGTACCGGATGGGAGGAGAGAATCGTCCTTCAAGAGGCGGCCAACGATTTGTCTTTTCCCGGACGAAGATGAAAGAGCGACCATCGCGCATCACCTCTCTTGAACTTTGCGTATATGATTTGGCGACGCGCAGGATCGTTTTCACTACGGTGGTATTTCCTCTACCTCAACAGAAGTTCGCATTCGCAATCTCGCCGGATGGGTCTCTTCTGGCTTCACAGACCGACGGTCTAGTGCGCGTGTGGCGCGTTGCTTTTCCGCAGTGATTCGGTGAGGTCCTTTGACCTTGAGCATGGGTTCAACGAGTTGCGAGCGGCGGAAAGACTTTCCTCAGGGGCTGAAGCCCAAAGACAGATCTGTCTTAATGTCGGAGCTAAAGCTGCGACCCCAAAAACATTCATGAGACAGACCGTAGTGAGTTGAGCGAAGGATTTAGGATTCAGCTTGATTCGCGGGACTTTGTGCGAGATTTGGCATCGGGATGGCGAGGCGTCCAGTCTTTTGGCGGGAAAGCCACGTGCCAGAACATGGGATTGGGCAGCAGGAACTCCACTCCTACCTGGGGCTGGTTGGGTTGACGGCGATCAATGTGGGCGACAATGCACTCGAGCGCGGCTTTGGTCTGGACGTTCGACAACGTGAGCCGCTGCCCTCTATAAACCTGCGTCAACAAGAGAATCAACGCACCGTGAGCACTGATAGCCCGCGTGTGAGCTTCTTCTTCAAAGGCTCCAGCGCCGGTCTTTCCCGAGACACGGACTGGGACGGTCATCAATACGCGCTGGCTCCTGCGACGGTTTGCCGCGAGCCAGGAGGTTTCGCGGGACTCGGCTAGCCACGTTTCGAGTGTGCGAAGCTGCTCCGGCTCAGTGGTAGCAAACATCAGCCCCATGCCTTTGGAAGCGCGGGAGTAGACGACTCGCGCGCGGGCTTCAAACCGTTGCGCGCCTTTGATGATGCGAACTTCGGTGACCGTCCCTAGCGGGAGGGCGTCGCTGGTGTCTATGTAGCAGCCCTGCAGGCTCAAGTCGCGGACGCGCGTTTCCATCCGGGCGCCGGATTCGGTCGGAACGACCTCGGCGGCGGCAAAGAACTCGTAACGTGGGTGAGTCCGGCGGTCTGCGCCGGTAGGCGCGGCGGAAGGAGCCGCAACATTCGCGGTAGCAGCGGCAGTGCTGGGAGGGCTTGCGATGTTTTCGGAGACGCTAGGAGTGCCAGGAAAGGTTGCGACCATTTCCGAATCACTGGAGACGTCGACAAGGCTGGCGATCGTTTCCGAATCAAAAGAAAACTCGGAAACGCTTGTAACGTCTTCGGAAGGAATGGAACTGTCGGGATAGCTCGCAACTTTTTCCGAATCGCTGGCAATCTCGGAGGGACTCGTGGGCGTCTCCGAATTGCTGGGAATCCGGGGAGCGGTGGCAGCTTTCGACTTTCGCTTGCGACTCCGGCGCGCCATGACTGTACGATTGTAACGCAAAGCGCGCCGAAGGGCTGGGGTACAGGGAAAATCACGGCCCTCAGGCGCGGGCTTTGTCGATCATTTCTTCCCAGATGCCTTTGGACTTGAGGATGACCTCGACGAGTTCACGGGCGGCGCCTTTGCCGCCGTCGGCTTTAGTGGTGTAGTGGGCGGCGCGGCGCACTTCGGGCGTGGCGTTGTGGACGGCAACGGCCAGGCCGACGCGCTTCATGATGGTGAGATCGGGGAGGTCATCGCCAAGAAAGGCGACTTCGGATTCCTTGGCGCCGGTCTTGCGCAGGACGTCTTCGTAAGCCGCGACTTTGTGCCCTTGTTTCTCGTAAACAAACTCGATGTCCAACTCCTTGCAGCGGCGGCGCAGAGCGGCGCTGCCGCGGCCGGTAATGACGCCGGTGCGCAATCCGGCGGTCACGGCGAGAGTGAGGCCCTGGCCGTCGTGAGCGTCGAACGTCTTACTCTCGAGCGCGTGGCCATCCTGCTGCGACACTAGCGTGACGCTGCCGTCGGTTAGGGTGCCGTCGACGTCCATCAGTAGGACAAGGATTTGCTTCGCTCGTCTTGCCAGTTTTTCTGGGATTTTCCTTCCTCGCGTGGCCAATGCCGTCTCCTCTTATCTGTGTACGCTAGTCCTTAGATAGGGCGCAGCATGCTGCGCCCCTACACACGGAAAAACGAGCGGTCTTCCCGACGTAAAGCGTCGGACCGCCCCGACCAGGCCAGGTAAACGCCAGACGCGAAAGACCCGCCACTACATGAGCTCCAAAGTCCACAAATCGTGCAGGTGGACGACGCCCAGGACGCCCTTGGCTTCGTCCGTGACCACGATGGAGGTGATCTTGCCCCTCTCCATCAGGTTCAGAGCTTCGCTGGCGAGCACGTGCGGGCCAATCGTTTGCGGACTTTTTGTCATGCACTGGCCCGCCGCCATCTCCAGTGTAGCGCCACGATGTTTTTCCATCAGGCGGCGAAGATCGCCGTCGGTTAGAATTCCTGCCAGACGCCCATCCGGCTCCAGCACGGTGGTCATCCCAAGGCCCTTTTTGCTCATTTCGTGAAACACGTCGGGCATTGGCGTGTCTTTTGACACGCGCGGGAGCGCCTCGCCCGCATGCATCAGGTGCTCGACGCGCAGCAATTTCTTGCCGAGGCGCCCGGCGGGATGCAGCGCTGCGAAATCGTCATGCTTGAAATCTCGACGCTCCAGGAGCGAAACCGCAAGCGCGTCGCCTACGGCCATCGCCACGGTCGTGCTCGCCGTTGGCGCGAGGTTAAGCGAACACGCCTCTTCTTTCACTCTGACATCCAGCACAACATCGCTTGCTTCGGCGAGCGTGGATTGCGGCTTGCCCGTGAGCGTCACGAGCGGCATTTCGAGCCGCTTCAGGGCTTCCAGCAGGCGGATGATCTCTTCGGTCTCACCTCCGTAGGACACTGCCAGCATGGCGTCGCCGCGCGCGAGCATCCCGAGATCACCGTGCAGAGCTTCGGCAGGATGCAGAAAGAAAGATGGCGTGCCGGTGCTGGAAAGCGTGGCGGAAATTTTTCGTCCAATGAGTCCGGATTTGCCCATGCCCGTGACCACCACGCGGCCTTTGCACGCGAAGAGCACGCCGACAGCTTTCTCAAAGGTCGCATCCAGGCGCGCGAGGACGTCCTGAATTGCCTGGGCTTCGATTTTCAGCACGCGCCGCGCGGAGTCCAGGCTCATTTCGCGCTCCAACGGCGGACCACGGCGCTGAGCCCCTTTAATTTCATCAGCAGGGCCAGGAGTTGTGAAAGTGGCAGAGCATTGGGTCCGTCCGAGAGAGCCTTCGCAGGATTGTCGTGAGTCTCCAGGAAAATGCCATCGACGCCCGCGGCTACGCCTGCTCGGGCTAGTGGCTCAATGAATTGCGGCTGGCCGCCGCTGGAGTGGCCTTGCCCGCCCGGAAGCTGCACGGAATGGGTTACGTCAAAGACAACCGGATAACCGGTCCTTTGCATGATGGGGAAGGAGCGCACATCCACGACAAGATTCTGATAGCCAAAGGTAGAGCCGCGCTCCGTGAGAATGATCTTGTCGTTGCCGGTGCTGGCAACTTTTTCCGCCACGTTGCCCATTTCCCACGGCGAAGCAAACTGTGGTTTCTTCACATTGACGATACGGCCGGTCTTGCCGGCGGCGAGCAGCAGATCCGTTTGACGCGCCAGGAACGCGGGAACCTGCAGCACGTCGCAAACTTCCGCAACGGGAGCGGCCTGGGAAGCCTCGTGGATGTCGGTGAGGATCGGAAGTTTCATCTCGGATTTGATCTTGCCGAGAATGCGCAAGCCTTCCTTCAGGCCGGGGCCGCGGAATCCCTTTAGCGAGGATCGGTTGGCCTTATCGAAGGAAGCCTTAAAGATGTACGGCAATCCCGCATCGGACGCGATCTTGGCGATTTTTTCCGCCATGGCGCGGGCGTGTGACTCGGTTTCAATGACGCAGGGCCCGGCAATCAGGAAGAGGGGATTGCCGCCACCGAGGCGCAGCTTGCCAAGTTCGATTTCGCGTGTCGCGTTCATAAGATATGGAAAAAGGTTCGCAAGCTACTTAGGCTACGCAGGCCGCGGCGGGTTTGCAACGGTTTAGGCGGTGGCGCGAGGCGCAGCACGCAACGCCGGGGCGGGTTGGCGTTCCGCGACGCTGGCGGAAGCCGGACGCAAGCGTCCTTTCTTGTGCTCCAGCGCGGCGCCGATAAATGCGGCGAAGAGCGGATGCGGCTCAAGAGGCTTGGATTTGAATTCCGGGTGGAACTGGCAGCCGAGGAACCATGGGTGATCCGGTGCCTCGACGATTTCGACGTAATTTTCATCCGGGGTGCGGCCGGTGATGCGCAGACCGGCGGCGACCAGCGTTTTTTCGTAGTCGCGATTGAATTCGTAGCGATGGCGATGGCGCTCGCTGATCTCAAGTGTGCCGTAAGCGCTGTGCGCGAAGGAACCGGGCTCAAGCTTGCACGGCCACGCTCCCAGGCGCATAGTGCCGCCCATTTCATCCACGCCGAGCAGTTCGCGCAATTTATAAATCACGCGATGCGGCGATTGCGGATCGAATTCCGTGCTATCAGCCTGCTTCAATCCGGCGACATCACGCGCATATTCGATGGTCGCGCATTGCATGCCGAGGCAAATTCCAAAGAAAGGCACTTTGTGTTCGCGCGCGTACTGAATAGTGTGGATCATTCCCTGAATGCCGCGTTTGCCGAATCCGCCGGGAACGAGAATTCCATCATAGCCGTGCAAGCGTGCTTCCGCAGTCGCGGCCGAATCGATTTCTTCGGCTTCGATCCACTCGAGAACGGTCTTGTGATTGTGCGCCAGGCCGCCGTGAAGCAGGGCTTCGCGCAAGCTTTTGTACGCATCTTCGAGCTGCACGTACTTGCCAACGACTGCGATGCGCGCCTCGCCCGCCGGATGATGCATTCGGTGGACCAGGTCGAGCCACGGTTTCATGTTCGAAGCGTGGTCTTTCAGCTTCAGGAGGCGGAGGATTTGCGCGTCCAAACCTTCTTTGCTCAGCTCCGCGGGGACGGCGTAAATGGTGTCCACATCTTCCATGGAAATGACGCAGGATTCCGCGACGTTGCAGAAGAGGGCGATTTTTTTCTTTAGTTCCGCTGGAATGTGGTGGTCGCTGCGGCAAAGCAAAATGTCGGGCTGAATTCCGATGCTCAACATTTCCTTGACGCTGTGCTGCGTAGGCTTGGTTTTCAGCTCGCCGGCGGCGGCGATGAAGGGCACCAGCGTGACATGCACAAAGAGGGTGTTCTCGGCGCCAAGTTCCAGGCGCATCTGGCGGATGGCTTCGAGGAAGGGAAGCGATTCAATGTCGCCAACGGTGCCGCCGATTTCGACAATCACAATGTCAACGCCTTCGGAAACTTTCTTGATGATGGCCTTGATTTCGTCGGTGACGTGCGGAATGACTTGGACAGTTTTGCCGAGATAATCGCCTCGGCGTTCTTTGGTGAGAATGGTTTCGTAGATGCGGCCGGTAGTCCAGTTATTGTCGCGGGAAAGCTTGGCGTGCGTGAAGCGTTCGTAATGGCCAAGGTCGAGGTCGGTCTCCGCGCCGTCTTCGGTGACAAAGACTTCCCCATGCTGAAAAGGGCTCATCGTACCGGGATCAACGTTCAGGTACGGATCGCATTTCTGCAGGGTTACTTTGAAACCGCGACTTTCGAGGAGACAGCCGATAGAGGAGGCAGCAACGCCCTTTCCAAGTGAGGAAACAACTCCGCCAGTTACAAAGATATATTTTGGCGCCATCCGTGCAGCCTGCGTTCTCACGTCAGGCTTGTCAGCCCTCCACAGGATTGACGTACATACAATTATGTTCGGAACTTGGCCTCCTGTCAAATCGAACTCTTTACGCCGCGAAAACGTTATTTTTCTGACGGTCGGAGCGAAACCTTTTCGCCGGGAACGGGTTTGCAATGAGCGGGGAATGAGTCTGTGGAGTTAGAGCTGGCGCGTGTTGCGGCGCAGAAAATCTTATGCGGCAACCAGAAACCGGCCGTAGGGGATTTGCCATCTAAGGAAATGAACCTTTAGCCTTGCGCTCCGAAGCCGTTTTCCGTTTAGTCCCCGCAACGCGGAAGGTTCCGAGTGGAACTCTTGCAATTGGAAAGGGATATGAAAGCTCCTATACGAAGTTACTCAGGCACTCTCGAACTGCTCCTGATCATCCTGGTGTTTTCCATTTCTGCGCACGCCCAACAAACACAACAGGCCGACACGCCGCGATTGCACGCCTACGACATGAATCGCGAAAGTTTTCTTCTTGGCACGGTCGTAAAATTCGAGTCCTCCTCTAGCGTGTCTCCTATCGGCGCGCATGTAATTCTTCAGACGCCATCGGGCCAGGTGGACGTTCATCTCGGCAACGTAAGAATTCTCCAGGCCGGTCATCTGGAGTTGAATCCAGGGGATAACGTGCGCATCGTCGGAGAACCACTGGCTCTCGGCGACAACACGTACTTCGCCGCGCGCATTGTGCAGAAGGGCGCGCAAGCCGTCGCGGTTCGAAACACCACAGGCTTTTTGATAACCCCCGCCTCCGTTTTGTCGCAGGCCCAAAAAGATGCGCTGCGAGGTGTGCGATGAAACGCCTCCTCGTCACCCTTTCCGTAGCTGTGGCTTTTTGGAGCGCTGCCTGCGGTAGTGCCGGCTCCAGTGTTCAGCCACCTCCCCCCAGTGGCAAGTACAGCCTCGCCAGCCTGAATGGCACCTACGCTTTTGTAACCAACGGGGAAGTGATCGCCGGAAACGCCGTGAGCCCGATGGCGCGTGCCGGAAGCTTCATCGCGAACGGCCAAGGTGTCATCATGGGTGGCGTCGAGGATGTGAATATAAGTGGAACGCCAAGTGGCGCGGCGCTGATTACTGGAGGGTCCTATACAGTAAATCCTGATGGCCGAGGGGTGATTACACTTGCTATTGGTCAATCCTCGATTACTCTTGGTATCGTCCTGACTTCGACCAGCGACGGACTATTGATCGATGAAACGTCGACTGCTTCTCAGTTTTCCACCGGCAGCGGCAACTTTGTCCTTCAGGATCCTGCCGTATGCAGCTCCCCAGTGACCTCCATTGTAGCCGGTACTACCTATGTCTTCGATCTCGCGGGGCTGGATGCCAACGGATTCCCAGAGTCTTTCGTTGGAGAATTCACGGCAAACAACGGCGCGACTACGGCGAACTTTGGCGATGTCAACGACAACGCTGCTCTCACGAACGGATCCTTTACCGCGTCGTTTGCGACCGCCAGCTTGCCGCCTGCCGGCCCAAATGCTTGCGGGCGCGGTCTGGCGCAGATCACCGCGGCGACCGGTCCGCAGACTTATGCCTACTACGTCGTAAATTCGACGAGAATCAGGCTTATTAACGCCGCCGGTGGTGAGATGCTCTCGGGTGATGCCGTCGCGCAAAGCAGTAACGCGCCAACAAGCACTAGCAATTTCAATGGTGGCTTTGCGTTTGTCCTCGCCGGAGCCTCGACGAATGGCGGCGTTACGCGTGTCGGCCGTTTCACTGCGAACGGAGCAACCGTCAGCAACGTTCTCGGAGACACGAACGACGCGGGCATGCAGCATCCATCAAGTAGTTTCTCCAACGGAGCTATCACGTTCGATTCCGGGAACCCTGGGCGCGGCCAGATTACGTTTCAGGATCCCAGCTTCCCATTCACGTTTGTCTTTTACTTGAGCTCCGCAAGCAGTGGCGTGATTCAAGATGTTACGCAATCCAGCCCAGGTGTTGGGATAGTCGTGGCCGATGGCTCGCTCGAGTCGCAATCCGGCGGTCCATTCACCGGCGCGAATATCTCGGGAACCTACGCGATGAACTGGAGCGGCCTTGTGACATCGGGAGGCAACTTCGCAACACAGGACGAAGAGGATCTCCTGGCCCAGACCACCGTCACGAACCTGGCTCTCAGCGGCACGGCGGATTTATTCCAATTCACGACGGGCACTCTACGCACAGACCTCGGCGTCGGAGGTGTCATTCAAATCAACGGTGACGGCACGAGCGGTGACGGGAACCGTAACGGAATTACCGTGAATCTTACCGGAACTAATAAGCCAATTGATTGTGTAGTTTATTTCATCAATCTCCAAACGGCTTTCTTCGCCAACCGTGACAACTCCGGCGCGCAGCGCATCGTCGTTGGCATCCTGAAATTGCAGCAATAGAGTCCGTCACCGATAATTTCACTTTGCGAATTGACCGCCCGGCGGAGCTTCCGCTGGGCGGAGTCATTTCTGCAGCAGCTTCTCCACGCGCGCCACGTCTTCCGGCATGTCCACGCTCACAGCGTCGTGCTCCACTTCCGCCACGCGGATCTTCCAGCCGTTTTCGAGCCACCTCAGTTGTTCGAGTTGCTCGATTCGTTCCAGCTCGCCCTGCGGGAGCGTGGGATATTCCAGCAGAGCCTCGCGTTGAAAAACGTACAGCCCAAGATGTTTCTGGTGCCGCACTTGAATCTTGCTGGCCGTATCCCGCACCCAGGGAATCGGCGCGCGCGAGAAATAAATCGCGTTTCCATCGAAGTCCAGCACGGCCTTCACCACATTCGGGTCCATGATGTCGCCGGGCGTTTTGATGGGCGTAGCCACGGTACTGATGGAAGCCTGAGGATCCTCCAGCAGAGAATTCACCGCGACATCAATCGCATGCGGATCGAGGAGCGGCTCGTCTCCTTGCACATTTACAAAAATGTCGCCGTCTTCGCGCGCCGCTACTTCCGCGACGCGTTCCGTACCTGTACGGTGTTCGGTGCGCGTCATTCTTGCTTCGCCGCCAAATCCCTGGACAGCTTTTACGATGCGCTCATCGTCGGTTGCCACAATCACCCGGTCTGCTCGTTTCGCCAGCCTGGCTCGCTCGACTACCCGCTGAATCATGGGTTTTCCCGCCAGAGAAATCAGGGGTTTTCCGGGTAGACGCGTCGACCCATATCGTGCGGGAATAACTACGACGATTTTCGGCTGGTTCATCTAGACTCCTGGCCTCCGGAATTTTTGGACCGCTTCGGAAGTTATCTCTAGCGGAATGTGCGATGCTACCACACGCTAGTAAGCCTTGCGGGCCTATCAAACTGTTCGATTTTGAACATCAATCAATTGCTCTTGTTTTCGGTAGGCTGAGTGGTAGAATCCCTGTAAGTCCCAACCGCGCGGCCATCCCGGCAGGCCGGGATGATGAGGGCGCCGTGAAACGCGATTTACCTGGTTTTCGCGTTCTGTCTTTCTCAGTGCATGCCCTGCTGGTCGTTTGCCTGTTCGCGTTATTTGCCGCGCTCCCCGCCCCCGCTCAGTCCACTTCCGACGAAAGCAAGCCGAAAGACGAAGCCAAACGCGAGGAAGTGAACGGGGTTAAAAAGGACGACGTACGGAAAGATACCCCGGGGACGCCCTTCAAGCCCGGCGGAACGATTCATTTTGACGTCGACCTCGCGCTCGTCAATGTGACCGTCACGGATCCCTACAACCGGCTGGTCACCGGGCTGGAAACCGACAACTTCCGCGTGTTCGAAGACAACATCGAGCAGGAAGTCGTCACCTTTTCCGCAGAAGACGTTCCCATCTCCATCGGCGTAATCTTCGATTTTAGCGGCAGCATGTCCAACAAAGTCGGCAAGGCGCGCGAAGCCGCTCTGCAATTTTTTAAGACTGCCAATCCCCAGGATGAATTTTTTCTGGTGAGCTTCAACGAGCGCGCCGAACTGACAAGTTCTTTCACAAATAGCGTGGAGGACTTGCAAAGCCGCATGATGCTCACGGCTCCCAAAGGGCGCACCGCGCTGCTCGACGCTATCTATCTGGGCCTCAGCCAGATGAGGGGTGCACACAACGCCAAGCGATATCAAGCGGCTGGTAAAAGAAGCAGATACCCAGCTCTATGCCATCGGCATCTTTGACCCGCTTGGTTTTCGTAACCGGACCCCGGAAGAACTGGGAGGCCCTTCGCTTCTCAGCGAAGTAACAGAGATGACCGGTGGCCGCGTATTCGCGGTGGAGAAGTTGGATGAGCTTCCGGACATCGCTTCAAAAATCGGCATGGAGCTGCGAAACCAATATGTGCTCGGCTATCGACCAAGCAACAAGGCTCACGACGCTCGCTGGCGCAAGCTTAAGATCAAGCTGCGCGCACCCAAAGGGCTTCCGCCGCTCAGCGTCTTTTCCAAGACGGGATACTACGCACCCAGCCACTAAGTCCTTCCAGAGCTTCTTTAACTCCATGGGCTATGCCTGTTTGTTGGCATGCGGTATTGCGCTGTTTGCTTCAACAGCCTTCGCCCAAATTCCTGTGCCGAGTACGCCGCCACCCCCTCCTGGGCAGGACGTGAACGCGGGCAAGCAGGGTTCCAGCATCAAGGTTGACGTTAACCTGGTCGTTCTGCACACGACCGTTCTTGACGACCGTCAACGTTTCGCCGATGGCCTCAAGTCGGAGAATTTCCGCGTCTTCGAAGACAAAGTCGAACAGAAACTTTCCGTCTTCAAGCGTGAAGACGTTCCCGTCAGCATGGGGCTGGTGATCGATAACAGCGGCAGCATGCGCGACAAGCGTCCCCGCGTCAACGAGGCCGCCATCACTTTGGTTCAGGCCAGCAATCCGCAGGACGAAGCGTTCGTCGTCAACTTCAATGACGATTTCTATCTTGATTTAGATAAGGATTTCACCAGCAGCATTCCCGAACTGAAAGAAGCCCTCGAACGCATCGACTCGCGTGGGAGCACGGCGCTGCGCGACGCCATCCTCGGCTCTCTCGACCATCTTAAGAAAGCTTCCAAGGACAAGAAGGTCCTCCTTGTCGTTACCGATGGCGAAGACAACGCCAGCCGCAATTCTCTGGAGAAAATGATTCGCGAAGTCCAGAAGACCGATACAGTGATCTACACCATCGGCTTGCTCGGTCAGGAAAACAAGAAGGAAGCCAAGCGCGCCCGCAAAGTGCTCGAGCAAATCTCAGCTGCCTCAGGCGGCCTAGCTTTTTTCCCGGAAAATGTGGATGACGTGCACAACATTTGCGAACAGGTGGCTCACGACATTCGCAACCAGTATATTCTGGCCTACTATCCCACGAACACGCGCCGTGACGGAACGTTCCGCGCCATCCAGGTGGAAGTGATTCCGCCGCGCGGGCGCGGCAAGCTTATGGCTCGCACTCGCAATGGCTACTACGCCCCTGGCGGCCCTACCTCTGCGGCCGGCAACTAACCCATAAGTCGTTCATTCTTCTCTCGGCAGACTGCTGGCCAGAACCAGGGCGCACCCGCACAGGGCCAGGATCTCAAATCCGCTCGTCCAGGGGCCGGGATTGTGCAGTTGCGTCACGACGCGTGGAGCGTGAACCAATAGGAAAAATAGAAAAAGGATCGCTCCCAGCGCCGTAGCCGCCGTCCTGGTTTTTTTTCCGAGAACGATTGCCGTGCCTATGGCAACGAGGATTACGCCGGTCAAATACGCCCGCAACGGCCGCCCCGTAAACCAGGGCGGACCAAGTCCCGCGGTGAACCATCCATAAACAAAGTGTTGAATCCCAAAAGCCACAAACGCCAGGGCAAAGAAATATCGGCCAATTTTGAGGAACGGATCCGGGATTTCGCGCTCGTATAAGGGTGCGGCGCTGGCAAGGACCCAGGCGCCTCCGCACATTGCGAGCGCCACGAATCCACTGGTCCATTCATTTCCATCGCGCGGATGCAGGACGATCCTGGGGATATGAAGCAGCAAAACGAAGAGAAAAAACATCACTCCCAGCATGGTTGCCGCCGGCCGCGCCAGCATTTTGTAGAGAATGCCGGCCGCGGCAGCAACAAATGCAGCGCCAATAAAGTAGGCCCAAAACAGCCGTCCGGGCATAAACGCGGGCACCAGTCCTGCGACGAAACCGCCGTACATGAAATGTTGGATCCCGAAAACTATCAAGGAAACGGCGACGAGGAGTCGTCCAAGCATTTGGCTTTTTTCCATATTTGGGGGCCTGATGCCGCCTTCATTCTGGGGGCACAGTGCTCAGCAGTCTACATGAGTTGGGCCGCGATATGGCATCCAATCACACTCCTCCGAACATGTGTTCCTTCTCGCTATCTCCACCGCGGCTCGCCGCGCTGGCGCGACTGCGTACGCTAGAATAATAGAATGCAACGCAAAGTTTTCTGGACTATCTTCGTCGCGCTGGGGCTGATAGCGGATTTCAGTTTGCCCATCCTCTGGTCGCTCCTGGCGACGATTCCCATTGGCATTTTTAGCTGGTGGGTGGCGTACCGGAGCGATTGGTTCTGAGGTAGGAAGACTTAGTGTGTTCTCAGGCGAATCTTTCTTCCACTAGTCGCCGCGCAAGATTACCGTTTCTCGTTATCGCGGCACTTCATTCGTGCGGCGAATCTTCATCTCACTCAAGAAACTCCTGCCATGCGGAATCGCCGCGCCGAAATTCTCCGCGATTGTCTGCCCCATATCCGCCAGCGTTTCGCGCACTCCGAGGTTCACGCCTGCGCCGCCTCCTGGGGAATACGCCAAGATCGGCACGTACTCCCGCGAATGATCGGTGGTCGCCCACCGCGAATCGGGATCACACCCGTGGTCAGCGGTGATCATCAGCATGTCGGAGAGGCTTAGCAGCGGCAAGAAGCCAGCCAGCATGCGGTCGAACTCCTCCAGCGATTTTGCAAATCCCTCCACGTTTTTTCGATGGCCGTACAACATATCGAAATCGACCAAGTTACAGAAGATGAGTCCACTCTTCCGCTCACTGACCGCAGCCGTCAATTTTTCCATGCCGTCGGCGTTGCCTTTTGTCGTTACGTACTCGCCGACACCGCGGCCATTGTAAATGTCGTGAATCTTGCCGACTCCGAAAACGCGCACCTTCCGTTCCGCGAGGACGTCCATCAGCATCGGTTCTGGCGGGTCCACGGCGTAATCGTGCCGCCGCGTGGTCCGAACGAAGCTCCCCGGCGTTCCGGTGAAAGGCCGCGCGATTACGCGCCCCACGCGGTGCGGCCCATCGAGCAGTTTTCGCGCAATTTCGCACATGCGGTAAAGCTCCGTGATGGGGACGACTTCTTCATGCGCGGCGATCTGAAACACGCTGTCGCCTGACGTGTACACAATTGGCTTGCCCGTTCGAACGTGCTCTTCGCCCAATTCCTTAATAATTTCCGTGCCGGAAGCGGGCTTGTTTCCAATGATTTTTCTGCCAATTTGCTTTTCAAACCGTTCGATCAATTCCTTGGGGAATCCGATTTTGTAAACAGGGAACGCCTGGTCAAGCCACACACCTGCCATTTCCCAGTGTCCTGTCGTCGTGTCTTTCCCGGGAGAGCGCGTCGCGCCCTTGCCGAACGATCCCACTGGAGAATCGGCTGGCGTCTGGTGTTTCAGCGACGCGATATTCGCCAATCCGAGCCGCACCAGATTCGGAATTTCCAGCGGCCGCGATTCCGCGATGTGTCCCAGCGTGTTTCTGCCCACGTCGCCATATTCCGACGCATCCGGAAGCTCTCCGATTCCAACGCTATCCAGAACGATCCAGAAAATCCTGTCGAATTCCCTCATACGCCGGCTCCTTGAGCCTTTTTCAGCGAAACTCTACCACACCATTTCTCGTCAATTGCATGCAACGACTCCGATACGAGACACTGGCAGGGAATCAAATCGTTACCTTGTTGCGACGACCTTCGGCGGTTCCTTCCAGTTCATGCCAGCGCCTTCCTTGTTGTACAGTGTTACCAATCGCTCGCTGAACTATTTTTCATTCGCGCGCGTAGTACAAGTAGCGGAGGTGTGCCATGGCCCAGGACGGCAATCCCAGGAGAGTCTCGCTCGTTTTCCCGATCATTCTCATTACCGTAGGAGCTCTCTTTCTCCTGCATAACTGGCGACCGGCGTTCGATCCTTGGCCGATTCTTGCGACCTACTGGCCGCTCATTCTCATTTTCGTCGGAGTCGGCAAGATTTGGGATAGCACCTATCGAAGCCGCAACCCCGACGCGCCTCAGCGAATTTCCATCGGCGCCACCGCTGGGGCGATTGCGTTTGTCGTCGTTCTGGTTGCCCTTCTCATTCACGGGCGAAGTCTCAGCCACCGCCACGGTTTCTATTCGGAATCGCAGCACACGGCGCAAACCCTGGACCTGCAGGGAGCGAAGACCGCGCATGCCAGGGTGGAAATGGGTGCCGGTCAACTCAACATCAACGGTGGCGCCAACCATATGCTTGACGCGGACTTCACGTACGACGGCACTTTCGACGCACCACGCGTTGATTACCACGTCGACGGCGGCGTCGGCCAACTCAGCATTTCTCAGAATTCGCATTCCACTCACTTCGGCCGTTCTCAAAATGATTGGATTCTTCGCTTCGGTAAAGATATCCCCCTGGATTTGAAGGTCGATATGGGTGCGGGACAAGGGAATCTGCATTTGCGCGACGTTCCTCTCACCCGACTGGATCTCCATATGGGGGCGGGGCAAATGGATCTGGACCTCACTGGCGATCGCAAGACTGATTTGACCGCCGACATCGAAGGCGGTGTGGGTCAGGCCAACATCCGCCTTCCGAAAAACGTCGGGGTCATCGCTCACGCTTCCGGCGGCATCGGTTCCATTAATGTGCGTGGTTTGAAGCACGATGGAGATTCCTACACCAACGACGCGTACGGAAAATCACCCGCGACGATTCACCTCAAAGTGGAAGGCGGCATCGGTGAGATCACCCTCACCCAGGAGCCGTAGATTTGTCCTCAAGAAAGCAGCAGTTTGCCCCTCTTTGACAGCAGACGTATAATTTGAAGTTTAGGCAGTGCATTCAAAACCCGCTGTCTGAGCTTATTCTTGGCGACCAAAGAGATTACCCACGCGACCACGGACGTACGCCCAGAACAGGAGTCTATCTGCGTCCGCGGCGCCCGCGTCCACAATCTCAAAAACATTAGCGTTGAGATTCCGCATAACGCCATTACCGTGGTCACCGGCGTCAGCGGCTCCGGCAAATCCTCGCTCGCCTTCGACACCATTTACGCCGAAGGCCAGCGCCGTTATGTCGAATCGCTGTCCGCTTACGCGCGCCAATTTCTCGAGCGCATGGAAAAACCGGATGTCGACGAAATCTCCGGCATCGCTCCGGCGGTGGCCATTCGGCAGAAAAATACCACGCGCAACCCTCGTTCGACTGTTGCGACTGCCACGGAGATTTACGATTATTTGCGGCTGCTTTTCGCGCGCTGCGGACAAACGTTTTGCATCAAGTGCGGGGCGGAAGTCCGGCGAGACAATCCCGACGAAATCGCCACGAGCATTTTGTCTCTTGTTCCGGGTCGCCGCTTTTACGTCTTGCATCAGTTTCGAATTGCGACGCCGGCGACAGGGGCGGTTGCGTCAAAACGTGGTGCGAAGAAAACCGCAGGCGCTCCTCCTCCGGAACTCCTTCGCCAGGCGCTGCTCGATCTCCAGAAACGCGGGTTCAATCGCCTCTACCAGGCGGGCCGCGTCCACGAATTCTCTTCGCCGGAAACTTTGCTCGACGTCGATTTTTCAAAGCCCGTTTACGTCCTAGTGGATCGCCTCGCCGTCAGTCCGGAATCGCGCGCGCGTCTCGTCGACTCCATCGAAATCTGTTACCGCGAAGGGCAGGGCGAGGCCATTCTCGAATTCATGGCGGACGCCGCCGGAAATCCCGCCGAGCGGTTCACCTTCAACGAGCGATTCGAATGCAAGAATGATGGCACGCTTTACCAGGAGCCTGAGCCCCGCCTTTTCTCCTTTAACAATCCGTACGGAGCGTGCCCGCGCTGCCAGGGTTTCGGAAATACCATCGATTTCGATTTGAATCTCGTCGTCCCCGATCCCAGCAAGTCCCTCGACGACGGGGCCATCGAACCATGGACGAAACAACGCTACCGCGCATTGTTCCAGGAAGCCAAAAAATGGGCGCGTAGCCGTGGAATCCCCACGAACGTGCCGTGGCGTCAACTCGCGGCCGAACAACGCCGTTTGATTCTCGAGGGCGATCCCGAACACGAATACGAAGGCGTCAAGGGTTTCTTCACCTGGCTGGAGCGCAAGAAGTACAAGCTGCATGTCCGCGTCTTCCTCAGCCGCTTCCGCGGTTATGCCACTTGCCCTGATTGCGGGGGAACCCGTCTGCGCGCCGAAGCCCGTGCCGTCCGCGTCGCAGGAAAAGCCATCACGGAAGTTTGCAGACTCACTGTCAAGGAAGCGCGCGTTTTCTTTTCCAATTTGCAGCTCTCGAAAGGGCATCTGAAGATCGCCGACAAAATTCTCGAAGAGATTCGCACGCGCTTGCAATTTCTCGACGAGGTCGGCCTCGATTACCTCACGCTCGACCGTCTGACTTCCACGCTTTCGGGCGGAGAATCCCAGCGAATTCAGCTAGCAACCTCACTCGGGTCGCATCTCGTCGGGGCACTATACGTGCTCGACGAACCATCCATCGGCCTCCATCCTCGCGACACGCAGCGCCTCATCGACATTCTCAAGTCCCTCCGCGACCTAGGAAACACAGTCTTAGTCGTCGAGCACGATCCCGACACCATCCAAGCCGCGGACTGCGTCATCGATCTCGGTCCCGGGGCCGGCGAACTTGGAGGCAAGCTGCTATTTGCCGGCTCTTATTCAGCGATGCTCGAGGAGCATAGATCTCTCACCGGTCGCTACCTCAGCGGCGAATTGCGCATCCCCGTTCCCAACGTACGCCACAAACCCGCCGGCAAATTCCTCCGCCTCTACGGTGCCAACATGCACAATCTCCAGGATCTGGATTTGATGATTCCGCTCGGAACGCTTACGGTGGTCACCGGCGTCAGCGGCTCCGGCAAGTCCACGCTCGTTCATGATGTGCTCTACAAAGCGCTCTCGGCGCAGCGCGTCGGTGGCAGCGTCAAGGAATTCTGTGACCGGCTGGAAGGCGATTCGATTGTCCGAGAAGTCGTCATTGTCGATCAATCGCCCATCGGTCGCACGCCGCGTTCGAATCCCGCGACCTACCTCAAAGCCTTTGACGCGATTCGAGAAGTTTTTGCCGACACACTCGATGCGAAACGCCGCGGTTACGCTGCCGGCCATTTTTCTTTCAACGTGCCGGGAGGCCGCTGCGAAACTTGCCAGGGCGACGGCACGGTCACGGTCGAGATGCAGTTTCTCGCCGACGTCGAACTCATCTGCGAAGAATGCCGCGGCACCCGCTTCAAGAGCGGTGTTCTGGAAGTCCGCTATCACGGCAAGAATATCCACGAAGTCCTGCAGTTGACGGTGCGCGAAGCGCTGGCGTTTTTCGTCAATGTTCCCAAGGTTGTTTCCAAGCTTCGCGTCCTGAACGAAATTGGCCTCGGCTATTTGCGCCTCGGGCAGTCCGCGACGACGCTCTCCGGCGGCGAAGCCCAGCGCCTGAAGCTTGCCGCGCATCTCAGCCGCACCGACAACGAAGGCATTCTCTATATTCTTGACGAGCCGACCACCGGTCTGCATTTCGATGACATCGCCAAGCTCCTCAGCGCGTTCCGCAAATTGCTGGAGGGCGGCGCCTCGCTGCTGGTCATCGAGCACAACCTCGACGTCATCAAATCCGCGGATTGGCTGATCGACCTCGGCCCCGAAGGCGGCGACCAGGGCGGCAACATCATCGCTACAGGAACGCCGGAGCAGGTGGCGCGCAATACCCAATCGCACACCGGCCGTTACCTCGCGCGTGTCCTCAACGGAAACGGTCAGGCAAAGCGTTCCGCGAACGGCGCATCAAAATCAACAGGCCCTGCAACTGCAATTTCCAACGGAGCTAAGATTCCGCCGTCTGAACCATGAAGCTCGATCGTCTCCGTTCGCATGTGATTCGGACTCTCTTTCTTTTGCCGTGCGTCTTTTTCTTTGTAGGGGCGCAGAATGCTGCGCTCTTGCTCGCCAACCAGTCCTCGCCGGGCGCCCAGTCCTCCAAACCCCACCCCGTCGTGCAATCGAAGTCCCAAAGAGTGGCGAACCCCCTTAACGACCTTCTCGATGAAGCCCAGCGCGACATCGACAAAAGTAATTTTGAGTCTGCCATTGCACCGCTGCAAAAAGTCATTGCCGACCAGCCCGAATTTGCTTACGCGCACTTTCAACTTGCGTATGTCTACACGGCCCTGAAAAGAACTGACGAAGCCCGCGCCGAATACACACGCGTCATCGCCATCGACCCAAAAATGTCCGAGGCGTATCTCAATCTCGGCATGCTGCTTCTCGATAAGCAGGAGAATGCCGCCGCCGTAGCGCCGCTTCGCAAAGCCGTGGACCTGCTTCCCGCGCAAAGCCATCCCCGGTACCTTCTCGCAGTTGCCCTGGACCGCTCGGGCGATCACGCTGGCGCCGCCGAAGCCTTCGAGGCCCTCTTACATTTGGATCCCAACGACGTCACGGCCATCAATTATCTGGGCTGGACCGCGCTTCGCAATGGAAAGCCCATTCAAGCAGAAGCCAAATTCCGGCGCGGGGTGGAAATTCAGCCGAAGGAGCCGGAGGAGCGCAAAGGGCTGGCGGAAAGCCTCGACGCCCAGCAAAAGTCCGAAGCTGCTGCCGCCTACCGCGAATATCTCGAACTGATGCCCGCCGATTCCGAAGCCCGCGCCAGGCTCGTCCATCTTCTCCTCGAACAAAACCAGAGTGACGAGGCCCTTGCGGAACTCGATCGCGTAGACGCAGGCAAACAGCCCACGCTCGAGTCGCTCAAGCTCCGCGCGGACGTTCAGATCGCCAGGAAGAAATGGGATGATTCCATCATCACCCTTCAGCAAGCGCTCACGCTGACCCCCAACGACGCGCAACTCCACGGCGGCCTGGGACGCATCTTTCTCCAGAAGCGCGACTTCGCAGCCGCGGAGAAAGAGCTTCAGATCGCGCTTCGTCTCGACGGAAAGAATCTCGCTTATTGGAAAGACCTCAGCTCCACTTTTTTTCTGAGCGGTAATTGTCCCGCTGCGCTGTCAACGCTGGACGAGATAGCCAAAATGGAACAACCGGGCGCGGGCGTCTGGTTTGTTCGCGCGATTTGCTACGATAAGCTGAACCAGCCGAAACTTGCTTTGGAGGCTTACCAGATGTTTCTCGCGCTTGATCAGGACAAGAATCCCGATCAAGTCTGGCAAGCTAGGGAGCGTAGCAAGGTGCTGCAACGCATGCTGGAACGGAAAAGGTAGTTGCATGAGGGCCACTGGGACGTCCCTGGGTGCGGTCTGCGGCTTGCTCGCTTTTCTCGTGTTCACGACGTCCGGCGTCGCGCAGAGCCTGGCTGATCTTCAGGCGCGTTTCGATCGCGAAACAAGCGGCGTCCAAAAGGCTAAGTTAATGACAAAACTCGGCGAGACGCAGCTTGAAGAAGCCCGCCGCGCAGGTAGAGCCGGTGAATACGATTCCTTGGGCCTGACCCTCGAAAAATACCGCGACAATGTTCGCGCCGCCGTCGACGCCCTGAAAAAACAGCATCCCGACGCGGAAAGGCAATCCAATGGCTACCGGCAATTGGAAATGCACTTGCGTAAGGGGATTCGCGAGCTCGACGAAACAATCCTGGTATCTCCCGAGGGCTTCAAGCCGCCGCTCCAGATTGTTCGCCAGGATTTGATTGGCATGGATGATGAGTTGCTGAAAAGTCTCTTTCCGCGCCGACCCGTGGAAAAGCACGGGGCCGCGCCTCCGGCAGAAAAGCCCGCGCCTACGCCGCCTCCGGAGAAACAACCATGAAGTCAAAAACTTGGTTTCTCCTGCTGAATTCCTTCATACCGGCCGTGGCGCCGCCGGTGCGAGCTGCTGCGCCTCCGCAGAAGGACTATCTCACCGCCGTCGAAGCGGACAAGATTCGCGACGCCGAGAATAACACCAACGAACGCATCCGTCTTTTTCTCACTTTCGCCGACGATCGCTTGAAGAAATTCCAATATGAATTGGAGCATCCTTCGACGAACCGCCACACCGACATGCTGAATTCCCTTCTGAATGCCTACGCCGGCTGCGTCGACGATGCCGCGGACCTCATCCAACTGGGGCTTGAGAAACAGGACAACATTCGCAAGGGAATCGACCTGATGAGTTCTCGCACTAAGGAATTTCTGGTTGTTCTGGAAAAACTGTCCGCGGAGGGCCCAGAAAAGGAGCATTACAAAGATAATCTCGACGATGCCATCGAGGGCACTCGCGACGCCATGAACGACGCGGAAAAGGCGAAAAAGAAAGTGGCGCCTCCGCCCATTCGCCGGAAAAATTAATCTTGAGGAATCCTATCAACACGATGAAAACGAGCCGCCGCATAACTTCGTTGGTCCCGGGAGGCGCGCCGCTCTTTCAGCGCATGTTCACGCGGCTAGGATGCAAAGGCCGTCCGCCGCGTTTCCGTGTCGAGTTTTATCCCTATTCCAGCCTGGTGCTGACGATTCGGCGCCGCGAGG
>Ga0209472_1000187_pt1 | contig 38012 bp, 35 predicted proteins | sample GraSoiAngelo_130_FD_185887 | JGI IMG/M metagenome (GOLD analysis project Ga0209472, IMG submission 185887) | Grasslands soil microbial communities from the Angelo Coastal Reserve, California, USA - 14_0929_02_20cm (SPAdes) (version 2) | ecosystem: Environmental > Terrestrial > Soil > Grasslands ... | reverse complement strand
GCAACCCGACAGGGAGATTTTTGTCCGTGAATCCACAAGGAACGGACATTGCTGGAAGCCCGCAAATATTGCCGATGCCGCCGAGAGGATCGGGAAAAGCCAGATCTGTTTCTAGATTCATGGTCAGCGGCGTCGCCGGAACCGGCTGGGATGCTGCAGCGAGGACGTCAAATGTATCAAACATGGAATCCATTTTCTTCTGGATGATTTCCCTCACCTTAAGGGCCTGTAAGTAATCGGCAGCGGAGTATTGCTCGTTCACATAGCCCGCAATTTGCCCCAGTGGATCGGTTAATTCGCTGACGCGTCCCGAGCGGATCAGCGTGCGGAAAGAAACGGCGCTCTCGACGCCAACGATGATATTGCCCGCGTCCTCCCAGGGGCCAACAGGCAAGGCCACATCCTTCACGCTCGAAAAATATTTCTTGAGGATTCTGTTGGCGGCATCAATGGGCTTGGCAACGCCCGGGGCAAGCGATTTCCACGCGTTGGTGAGCCAGCCGACTTTCAAAGGGCGCGCATGCAATTCCATGGATGGCGAATACGTGAATGCACCCTTATCGATTGGCACGGTACCCCGATCTTTCGGGTCATGGCCCGCGATCGCGGCGAAGATGCGCGCACAGTCCTCGGCGCTCCGCGCCATCGGTCCGATCTTGTCCATCGAAGGGGCGAGCGCCATCGCGCCGTACCTGCTGACGCGGCCGTAAGTTGGCCGGAGACCGGTCACTCCGCAAAAGGCTGAGGGACAGATGATGGAGCCCCACGTTTCCGTGCCGATGGCAAAAGCCGCCAGACCCGCAGAGACGATCGCGCCGGATCCGGAAGAAGAGCCGCAAGTCCAGCAAGTGGTATCCCAGGGGTTCTTTGCTTCACCCTGCAAGGATGCAGAGGCGAAGCGATAGCCCATTCCGCCGGCGAGTTCGATCATCGAGGCTTTTCCGAGCATCACCGCGCCCACGCCGCGCAGATGATCGATCACGGTCGCGTTGTAATCGAATACCTGGTTCGCATAAGGCTTGGCGCCCCATGTCGTTGGAAGTCCTTTGACTGCGAGCAAGTCTTTTGCGGCGTAAGGAATTCCGTGCAGCGGGCCGCGATAGTGCCCGCGCCCGATTTCCTTTTCCGCTGCCTTCGCTTGTTCGAGAGCAATCTCCGGGGTCAAAAGAGCGTAAGCATTGTAGCGCGGCCCGAGCTTTTGGCTGCGATCGAGGTAGATTTGTGTCAGTTCGACGGGCGAGAGCTTCTTCGCTTCAATGCGTTTCGCAAGTTCGCTTACTGATAGATGGAAGATTTCTTCGCCAGACATTCGAGACGCTCCTCAGGAACTCTTTGGAGTTGTCGCCGGTTTTGGTGTTGCCGGCATTGGCGTGGGCTTTCTTTCCCGTTCTATCAGCGGCTTAAGGTAAAGTCCCGGACCATCTCCGTTGTCCGTGGCAAAGGCACGCAAGCGATCGAGCGGCGGCTGCGCTTCGGTGGCCAACCGTCGAATATCGGTCTTTTGAGCATCAGAGAGGCGCTTTCCATACTGGGCGAAGATGGCCTGAATCCGTGATTCGACTTCGGCCTGGCTTTCCGGCGAAAGGTTGGGCGAGTTTGGGGGTTGCTGCGCCGGAAGAGGCGCGGGGGCAGTTTGCGAGTTGAGAAGCTCCGCGGGAACCAAAGAGGCGGCCGCAGAAGCGAAGGCGGCACGGCGCGCAAATTCACGGCGAGAAATAGACGAATCGCTCTTGTTGCCCATTGCAAGTCCCCCGTCGAATAGAAACAAGAAGCGCAAAAGACAGCAGCTGAAGGTGCAAATTGAGGCTACTGAATCCGCGTTCGAGCGTCAACTGTCCTTCGGGGAAAATGGAGGGACAAGCCGGCTGTGTGGCGTTCGCGCGGCTAACTTACTTGTGTGAGTGTGCGAATCTGCGTTTCGAGAGCCTGGTTGTATTGCCGCTCGATCTGAAGTTCCGTCTGGAGCTTCTTGACAAGCAGGTCCAAATGGGCGATTTCCACGCGAAGTTTCTGGATGTCTGCCGCTGTCGGAGCAGGTCGCGCCGGTGTGTTGGACGATGGTTGCGGTTCCTGACCCGGCTGCGAGGGTTGACGCGGGACGAACGCTTCGGCCAGTGCGCGAGGCCAGGCAGATTCGAGTGTAGAAGGTACTTGCGCCGGGGGAGCAACCGGGCGTGGCGCTGCGGGAGCAGGAGGCGGCGAAAACAGGTTGCTCAGTGCGTTCGATTGTGTTGAACGGTCGGGCACAGGCGCAGGACTCGCGGCCTTTGGTTCCAGGAGGCTCTTCACTCGCCCAATCAATTCCTGAGGTTGAAAGGGTTTGCGAATCAGTTCGTCAGCTTTCACCGAAACCGCTTTGTCAGCCACGCTTTTATTAACAACGCCGGACATCAGCACAACCGGGACTTCGCTGAATTGCGGATTCTGTTTAATCTGGGTGCAGACGGAATAACCATCCTGATCGGGCATGATCACATCGGTGATCACCACGTCGGGGCGGTTTTGCTCGAACTGGGCCAGCGCCGAGGCTGCGTCGGCGCAGGTAATCACGTTGATGCTCTCTCGGCGAAAAGCAATCTTGATGACTTCGCGCATGGTGGCGCTGTCGTCGATGAAGTAGACGGTGGGTGTCCGCTTGGCAGGGGCTTCGCCCAGCGGCGGCATGGTCATGGCTTCGCTCATTGCGCTTCCTTGTCCGCCATGTCACGCGTTCCTTCATCGAATTCGCGCATGGCATCCAGCATAAGATCGGTGGCCGAGCGCAGCACGGTGCGCTGCGTTGACGCGGTCCCGTACGTAAACTTGTAGACGCCTTTGTTGCTATTCCCGCAGGTTTTTAGAATGTGAATCACGGCTTCGTCGCCGAACAAATTGTCACATTCCGCATGCGTGATCTCCCCGCCATCGTAGAAGAGCACGCCGTCTATCTCACCCGCGTTGATGTGGAGTGCGCCAGTCTGGTGCGCGTGCCCCAACATCTGCATAACGCCGGTCAGGTCGTGGTGCGTCAAATTGCCGCTGAGGCTGGTATCGGACTTGTCGAGCATCTGTGTCGGCTGAAATCCTTCTGCTTTGCTGACAAGTATCTGCTTTACGTGAGCGGCAATAACGGCCGGCTGACGGTTGCGGTCAATGTAATCGTCGCAACCGGCCTGAAATGCTTCCATCAGGGCGCGCTGGCTTCCGTCACCGAGGGCGACAATGGGCAGACTGGCGTTCTTTGGGTCTGCGTGAATAATTTTTGCAATCTCCAAGGCTCCCATCTCCCGCATATTTGTCGCGCAGAGAATGGCGGATGGTGCGTCGTATTCAAGAGTCGTAAGCGCGAATGCTCCTTGGGTACTCGACACGACCTCAAAGCCTTCTCGTTTCAACGCATCGCCCAGGCGCTTTGCAAAATAGACGTTGCTGTCGATGAGAAGAACCTTTACTGGACGCCCAGTGGAGATCACGGCCGTACCTCCACACCTTGCGGCGTTGCCCTTTCCGCGAGTGCTTGTTCCGGACCGGGCGTGAGCACGTCGAGATTCAACACTTCGATCACGTCGCCGTCATGCGATAGCCACCCCGCGACGTGCGGGGCATCGGATTCTCCTGCCGACATCATTTCGGCGTTAATCAACTCGCATTCACCCGTTACCGGCACTGCCACCCATTCCCTTTGGGCTCCGTAATTGCGCACAGCGATCAGATAAAAGCGGCGAGACGTCCAGCGTTTGCCGAGCAGAATCTCTGAAACATCGCATACCGGAACTATCCGGCCACGGCGCAGGATTACGCCTTCCAGCTTGGGTGTTCGGTGGGCAAAGCGAAAAACCCGGCTCGGAGCGACAAGTTCGGCAATTTGAGTGGCCGAAACGGCGAATCTCCGCTCGCCCAGCCGTAGCAGGACGAAGGATTGCAGTTCGAGTTCGGTCGACACTGTCATTGCGCGGAATCTGTTCCCTCAACTGCCTCACCGGCGGAATGGTCCGCTTCCAAAAGAGCCGCATCAAGCTGGGCCAGTTCTTCCGGTGACAAGAACCCTTCCGGATGCACTACCGGCACCACGGTTTGGTCAAGAGCGGTAAGCCCTCGGTACCACCTCCGCTCTTCGTGACAGAAGGAGAGCGGTAGGGCCTGCAGCCGTGTCATTGACGTCATCTTCTCGATACCGTCGATCAAAAGTGCGGTGCGCGTCTTGCGCAGGACAAAAAGCAGCGTGCCCTCCGCCGCGTGCAGTCCAAAGTGCATAGCGCCATTGACGATAAAAAGCGACCTGTCTCCACGGCGCAGGACATGGCACACTTTTCGAAGCCCTGGCGCGTTGATTTCCTCGGCTGCGCCCGACAAGCTATCAACACTGCGGACTTCCTGCACCGACGCGGAAGAGACGGCGAACAGTTGCCCGCTAACACGGAAGAGAATGATTTGCTCCGACTTCGCTAAACCCGGTTTGGCTGGGGCCGCCAGGCGCATCAGCGAACTCCTGCGGGAGCCGTGCGGCAAATCCCCAGAACACGTTTTTCAATGGCGGCATAGATATCATCGATGCCGAGGACTTGGTCGACAGCACCGACTTTGATGGCCTCGGCAGGCATGCCAAAGATCACCGACGTCGCTTCATCCTGGGCCAGCACAAGGCCGCCGGCCGCCTTGATGGCCTTTGCGCCGTTTGCTCCGTCATTGCCCATTCCGGTGAGTACGCCCGCAATGCCCAAGGGGCCAGCAAAGGCCGCAACCGATTCCATCGTGACGTCGATATTTGGCAAGTATCCGGCGATGCGGCCGCTAGTGCCGTCAAGCTGAATTCGACCTGTCTGTGTAACGCGAAGATGCTGACCGCCCGGACATATGTACAGCGTTCCCGGCTGAAGAGACTCATTGGCTTCCGCTTCCTTCACGCGGATACCAGTGAAGTCAGCGAGCTGCGCGGCATACTGCGTTGTGAACGCCGCCGGCATGTGTTGCACAAGAATTACCGCGGCAGGGAAGTCTGCCGTGAAGCCAGGCGCAATGCGCATTACCGTAGCTGGTCCGCCAGTGGAGGCCGCGAGGACCACTACTGGAAAGCGCTGGTCCAGTCCCGAAGTCGGGGCTGGGCGAGTGCTCGCCGGTGCGGGAGTCGAAGGCTTGGAGCCGGTCGCATTCTGGATTGAAAGCGCCAGTCGCGAAGCTGTACGCACGACGCGCACTTTGGCCGCCATGCGCACCTTACGCAGGAGCTCTTCCTTCACGCTCTGCATATCCAGATCGATGGCGCTCGAGGGCTTGGCCACAAATTCAATTGCCCCGAGTTCCAAGGCTCGCAGGGTGCTGGCTGCTCCTTCACGCGATTCAGAGCTGACGATCACGATTGGCTTTGGATTCGTGGTCATAATTTCGGCGGTAGCCTGGAGTCCGTCGACGTGAGGCATATTGATGTCCATAGTGATGACATCTGGCTTTAGGGATTCCGCCATCGCCACGGCCTCGCGGCCGTCCTTGGCATTGCCTACAACCTGCAGTTGATCGTCACCGCTGAAGATCCCCTCAAGGACCTTCCGCATGAATGAAGAATCATCCACGACGAGCACGCGAAACTTTTTGTTAGGGGTCGCCATTGTTCGTTTACGCTACCGGCGCTACAGGCCTGGGCGCCTCCGTTCCAATAAGCTGTTCGACCGCGGCAATCAGCTGATCTTCCTGTACTGGCTTGGTCAGGAACGCCGTGGCGCCTTCCTTTATCGCGCGATCACGATGCTTTGCGCCCGCTCGCGACGTCACCACCATCACGGGGATCCGGCGCGTCGAGGGGCTCTGGCGCAGTTGCACCATCAGCTCGTAGCCGGTCATGCGGGGCATTTCGAGGTCGGTGATGACGAGGTGGCAGCCGTGCTGGGTCACCAGTTCCGCGGCTTCGATCCCATCCGCCGCCAGTTTCACACGGTATCCGTTCTTCTCCAGCATCCGACCCACGAATTTGCGCACGCTGATGGAGTCGTCCGCCACAACGATTACGCGCTCTTGCGCAACGCGGTCGATGGCTTCGGAAGGAATGCTTCCGCTGGCAATCGCCGCCGAACCGGGGGCGAAGATTCTTGCGGCGCTGGCGCTGGCTTGAATCTGGCGATGTTCGCTTGGTTCTGTCGCTACCATGCGGTTCAGATCAATCAACAGAATGAGGCTGCCATCGGGCGCGATCGTCGTGCCCGGAAAGAGCTTCACGCGGCGGAGATATTCACCGAGATTCTTGATAACGATTTCGTCTTTGCCGAGTACTTCCTCGACGACTAGGCCGATCTTCCGATTTCCCGCATTTGCCACCACCATGCGGAAGTAGCCGTTGATAGGTTCGAGAGGCGGCAAGCCCAGGTACGTGTCCAGACGCACCACTTCGGTAACGACGTCGCGCACCTTGGTCAATAATTTCCCCCCGACGTCTTCGATTTCATCCGCGCGCAGGCGGCGAATTTCCTCAACGACCGCCAATGGCAGCGCGAAATTCGTCGTTCCACAACGCACAAACAGCGCAGGTGAGATGATCAGGGTCAGGGGCACCTTAAGCGTAAACTTCGTGCCCTTGCCACTCGTACTCTGAATTTCGATTTCGCCGTTGAGCGCGTTCAGGTTGGCCCGCACCACGTCAAGCCCGACTCCACGCCCGGCCAATTCGGTTTTGACCGGAGCAGTCGAGAAACCAGGATGGAAAAGCATTTCCCGAAGATCGCGTTCTGTCAGCCGGTCCGCAGTCTCCTCCGAAACAAGGCCGCGTTCGATGGCGCTTTGCTTCACTCGGTCGTAGTTGATTCCCCCGCCGTCATCTTCCACTTCTATGTAGATGTGGTTTCCGCGGTGATAAGCGCGCAGCATGATATTCCCCGCGGCTGGTTTGCCCGCGGCCGTACGATCAGCGCTTTGCTCGATGCCGTGCGCCACGGAATTACGCACCAGGTGGACGAGTGGATCGGAAATTTGCTGAATGATATTGTTGTCGAGCTCGGTTTCACTTCCTGACAGGTCCAACTCCACATGCTTGCCAGTCGAAGTTGCGGCATCGCGGACAGCGCGTGACAGCCGCGAATACAGCGTGCCGATCGGGACCATTCGGGCCGCGGTAATCTCGTCCTGCAGGTGATGAGCCAGCTTCGTAAATTCGTCGATGTCGCCTTCAACTCGCCCGATGAACCCTTCCAGTTGCGAGAGTACTTCGTTTACGTCCGCTGAAATTTCTGCCATGGACCGCGACAAAATATTGAAATCGTCGTAGCGGTCCATTTCCAATTCGCTAAACTCAGACCAAAAGGATTTATCTCCAGCAGCCGCGCTCGTCAGCATTTGCGGCGTCGGTTCGGGATTCCACGGTGTTTTAGCGCCGCGGCTATTGCTGATGCGATTGAATTCGTACTTTTCCTGGAATTCGGCAACTTTGCCTTGCAGCCGTTCTTTAGAGAAGCTCAAAGTGTCAACGAGTTTCTCGAGCTCCGCGACGCGACCCACCATGCGCGTGCGGTTGATGACTAATTCGCCGACCGTATTCATCATGCGGTCGAGCCGCGCCAGCGCAATGCGAACCGACTTAACCGCAGAAGTCCCGCTGTGGGCTTGTTTTGCGGATTTCTTCGTGAGCCCGCCGGCTTGAGACGCTGCCACAATTTCTTTCGCGTGCTGAACTTCCGTGGAGCTGGAGGCATTCGCCGACATTCCTGCCTCTTCCGGTTCCAGAGGGGCAAACTCTGCGATGCGCCCAAGCAGAGAATCCACACCAGTCCGCATTTCAATCTCATCGGACCATTGCTGGTGGAGCGTCTTCTTCAAAACGTCCACGGACTCGAGACACAGGTCCACCACTGCAGGCGATGGTTCAATCTCGCCATCGCGTAAACGCCCGATCAAGTCCTCGACGCGGTGGGCAATCCCTCCCAGTCTCTTCAGTCCGACTTGAGCAGCGGAGCCTTTTACCGTGTGGATCGCGCGAAACAGTTTGTTGATCTCTTCCGGATTGTTATTTCCTTCCAACGAAATCAGGCAATCGCTGACCACCTGGAGATGCTCCTCCGCTTCCGGTTGGAAGAACTCCAGGATCTCGTCAGGCACCTCTTCGTCTTGCGGCAGGGCATCAAAGTAAGAGCCCGTCGGCGCAGCGACCGCGGACTCATCTATGTCGTCCCCAGCCAAAAGCTCAGCTGGTTGAGGTTGTGAAAAATTCGACGGCGGCGTTTCCGCAGGAAATGCAAATCGATAGCGTTCCTTGAAGACAGCTATGTCATCGACGTTTTCCTTGCCCGTGTCGCTGATTTCCAGAAGATCCGTTTCCAGAAGCGAAATTCCATCCGAGAGGAATTCCGTCAATGGTCCATGAAGGTCGTTGCCAAGAGGCGCGTTGAGCGCATATTGAAAAACGTGCGCAAGTTTTCCTGCAATTTCAGAGAATCGCGGGAATCCGTAGCTTGCCGACGTGCCGCTCAGCGTATGCGCCGAAATGTAAAGTCGTTCCAGGTCTTCCCGGCGCGGTTCAACGTCTTGAAGCACGCTGACGTATTCCCGCAAGTATTGCAGGTTCTCCGAGGCTTCCTGGAGGAACATCTCGACGGCTTCGCGGTCTAGCGTGCTCACACCCGCCCCTCCGCCACGAGTTCCGGCTTTTGTAATTCATCCGCAGTCGGCTTCCGGTAGAGAATGCAATCATTCAACACGATGGCCTGGAACTTCACCGGCATCTTGGAAATCGACTCCGAGTGCCCGAGGAACAAATATCCGCCCGGCTCCAACGTGTCGTAGAAACGCTGCACCAGCGAACGCCGCCGCTCTTCCGAGAAGTAAATCAGCACGTTCATGCAAAAAATCATGTCCATGCGGCCAACGTACACGGCCGAAGCGAGGTTCATCTGCGCGAACGAAATCATCTTGCGTAGCCGCGGCTTTACCTGCTGCCCGGCGGCCACTTCCGTGAAGTGGTTTGCAAGTTGTTTCTCGCTCACGCTGGCGATGCTGCGTCCTTTGTAGATACCGCGTTCTGCATGCTTCAGAGCGTGCCGGCCAACATCGGTTGCCAGGATTTCCACGTTCCAGGCATCCGCAAACGAGAGCGAATCCGCGATCGTGATGGCGATGGAATACGGCTCTTCGCCCGTCGAACAGCCGGCGCTCCAGATCCTTAGCGTGCGCGGATTGTTCCAGAACTTTTTTGCGTGAACTTCGGGCAGTGCGCGCTTCTCGAAGGCCTCATACACGCTCGGGTAGCGAAAGAAACTCGTCTCCTGCGTCAGCAGGCGCTCCAGCAGCCCTTCGTACTCAACGTTGGATTTGCGCATGGCGCGGAGCAGTTCCGTGCCGCGCTCCAGCCCTCTTGCGCGGAGGTGTTCACGCACACGCGCGGAGAAGAAGCGCTCGCGCGATTCATCGAAGCAAATTCCCGTCCGCTCTTCGATCAACATGCGAATCTCGCTCAGCTCGTGCTCGCTCAGCTCGTGCCCATGTCCCTGCCGTTCGCTCATCGGTCTCCCGTTTTCTGGGTTTTGCTCCTATGGCCGCCCTCTGGCGGAGAAGAGCGGCTGCTTAACGAAGAGCGCCTGCCGGGACGTGCCGCTCGGAATTCTCATTGGCCGCGGCCGCTTTGGATGACGCGCGGAATTGCGCCAGGGCTTCGTTCAATTGATCTGACAATTTGACGAGCTGGCTTACCGTCGCCACCGTCCCGCGCGTTCCTTGCGACGTTTGCCGCGTAATGCTGGAAATAATCTGCATGGCGTGCGCGACACCTTCTGTTCCACGCACCTGCTGCTTTGACGCCAGCGAGATTTCCTGGACGAGTTCCGCCGACTGGCGCACCACGTTGGAAATGGCGTCCAGCGCGCGGCCTGCCTGATCGGCGAGTTGCGCGCCGCCTTCCACTTCCTTTGTGCCTTCTTCCATGACGACCACGGCTTCGTTCGTCTCCGCTTGAATTGCCTTGATGAGCGCCGCGATGTCCTTCGTCGCGCTACGGCTATGTTCGGCCAGTTTGCGAACTTCGTCCGCGACGACCGCAAACCCGCGTCCCGCTTCGCCGGCGCGTGCTGCTTCGATGGCTGCGTTCAACGCCAGCAAGTTCGTCTGTTCCGTGATGTCGTTAATCACGTTGATAATTTCCGAAATTTCCAGCGAGCGGTCGCCGAGAGACTTGATCTTCTTGGCGGTCGCTTGCACGGATGCGCGAATGCGCTGCATGCCTTCGAGCGTGTCGCGCACGGCGCGGTTGCCTTGTTCGGCGGCGTCCAGCGCGCGGCGTGCTGCTTCGGCGCTCGCTTCCGCGTTATTCGAAACCTGTTTCATGGAGACCGTCAGCTCTTCGACGGCGCTCGACGTATTCGTGATTTCCTGGTCTTGCTGGGTGGCTCCGGCTTGCATTTCATCCGCCGCCACCAGAATGTTGTTGGAGCAGGTAGTCACTTCCATGGCCGCTTTGCGGACGCGTTCAAGAACTTTGGTAAAGTTGTCGAGCATGTAGTTGATCGAATCCGTGACGTTGCCGAGCGCGTCATTGGTCACCTTGCCGCGCTGGGACAAATCACCACGCGCGACCTGGTTAATGACGCTCAGCAGCTCCGTGATGCTGCGCTGCAGTGCGTCATTCGCGTCTTGGTTGCTCGTTGCCTTGGAGACCTTGGCGACAGCGCGATTCAGATTTTCCGCGATGTAGCCCAGCTCATCGTTCGAATTGACCTCTGCGCGCGCACGGGGATCGCCCGCAGCCAGCCGCTCGGAAAATTCAGCGAGGGCTTGCACTGGTCCCAGCAACGCGCCGAACCTCCACGCCAGGATTACGGCCGTGAACAGCGCAAGTACGATGGCCAGCAGCACTGTTCCTCCGGCTGGAGAGCCGAAGTCAAACAGGGACGCTTCACCGGCCTTTTTCCCGGCGCTGAATGCCAGCCCTAGAACGGCGAAGCCTACCACTCCGTTCAGCAGGACCAGCGTCCAAATTGTGGAACTCAGTCGCGATTTCATGCCATCCTCCAAATCTCTTCCGCGGAGCCCGCGCCCTCCATCGGCGCTGTCTCCACAAGTCTCAAATGCTGGGCCCCGGAAAAACCTCGAGCAGCCGGCGCAGATCGATCACCAGCGCCAGCCGGTCGTCATGCCGCAACATTCCGATGCAATGCGGCACGTTCTCCGGCGCTTGCTCGAGTAAATCCTCGGTGTTCACCGAATACGTTCCAATGACTTCGTCGGCGGCGATACCGATGCGAACGTCTTCGTGCTGATTTTCGCCGCGCAGGGAAGCGACCACTACGTGCTTGGGCAGTAATCCCGGTCGGCGGCCTTCCGTAATCGCAATGTCTATCAATGGCACGATGCCGCCGCGCAAATTGAAGATTCCAATCAGGTACGCCGGGCCAAGCGGAAGCTTTGTCAGCAATGGCCAATCCAGCACTTCTTCGACGTCCAGAACCGGAAGGCAAAATCGCTCGCGTCCGCTGCGGAAGACGCAATACTGCGACTCCGGCGACCGCTCCTCGATCGGCCCAAGAGCTTCGAGCAGATCGCCGGTATCGGCGTCTGCGGGAAGTGGTTCGAGATGGAAGTCTTCGCTCATGCCTATTTGCTTGCCCTTAGAATCATGCGAACCGTCGCACCGCGCGGAGCAAGTCCTCTCGTGTGAAGGGCTTCGTCACGTAGCCATCTGCGCCTTGCTGCTCGCCCCAGAACTTGTCGCTGGCGGAATCTTTCGACGTCACCATAATCACGGGAATCGAATTGAACTCCGCATTTCCCTTCAGATCGCGGCACACCTGAAAGCCGTTTCGCCCCGGCATGACGATGTCCAGCAAAATCACGCTCGGCCGCTCACTGATAATGGTTTCCTCAACGCGCTTGGGGTCATGCAAGGCGATCGGCCAATATCCCTCTCTTTCCAGCAGACCTTGCATTAGCTTGACCTCGGCGGGCGAGTCGTCAACGATCAGGACTTTTTTGTGCACAGCCGTGCTCTCCCCATAGTTGTCCACAGAGTAGAGGTGCACGTCGGGAGCCAGCTTTTGGGTTCCGCGTGCCCTTGTGTCGTGTTATGGCAAGTACCAGTAAATGAGCAGGTTACAGCGGTTTAGGGAGGGCCTCAGCGGCGCCGGGTGGTCGACCCGGCTGCCTCTTCCGTCTCAGCTTGAGATGCATTCTCAGCTTCCTGCATCTCGCTCGCAAGCGATGAGAAACGCTGCATCACCTCGTTGATTCGCAGTGCCATACTGTGCATGGTTTTGATTTGCGCGAGCGACTGTGCAGAGAGTTGCCCGGGCTCCAGAAGGAGCAATTCGGCATTCCCCAGAACGGAAGTCAGCGCGTTATTTACGCTGTGCTTCATCTCCAGCATGTAGCGTCCAAGCGTGGCGTGGTTCTCGTTCTTGGCGGCGTTTCGCTCCGCCTGCCGCGCGATCTGTAGAGCCTTCGCCCGGCGCAAAGATTCACCGGCGACGAGCAGAAGTGTTTGCGCCCAATCTTCGCGAAACCGAATGTGCAACAGTCTTGGGTATTTCCCTCGCAATTGGCCAAACTCCTGTGAATCAGCCGGAATACAAAGAATCACCGCGGTCGCAGGTTCGAGCGACCTCAATACGCCGGTAATTTTTCCTTCGCTGACAGGTCCAACAACGACAAGATCGTGCGACGGCGCATTCTGTTCATGCCATGAATCGCTGTTGAGCACAGTAATGTTCGGAGCCTGGCGTTCGGCCTGCCAGCAGCCCGTAAGCAGCCGGGCAAATTCGCTATCATCGGTCAGGATGACTACGTTGGCGTGTCGCAATGAAGAGCAGCTCCCTGGAGTTTCTCTCCGGCGTCGCCGGAGCAGTTCGCCATCGGCTACAGTTTTTCTGCTTCGTCCAGCGTTGAAAGCAGACGTTTCGTACTGATCCCTAGGTTTACCGCCGCCTCCGTGTCCTTCGCTTGCTTGGCCACATCTACGCGCTCCTGCAAACGAGTGACTTCTACTCGCGCCATGTTCATTGCTCGGTCAAGCGAGGTGGCGTTCCCGGTTTCCTTGGCTGATTCCATCGCCGCGGTGACCAGCACACGGGCTACGACGGCGCGCCGCAAATCTTCCGCGGACGGTCCGTCTTCGCTGACGAACGCCGTTACTTCCCAGGAGGACAGCAGAATTCGCGCCCCGCCGATCTTGACGGTGGTCATCGACCTTCCACGTGTAGGAGGCGTCGCGATCAGTTGCTCCCAAATCTGTTCCATGCAGTTTTCGAAGTCTAGTGCCACCACGGAATCTGGCTCCGCGGCTCCAGACCCAGGGCGTTCCTTCGTTTTCGCGTTGGCTTTGGGAACAGCGGGTCCCTGGGAAGTCTTCTTCGCCGCCGGGGTTGATTTCGCCGGTTGACCTGGTAATTGCTGAATTGCGCCTTCGCCCGCTTTTCCGACTGCCTTCTCCAGCGCTTGCTCGACATCCGCGCGGAGCCCGAGCAGCTTATCGAACGCTTGGCTGACAGACCTTTCCGTGTACTCTTTCTGGAAGGGCTGCTTCCATTCTTCGGCAATCGTCAAAATCTTTGTTAGTGGTTCTGACGCAGAGAGCCCTAAACGATGGCAGTCGATGGTACGTACACCGGCGGATTGCAACTGGCTAAGTCCGGCGCGAATTGCGATCAAGTCCGCATGCATCAGTTCAATCAGCGTCCGGCGGAGGAGAAAATTGAACCGGATAAAGGCCACCAGTGCAGCGGGATCGTAGAACATCCCCCCGGCCGTTTCCTTCACTTTGCGGCCCTGCTCGATAAAGTTCGTTTTTAGAATCTCCCGCAAGCTGCGGAGAGCCCTCAATGATTCGATCATTTGCTCTAATGGCGCGCACCATGCGAGCGGGGCTGGATCAACCTCGCCGAGGACCGGCTCCATAACGTGCGCAACATCTGCTGGTTCAATCTGCTTGTGATAAATCTTAGCCGGTGCGCAGAGCGCAAAGTACTGCACTAGTAGGAAGTCAATCTTGTCCCGATCAACGCTGCTCTTCTTCGTCTTGCGTAGATGGCGTTGAATCAGCGCACGCAGCCCTGTTTCGCTGGCGTTGAGCGTAGTCATCTGCAGCAGATGACGGAGCTGATGCACCAACACGCGCTGGTCCATCGAATCCAGCCATTCGTGCACCTGGCTGAAGATCTCCAGGTCCGGTTTCTCCGGAAGGTTACGCTTCGCCTGCGTAAAGGGAATTTCGATCTCCAGCTGTTTCGCCAGCGCCAGGTATATCGGGAACACCGCCCGCGCTTCTTTCCATTGCGCCTGGCGTGGACTTTCCGATCGAGCCGGAGCCGGGATATTCAACGTAGTCGTCTTGGTCACGGCTGTGTCACCACCCAGTCGCAGGGGCCCTGCAAGAATCGGACGGCCACCGCTTTGCGTCCTTCGTGATATTGCACGCCGACGACAGTTGCTTCCGTCGGCCGCCCTTCTCCAGTTGCTTCGATTCGCACGTGATCGTCGAACTCCAAAGGCAGGTTTGACACGAAAATTGCGTGCTCCGGGCCGCCATATTCCACGACCGCGGCCTCGCGAAGGCTGGTTGCACCTCCGCGCCGTGTGATCACCTGCACCGGAATTCGAATGGGCCGTGCATGTGGAAAGAAACGCGCCAACTGCTCTGCGCAATCTTGCCCATTCGCTGTGAGTGCCAGACCGCCGTATTTCCCCACGTTTCCTCTCGCCCTACAGCCAGATTCCACTCGATCTCTTGCGGCAAGACACACTACTCACCGCGTGAGACGTAGACTTCCGCTGACAGAGATGCACGCTGGCCGCCAAATGGATAAGAGGGCCCGTCCGTTGCAACTTGCAGAAATGCTGAGGCTTAAGATTCTCTCGGTGTGTCTTGCTGGCTCAGTCGTCTCACCGTGAAACGTTTCCGTCTCACAGCGCGACGTATCCGGAGGTTCCTAGAGGAATTGGTTTGAGACGTAGTATCGCTACTGGGGAGCCACTTGCGGCTCATCAGCTCCGCCACTTGCCCTTAGCGCGATGTTGTACCTCTTCAGTTTTCGATACAGTGTCGCACGGCTGATTCCAAGCATTTTTCCCGCCAGTGCTTTGTCGCCGTTCGCTTGCTCAAAAACACGCAGAATCGTCATTCGCTCCATCTCTGCAAGCGCGGTGGTGGACAAATTGGAGGCGTCCTGCGATGGCACGATCCCTGAATCTGCCTGTTCGCTCCGAATTGCGGGCGGCAGATCGGCGACATCGATGATTTTTCCGTCTCCCAGTGTCACCGCGCGCGCGATGCAATTCTCCAGTTCGCGGACGTTCCCTGGCCAGTCGTAGTGCAGCAGGCTCTTCATAGCCGCGGCCGTAACCTGAATATGCGATCCCTTGGCGTAGCGATCCAGAAAATGATGCACCAGAACCGGTATGTCCGAACGGCGCTCGCGCAGGGGAGGGAGGTGCACAGTCACCACATTCAGGCGAAAATACAAGTCCTTCCGAAACGTTCCAGCGCGATACGCGGCCTCCAGATCGCGGTTCGTCGCCGCGATCACGCGAACATCGACGTTAATCTTCTCGTTGCTACCCACCGGCCGCACTTCTTTCTCCTGCAAGACACGGAGTAATTTTGCCTGCATTTCCAGTGGCAACTCTCCGATCTCGTCAAGAAAAATCGTTCCCCCATCGGCTGACTGGAAGAGACCGGCCTTCGACTTTGTCGCGCCCGTAAAAGCGCCCTTCTCATATCCGAAAAGCTCGCTTTCCATCAGTGTCGGCACCAGCGATCCGCAATCAACCGCTACGAACGGCGTCTTTGCCATGGCTCCCCGGAAGTGAATCGCTCGAGCCGCAAGTTCTTTTCCCGTGCCGCTCTCGCCGGAAATCAGTACGGGTGTCCGAGTGTCTTTCAGCCTGGAAATCATCCGCAAAACGTCTTGGATATTTGCGGAGCTGCCGATGATTCCGTCGAGATTCTCTTCCGTCGTAACCCGCTCGCGCAAGAACTCATTTTCAGTGACCAGGCGCACCTTTTCTGCCATCCGCTGCAGCAATAGCCGCATTTTCTCCACACGAAACGGCTTTTCGATGTAGTCATACGCCCCCAGCTTCATCGCATCCACAGCGGATTCGATCGAGCCGTGGCCGGTCATAATCGCAACTTCGGTATGCGGCAAAAGCTGTTTAGTTTGCTTCAGCAACTCCACCCCGGACATATTGGGCAGCTTCAGGTCGGTGAGTAGCAGGTCCGGCGTTTCGGTATCGAGCCGCGCCAGCGCCGCTTCCGCACTTTCGGCCTCGGCGCACACATATCCCAAAGTGTTTCCGATGGTCATGCACAGGCGGCGGATGCTCTGTTCGTCATCCACCACCAGCAGTCGTGTTTTCATCTCGTCTCTCATGGCTTCCCGAATGTCTTTTCCACCATTGATATCAGTTGCTGCACCCGAAAAGGCTTCTCGATGCACGGCGTCCCGCTTTGTGCCAGAAAGGCCTGTGTATCGCTGTTCGCGGTGTCACCGCTGATCAAAATAATGCGCGCTTTCAATTCAGGCCGGTTTTTCTGAATCCACCCGTGCACTTCCGCCCCGTTTACCGCGCCGGGCATTCGAATGTCTGAAATCACGCCCGCGTACCGCCCATTCGAAAGCCTCTGCAATCCTTCCGCGCCCGACGAAGCATTCACCACGTCGTATCCCTTGCGTTCCAGCGCCGCCCGCAAAAACGCGGTGACCGATGGCTCATCTTCAATGAGCAGGATCGGCCCGCCCGTCCACAACGCCTGTTGCGCCTTCATCGCCCTGCTTCTTTCGTCGCTGCGGCTGCAAGCGCCGCTTCCGTTGCCACAGGAATCCTTACCACAAACGTGCTCCCCGCTCCCTGTTCATTGTTCCAGCATTGAATTTCCCCGCCATGCGCCCGCACAATCCCGTAGCAAATGCTCAGCCCGAGTCCCGTCCCTTTACCCACTTGTTTGGTTGTATAAAATGGGTCGAAAATGCGCTGCGGATCACTAATCCCCGTTCCGTTATCGCTGATCGCCACTTCGATCATTTCCGCTTGTCGCCGCGTGTGAATCTTAATGCGTCCGCGCTGCCCCGCTTCCTGCACCGCATCGTACGCGTTATTGAGTATGTTCAGAAAAACTTGCTGCAGTTGCTGCGAATCGCCCAGTGCCGCTGCCAGCGCCTCTTCAAAATCCTCCACGACTTCCACGCCGTGACTTGCAAAATCGTAGCTACGCAGCTTGATCGTCTGCCGCAAAACGCTGTTCACCTGCACGAGTTCCCGTTGCACCGGTCTCTGCCGCGCGAAACTCAGCAAATCCTGCACGATATCTTTCGTTCGCTGCGTCTCCTGCAGGATAATCTGCAGATCTTCTCGCGCCGACCCCGGCACCTCGGGATTCTCCAGCAATAAATCCGTGAAACCCAGAATCGCCGCCAGCGGGTTATTCACTTCATGCGCCACGCCGGAAACCAGCCGCCCGATCGTAGCCATTTTTTCGCTGTGAGCCAACTTTGCTTGCAGCAGCGCCGCGTCGGTGATGTCCGTCATCACCACCACGACGCTGTTCACCGCGTTCTGCTCGTCTCTCATCGGGCTCAAGCTGATCGAAAAGTGTCCCATCGACCCGTCGCTCCGCCGCACCCGCAGCTCCAAATTCTCCACTTGATGTCCGTGCGCCGTCGTCTCCAGTGCCGCGTCGAAATCCTCCCGGTGCGAAGCCTCCACCCAGTCCACCAGCCGGTGCCCGATCAATTCGCCTTCCTGATAACCTGTTTCATAGCAGCGCCGGTTCGCATAACTGATCAATCCCGCCGTATCCAGCACCAAGATCATGCTCTGCGTCGTATTCAAGATCTTCTGATTGAAGTCCCGTTCCCGTTGCAGTTGCGATTGAAACGTCTTCTGTTCCGTAACATCCAGCATCAGCCCGCGAATCTGCGCGATTCGCCCGCGAGCGTCGCGCACTGCGGTGATGTTTTGCAGCGTGTGCAACAGCGTTCCATCTTTGCGTCGCAGCGTTTCCTCGTAATTACGCAACACGCCTCGTTCCGAAAGCGCCTTCAAAAACTTGTCACGCGCTTCCGGCACAGGATACAGATGAGGACTTACGTCCGCGCGCAGCAATTCCTCCCTCGACGCATACCCCAGCATGCGCACCATCGCATCATTTACGTCCAGGAATCTCCCGTCCGGCGTCGCGAAAAACAGTCCTTCCTGGATGCTGTCAAACAGCTCGCGATACCGCCGTTCCGCCTCCCGCCGGTCGGTAATGTCCTTCAATACATGGATCGTGCGCGTATCGTCATCAGACACGCCTGGCGTTCGCGAAGTCGAAACAAGAAAAATACGCTCCGCCGACGCCGCCACGTACTCTTCCTTCGCGCGGTCGGTATCGCGGCAGAACGGGCATGGCAGATCGCTTCCTGTTTCCGCAATCTGCCGCAAGCTGCTCATGGCTTCGCCGACCAGCGCTACGGGCGGCACGCCAAGGTGCGACGCGAGCGACCGGTTCGTTCGAACGATATTCCACGTCCGGTCGTGGACCACGATGTAGTCGCTGATGGCATCGATGTCTTCCACCCACTGCCGTTTCGAACGCTCCAGTTGCGAGAATCGCCGGAAATTTTCCAGTGATAGCGCCGCGTGGCTCGCCAGCGCGTGCAGCAATCGTTTTTCGTCCGCGCCCAGCGTCTTTCTCTTTCGCAGCAGGCACAGTGTTCCCAGCTTCTCATTGTCGCTCGCCGCGATCCTCACCAGGACGACCGCTCCCGGCTCTTCCGGAAGCGCCAACGCCGCTGCAGTTTCCTTGGGGATCGCGCGAGTTTCCACGTCGTTCTGGCTGTCCCGCGCGCACGAAATGACCCAGCTCGCGGCCGCTTTCGCTGTTGATGCTCCGCCCGGCATCGCGTGAAGTTCCGTTTCGCGTCCACGGTACACCGCCACGCCGCCCCACATGGCGTCCAGCATTCGGGTCGAACGCAGCGCAAACTGTTCCAGAAAATCCGGCAGATGCCGCGACTGAGCCGCCTCAACGGCCAGTTCCATTAATTCTTCTGCGTGCCTGGACATCGTCGGGGAGAACTCCACACCTCCGCGCCGGAGCGTGGAATGTCGCGATTCTCTCGTCTTTGTTCTGCGCATTGACAAAGGGGAAGCGCCGCGCGTCTCAAAATGGGAGTCGTTGCTTCTCCCTAACCCTACCGGGGAGTCTCAATGTGAGTCAATTGCCGGGCCGCACCCTGTAGCGAAACTGCCTACAGCCTTCCGAGCTCTCCAATCTCTTCGCGTCTCAGCCTGAGACCTCAGCCCGGCAACATCAGGTCGCCTGAGACAATTGGTACGCCAAAGTCGCGTTGGAGCTACCTTCCGAGTCTCTCTTAACTCACTCTTCTTCCATTACTTACGCTTGTTCGAGCGAGCCTCATTCGATTATACCCGCGCTTCTCCGCCATGGCACCCGACGTGCCTTCTCTTATGCGGGGAATCTTCACATCCTTCTAGGAGTGGTGTCGATGAGAATTAGCCGGTGGAGGAAGTGGGCCGTTGTAACAACCGCGGCGCTCATTTTTTCGGGCGCTTCCGGATTTGCCCAGTCCGGTTCGACAGATGAATCCAAGCGCAAGGTCAAGATCAAGACCACGCCGGTATATCCGGAACTAGCCAGGCGAATGAATGTCGCGGGCAAGGTCAAGATTGAAGTGGTCATCACCCCCGATGGGCGCGTGAAAAGCACTCGCGTCGTCGGAGGTCATCCTTTGCTCGTTCAGGCATGCCAGGACGCCGTAAAGGAATGGAAGTTTGTGCCTGCGCCGGAAGAAACCACGCAGGTTGTTGAGTTCGAATTTCATGCCAATTAAGCCATCAGATGCGGAAGGGTTGTTCTGGCAGCGGCTGTCTTCATGCCGTCCTGCCGAGGTGAGCGGAGGCATTTTGCAATGACGATCGGAAAAAAGCTTTACGCGGGATTCGGCCTGATTCTTGGCATCCTCGTCCTGCTGTTCCTCGTGAACATCTTCGCGGGCTTCAAGGAAAAATCCGCGCGAACGGACGCAAGTACGGCCCTGGAGAGCGTGCGCACCGTAGAGTCCGTGCGCTATCAGATCATGCTGAATCGCCTCAACATGAACAACTTCCTGCTCAGCGGCGATCCCCGCGACGAAGAGAAGGTCAACAAAGGGCTCACCGACATTTCCGATCTCATCAAGCGTGGTGAATCGCAAGCCGGCAATGACATGGTTCGCACCGCGCTGATCCAGGTGGAAAGCACCGAAGCCAGTTGGGCTGACAATTTTGCCAAACCCCTGATCGCCAAGCGCCACCAGGTCGATTCCGGCGACGCCACCGTCTCCGACCTCCAAATTTTCTATTTGCAAAAGGACCCCTCGTCCTGGCTGACGAAGTCCTCTGTTGTTCTTGACCAAAGCAATGCCGATATCTCCAAATTTCTCGATCAAACCACAAAGTCGGCCAGCACCGCGAGTTCCATCAGCGCTTTCGTAACTATCGGCGGAACCCTGATTGCCCTTGTCGCCGGTGGGTTTGTCGCCGTCTGGACCGCCAAGTCCATCACCGAACCGTTGACGCACCTCATTACCGTTGCGCGCGAAATCGGCGATTCCGGCGACCTCGATCAGAACATTGATATTCACCGCAACGACGAAATCGGCGCTTTGGCCACCACGTTCAACAACATGGTCGCCTATCTGAAAGAAATGGCCAGTGTCTCCATGGCCGTTGCTGAAGGCGACCTGACTGTCGAAGTCGTCCCGCGCTCCAAGCGCGACACTCTCGGCAATGCTTTTCTGCGCATGTCCCACGGCTTGCAGGAACTCGTCCGCACCACGCGCGATTCCGCTGGCCAGGTTTCCGCTGGTTCGAATCAAGTTGCCGGCGCAGCGGACGAATCCGCCAAGGTCAGCGTTCAAGCCTCTTCTGCAATCGAAGAAGTAACCAGCACCATGCACGAGATGAGCATCAACGTGCAGAATGTTGTGAAAAATACCCAAGTCCAGGCCTCCAGCGTCGCGGAAACTTCCGCTTCCATCGATCAGATGGTCACTTCCATTCAGCGCGTTGCCGATACTGCCAAGGTCTTGCTTGATATCGCCAACCGCTCGCGCGAGGAAGTCGTAACTGGCATCCAGACAATGGAAAAGGCTACGGACGGCCTCAACCGCACAAACCAGGCCATCCAGTCCTCCGCGGAAATCATCAACATCCTCGGCCATCGCGCCGATGACATTGGCAAGATCATCGAAGTTATCGATGACCTCGCCGAACAGACCAACCTGCTTGCGCTCAACGCCGCCATCGAAGCCGCTCGCGCCGGTGAACACGGCCTCGGTTTCGCCGTCGTCGCTGATGAAGTCCGTAAGCTCGCCGAAAAATCCACGCAATCCACCAAGGAAATTGCCGACCTGATTCAAAGCATTCAGCGCGAAGCCCGTCAGGCCGTCGAAAACATGGAGCGTAGCACCCGCATCGTCGAGGAAGGCCTCACGCTTGGCAACGATCTCGGTTCCGCGTTGCACAAGATTTCCAACGTCGTCACCGAAGTGTACAAATTCTCTCAGGAAATCGGCGCCGCCACCAACGAGCAGTCTGTCGGTTCCTCGCAAATTGCCAAAGCCACCAGCCGCCTCACGGAAATTACCCAGGAAATCAATTCCGCCGTCGAGGAACAGGCTTCCGGCGCACAGGCCGTTGTCCGCGCCATGGACAAAATGCGCGAACTGGTCCAGCAATCCGCTTCCAGTTCCACGGAGCTTTCCGCCGCCGCTGAACAGATGCTCAAGCTCTCGCGCAATTTGCTCGACAGCATGGACCGCTTTGTTCTCGATCGCGCCAACCAGCAGCGTCCGCGCCGTGGCGAATCCTATGGCAGTAAGCGTCGTGGCGGTGAGTCGGACCGTTCGCACGAAGACGAATACGCTGAACTGGTTCGTTCCTAGAGGGCCGGAGACCTCTCGATGGAAAAAGATCTTCAAGTCGTCGGTTTTCGCATTGGCAATGAAACGTACGGCGTCCGCATCGCAGCCGTGCGCGAAATTGTGCGTGTGCCGGAGATTACCTCGGTCCCTAGCGCTCCCGATTTGATCGAAGGCGTCATCAACCTTCGCGGGAAAATCATCCCCGTGATGGATCTTCGTAAGCGGTTCGGACAAACCGAAATTCAGCCCGATAAGAAAAACCGCATTCTAGTCGTCGAACTCGACAACAAGCTGATCGGACTTATCGTCAACGCGGCTTCGGAAGTCCTGAAGATTCCGCCCTCCGAGATCGAAGCCCCGGGCAGTGTCTTTGCGGAAGGCGAATCCGGATACGTCACTGGCGTCGGCAAACTGAAGGGACGCCTCATTATTCTCCTGGACATCTCGAAACTGTTGCATCGCCCGGAGTTCAAACGACTCGAGGAGGCCGCGGAACCCGTCGCTACTGCAAGGTAATGCTATTTCCGGCTTGCAGCTAAGGGCCGGACTTTGGGAACCGCCTCACGAAAACACGATGGGAACGATTACTGCCCAAGTCCAACTCACCGAAGCAGAGCTGAAGCTCCTCCAGACGCTGGTCTATCAGGAATGCGGCATGTTTTTTGATGAACGCCGCTCGCACTTCCTCAAGGACCGCCTGCAACGCCGTCTGAAAGCCTGTCAGCTCGACTCCTTCTATGCGTACTACCGCTTGCTCACCAGCAGAGAAGGACGCGCTGAACTGGCGCTGCTTCTCGAGAATCTCACTGTTAACGAAACGAGTTTCTTTCGCAATCGTCCGCAGCTCGATCTCCTTCAAAAATCTGTTCTCGAGGATATTCTGCGCCGCAAGCAAGAGCGCCGCGACTACACGTTGCGCGTTTGGAGCGCTGGCTGCTCCGCCGGGCAGGAGCCTTACACCGTCGCCATTTTGATCGGCGATGCGCTCGCATATTACTACCTGCGGAATCCGCTCCCATTCGATATGCCGTCGCCCAAGCCCCTCATTCCTCCGCCATGGAAGGTGGAAATCGTTGCTTCGGACATCAGCTATGCCAGTCTCCGAGTTGGCCAGGAAGGTTTGTACACCGAGCAGCAGATGGAACCTGTGGATTACACCTGCCGGCTTCGCTATTTCGAAAAGGCTGGCGATAAATACAAGGTCAAGCCGCAATTAAAGGAACTCGTGCAGTTCGACTTTCACAACCTGAAAACGGAGTTCTTGCCTCGCCGTAACGACATCATCCTCTGTCGCAATGTCATGATTTATTTCGACGAAGCCGAGCAAAAGCGCTTGATCGAAAAGTTTTGGCACTGTTTGAATCCCAGCGGATACCTCTTTGTTGGGCATGCGGAAAGTTTGTTTGGCTTGTCCCAGAAGTTTCGCATGGTTCACGAGAACAACGGCACCGCCTACCAGCGGAACGAGGTCACCACGTGAGTCGTTCCCGCGACGATCGTGGCGGCGAGTTGCGCGCTCTCTTCTTTGAGAGCGCCAATGAGATCCTCCAGTCCCTCAACGAAGCGGGCCTGGAGCTCGAAGCTCGTCCCTCGGATGAGGAAGTCATTCGCCGGATTCGTCGTGCCATCCACACTTTGAAAGGCGATTCCGCAGCTTGCGGATTCAACAAGCTGAGTGAGCTGGCGCACGAACTCGAGGATGTGCTTACTCCGGAGATTGCGCAGGCTCCTGGGGCGGATCTCGCGCAGTTGGTCCTCACCGCGGCGGATAGTTTTGGCTCTATGCTCGCCGCCTTTCAGCGGAAGACCGAACCGCCCGCGGTGCCGGTGCTCCACGCCATGATTCGCAAATTGCTCGAGGGGCCTGCTTCCGCGAAGCCGGCGGACCCTGCGCCCCTTCAATTGCCCGCGCAATTTGCCTGGACGGAATACGAGCAGCTCATGATTTCGGAAGCCGTGCACCGCGGCGAAACTGTCTACAACGTCGCTCTTCGCATCGATCCCAACAGCTTGATGCGTGCCGCCGCTTTCCAGCTCATTCGAAACGTTCTTCACGGCAGCGGTACAGTCATCGCCTTGCGGCCGGAAGACAATGTAGCCGCCGCCACAGTGGAAATCGTCGAAGCTGCCTTGGCAAGCCTCCAGCCGGAGGAACGGCTTCTTCAGCGCTGCCGCATTCCTTCGATTGTTTCCGATGTGCGTCTCGAACGCGCGGCGACCGAAACTCCGGAACATGAATTGCTCGGCGACCTATTGGAGGCGCAGGCGGCGAAACTAGCTGCTGGCGCCGGGGATGCCGCCGAAGGCGCCTTAGCTGCAATCAGTCCCAGTGCTCCCGGTTCTGCTGCAACCACCGTTGCCGAAAGTACGCTTCGGGTCGATGCCACGCGCATCGATGCGGTCATGAATCTTGTCGGCGAATTGATCATTGGCAAGTCCATGCTCAATCGCACGCTGACCGAGTTTGACCAGAAGCACGCCCGAGATCCCTTGCGCGCCAAGCTTGCCGACGCGATGGCGTTTCAGGCTCGTATCCTCGATGAGCTGCACAAATGCGTTTTGAAAATCCGCATGGTGCCCGTCGAGCAGCTCTTCCGCCGTTTTCCTCGTGTCGTCCGCGATGTTGCCAAGCAGTGTGGCAAGGATGTGGCCCTGGACCTCTCCGGCCAGAACACCGATCTCGATAAGGGCATTCTTGACGCGCTTGCCGAGCCCCTTATGCATCTGGTGCGCAATGCGGTGGACCACGGCATTGAGCCCGCCGAGGAGCGCTTGACTGCCGGAAAGGCCGCGCGCGGCACCGTCTATCTCAACGCCTATCATCAGGGCACGCAGGTCGTTGTCGAAATTCGCGACGATGGCCGTGGCATGGACCCTGCCCAATTGCGCACCCGTGCTGTTGAAAAGGGTATCCTGAAGCCCGAAGAGGCCAAGCGCCTGACCGATCAAGAAACTCTCAATCTTATTTTCGAATCGGGCTTCAGCACGGCTTCCGAAGTGACGGAGGTTTCTGGCCGTGGCATCGGCATGGACGTCGTTCGAACCGTCCTCGACCGCCTCAAGGGAAGTGTACACATCTTGTCCCAATTAGGCCGCGGTACCACGATTCAACTTCGCGCGCCTCTTACTCTTGCAAGTATTCAGACCTTGCTCTTTCGCGTAGGAGGCCGTCTTTTCGCCGTACCGCTCTCTTCCGTAGTGGAGATTACGCGCATCACCGATCCAGAGATTCATCGGGTGGACCAGCGTGAAGTGCTGCGGCTTCGTGAACAGATTCTTACCCTTGTTCGGCTGGACCATCTTAGCCGTTTGCGCAGCATCGACACACAGCCTGCTCGAAAGAAGCATTTTGTTATCGTCATTGGAGCTGCCGAAAAGCGCTTTGGCCTGGTTGTGGATAGCCTCGTTGGGGAAGAAGAGCTCGTTATTAAAGCGCTTCCCGGCGAAATAGTTTCTAGTGATTTGGTCAGCGGCGCTTCCATTCTCGGTGACGGAACCGTTGTCCTCATCCTCAATGTTCCCGCGGTCCTTTCGCGGCTTTCTCGTGCCACGCCGCTCGGAGCAATCGCTTGAGCGAACGTATCCGAGTCCTTGTCGTCGATGATTCCGCGCTCATGCGCAAACTGATCCCTGCGATCCTTGCGCGCGATTCGTCCATCGAAGTTGTCGGCACAGCGATGGATGGCGCTTTCGCGTTGAAGAAAATTGAAGAGCTGCAGCCGGATGTCGTTACGCTCGACCTGGAGATGCCGCGCATGGACGGCATGGAAATGCTGCGCCTTATCATGCGGCGCGCTCCGCTGCCGGTCATCCTCTTCAGCACGCATTCGAAAGAGGGCGGCTACGCCACGCTCAAAGCCCTGGCGATGGGCGCCGTGGATTTTCTGGCTAAACCCAAAGACGCTGCCGCCGGCCACCTCGAAAATATCGCCGACCAGTTGATCGCAAAAATAAAAGTTGCCAAGCGCGCCGTGGGCCGCAAACTTCCCCCTGCAGTTGTTGGCGAAGATTTGCACCCGCCGAAAAAAGGAAACCGCGCCACGCTGCCTCCGCGCCGCGTCATTGCCATTGGAATTTCCACCGGTGGTCCGAACGCCCTGCAATTTGTTTTGTCGCAAATTCCGGCGGATTTTCTTTCCACGATTTTGGTGGTGCAGCACATGCCCGAAGGTTTCACGGAAATGTTCGCGAAGCGCCTGGACGAATGCTGCGCGCTCGAAGTTCACGAAGCGCGTTCCGGCGATCTCCTTCTGGCTGGCCGCGTCCTGATTTGTCCGGGAAATCGCCACATGATGGTTCGAAGGATGCCTCGCGGCGACATGGCGATTCTCTCCGATGGCCCTCCCGTGAACGGACATCGTCCCTCCGCCGATGTTTTATTTCATTCCGTCGCGCAGGAGTTTGGTCTCATTGCTGTTGGAATCTTAATGACCGGCATGGGCGACGACGGCGCCGAAGGTCTTGGCGCGATCAAGGCCGCCGGCGGAATGACCGTCGCGCAAAGCGAAGACACTTGCGTCGTCAGCGGGATGCCGCGCGCGGCGATCGTTAAAGGTTATGCGAACAAAATTATTCCGCTCGATGGACTCGGCGCGTACCTGGTGAACAATTACGGCGCGGAACGCAGCGCCACCGAGAAAAACGAGAAGAACGAAAAGTCTGACAAGCACGACAAGATCGAAAGGACACCTGTACCATCCCAGCGCTCGTGAAAACGAACGGCGGGATAAGGAGAAGGCCATGAAACAGTTTGCCGCTCTACTTCGAAAAGACAATCAGCCGGTTCGCTACCTGGTGGTGGACGATTCCGTCTTCGCGCGCAAGAATCTCATCAAAATGATCGAGATGTTCGGCGGCGAAGTGGCCGGCGAAGCCGGAGATGGCCTGACCGCTATCGCCGAATTCAACCGGATTAATCCGGACATCGTGCTCATGGACATCACCATGCCGCAGATGGAAGGGATCGAGGCGGTGGAGCGCATCGTGCGGCAGCACGCCAACGCGCGCATCGTCATGGTCTCGTCCGTCGGATACCAGGAGAATATCCTGGCGGCGCTCCAGAAAGGCGCGAAGCATTTCGTACAAAAGCCGGTGAAGCCGGAAGTGCTGTACGAAATTCTGCGGTACGTGCTCAGCGACGATCCCAACGCCGTCGGCGCGCCCGTCGCCTTGGCAGGAGAACACCGCTCATGAGAATGGAATTGATCCAGCCGTTCATCAACGCCGCGGACGCGGTTTTCGCGGAGTCGCTGCAAGGGCCGACGAAAATCGTGGACCTGGAAATGGACGAAGACGCGTATCGCCGGAAGGGCGTTGCGGCGCTGATCGCGATCAGAGGCGACATTGAAGGGCGAGTGATTCTCGACTTGTCGCCGGAAGTGGCGATCAAGGTGGCGAGCCAGCTTGCGGGGACGGAAATCGAAGCCAGCGAGCAAGTGGTGAAAGAAACGGTTTGCGAACTCGCGAACATGGTCATCGGAAATTCGGTGACGCTGCTGAACGACCAGGGATTTCATTTCAAAGTGTTTCCGCCGGAAGTTCACATGGACGAAACGGGACTGGCGGGCAGCGCGGATACCGAAGCGCTGGTGATTTGCATTGAAACGCTGTGCGGGAACATTTATTTGAACATTGCGATGCACTATTTGCGTCGGCGGCGGCAAGAACGCAACGCGATTCCGGCGCTGGACTGAAAAATCTAATCCTAAGCAAATTCTCCGTCGACAGTCCCGGCCTAGTCGGGAATCTTCGCTTGAGTACCCCCCCACCCCCGGTTTCGCGTAAATGTTGCATCTAAAGGGTTTAGCTTTGCTGTAAGTCTTTTGTTTGCAACGCCTTGCGGGATAGGCGCGTAAATGTTGCTTCTATGGAAGATACTTGTAAGAAATAACCTACGGAGGTACTAGGAGCACTGTTGCCGAGAGAATAGTAGGGGCGTGCGGGGTAGCCGAGCAAAGCAGATGCTTCGCTGCGCTCAGCATGACAAACATGGGAGGCGGGCAAGGGAGGGGAAGGAAAACCAAACTAGAAGTTAGAAAGCAGAAACTAGAAATGGGGGAGAAACCGAGGAGAGATTTCATCGCATGCGATGAAGCCGCAAGCGATGGGGCGGAGGTCTCGCTGCGCTCGAAATGACGGGTAGGAGAGGGAATGACGGGCGGGGCGAGTGAAAAGAAAACTAGAAGGCAGAAAGCAGAAACTAGAAGGTGAAGAGGAAGAAAAACGGGGAGGGAGTGGCCAGCTGCGGTCACGGATCGCGATTCTTGAACAAGTCTGCCAGACGCTGGTGGATATGCCCGACAGCTTGAAAGAATTCTTCCAATCCCGAGGTTTCGCTGGTCACTTCCTGGGCGGCTAAGTCCGCGGATATGGCGTTGCTAAGCTGAGTGGCGCGGCGGATGCGTTCCGAGGTAATCAGCGCGAGTATAGTGTGCGGGTCTCGCTGACGCAATTGGCGCTCCTGCCACTCCTCGGCGGCCCAGGCGGTCTTGCGGACATAATCGACGGCGTCACGGAACTCCCTTAGGATGCGCGGGTCCAGGTTGCCCGACTGCATCGCGCGGTTGAGCCGCACGAGCTCGGCGCTCGTCTTCTTCAGCCGGAAATTGACGCCCCAGAAAGTTTCACTAGGAATCAGAAGCTCGACCGCCACGCCGAGAACGCGGCCTTCCGCGGAACGGCGGGTGCCTACAACCCGCGCGCGAAACGATTCGCCCGAAAGTAGGTTGGTCAGATCAAGGTGGCTGCCAACGCTGGGATAAACCTTCATCTCCAAAAGGCCGCCTTGAGCGTTTACCTCGATGGCGTTCGCTGATTCTTTGATGTTCTTGCCGCTAGCCTCTTGCCACTTGGCCTCAACGGGAACAATGACGGGAAAGCGGATGCCTCGCCGCTTCTCGGTTTGCGAATTCGGCGCGGTTTCAGTCATCTCGTCCGTCCGGAGGGACACTTACAGTCGCGAAGGGGAACGCCCACGCGAAAGCGGGATTCAGATGCAGGTGTGCGCGTGAAAAGTCTCCGCCCGGGTACCTCGAGTTAGAAGGCGTGAGCAATGTTTGAGGGTTTTATACGCGGGCCGGAATGGAACGTCGACTAGGTAAAAATAGGAATTCCGGCTAAAGCGAATTGCGGAGAATAGAGGGTGAAAGCACCAACCATCGTGATATCCTTCCGCGGCATGAATGCGAAAGGCATCACGCCGATATTGAATGTTTCCGACATCTCCGCGAGCTTCGCGTGGTTCGAGAAGTGGGGCTGGAGAAAATGCTGGGACTGGGGAACGCCTCCGACGTTTGGGGCAGTTGGGTCAGGCGAGTGCGAGATCTTTCTTTGCCAAGGTGGCCAAGGAGGCCGCGGCAGAGGAGCGAATGTCACCACGTTTGGACCCGACGGAGACCAAACAGCGGACAAAGGAGCTTGGATGTCCGTGTGGGTGGAGGACGTCGATGAGGTTCACAGAGAGTGCGTGGCCGCCGGGCTGGAGGTGACCTTTCCGCCGACTGACATGCCGTGGAACGTCCGCGAGATGCATGTGCGGCACCCTGACGGGCATGTGTTCCGCGTCAGCAGAGGGCACTGAGTGCGTGGAGCAAGACTGAAGCCTACGGCTACGGTGTATTCGTTCGCAATGCCGCTAGATTTTAGTTGTGTTTCAGGAGGATGCGCAGGTGCTTCACGGCGCGCTCGGTGTCCTCGCGAAATTGGGTGACATCGCGGCGGAAGGATTGCGACCATCCGTGAAGCAGGCCATAAAAGGGATAGAACAGAATGTGCTGCGCGAGGAGCAGCGCTTGGGACGTTTTTGTGGCGGTCGGGGCAAGCCAAAGCACCAGGACGCGAAACAGCGGCAAAGCACGATGGCCTTCGGCGCTGATGCGCACGGCGAGATAAGCTATTCCTCTTGCATAGACATACAGCGCGCAGAAAACTGCCGCGACCAAGAGTAATAGGAGTAAGAACAAAATCGCGAAGAGAAGGAACGCGAAGAACAGTTCCTGAATGTAGAAAACGCGAAAAGCGAGAGCGGCGAGCAGGAAACCGCACGCGCCGAACAGCGCGCGCCCTTTAGTCATGGCCCAGTGTCCCTCCAACCCCCCAGTCATAAGATGCGGGAGGGCGACAATCCGCAACGCAAAGCTTATCGGTTCCGCTGGGGTTTGGCTGAGATGAGCCGGGAGGTTCGTCGTTATAAAAAGGGCGGCCTGTGACTGAGCTAATAAAGCGGAAGTTCGATTGTACAGGTTGAGCGGGTCCGCTGGAGGACCCTCTCACACTTGACGAGCGTATCGAGCCCGCCGCCTTCGGTGCCGGAGAACTCCATTTTGAGAATTTCCGTGGCCTGTTCGAGCGCCTCGACCATGTCCGGCGAATCCGCAAGAACGAGCTCGGGCACACTTGGGGAGGGCTTTGGAACCGGAGTGCGGCGGTGCCTGGCAGAGCGGTGGAGGCGAAATTCTGCAACGGCAGACCTGGTCTGGAGGCAAGCGATGGCGAGATCTGTCCAAGATTGCTCGACGCCAGCAGCCAGCGATTTTGATTTCGCCAGCAAGTCTCTTCCACGATCCCGCAGCGCTCCGGATTTTCTTGAGAGCGCAGAAATTCTAATTCGCTGAGCTCTGAGCTGGTGAATCAGATCGGGCACGGGGGGCGCTGTGCGCCCAGATGTGATCGTCGTTTGGTTCACAGACCCTCCCTCGCGCTTGGCAGAGCGTGCTCCGATTCGTGCCGCGAGCAGCCGGGAATCTGCGGGCAACCAAACCAATTGCAAGCGACGTTGCCTTGCGCTCGAAGTGATGATAGCACAAGGCAGGTAAAAGGACTAAAATCACGCGCGAGCAGGCACCCAGGGGAGTTCATGAAGCAGAAAACGCGAGGTAGGAGTAAGCGACAAAGCGCCGCAAAGGCGCAGATTGCGCCACCAGTCCGCGAAAGCAACACAACAGTGGTGGCTATTGGCGCTTCCGCAGGCGGCATCGAAGCTCTTACGGATCTAATGACTTACCTCTCTCCGGACACGGGAATGGCCTTTGTCCTGGTACAACATCTTGACCCCAAACACCACAGTATCCTGACGGAACTGCTCGCCCGGAAAACCACGATGAGCGTAACGGAAGTGTCCGATGGCCTGCCGATCAAGCCAAACCACGTTTACGTGATCCCGCCAAACGCGACGATGTCCATCTCTGACCACACGCTGCACCTGGGTCCTCGAGAAGAATCGCGCGGGGCGCACATGTCCGTGGATCACTTCATGCGCTCACTTGCGGAGCAGGAAGGGAATCGCGCGATAGGCGTGATTCTGTCCGGCTCGGGTTCTGACGGAACGATGGGAATGGCCGAAATCCAGGCGCATGGAGGCGTAACGTTTGCGCAGGACGAAGCGACGGCGAAGTATGACGGCATGCCGCGAAGCGCGGTTCAAGCGGGCTGTGTGGACTATGTGCTCCCGCCCAAAGGGATCGCGAAGGAGCTTGCGAGGATTGCGCGGCATCCGTACGTTGCTCGCAACATTTTGCCCGGCGCGGCAGAAGCCGCTCCAGACGCGGGTCCAGGCCTGAACACGATATTCCACGTTTTGCGAAGGGCCACGGGAGTGGATTTCACGCATTACCGGCAAACGACCATTCTGAGGCGGATTCAGCGGCGCATGGTGGTTCACAAGATTGACAAGCTAGAGGACTACGCCAAGTTCGTGCAGAGCAAGCCCTCGGAGGTCAAAGCGCTGTATCAGGACATGCTGATCAACGTTACGAGTTTCTTCCGGGGCCCGCGGGTGTTCGAGGCGCTGAAAGCAACGGTATTCCCGGCCATTCAGAGAAATCTGATGAAGGAACGCGGGATTCGCGTTTGGACTCCCGGGTGTGCCTCCGGGGAGGAAACGTATTCAGTAGCAATGGCGCTGCTGGAATTCCTGGGTGACCGCGCCTCGCAAATTCCGATTCAATTTTTTGGAACGGACGTGAGCGAGTCAAGCGTGGCGAGAGCGCGCAACGGGGTTTATCCGGAAAATATTCAAGTAGACGTGTCGGCCGAACGGCTGCGGCGGTTTTTCACCAAGGCGGAGGGCGGGTACCGGGTCAGCAAGACAATCCGCGATATGTGCATTTTCGCGCAGCACAATGTCCTGAACGATCCTCCGTTTTCGAGGATGGATCTGATTTGCTGCCGGAACTTGCTCATTTATCTTGAGCCGGTCCTGCAAGGAAAAGTCATATCAGTTTTCCATTATGCGCTGCGGCCCAGCGGGTTTCTCGTGCTGGGAAGTTCGGAAGGACTTGGCGGAACAACGGGCTTATTCGCGGTGGAAGACCGCACGCACAAGATTTTCTCCAAGAAGGCGGGAGCCACGCACCAGGCAGTTGCATTTTCACTGAATTCCCAGGCAGAGCGCAGAGAATACGGACCGATGCCGATGCCAGCGAGGCATCCGGATGCAAACTGGAATTACGCGGAGGCGCAAAAGGAATTCGACCGCCGGCTGCTCACGCAATACACGCCGGCAACGGTCTTCGTTAACGAGGATATGGAAATCATTCACACGCGGGGGAACGTGAACCGGTATCTTAAACTTGCGCCCGGAAAGCCCAGCTTGAGCCTGCTGAAGATGGCCCGCGAGGGGCTGCTCGTGGAATTGCGAAACGCCATTGTCCGGGCGAAAAAAGAAAATGTTGTCGTCGGAAAGCGAAACGTGCAGATCAAGAACGGGAATGGAGACGGCGAAGGTGCGAGGGGTACGCATTCGACGCGATTGGTAAACATCGATGTAATTCCGGTCAGCCTGGGCAGTTTTAAGGAACTGTACTTCATGATCGTATTCCAGGAGGCGCCGCAAGAGCCGTCACAGGAGACCGCAGTACGCCAGACAAGACCCGCCGAAGAAAACGAAGCTGCGTCACGGCGAACCGCCAAGCTCGAAGAAGAGCTGGCCGCGACGAAAGAGTATCTGCAATCCGTTATCGAAACACAGGAAGCCACGAATGAGGAGTTGCAGTCCGCCAACGAGGAGATTCTTTCGAGCAACGAAGAATTGCAAAGCACAAACGAGGAAATGGAAACGGCCAAGGAAGAGTTGCAGTCCGCCAACGAGGAATTGACCACCGTCAACGACGAACTGCGAAACCGCAACGTGGAGATCACGCAAATCAACAATGACCTGATCAATTTGCTCTCCAGCATCGATATCGCGGTGATCATGATTGGAAGCGACCTGACGATCCGGAGGTTCACTCCCAAGGCGCAGAAGTTTCTTGGATTAATCCCCGGGGATGTCGGCCGCCCGCTCTCGAACATCAATCCGAGCATTGAGATCGCAGATCTCCAGGAAATGGTGCTGCAGGTGGTGTCGGATTTCCGGACGCAGGAGCGAGAGCTTACGGACCGGACGGGTGTTCACTATCAATTCAAAGTCCTTCCGTATCGCACGATAGAAAATAAAATTGACGGAGCGGTGATCACCATTGTTGATATTGCTCCCGACTAGCCGGGTATCGAACCGAAGAGCCCAATTCACCGCAACCTTTAGGCGAAAGGCCTTAGCAGGGGCACGATTGTTCTAAAGCGAAGGAACTGGTTGCAGGGATACTTTCCCCATACCGTCTGACGAAATATTGCCGCCATGACGTTGCTTGGGTATAAAATGAGCTCACGTGGATGCAACGCGTCTTAAGGAATCGGGGCATATATGCAAGGCCGGTTCGCGTTCACCGCAAAATATTGGGGCGATGCAGCGGTGGTGTGCCGCGCGACCGAGCATCGTCCCGGGCCGAGTGTCCAGCAGGAATTTGGGAAGTTCGCAACTTGGACGCAGGCGAATGCTTTTGCCACACAGCTCAACGAGGGCCTGGAAATTGATCCTGGGGAAGCAGACGGAATCATAACCGGTTCGATCCTCGATGCGAGTGAGGTTTTACGCGCGGCCGATTCCCCCGCGCACGCGTGTGACCGGGTTCACCGGCCGATTGCTAGAAACAGGCTGCGCGTGGAATTCATGCTCGCGAAACTGGACCTTGCAGTTACGTTTTGCCACATCGCGCGCAGCAGCCCTAGCCAGCACGCGAACCGCCTGCTCCGAAAGGCCCGCAACGCGCTTTTTGATGGAATGCACTTCGTCTGTGGTTCAGAACTCGCGGCCTATGAATCTGAGGCTATTGCAGAGCGATTGGCGAAGCTGCACGCGGAGTTGGAAATAACCGTCTCCTCAATCGTGAAGAGTGGAGCTTGACCGCAGGCGATAGGCAGCGGATTCCCTTCATCAAATAAATTCGGGCGGCCAGGGGCCGCCCGAGGAAGAGAAGAGCACGGATCTAAAGATCCGCCGCCACAATTTATGGTTGAGAATCGGGACGGCGCTTGAGCGTTGGCCGATCGTCGTCGCTGCTGTTGGGATCGTTGCCCGTGGGCTGCTTCTTGGATTGCTCGGTCTTGGTGCGCAGGGTCGGCTTACCGGCTGCGTTGTCCGTGACCTTGCGCGAGAACATGATATTGCGGAGGCGAGCCTTGACGGTATCAAACTCCGACGTGGTAACAAGGTATTCCTGTTTTGCAGGCAGGATACGGGCAATCTCTTTTTGGGTATTCTCAATGCGGTCAGGAGTCGGAGGATGCGTCGAAAACACCTTGGGAATAGTCCCTGGGCGGCGCTTCTCGTCCGCCTGAATGCGCTCAAAGAAGGTAACGTACGAATTGGGGTCGTAGCCGGTCTTGTACATATATTGCAGGCCGAGGAAATCGGCTTCGCGTTCGGCGTCGCGGCTGAACTTCAGAAAGGTGAGGGGAATCGCGAGGTTAAGGCCCTGATACATCGCATACCCCGCCATGCTATAGGGGATAAAAATCATCGCCGGAATGGACGCCCACTGCAGGATCTCGCCCTTGGTGGCGTTTTTTGTGCCGTGGCGCGCAGCCACATGGGCTATCTCATGCGCCATTACGCCGGCCAACTCGGATTCTTCCTGAGCGCGGAGAACCAAGCCGCTATTCACATAGAAAAAACCGCCGGGCAGCGCGAAAGCGTTGACTTCATCGGAATCGATCACCTTGATGGTGAAGGGAACGCGCGCATCGGAGTTGCGGACCAGGTTCTGACCAACGCGGTTGACATATTCGGTGACCACTGGGTCATCGATCATCTTTGAAGAGCGCTCGACTTCCTGAGCCAGGGACTTGCCAAGGGAAATCTCCCGCTCCAAGGAGAAGAGGTTTACGCCTTTGCCGACGCTGCGATTGCCGATGGCTTCGACGTCTTCCTTGGAATTCTTGGGAGTTACTGTGTCCTTCTGCTGGACTGGTTGAGAGCCGGTCTGTTGCTGAGTCTGCTGGGCCGGCGGCGTCTTTGCCGGGTCGGCCGCAGGCGCCGGAGGATCTTGACTTTGAGGAGCAGCGAAGGCTGAACCCGCAGCGAGGGCGCTCACCAGCGCCAGTTTCAGGCTATGCCGCAGAATGTCTTGCATATCGTGTACCTCCGCCTACCCGTATTATACACCCACAATCGCCGGGCAAGCCCCACATGCTTCGATGGGTACTATGATGTCAGACCGCTCGGGAAGGTTTCCTATTCCCTTCGCGATTTCGCTCGATTTGCGGTTTGTCGGAGGGCTGCTGGCAGCGCGAGCGCCAAAGTCTGCGTACCGAGTGCGTACCCAACGCGCGAGAGGCAGTTGACACCCCTTGCGGCTGCCTCTACAGTCAGAGCCAGTCCTTTATGAGCACTAGCGTGTCCAAAATTCAGATTGGCCAGCTTTGGAAGAAAGACGGTACGGGCGACATCTACCTGGTCACGCGCCTCTACTCCGAGGCCCTGAATACCATGGTGATCCTGCGAAAGTCCGGGGCGGAAGACGAGATGCAGATCCGTGTACGGGTCGAGCGGGCGGTCGAAGGCCAGAAGATTCCGGGGTTCTCTCCCGCGCAGGGAGACGAGAAGTTCTAGGCCTTAGATCGACCGAACTTCCATGTTTACAACATCTTCGACCTTCATCAGCTCTTTCTGCAGGAAAGGCTCGCCGTAATTCACGCCGATCATCTGGCCGTAGTGCCGCGCCAACTGATTCATCTTCATTTCGAGTTTGTCGATAGCGAGGTGGACTTTACTCTTCTTTTCGGTCTTGACGGGCCGGAATTGCGAGGCAAAGGTCAATATCGCCCTGCGCCGCCGCTCGTATTGGGCGGTGATGTCCACTACGAAGGTAGGCCGCACGTCGGCGTAGGAGCTGGAATAGAGGATCTTAAAAGGGCGGTAGGCTTCGCCTTCGATGGGGAGTTGTTTCAGGCCCGCCAAGAAGCAGGCTTCGTAGCCAAGAGTCGAGGCATGGTAGTGGTCGGGATGGCGGGCTTCCCAGTAGGGAAGGATGACGGTTCTCGGGCGGAGCTGACGAATCATGGCCGCGAGGCGCAATTTATGTTGCCGGCTGGGTTGAACGTCGGAATCGGGTACGCCGAGCGTGGCGCGCCACTTGACGGAGAGTAATTTCGCCGCGCGCGCAGCTTCTTTGGCGCGGGTTTCCGGGGTTCCGCGCGTTCCCATTTCGCCCGCGGTCAAGTCGAGGATTCCCGTTTTGTACCCGCGCTGTGCCATTTTCAGCAGCGTGCCGCCGCAGGTGAGCTCGACGTCGTCGGGGTGGGCGGCGATGGCCAAGAGATCGAGATTCATCACGCCTCCATTGACTGTTGATTCTATCAGTTCAACGTACAACGATGGTGAGAGGGCAGGGTAAGCGAATCGCGAGGGAGGCAAAGCAAGTTCGCGGCTATGGTATCGTTTCGGTCATGTCCTCCGAAAAAAGCGAACAGTCTTTGGCGGGGCAAGTTGCTCTTGTCACTGGGTCTGCAAAGCGCCTGGGACGAGCGGTGGCGATGCGTCTGGCACAGGAAGGCGCGGACGTTATCATCCACCACCGTAGCTCCACGGTGAATGCGCAGTCGGCAGTTGCGGAGATCGAAAGATTGGGCCGGAGAAGCTGCGCGATTGCCGCCGATTTGACGAGTGGGTGTGAAATCAAGCGGCTGTTTGACGAAACGGCGAAGCAATTCGGGCGGTTGGACATTCTCGTGAACAGCGCGGCAAATTTCCTTCCATCGAGCGTCGTTTCCACGACAGAGGAAATCTGGGACGCTTCGTTGGATACCAACTTGAAGGCGCCTTTTTTCTGCGCGCAAGCGGCGGGGCCGCTTCTCCGCCGAACCAAGGGAACGATCATCAATTTTGCGGACACCGGCGGGCTTCTCGGCTGGCCCGGATACCTTGCGCACTCCGTTTCGAAAGCTGGAGTGATGATGCTGACGAAAGTGCTGGCAAAGGCGCTAGCGCCGGAAGTGCGCGTGAATGCCATTGCTCCTGGTACGATCACGATGCCGGGCGATCCACCGGACTGGGAAGCAGACTTCATCAAGCTCGCTCCGCTTCGACGCACCGGTGTTCCATCAGACATTGCCGATGCCGTGGTGTTCCTGATTCATTCGAAATTCATTACCGGGCAGATCCTCGTCGTGGATGGCGGGCGCACCCTGTGATGGTCCGGAAGACGCAAGGCCAGCCGCGGAGGGCAACTCAACATCGTGTAAGGAATTTTTGCCCTCGGTTGTGCAGAGAATGCCGCCGCGGTGTATTCTATTCTCCTTATCGCTAGCATAAATCCGCAGGGGATTGCCTCCGGAGAAGCGGGAAACCGAAAGAAGAGGAACCAACCGAAGTTATGGACAACGAAATATCGACCCCGCCGCATGGCATGGAAGACGTAGAAATTCAGGAATGGCTAGAGTCGCTGGATTCCGTTTTGGAATCCAGCGGGCCGGAAGTAGCCGCAGAAATTTTGGAGCGGCTCCGGGCGCACGCCACGGTCAACGGGATCGACCTGCCGTTCAGTGCAAACACTCCTTACGCGAATACGATTCCGGTGCGCCTGCAGCCTCTTTTCCCCGGCGACCAGGAACTGGAGCGCCGCATTAAGAGCCTGATTCGCTGGAACGCACTGGCCATGGTGGTACGCGCCAATCGCGTCGAGCACAACATCGGCGGCCACATTTCCACGTATGCTTCGGCGGCGACGCTCTACGAAGTGGGCTTCAATCATTTCTTCCGGGCGCGCAGCGAGGAGTTTGAGGGCGACACGGTTTATTTTCAAGGGCACGCTTCCCCCGGCATTTATGCGCGCGCGTTTTTGGAAGGCCGGC
>Ga0209472_1000186_pt1 | contig 38027 bp, 37 predicted proteins | sample GraSoiAngelo_130_FD_185887 | JGI IMG/M metagenome (GOLD analysis project Ga0209472, IMG submission 185887) | Grasslands soil microbial communities from the Angelo Coastal Reserve, California, USA - 14_0929_02_20cm (SPAdes) (version 2) | ecosystem: Environmental > Terrestrial > Soil > Grasslands ... | reverse complement strand
GCGCCACGAAGGTCCCGACGGCACCGGGTTCGCGGGCGTCGGCGTGAGGCCCGACCTCGTCGTGCCACGGACGGTGAACGATCTGCTGGCGGGAAACGAGCCCGCGCTGGAGAAGGCGAGAGAATACCTTAAAGGCGGGGGAGGGCGGTGAAGGGCGGTGGAAGGCGGAGCGTGCGCGTCGCCGCCCTCCACCGCCTCCCACCGCCCTCCCCCGCCCTAGCGCTCCAGACTCTCCCTGAAGAATCCGATGATGGTTCGCCACGCGCTGTCCGCGACTTCCGGCTTTTCACGGGTCCGCAGGAAGCCGTGCCCGACGCCGGGATAGACGGTGTGGCGGTAGGTCTTGTGGTACGTCCGGATCGCCGCGTCCACGTCGGCCCAGCCCGCGTTGATGCGGGCGTCGTTCTCCGCGTAGACGCCGAGTCCCTTCGCACGAATGCGCGCAATCGATACGGCGTCGGGGCCCGGCCCGTAGCACACGACGAACGCCCCGAGCGACGGGTTGTTCGTGGCATAGCGGAAGCTCTGGCCGCCGCCCCAGCAGAAGCCGATGACCCCCACCCGGTCGGGCCGGGCCGCCTTGAGACGCTTCACGTACGCCACGGTCGCGTCGAGGTCCTGCGTGACCGTGTCGGGGGCGAGCGCCGCGATGAGCTTGCGGGCGTCGTCCGCCGACGGCGGCGTCCCACCGTGATGCGACAACAGATCGGGAGCGATCGCCACGAAGCCGTCCTTGGCGAGCTGCTCCGCGGTCTGGCGGATGAAGTCCGACATCCCGAAGATCTCGTGGATCACCACGACGGCGGGTGCCGGATCCTTGCGCTCGGGATAGGCGAGGTAGGCCGTGATGGTGTCGCGGCCGCTGGGGAACTTGACGTACTCGGCGTGGATGTCGGCGCGGTGGAGGGCGGTCGAGGGCGGTGGAGGGCGGTGGAGGTTGGGCAAAGCGAACAGCACTCCCGCTAGTACAGCAACACCGCCACCTACCTGCACCGCCTTCCACCGCCGTGCACCGCCGTCCACCGCCCTAGTGTCCATAGCTCACCCTCCAGATCCGGTCGCCAGTATCGTCGCTCACCAGCAGCGCACCATCCGGCATCACCAGCAACCCGACCGGTCTCCCCCAGCGGGATCCGTCGGGCAGCTGCCACCCGGTGACGAAGTCCTCGGCCGAGACGGGCCGGCCGTTCTGAACGCGCACGCGTACGACCTTGGCACCCGTCGGCACCGCACGGTTCCAGGACCCGTGATAGGTCATGAACGCATCACCCTGGTAGTCGGCGGGAAACATCGCCCCCGCATAGAACGCGAGTCCGAGCGGCGCCGAATGCGCCTGCACCGTCAGCGCCGGAGGCTCGACGCCCGAGCAATCGGCACCGGCGAACTCGGGGTTGGGCCGGTTGGGAAGGTAGCACTGCGGCCAGCCGTACCACCTCCCGTCCTTGAGGATGTTCAGATGCTCGGGCGGGACGTCGTCGCCCAGGTTGTCGCGGTCGTTGTTGTTCGCCCAAAGCTCGCCGGTGGTGGGGTGAAAGGCGAGGCCCACCGAGTTGCGGAGCCCCCGAGCGAAAATGCGCCCCCCGGACCCGTCCAGGTTGAAGCGCGTGACCGCCGCCCGCATCGAGTCGCCCGCGAGCTCGACGCACTCGTTGCAGGACGAGCCGACGGCGACGTACATGAGATTGTCCGGGCCGATGACGACGGTGCGGGTGCCGTGGCCGCCACTCGGCAGGCCCGACACCAAGGAGAGCGGCGTAGCCGCACCGGGGTCGAGCCGTTTCACGGTGGTCTCCTCGGCGAAGTACATGGTGTCGCCGCGGAACGTGATGCCGAAGGGAGCATTGAGCCCGCTCAGCACCACCTGCGCCGGCGCGTCGGCGACGCCGTCGCGGTTCGCGTCAACCAGCCGGACGATCTGGCCTCCGCTCGGCAATGAGGCGTACACTGCACCGCCGGGACCGAGCGCCAGGTAGCGAACGCCGTTCAGGCCTTCGGCGAACAGATTGACCGTGAAGCCCCGCGGCACGTACAACGCGTGCCCGGCGATGACGACGGTGTCCTGACCACCAGGCGGGGAGGACGGGGGGTTCTCCGCCGCCGGCGCCCGGCAGGCGAGGCCGACCGATGCGAGCACGAGGAGTCGATTCATCGCCGTGGCTTCCCTCGCATCGCTACCCCGCCGAGCGACGGACGTTCGCTGCTACCGGCCGTTCGTCGCATACACGCCCGGCAGCGCGCTCTCACCGGGCGGCATCGCTTCGCGGCTTTGGAGCGCCTGTGCCGCGGCGTGCTCGACCTCGGCCGTGACTTGCCCTTCGATCTCCTCGAGCTGCCTCACGGTGATCCCGTCCGCCTTCAAGTGCTCCTCGTACATCCCGATCGGATCCCGCCTGCCCCAGTGCTCGAACAGCTCACGGGGAAACGTGTCGCGCGCCTCGCGCTCGTCGTGGGTCGCGTGCCCCCCCATTCGGAACGTCTGGGCGACGAGCAGCGCCGGTCCGCCGCCCCGGCGGCAGCGCTCGGCCGCGCGGTTCGTCGCCGCATACGCGTCGAGCACGTTGTTGCCGTCGAACGCGGCGCCCGGGATACCGTAACTCGCGGCCCAGTCGTCGAAGTTGCCGGGGAGGTGGTGCTGGTCGAGCCGGGTGCCGAGGGCGACCTGATTGTTCTGGATGATGAAGATCGCCGGAAGCTTCTGCACCGCGGCGAAGTTCGTGCCTTCGTGCGCCGCCGCGGTCTTGGTAGCGCCGTCCCCCACCCAGGTGAGGGCGACGCGCGGCTCCTGCCGGATCTTGAAGGCGAGCGCGATGCCGCTGGTCACCGGGACCATATCGCCCACGTGCGAGATGGGCTGCAGCACGCCCTGCGGCCAGGCGCCGACGTGGAGGTCGCGCCCGCGGGCCGGCGAATCCGCGCTGCCGAGATAGGCGCGCAGCATGTCGCTGACGGGCAGCCCCAGCTCGCAGCAGGCCGCGGCGTTGCGGATCATCGGCGCGACCACGTCCCGACCGCGCTCGAGCGCATGCACCGGGCCGACGGTGGTCGCTTCCTCCCCGGTCCCGAGCCACGCCTTGGAGATGACGCCCGTGCGCACCCAGCGCTTGAGCTGAATGTCGTGCAACCGCGCGCGCAAGAGTCCGGCGTACAACCCGAGCTTGGTCTCGACCGGAAGACGAGCGATCACGGCGGCCCGTTCGGGATCCCGCTCGATCGTCTCCCGGAAGCCGCGCACGAGCGCGGGGTCCGGCTGCCACTCGACGTACTCGGGCGGATCGAACGCGGGAAGGCGCCTTATTTCAGCTTCTCCTTGATTTTCGAGAAGAAGCTGCCGGCGTGGGACGCGGTGAGCGCGTCGGCGAATTCGAGCGCCGTGGTGTAGCGCGCGTCGGGGTTCGCCTCCATTGCGCGGGCCAGCGCGCTCTCCAGGCCCTCGGGGAGATCGGCGCGGACCTGACGCAGCTTCTGTGGCTGGCCGCGCAGCCGCGCGATCATCATCTCCTGAGCGTTCCGTCCCCGGAACGGCAACTTGCCGGTGAACATCTCGAAGGCAACGATACCGAGGGCGTAGATGTCGGAGCGGGCGTCGAGCGGCTTGCCCCGGATCTGCTCGGGGCTCATGAACTCCGGCGTCCCGAGGATGATCCCGGTCGCGGTGAGCTTGGCGATGGCCGGATCGGCGCGTCGCTCCTTCGCCAGGCCGAAGTCCATGACCACCGCCCGGTCGCGGCCGCTGTCCTCGGCCACGAGCATGATGTTCTCCGGCTTCAGGTCGCGGTGCACGATCTGCAGCTCGTGCGCGTGATGCAGCCCGGCGCACACCTGACGCAGGATCGCGATCCCGGCGGCGAGACTCATCGGCCCGCCCCTCACCTCGCGGTCGGAGAGCAGCTCCCCCTTCAGGAAGGGCATCACCAGGTAGATCAGCCCATCCTCGGACTCGCCGAGGCGCAGGATGCGACAGACGTGCGGATGGTCCAGTCGCATGGCGAGCCCGGCCTCGCGTCGCAGCCGCTCCACCGAGCTCTTGTCGGTGGCGAGCTTGGGGGAGAGCACCTTGATCGCCACATCGTGCCCGCTCCCCACCTCGCGCGCGAGGTAAACGAACGACATGCCCCCTTCGCCCAGCTTCTTCTGGACTTCGTAGCGCGAGTCGAGCACCTCTCCCAAGAGAGAGGACGCGCGATCGAGCCCTGGTTTCGCCTGCGGCGGTGTGCGGGCGGTGGTGCCGCCCATCGAGGGGGGGCCGGGGGCGGAGGGGGGCCGCGGCGTGGGGGGCTTTGCCTGCACCTCGACGAGCATATTGCCGTCGCGGGGGCAGAACCGGGCGCTGTCGGCGTACACGGTCCCACACTTGGGACAGCGGCGTTCGCTCATTGACGCACCAAGTTGCGCCCTTCGTTCTTGGCGCGATAGAGGGCCTGGTCGGCGAGCGCCACGAAGCTGTCGGCGCTGGACACGCGGTCATCGGGGAACGACGCCACGCCGATCGAAATGGTGAGATGGAGCGGGTCCTCCCCCGGGTCGGCGAAGTCGTGGTTCATCACGCGCCGCCGCAGGCGCTCGGCGAAGATCGCCGAACCGTGGAGCGCCGTCTCCGGCATGACGACGACGAATTCTTCCCCCCCGTAGCGGGCGACCAGGTCTACCGACCGCGCTTCCCGTCGCAGGATCTCCCCCACCTGACGGAGGACGGAATCCCCCGCGATGTGTCCTCGCGTATCGTTCACCAGCTTGAACCGGTCGATGTCGGCGAGCAGGATGGTGAGTGCCAGATTGTACCGGCGGGCGCGATCGAGCTCGGCTTCGAGCTCTTCCGACAGCGCTCGGCGGTTGAGGCAGCCGGTCAGCGCATCGGTGGCGGCGAGCTTCTCGAGCCGCTTCTTGTCCGACACGGCGGTTTCGAAATCGTAGGCCTTCTCGATCGCCGCGACCGCCGTGCGGATCACCGTCTCCGCAAACTGGGCATCCGCGCGGGTGAGCGGCGGATCCTCGCCCGTCGTCCGCAAGAAAAACACGCCGAGCTGCTGGTCTTTCATGGAGAACGGCAGGGCGACGGCGGAGCGGGTGGGCACGGTGATTTGCTCGCGCCGCCACCGCACCCGTTCTTCCTGGTACAGCGGATCCGCCGCCACGTCTTCGACCAGCACCGAGCGGCTGGTGGTCAGGGCGCGCTGGATCTCGGGGTAGCGGATCAGCTCGATCTGGAGGTTGCGGAGCATGGGGTTTTCGTACGCCGCCACGACCACGCCCAGCTGGTCGCCGGGCTTGGCGAGCACCATGGAGCACTTCGAGATCTGCAGCACGCGGGCCACGCGGCGCACCAGGATGTGATAGATCTCGTCGGGCTTGAGGGAGTCGGTGACCTCGTGCAGGATGTCGACGATGGCGGCGCGGCTCTGCGCCTCGTCGCGCGCGCGCGCCAGCTCCTGCGCCGAGCGGATGTGGGCCTTCACCCGCGCGAGCAGCTCCCGCACCCGGAACGGCTTGGAGATGAAGTCCGCCGCGCCCAGCCCCAGCGACTTCACCGTCGCCTCTTCCGGGGGCATCGAGGAGATCATCAACACGGGAACGTCCCGGAACCGATCGTCGGCCTTCATTCGCGCGAGCAGCTGCAGCCCGTCGACCTTCGGCATCATGATGTCGAGGAGCAGCAGGCTGGGGCGCTCCTCCTCGAGCTTGCCGATGAGCCCCTCGCCGCCGGGCGCGATGACGACCTCGTATCCATTCTCCTTCAGGATCCAGGTCAAGGTCCGCACCAACGACTGATCGTCGTCGGCAACGAGGATCTTGGCGGCGGGCTCGGGCATCGGGTCTTTAGTCCTCGAGCAGCGAGGGATCGACGTTGCCGCCGCTCACCACGAGCACCGTGGGCGGCACGGGATGGAGGGCGCCGGAGCGCAGCGCGGCCGTGGTCGCGGCGCCCGACGGCTCGACCGCCAGGTGGCAGTGCTGCCACAGAAAATGCACTGCCTCGCGCAGCGTGTCATCTTCCACGAGCGCGACGCCCGCCACGCGGTCGCGCTGCGCGGCGAGCTGCGCGAACGGGACCGCACCCACGCCGAGGGTGATCAGGCCGTCCGCGATGCTGGTGGTACGCTCCAGCCGCACCGGGCGGCCGGCCTCGAGGGAACGCTTGAGCTTCGGCGCGCCGACGGGCTCGACTCCCCACACCGTCGCGGGACTGCCCGCCGCCGCAAGCCCGGTCACCACACCCGCGATGAGGCCGCCTCCGCCCACGGGCACCACCACCGTTCGGACGTCGGCAAGCTGCTCGGCGATCTCGAGCCCCACCGTCGCCTGCCCGGCCACGATGTCCGGATCGTCGAACGGGGGCACAATGGCGAGCCCGTCTCGCGCGGCCATGTCCTCCGCCGCACGCTGCCGGTCGTCCGAGGTGCGGCCCGCCAGCACCACCTCCCCACCCCACTTCTTCACCCCCGCCACTTTCACCGCCGGCGCCGTTTCGGGCATGACGACCACCGCACGGACCCCCACGAGCTGCGCGGCGTACGCCAGCGCCTGACCGTGGTTCCCGCTCGAGTAGGTGATGACCCCCTTGCGGCTGGCGGCTGGCGGCAGGCGCCTGATCGCATTGTACGCCCCCCGCAGCTTGAAGGCGCCGATGGGCTGCAGGCTCTCGAGCTTCAGGTAGGCGCCGAGCGACTCGACGAAGCGCAAAGGCGTGCGCACCGCCACGCCGGCGAGCCTCGCTGCCGCCTCCCGGACGTCCTCGGCGGTGACCACGCTACTTTTTCTTCTTTTTGGGCTGCGCCTTCGGCTTGGCCGGGGCCTTCTTGCTCTTGGCGGGCGCCCGCGACGCGCCGTCGTCGTCCGCGTCGCCGTCGTCCGCTTCGTCTTCCTTCACGACGCGGGCCACGTCCACCACCAGATCGCCGGGCGTCAGATTCATGATCTTCACACCCTGCGTGTTGCGGCCCGAGATCCGGATCCCCTCGACGGGCACGCGAATCATGATCCCCTTCTTGGTGATCATCATGAGCTCGTCGTCGGGGAGCACTTCCTTGAGCGCGACGATGTCGCCGGTCTTGTCGGCGCGCTTCAGCGTGATGATGCCACGGCCGCCGCGGTGCTGCACGCGGTACTCGTCCAGCTCCGAGCGCTTGCCCATGCCCTTCTCGGTGACCGTGAGGAGCGTCGACTTCCGGCGCACGACCACCATGTCGATCACCTGGTCCTTCTTGTCGAGCTCGATTCCCTTCACGCCGGTGGCCGTGCGTCCCATGTCGCGCACGTCCTTCTCGTGGAACCGGATACTCATCCCGTGACAGGTGGCGAGCACGATGTCGTTCCGCCCGTCCGTCACCTGGACGTCGATCAGCTCGTCGCGCTTCTCGATGTTGATCGCGCGGATGCCGACCGAGCGCGGATTGCCGAACTCCGAGAGCCGCGTCTTCTTCACGACGCCCTCCTTCGTGGCGAACAGGAGGTATTGGTCCTCGGAGAACTCGCGCACGGGCACCAGGGACGCGAGGCGCTCGTCCGGCTTCATGGCGATGCAGGAGATGATCGGCTTGCCCCGCGCCGCCCGGGCCGCCTGCGGGATCTCGTGCACCTTGAGCCAGTAGCACTGTCCCTGTTGCGTGAAAAACATCACGTAGTCGTGCGTCGAGGCGATGAACAGGTGCTCGACCCAGTCGTCTTCTTTGGTGTGGGCGGAGATGACGCCCTTCCCGCCGCGCCGCTGGCGGCGGTACGCGGACACGGGGAGCCGCTTGATGTAGCCGGCGTGGGACACGGTGATGACCATGTCCTCTTCGGCGATCAGGTCCTCGATCGAGAACTCGCCCTGGTCGGCGACGATTTCCGTGCGCCGCTCGTCGCCGAAGCCGTGCGCCAGCTCGGAGAGCTCCTCCTTGAGGATCTTGAGGCGACGCGGCTTCGACCCGAGGATCTCCTTGCACTCCTTGATGAACTTGCGGACTTCCTTGAGCTCGTCCTCGAGCTTGGTGATCTCGAGGGCGGTGAGGCGGGCGAGCCGCATGTTGAGGATTTCCGCCGACTGCTTTTCCGACAGCTTGAAGCGCTTGCGGAGCGCCGCGTCCGCCGTGGGCGTGTCCTTGGACTTGCGGATGATCTTCACGACTTCATCGATGTGGTCGACCGCGATCTTCAAGCCTTCGAGGATGTGCTCGCGGTCCTGGGCGCGTTTCAGCTCGAACTCGGTGCGGCGGACGATGACGGTGTGGCGGTGCTCGATGAAGTGCTCGAGGATCTCCTTCAGGGCCATCTCCTTCGGCGCCCCGTCGACGAGGGCGAGCATGATCGCACCGAAGGTCGTCTGCATCTGCGAATGCTTGTACAGCTGGTTCAGCACCACGGCCGGAACGGCATCGCGCTTCAAGTCGATGACGATCCGCATTCCTTCGCGGTCGGAATAATCCTGGATGTCGGCGATCCCCTCGAGCTTCTTGTCGTTGGCGAGTTGGGCGATCTGCGCAATGAGATTCGCCTTGTTCACCTGATAGGGGATCTCGCTGACGACGATCTGCTGCCTTCCCGTGGACTCCTTTTCCTCGACCGCCGCGCGGGCCCGCAACACCATCCGCCCGCGGCCCTTTTCGTAGCACTCTTTGATGCCCTCACGGCCGTAGATGATCGCGCCGGTCGGGAAATCCGGGCCCTTGATGAACTTCCGCAGATCCTTGATCGACGCGTCGGGGTGGTCGACCAGATGATTGATGGCCTCCACCGTTTCGGCGAGGTTGTGCGGCGGGATGTTCGTGGCCATCCCCACCGCGATGCCCGCGGTGCCGTTCACGATCAGGTTGGGCAGCCGGGACGGGAGGACGGTGGGCTCTTGCAACCGGTCGTCGAAGTTGGGGACGAAATCGACGGTGTTCTTGTCGATGTCCTCGAGCATCGTCATCGCGATGCGGGTGAGGCGGGCTTCGGTGTAGCGGTAGGCGGCGGGCGGATCGCCGTCCACCGAGCCGAAGTTTCCCTGCCCGTCCACCAGCGGATAGCGCAGCGAGAAATCCTGCACCATCCGCACCAGCGAGTCGTAGACCGCTACGTCGCCGTGCGGGTGATACTTCCCGAGCACGTCGCCGACCACCGTGGCGCTCTTCTTGTAGGGGCGGCCGGGGACGAGCCCCAGCTCGTGCATGGCGAACAGGATGCGGCGGTGCACGGGCTTGAGCCCGTCGCGCACATCGGGGAGCGCGCGCTGCACGATCACGCTCATCGAGTAGTCGAGGAACGACTCCCGCATCTCGTCTTCGATGAGGCGCGGCAGGATGCGTTCGCGGGCGTTCGGTGCGGTCATGGACGCAGGTGTCTGTTGCTAGGTGTCAGGTGTCAGAAGCTCGGGGAGGCTGCCCTAAGTTCCCAAAAAATAATCACTTAGGTCGTGAAAGGCAACGCGAACCCCTCCGCTAACTGGGGGTGGGTGCGGCACTTACAGGTGACAGACTCGGAGCGGCTTCGGTGCCCGCTCCGGTTGACGATCGGTTGATGCGTTGCGGCTAGAATGGCGCCCAGACTGAAGCCTGGGCTCGGCCATCGCCGCGCTGAAGCACACTGAGCGAAGCGAACGCAGAGGAGCGATCGTCCTTCAGAACAGCGCCAGCCGAGCCCAGGCTTCAGGGATTGATCTCAATCGCGATCTTCCCCAGCTGTTCCCCCCGCTCCAACCGCTCGAACGCGGCGCGCGCCTCCGTGAAGGGGAGCACCCGATCGACGATCGGTCGCAGCTCGCCCGCGCCGAGCACGCGCACGACCTCGCGATACTCGGCGTCGTTGCCCATGGTGGAGCCTAGGATGCTCCACTGATACCAGAACAGCCGGCGGACGTCGAGCCCAACCGTGGGCCCGCTCGTCCCGCCGCAGGTCACCAGTCGCCCACCCCGCCCCAGCGAGCGGAGCGACTCGTCCCAGGTTGCCTCGCCCACGTGGTCGATCACGACGTCGGCGCCACGCTTGTTGGTGAGGGCGCGAACCTCCTGAGAAATCTTCTGGGTCTTGTGATTCAGCGTCACGTCCGCACCGAGCTTCCGCGCCTCATGCAACTTGGCGTCGCTCGAACTGGTGACGATGACTCTCGCCCCCCTGAGCTTCGCGACGTGCAACGCCGCGAGGGACACTCCGCCCCCGATGCCCCACACCAGCACCGTCTCCCCCGGGCGTACCTGCGCGCGCGTGACCACCATCCGCCAGGCGGTGAGGGTCACGAGTGAGAACGCGGCCGCCTCGGCCCACGTGAGCGGCGTCGGCAGTGTCGGGATGATGGCCGTATTCTGCTCGGGGACGACGATGTACTGGGCCAGGGTCCCGGGCCGGTGCTCACCCAGAATGCCGTAGCTGACGCACAGCGAGTGCTCGCCGGCACGGCAGTACTCGCAGCTGTAATCGGGTATTCCCGGGTTGATCATCACCCGATCGCCGGGTCGGACCGAGCGGACCTGTGCCCCCACCGCGTCCACAACGCCGGCGCCGTCGGCGCCGAGGATGTGGGGGTAGCTGTATTCGAGCGGCAACCCCTGCACGACGAAGAGATCGAGGTGGTTCAGCGCCGCCGCCCGCAGCGCGATCCGAACCTGCCGGGCCTCGAGGGGACCCGCGGGATCGGGGACGTCGGCGATTTCGAGCTGGTCGAGGCCGCCGGTCCCGCGGATCACCCAGGCGCGCATGGCGGGCGCCCTCCTGCTACGGCATGAACGCGGGGGACACCATCTGCTCGGCGCCGGTGGTCGGGATGGGCACGGGGGCCCCGCTCCCGGCCGACCCGACCGGCTGCACATAGACCCTGAACACGTTCTTCTGCACCGCGACGACGAGCCCCAGGAGATCACCGGCCGGCGACACCGTGAAGTCCGCGACCACGAGGTCCGTCCCCGAGAGCGGGGTCACCTTCCCGCTGGCGAGGTCGGCCTTCACGACCTGCGTGACCGTGCGGCCGCCTTCCTTCTGGTCCACCAGATAGGCGAGCGTCCCGTCACGCAAGAAGCGGGGCGCGGCCTCCTTGCTCTGCGGGCCCCGCGTGAGGGGACGCTGGCTCGAGCCGTCTTTCGACATCAGCCAGATATGGTTGGTGCCGTCGCGGTTCGACACGAAGGCGATCGTCTCCCCGTCCGGCGATACGGTCGGCTGTGAATTATCGGCGGGCTCCTGGGTGAGCTGCACGGCGTCGGAGCTGGTGATCGGCTGCAGGAAGATCTGGCGGTGGCCGGTGCGCTGGGAGTGGTACACCACCGCCTGACCGTCGGCCGTGAACGACGCGTCGCCGTCCGCCCCCGGGGAGTTGGTGAGCCGCGCGGCGCTCGTGCCGTCCGCGTCCATGATGTAAATCTCGGGCTGCCCGTCGCGTGTCGAGGTGAACGCAATCCGGGATCCGTCGGGCGAGAAGGCGGGCTCGGTGGCGACCGCCGTATCGTCCATGACCTTGCGGAGCTGCGCCAGGTTGGCGCGCTCCGCCGAATAGAGCTGGAAGCGGCCGGTGCGCGAGCTCGCGACCACGATCTCGCCCTGCACGAATACTTCCGCCACGGCGCGCCTCCCGCCCGGCGCCGTCGCCGTGACGTGCGCGTGGCCGTACCCCGCCGTCGAGACGGTGCCGTCCTCGGCGACGGCCGCCACCGGCGAGTTGTCGGACGCCCAGGTGACCCCGGTGGCCGGACCGATCACGACACCCGCCTCGTCCGCGAAGTTGGCCTTCAGCGCGTACCGCCGGTTGAGCGGCAGGCCGAGCCGCGCGGCGGAGATCTTCAGGCCCGCCGCGATGACCCGGATCTGCCACGTGACGACGAGGCCCGGGCCCGGGCCCTTGACTACCAGCGTCGTCTTTCCGGCGCGTCTTCCCGTCAGCACGCCGGATGTGGGGTCGAAGCTCGCCAGCGATGTGTCCCCGACGGTCCAGCGGAACGGCGCTTCGGGCACAGGGCTCTTGTCGGCGGTGAGTGCCTGCACCTGGAACTTCGCCGTGCCCTGAATGGGGAGGGGGAGCTCGGTCTTCGGCGTCGGGAAGACGGTGAGCGCCTCGACCGTCTTGTGCACCAGAATGTCCACGGCCTTCGTTTGGAGGAGCCCGGCGACCGTGAGCGTCGTCCGGCCGGGAGCCACGGCGGTCACGACCCCGGTGAGGCTCACGCGCGCGACGCCAGGATCCACGGCCGACCACTGCAGGGCGAGCGGGCTGACCAACCGGCCGCCCTGCGCCGGCACGACCACGTGTAGCGTGTCGACGTCCCCCGGCGACATGACGAGCGGCACCGGCTCCTGAATCGCGATGTCGCTCGGCTGGACGACAACCGGCGCCGTCGCTGTGAGGCCGCCCGAGCTCGTGACCTGCACGGTTCCCTGGCCGGGGGCGAGCGCGACGATCACGCCGTTCTGGTCCACGCTGGCGATGTCGGGGCGCAATGACTTCCAGGTCACGGTGACGGGCGCGGCAGGAGCGCCGTCGTCTCTGAGCGCCCGCGGCGATACCCGGGTATTCTCGGACGGCAGGAGATACACCGTCGGCGGCTCGATCCGGAGCACCGCAGCCGGTCCGGTGCCGACGACCTGACCGGCGAAGGCGTCGACGCCGGAGGGAGCGGGTGCCGGCGGCCCTCCCGTCGGCTGCGTGGCTCCTCCGGCGGGGGTCGCGGGGGGGGCGCCCACTACCTGCACCGCGGCCTGGCCCTTCCGCGCGCCCGCCCGCGCCTCGATGATCGCTACGCCGCCAGCCACGCCCGTCACCGTCCCGTTGTTGTCCACCCTCGCCACCGCGACATTGTTGGACGACCAGATGACGCGCACGGTGGGGATGACGTTACCGGCGCGGTCGAACGCGGTGGCGAGCAGTCCGCTCCGCTCCCCGACCTTGATCGTGATCGACGGGGGAGCCACTTGGACTTCCGCGATATTCTGTGCAGACGCCGCGCCCGGAACGCCGAGGAGGGTGAGGAGCAGGACACGCCGAGCCGTCATAGCGGCGCGAAGGTAAGCGCGCCTAAGTATCGTTGTCAAGCCAACTTGTCACGAAGCACGGGACACCGTCCGAGCGGTGACGGTCTCGGCCGCATCCACTTGCGTGGGAGCATTCCCGGGGTAAGCTATAGGCCACGCCCACCGACAACCAGCGAGGAGAGATCATCCGATGCTCGCGTCAACGGATTTTTCGGAGAGCAGCTGGAGTGGCTCCGGGATGATGGAGCCGATGTATCCGCCGGCACCCATGACGCCGCCCACTCCTGCGCCGATGAGGGACCAGCCGATGACGGCGCCGCGGCCGAAGCCGGCGAAGAAGCGGAGAAAGCCGGCGAGACCCAAGGCGAAGAAGAAGGCCGGCAAGAAGCGGCCCAAAGCCCGGGCGAAGCGGGGCCGCAAGACGAAGCGGCGGAAGGCGGCGAGGAAGCGCCGCCGCTAAAACACTTCGACATGACAGCGCGGGAGCGCCTCTTTGGATGGCTCGAGCCATCTCCTCGGGGCGCTCCCGCGGCACGTTTTGCATCCCCTTTGAACGGAGCGTCCAGACGATGCCGGTGACGAGGTCGCGAGGTCCTTGGGCGTGGACCGCGCTGACCATGCTCGCCTGCTCGGCCCCAAGGGTCGCCCCCGGAGATCCGCAGGCCGAGATCGCGGGCATGCTCGAGCGGAGCGCCGGCGATTGGAACCGCGGCGACCTCGCCGGCTTCATGAGCGACTACGCGCGGGATTCCCTCACGAGCTACGTGTCCGACGGGCACGTGCAGTACGGTTGGCAGCCGCTGTACGACCACTATCAGACCACGTACTTCGCGCCCGGTAAGCGCCGCGACTCGCTCGCGTTCGCCGAGGTGCGGGTGCGTCCCCTCACACTCGATCTCGCGCTCTGCACGGCACGCTTCCGGCTTTCGCGCGGCGACTCGGTGACGGCGAGCGGACCGTTCACGCTCCTCCTCCAGAAGCGCGGAGACCGGTGGCAGATTCTGCACGACCACACGTCGTCGGATCCCAAGTGACGCATCACGCATCCCGTATCACGCATCCCGGCCTCCTGCTCCTCATCGTCTCGCTCGCCTCCTGTAACTCCTCGGGCGACGGCACGATCGCTCTCGAGGGGGCAACGCTCATCGACGGATCGGGGGGGGATCCGATCAAGGACGCGCTCGTGCTCGTCCAGCACGGGCACATTCAGGCCGTGGCCCGGGTGAACGAGATCCCGGTGCCGCGGGGCGCGCAGGTCGTGAACCTCATCGGCAAGACGATCATCCCGGGGCTGATCGACGCCCACGCGCACGTCGAACGGTGGGCGGCCCAGCGCTACCTCGCCTGGGGGGTCACGACGGTTCGCGACCTTGGCGCGTTGAGCACCGACTCCGCCATCGCGCTCAAGAACGACTTCGACTTGGGCTCGGTGCTGGGTCCGCGGATGCTCACCTCCGGCGCCATGATCGACGGCGCCCCTCCGACCTACGCGACGGCGACCGCCGTCAGAACGCCGACCGACGTGCGCAAGGCCGTCGATCTGCGCGCCGTAGCGGGCGCGGACCACGTCAAGATCTACACCAAGTTCACGGCCGACCTGCTGCGACCGCTGCTGGACGAGGCGACGACGCTGCGCCTTCCCGTGGCCGCACACCTCGGCAAGATCGACGCCCTCACCGCCGCGCGGGCGGGCGTGGCGTCGCTCGAGCACATGGCCGGCGTCGTCGCGGCGGCGAGTCGCGACCCCGCCCGCTATTTCCGCGCGCACGACCAGTTCCTGCGCGGCTGGACGATCGAGGAGATGGGCTGGGCCGCACTCGATTCCGCGGCACTCGCGCGCACGGCACGCGCGCTTGCGGCGACCCGGGTCGCGATCGTGCCCACGCTCGTGGTGCACGAGATGCTCTCGCGGCTCGACAACCCGACGCTGCTGTCGCGCCCCGGGATGGAGGACGTTCCGGCCGCCGCCGCGAGCGTGCGCGATGTCGCGGGACTGCTGCGCCGCACGGGGTGGCGCACGGCCGACCTCCAGGCGTTTCGGCGATCGCGCGCTCGTCAAAACCAGTTCGTTCGCGAATTCAAGCGCGCGGGCGGGCTCATCGCGGCCGGCTCCGACGCCGCGAACCAGCTGCTCGTGCCCGGTCTCTCGCTGCACGAGGAGCTGAGCTTGCTCGTCGCCGCCGGCTTGACGCCGGTCGAGGCCCTCACGGCCGCGACGCGGAAAGGTGCGGAGCTGCTGCGCGCCGACTCGCTCGGCCGCGTGGCCACGGGCAAGGTGGCCGACCTGGTCGTGCTCGACGCCAACCCCGCGGCGAACATCGCGGCCACGCGTCGCATCGCCTGGGTCATGCTCCGGGGACGGATCTTCTACCCAGATTCGCTGAGGAGAACATGGGCAAAATAGGGGTGGCGCTCGTCGCGGCGGTGTTCATCAGTGCCTGCGGGAAAGGGGAAACGGGAGAGGGGAAAGGGGCCTTCGACCTCGTTCTCAAGAACGGGTGGATCGTCGACGGCAGTGGCAATCCCCGCTACCGAGGCGACGTCGCCATCCGGGGCGACCGCATCGCGGCCGTCGGATTCCTGAACGGGGCGACGGCGCGAGAGACGCTGGACGTGCGGGGGCTGGTCGTGGCTCCCGGCTTCATCGACATGATGGGCCAGTCCGAGATCAACGCCCTGATCGACAACCGCGTCTTCTCGAAGATCACGCAGGGCGTCACCACCGAGGTCACGGGCGAAGGGGGGTCCGTGGCGCCGCTGACCGAACAGCTCGTCCGGGACGACTCCGATGCGATGAAGAAGTGGCACTACCGCGAAGACTGGCGCGACCTGGACGGTTATTTCACGCAGCTCGCGAAGCAGCGGTCGGCGCTGAACATCGCGACGTTCGTCGGCGCGACCCAGGTCCGCCTCGCCGTGGTGGGCAAAGAGAACCGCCAGCCGACGGGGGCCGAGCTCGCGCACATGGCGGCCATCGTGGATACGCTGATGGAGCAGGGAGCCCTCGGCCTGTGGACCGCGCTCGAATACGCCCCGGCGAGCTATTCCAAGACCGAGGAGATCATCGCGCTCGCCAAGGCGGCCCGGCGGCACGGCGGCATCTATGCGTCGCACATGCGGAACGAGGGGATTCGGATCGACGACGCGCTGGACGAGGTGTTCCGCATCGCGCGCGAAGCCGACATTCCGGCGGAGATCTCACACCTCAAGGTGTCGGGCCGTCAGAGCTGGGGTCGCATGCCCCGGGTGCTCGCGAGGATCGATTCGGCCCGGGCCGCGGGACTCGACATCACGGCCGACCAATACCCGTACACGCGCGCGGCGACCGCGCTCGACGCCTCGATTCCGACCTGGGCGGAGAGCGGAGGGTGGGACTCCCTGCTCGCGCGCCTCCACGATCCGGCGACCCGCGCCCGGCTGCGCGACGAGATGCTCCATCCCCGGGGCCCGGAGAGCTTCTATTACGAAGCGGGCGGCGGAGACGGCGTGCTGATCACGGGCACGTTCCAGGACTCGCTCCGCTCCCTGCAGGGAAAGACCGTCGGCGCCATCGCCGCGGACCGTCACCGCGATGCCGTAGAGACGCTGTTCGACATCGTGCTCGCGGAAGGCGGCCACCGCACCGACGCGGTGTATGCCGTCATGGACGAGCCCGACGTCCAGGCGGCGCTCAAGACGTGGTGGGTGGCGGTGAACACGGACTTCGGCGGCGTCGCGCCGGACGGGCCGTTCGGCACGCAGTCGGCCCACCCGCGCGCCTACGGCACATTCGCCCGCATCCTCGGCCACTACTCGCGCGACCTCAAGCTCTTCCCGCTCGAGTTCGCGGTCCACAAGATGACGGCGTTGGCCGCTCAGCGCGTCGGGCTGTCCGACCGCGGGTTGCTCAAGGCCGGGATGGCGGCCGACATCACGGTGTTCGATCCCGCGACGGTGACGGACAAGGCGACGTTCGAGCAGCCGCACCAGCCGTCGGTCGGATTCGCATACGTGTTCGTGAACGGGCAGAAGGTGCTCGACCACGGCAAGCTCACGGCGGCGCGCCCCGGTCGCGGTCTGCGCGGGCCGGGGTACGTGCCGCCGGAGCGGCGCGGCAAGCGGTGACGCTGACGCGGCTGTTTCTCGCGTGGCTCCCGGTCGCGGTGTGGTTCGTCGTGGCTCCGCCGATCGGATATCGCGTAGATCTGCTCGTGGGACGGCAGTATTTCGTGTGGGGGTACAACCGGTGGGCCGTTATGGGGCGTCTGCTCGAGGCCGTGGTTGCGACCTTACTCGGGTCGCTGTGGTTCGACTCGCTCGGCAGCGGTGGGTGGTGGCTGCTTTTCCTTCTGATCGGGCTCCTCGTTGCCTATCCCGTACGGTGGCAACTCCTCATGACGGCGGCCCGCGAGCGACGGCGGGAACTGCTCGTTGGCCTGATGGACACCGCGCGCTACATCGGCGCCGGCGCCATTCTCGCCTGGAGACTCGGATAGAGTATCTTCGGTGGACCCATGTCTACCGACCCCATGACTGCCGTCCGGCTGACGCGCTATTCGCACGGCGCGGGCTGAGCCTGCAAACTCGGGTCATCCGAGTTGGCGCAGGTCTTGCGCCACGTGCCGGTCGCGACGGATCCCCGGATCCTCGTCGACGCCTCGAGCCGCGACGACGCCGCCGTCTTCCAGATGACGCCGGATCGCGCGATCGTGGCGACGGTGGATTTCTTCACGCCCATCGTGGACGATCCCTACGACTTCGGGCGCATCGCCGCCACCAACGCGTTCTCGGACCTGTACGCGATGGGGGCGACGCCGCTGTTCGCACTCAATCTCGTGGGATGGCCGCGCGACACGCTGCCGTTCGAGCTGCTGGGGGAGGTGCTGCGCGGCGGGGGAGATGTGGCGCGCGCGGCGGGCGCGTTCGTGCTGGGCGGGCACTCCGTCGACGACCCCGAGCCGAAATACGGGATGGCGGCGATCGGCGAGGTTCACCCCGATCGCATCGTGACGAACGCCGGCGCGCGGCCCGGCGATGTGCTGGTGTTGACCAAGCCGCTCGGCACCGGCGTGCTGACCACGGCGCTCAAGCGCGACCTGGTGACTGAGGCCGATGTGGCGCCCGCCGTCGCCGCGATGACCACGCTGAACGCCGGTGCGGCACGCGCCATGCTCGGCGTCGGCGTGCACGCCGCGACCGACGTGACCGGGTTCGGCCTGCTCGGACACCTGCGGACGCTGCTCGAGGCGAGCGGGGCGGCGGCAGAGGTGCGGGCGGCGGCCGTGCCGCTCCTGCCGGGCGCGCGCGCGGCGGCCGAGCGGGGAGCCGTCCCCGGCGGCACCGAGCGCAACGCGGCCAGCGTCGCCGATGCGGTCAGCTTCGCCGCCGGCGTGGACCGGACGGCGCGCCTGCTGCTCGCGGACGCGCAGACCTCGGGCGGGCTGCTGATCGCCGTGGCGGCGGAGCGGGCGGACGCACTCGTCGCGGCGCTCCGGCGCGAAGCGACCCCGGCGGCGGACGTGATCGGTCGGGTCGTAACCGGAGCACCCGGCACCATCGCCGTGGTGTGATGCAACCGTGAAGAGCGCGATCCGCGAGTTCCGGAGTCTCACGCCCGACGCGCTCGATGCGCTCGAGGGGGCGGTGCGGGAGCGGCGGCGGGTGGCCTTGCGACGCCGCGGGACGGAGTATGTGGTCGTCGCCGAGCGGCTGAATACGCTGACGCGCGACGAGGCGCTGGAGGGGAGGCTGCCGATGACGGGTGAGCTGCTGGCGTTCCCGCTGCACGAGCTCGAGTCGTTCGCGGTGCTGCCGTAGCCGTGTTCACGCGTCTGCTGGTGGGTCTCGACGGCAGCCCGCGGGCCGATGCGGCGTTCGAGCAGGCGGTGCTGCTCGGAAAGCGGTTCGGCAGCACGATCATCGTGGCCTACGTGCGAGAGCCCCACGGACACGACACCGACGGCCCCGCGATGCTCGACCGCGCACGTGAGCGCGTGCTGGCGGCGGGCCTGGATGTCGAGGCGACCGAGCTGACCGGCGAGGCGGATGTCGAGCTCGCCGAGCTCGCCAAGACCGCGGATGCGGTGCTCGTGGGGCGCCGCGGGGTGACCACCAAGGGTGGCGCACTCGGTCCGACCGTGATCTCGCTCATCCGCATCGCCGAGCGGTGCGTGATCGTGTGCGGCGGCCTGCCCTCGCCGATGCAGTCGATCGCGGTCGCCTTCGACGGACGCGACACGTCCCGCCGGGCCCTCGAGCTGGCGATGCAGTTCGCGAGCGTCGCCGGGAGCACGGTTCACCTCATCCATGCGAGCGACGATCGCGAGGCCGGGCTCAAGGTCGTGGGCGTGGCCGAGGCGACGCTGTCGATGCAGCGGGTGGAGTTCGTCACGCACGTCGAATCGGGAACGCCGGGGGAGGTCGTGGCCCGGGTCATCCAGCGGATCCGCTGCGACGCGCTGTTCGCCGGGGCGCACATGAGCCATGTCGAGGGCCGGCCCAGCGCCGTGGTCGTCTCCCACGCGGAGGAAATCCTGCGACACACCGACATTCCGGTGGTCATCCAGCCCTGACATGGCCGGCGCGGCCGGGGGCGGGCCCCGAGTCCTGGTCCACGCCGATGAGAGCTGCCTGGGCAACGACAGGTCGAAACCGAGCCCCGGCGGGAATGCCGCGCTGATCGAGGCGCCCGCGGGAGACAGCGTCGCGCGGTGGGATTTCTATGAGTCCTCCCCACAGACGACCAACAACCAGATGGCCCTGGCGGGAGCGATCGCTACCTTGGAATGGATCCGCCGCCAGTGGAAGCACGCACGCGTCGTGTACGTTTCCGACTCCCAATATCTCGTCAAGGGGATGGGCGAGTGGGTGGCCGGGTGGGAAGCACGGGGCTGGAAGCGCAAGGGCGGCGTGCTCGAGAATCTGGAGCTCTGGCAGAAACTGGTTCAGGCCGCGGCGGCGCACCGGGTCGAATGGCGATGGATCGAGGGCCACGCGGGGCACGCGAAGAACGAATACGCCGACAGCCTCGCAACCCGCGCGGCGGAGCGTCAGGAGCGCTCGAACGGGCTGGTGCCGTCGGGGTTCGACACCTGGCTCGCCCAGGAGCGCACCCGCGGGCGCTACGGTGACTACGATCCCGATCAGGAGCTGCATGAGCGTCTTTAAGGACGGCGTGACGGCCAATACGCATTTCCTCAACGTGTTGCCCGACGGCGCCGCTGCGCCGCGGGTCGAGCGCATCCCGTTGTACGAGGTGTACATGCGCATGGCCGAGGAGCTGGCCAAGCGCTCGACCTGCGCGCGGCTGCAGGTGGGGACCGTCGTGACGGACCAGCTGCTCGAGAACGTGCTCGCGATCGGCTACAACGGCAACGCGCGCGGCTTGCCCAACAAGTGCGATTCCGCGGTGCCGGGAAACTGCGGGTGCATTCATTCGGAGATGAACGCGCTCGTGAAGGCCCCGGGCAGCGCGCGCGACAAGGTCGTGTTCGTGAGCGCCTCCCCCTGCGTGATGTGCGCGAAGCTGATCATCAACTCGGGCGTGACGCACGCCTTCTACCGGAAGGCGTACCGCGATCCCTCCGGCATCGAGGTGCTCGAGCAGGGAGGGATCGTGCCGGTGTTGTACGACAAGTGGGTCAGGGAGTGGCGGTAGATCCAATGCGGAATGTGGAGTGCGGAATGCGGAATTGAAAAGGCGGGGTCATTCCAACGCCCCACGACAGGGAGGATCCGTGATGAAGCGTGTTTCGTTGGCTCTGCTTGCGCTCGCGGGCGCTGCGCCGCTCGGCGCACAGGTCATGCTCGATCGCCCCCCGAACTTGAGCGGTACGTGGGTCGGCGAGCCCGGAGTAATCCAGTTCAACTTTGTGCATCGCTTCTACGTGAGCCCGTCGCCAAGCTACAGCGTCACCAATTTTCCGACTTTCACCTTCGCCACCGGCCTACCGGCCCACCTCGGACTCGGAATACACTACAGCACGCGCTCCGAGACCCCGGGCCACATCAACGAGATTGAGCTGTTCGCGCGCTGGCGACGCAGCTCGGGGCCGTTCTCGTTGGCGGTGACCCCCGCGTGGAACGGCGCATCGAAGAGCGCGGACGGCGAAGTGAGCGCCGAGTGGACGTATCGGCACGTGACGCTGGTCGGCGCGCTCCGCGGCATGTCGAAGCCATTCCGGACGAGCACGGCACGCGCCGCCCTGGCAGGCGGGGCGGTGCTGCGATTCAACGACTACGTCGCCGTCGGCGCCGACCTCGCTTCCTTCGTGAACCCAGAGTCGGGCGAGGCAGCCGCCTGGAGCGCGGGGCTGTTGTTCGTGATCCCGGGATCGCCCCATATGTTCTCCCTGCACGCCAGCAACGTCGGGGTCAACACCATCGAGGGGAGCTCGCGCCGCGGATCCTTGTTCGGCCTCACCAACGTGCTCTACGGCTTCGAGTTCACGATCCCGCTGCACTTGAAGCGGTTCAGCCCCTGGTTCCACAAGGCGCCGAAACCCGTCACCATCGGCGGCCCAGCTGGCGCGGCGATTGCCGCCGAAGTGCGGATGTCGAGCGTCAAGTTCATCGGTGATTCGATCACGATCGCCGCCGGTCAGGCCGTGCGCTGGACCAACGCCGACCCGGTCGAGCACACGGTCACGTTCGACGGCGCCGCCGAACCGGGCTCCCCGGTCATCCCCCCGAACGGCAGCTACGTCCACCGCTTCGAAAAAGCGGGGACGTACACCTACCATTGCACGCCGCATCCGTTCATGAAGGGGGTCGTGATCGTGAAGTAGCTGGAAACGGGAAAGGGGAACGGGACGCTGGTGGACGATCTCGATCGGTTGTTCGAGCGTTTGGTGAGTGTCCTGGCCAGCGACGCGCCGGGGCGGCTCGCGGTGCCGTTCCCCGCCGCGGAAGTGTACGAGCGGCTCGTGCCCTACCGCTCGAACCGCTCGATCTTGAAGGTCGCGACGCATCAGGACTACGAGATGGCGGTGCTGCGGCTGCTGGCGGGCGAGCGGGGCTACGCGTCGCTCGAGCCGGCCGAGGTGCGGGACGCGCTGCGGCGCGAAGCGGGGGAATCGAATCCCGACGCCGCGCTGTTCCGTCAGTTCCCCGACGCGCTCCTGAGCCTCAACCGGCTCGCCGCCGAACGCTCCTTGCGGGGCGACCGGGCGTACGCGCCGCCGGCGGCCCCCCCGCTGGTGCCACCGCCCGAATCGGGCGAGGTCGCCGATCGGGAGGACGATCGGCCGGAGAAGCCGCCGCTCGCCGGCGCGGCGTTCGAGCTCGCCGAGCAGAGCGAGACGCCACGCCAGTGTCCCTACTGCGGCGAGACACTCCCCGGCAGCCGCAAGGTGAACTTCTGCCCCCAGTGCGGGCAGCCGCCGTCGGGAGAGCTGCGCTGTCCGGCGTGCGGCGGTGAAGTGGACGTGGGCTGGCGCTACTGTGTGAGCTGCGGCCGCGCGACGGGGTTCGAGTGAGACGTTGCAGAGTCGCCGTGATCCCCGGGGACGGGATCGGGCCTGAAGTTATCAGTGCAGCCCTCGATCCCATCGAGCAGGCCGCCGCGAAGCACGGCGTCACCCTCGAGCTCGAGCGTCTACCGTACGGCGCCGATCACTACCTCAAGACCAGAGAAACGCTCCCGGACCGGGCGTTCGACCACCTGCGCGACGACGCGGACGCCATCTTGCTCGGTGCGATCGGGGACCCGCGGGTACCGGGCAACGAACACGCGCGAGACATCCTCCTGGGGCTCCGGTTCCGGCTCGATCTGTACGTCAACTTTCGTCCCGTGACGCTGCTCCATCCCGACCTCACCCCGCTGCGGGGGAACGCCCGGCGTATCGACTTCGTGATCTTCCGCGAGAACACCGAAGGGGTGTATCTCGGCCGGGGGCGCATCGGCGACGATGAGTACGTCGCCGAAGAAATCAACACCGCGAAGGGCGTGGACCGCATCATCCGCGCCGCCTTCGAGTGGGCGCAGGATCACGGCAAGACCCGCGTTACGATGAGCGACAAGGCGAACGCCGTCCCAGCTCACAAGATCTGGCAGGAGACGTTCAGGCGCGTCGCCGCCGAGTTCGGCAGGATCGACGCCGAGCACCGCTACGTGGACGCATTGGCGATGGAGCTGGTGCGCGAGCCGGAGCGCTTCCAGGTCATCGTGACCAACAATCTGTACGGCGACATCCTGTCCGACTTGGGCGCCGCGCTCGTCGGCGGGCTGGGGCTCGCCGCGAGCGCAAATATCCACCCCGGCCGGGGGGGAGCCGGGCTGTTCGAGCCGGTGCACGGCTCGGCTCCGCCGCTCGCCGGCAAAGCGATCGCGAACCCCATGGCGGCCGTGCTCGCCGGCGCGCTGATGCTCGAGCAGCTCGGCGCTCCCGAGGCGGCCCGCGACCTCGAGCGGGCGGTGAAGGAGACGCTCGCGGCGGGCGTGCGCACGCCGGATATCGGCGGGAAGGCCACCACCGGGGATGTGGCCCGAGCGATTGGGCGCGCGCTCTAGCGTGAGGGGGCACCGGGCATGGCTGGGCGCGGCGGCCGCGCTCGCGACCGGTAGTGCGGCACCGGCCGCGAGCCAGTCCCCCCACGCCGCGAACCCCGAACGCCCCACCTTCGCCACGCACGCCTACGCGGTGGCCCCGGGCTACGCGGAGGTCGAGCAGGGACTCGCGGCGCGCGGCACCGGCTCGCTGCGCGAGGCGACGAGCTGGGACGTCAATCTCAAGGTCGGCCTCTCGCGCCACGTGCAGCTCGGGCTGTTCGGGCCCCTGTATGCCCGTACGTCCGCCGGCTCGGGGGTGGGAGATCTGGGCGCGGCGCTCAAGGTGCGGACGGACCTGTCATCCCGCGCGGCGGTGGCGCTGGTGCCGTCGGTGACGGCGCCCACGGGCAGCGAGGCCCGCGGGCTGGGAGCGGGCCGTGCGCTCGGCGGACTCGTGGGGGTGGTCAGCGCCGATCTGCCGAGCGTGCACGTCGACATGAACGCCGGACCGCAGGGAATCGGCGCAGGTACGCCCCAGTGGTTCGTGTCCCTGGGCGGTTCGCGGACGTTCGGTCGAGCCGGCCTCGCCGTCGAGCTGTTCGAATTTACGCCCGGCGGGGCGGGCCCGCGGCTCGCGGGAGTCCTGGGCGCGGCGACGATCCGCCTGGCGGAGTGGGCCGTGGTCGATGCGGGCGGGGCGGTGGGGGCGACCGGCGGGACGCCGGACCAGCTGTTCCTGGGCATCACGACCAACCTGGGGCGGCTGTTCTGATCCGGCTCCCGCGGTGACCGTCCCGCGGGAGCTCGCCCGCGTCCTCACGCTGCGCGACCTCGTGCTGATCGTGGTCGGGACCACGATCGGGTCGGGGATCTTCACGGTGCCGGGCGCGGTGCTGCGGCAGTCGGGGGGCGACCTGGGAGTCGCGCTTGTGGTGTGGGTGGTGGGCAGTGTGCTCGCGCTGCTCGGGGCCCTTACGTTCGGCGAGCTCGGCGCCATGCTGCCCGACGCCGGCGGCAGCTACGTCTACGTGCGCGAGGCATTCGGCTCCCTCCCCGCTTTCCTTCTCGGCTGGGCGCTCTTCCTCGCGATCAACACCGGCTCGACCGCAACCCTCGCCGTCGCGTTCGCGAACTATCTGGGCGAGCTCGTCCCGCTCCCGCCGGCGGCGCACGACTTCGCCGCGGTCGCCATGATCGCCGCCGTGGCCGCCGTGAACATTCGGGGCGTCCGCCACGCGGCTTCTGTTCAGAACTGGAGCACGGGGCTGAAGGTGGCAGCGATCCTCGCGCTCGCCGCGGCCGGTTTCGCGCTCGGCGACGGCTTTCACGGCACGGGCACGCGCGCCTTCATAACGCCCCTCTCGCTCGCGTTGCTCTCGGCCGCCGGCGTCGCGCTGCTCGGCGTGCTGTGGGCGTACGAAGGGTGGCAAAACGTGACCAATTCCGCGGGGGAGGCTCGAGACCCGCAGCGCACGTTCGCGCGCGGGATTGGGCTGGGCACGGCGGCGCTCGTGGCGATCTACCTGACAGCGAACGCGGGCTACGTCGCGGCGCTCGGAGCTGCCGGAGTGGCTGCGACAGACCGGGTCGCGGCCGACGTGGTGCGCACCCTGTTCGGCTCCGATGCCGCGAGGGTCGTCACGCTCGTCATTCTCGTCTCGATTTTCAGCGCCGCGAACGGGCTCGCGCTCACAGGTCCGCGCATGTACTTCGCGATGGCGCGCGATGGGGTGTTCTTCCGGTCGCTCGCCGACGTGCATCCCCGGTTCGGTACGCCGGCCCTCGCGGTCGCTGTGAGCGCCCTGTGGGCGATGCTGCTCGCCGTGAGCGGCACGTTCGAACAGCTCTTCACGTACGTCGTGTTCGCGAGCTGGATATTCGCCGCTCTCGCCGCGGCGAGCGTCTTCGTGCTGCGGCGGCGCCGTCCCGACGCACCGCGGCCGTTTCGCGTCCCCGGCTATCCCGTGACGCCTGCTCTGTTCATCGCCGCCGCGGCGGCGATCGTGGGGAATACGATCGTGGCGCGGCCGGCGCAGGCGCTGATCGGCCTCGGCATCGTAGCCACGGGCGTGCCGGCGTATTTCACGTGGACGTGGCATCGTCGTCGTAGGCGCGAGTGAACTCGCGACCGCAGGGAGTCCATTAGGGCGGCTCGGCGTCTGCCCCTAAATGGGCCTGACGTGGCCGCTTGAGCGGCAGGGCCGAGCCGCGGCTTCAGCCGTGAGTCCCCGACGGGAACAACGTCCATCTCAACGACATCCGGACCCCGCGCCCTACCGCCCTCCCCCGATCTCCCCGATATTCCCCTCGTCTCACGTGGAGCTTCCCCCCAATGAAGACCCAGGGTTCCAATACAGATGTGGTGTTCCTCTCGGGTGTCCGGACCGGCTTCGGCACCTTCGGGGGCACGCTGAAAGACCTCTCGGCGATCGCGCTCGGCGCCGTCGCCGCGAAGCACGCGCTCGAGCGCTCGGGCGTTCCGCCCGCCGAGGTGGGCCACAGCGTCTTCGGCAACGCCCTGCAGACGTCCCCCGACGCGATTTACTGCGCCCGCCACATCGGGCTCAAGGCGGGACTGCCGATCGAGGTCCCCGCGGTGACAGTGAACCGGCTGTGCGGCTCGGGATTCGAGGCGATCACCCAGGGCGCTCAGCTCATCCTGCTGGGTGAGGCGCGAGCAGTGCTCGCCGGCGGCACGGAGTCGATGAGCCAAGCCCCCCATGTGGTGCGCGGCGCACGCTGGGGGCTGCGGCTCGGGCCTTCGGCCCCCCTCGAAGACCTGCTCTGGGAGGCGCTCAAAGACCCGCAATGCGGCCTGTCGATGGCCGAGACCGCCGAAGGTCTCGCCGAGAAATACAAGCTGGCCCGAAAGGAAGTCGACGAGGTGGCGCTGGCGTCGCAGCAACGCGCCAAGCAGGCCTGGGACGCGTGTGTGTTCCAGGACGAGGTGGTGCCGGTGGCGGTGAAGGGAAAGAAAGGGGAGCCGACCGAATATCGCGCCGACGAGCACATGCGACCAGGCACGACGCTCGAGGTGCTGCTCTCCCTCAAGCCCTATTTCAAGAAGGACGGGCTGGTCACCGCGGGAAACGCCTCCGGGATCGTGGACGGCGCCGCCGCGACCGTGATCGCGAGCGCGGACTACGCCAAGGCCCACGGCTTGAAGCCACTCGGCCGCCTCATCGCCTGGGCGGTGGTCGGGGTCGAGCCCAAGTACATGGGGATCGGTCCGGCGCCCGCGGCACGCAAGGCGCTCGAGAAGGCGGGGATGAAGCTGGAGCAGATGGATCTGGTGGAAGTGAACGAGGCGTTCGCGCCCCAGTATCTCGCGGTCGAGCGGGAGCTGGGCCTCGACCGCGCCAAGACCAACGTGCACGGCGGCGCGATTGCCATCGGCCACCCGCTCGCCGCGACCGGGACCCGCCTCACGATCCATCTGCTCCACGCCCTGCGCCGCGCGAAGCAGCGCTTCGGGCTCGGCTCCGCCTGCATCGGTGGCGGCCAGGGCGCGGCGGTGATCGTGGAAGCATTCCCGGGTTGAGGAGACCCTCATGGACGTCGTGCTCACCGCGATCCTTGGCGTCGTCGTGCTCTATGTCCTCTCCGGGCTTCGCGTGTTCAAGGAGTATGAGCGCGGGGTGCTGTTCGTGCTCGGCCGCTCGTGGGGCGCGAAGGGACCCGGGCTGAGGTTCCTGCCACCACTGCTCACCAAGATCCAGACGGTCTCGCTCCGCGTCGTCGCGTTGGACGTCCCACCGCAAGACGTGATCACGCGCGACAACATCTCGATCAAGGTGAACGCCGTCCTCTACATGCGCGTCGCCGATCCGGTGAAGGCGGTCATCGGCGTCGAGAACTTTCTCTACGCCACGAGCCAGCTGGCGCAGACCACGCTGCGCTCCGTGCTCGGCGAGACCGAGCTCGACGAGCTGCTGATGAACCGCGAGAAGATCAACAACATCCTGAAGAACATCATCGACAAGCGCGCCGAGGACTGGGGGATCGAAGTCTCCGCGGTGGAAGTGAAGGACGTGGACCTCCCACCCGAGATGAAGCGCGCGATGGCGCGGCAGGCGGAGGCGGAGCGCGAGCGACGGGCCAAGGTCATCAACGCCGAGGGCGAGCTCCAGGCCTCGGAGAAGCTCGCCCAGGCCGCTCACATCATCGGCTCGGAGCCCGCCGCGATCCAGCTGCGCTACTTGCAGACGGTGACGGAGATTTCCTCCGAGAACAACTCGACGACGTTCTTCCCGATCCCGATCGATCTGTTCAAGGGATTCCTCGAGGCGGTGGCCCGGAAGCCAGCGACGCCCGCGCTACCCGAAAAAACGTCAGGGGACACGGTACCGGCCGAGCCGACGAAGGCAAAGGCCAAGGCGTAACGATGGCGGGCGACCTCATCCGCCGAGAGGCGCTCGAGCGCATCATCCAGCGTGCGGCGGAGCTGCAAGCCGGTGAGCAGGACATCGGCGAGGGGCTCACCGAGCCCGAATTGCTCGCGCTGGGCCAGGACGTCGGGATCCCGTCGCGCTACCTGCGCCAGGCGTTGCTCGAAGAGCGGACGCGTCCTCCGGTCGAGGCGCGCGGCGGCCTGCTGGCGTGGCTCGTGGGCCCCGGACGGCTCTCCGCCCAGCGCGTGGTCGCTGGCGAGCCCGCCGCGGTCGATCGCGCGCTCGGCGCCTGGATGCAGCAGGAGGAGCTGCTCCAGGTGAAGCGACACTACCCCGACCGCACCACCTGGGAGCCGAAGGTCGGCGCCTTCGCGTCGATTCAACGGGCGCTCGGCGCGGGGGGCCGCCGCTTCGCCCTCGCGCGGGCGGCCGAGGTCGCCGGCCAGGTGACGCCGCTCGAGAGTGGCTTCTGCCACGTCCAGCTGGTCGCGGACGTGCGTAATGGCCGCCGCCAGCGGCTCGGCGGCGCGGGAACGCTGCTGGGCTTGGGCACCGCGGCGACCGGCGCCCTTTGGGCGATGGGGCTGCTCGCGCCTTTCCCGTTCCTGCCGCTCCTGATCCTCAGTCCAGCCGCCGCTGCGATTCTTCGCAGCCACCGCCTACAGCACGAGCACGTCCAGATCGGGCTGGAGCAGGTGTTGGACCGGCTCGAGCGCGGAGAGATCAAGGCCGAACATGCCCTGCCAGGCCAGAAAATGAGCCCGTTCGTCCGCATCGCGGACGAAATCCGCAAGACGTTCGAAATCAACTGAGCGAGACATGACCGACATCAAACGGGTTGGGGTGCTGGGTTGCGGGCTCATGGGAAGTGGCATCGCCCAGGTGGCGGCCGCGGCGGGATACGACACGACCGTGCGGGACGTGTCCCAGCAGATCTGGGACAAGGCGCGCGCCGGAATCGAGAAATCCCTCGCCAAGTTCGTGGAAAAGGGGAAGCTCCCGGCTGCGGACCGCGACGCGGCCCTCAAGCGCCTGCATTTCACGACCGCCACACCCGACCTGAAGGCGTGCGACGTCGTGGTCGAAGCCGTGACGGAGGACCTGGAGCTCAAGAACGCCCTGTGGAGGGAGCTCGACGGCCTATGCGGCCCCGCCGCCATCTTCGCCTCGAACACCTCGAGCCTCACGATCGCGGCGATGGCGGCGGCCACGAAGCGAGGAGACCGCTTCGTCGGCCTGCATTTCTTCAATCCCGTGCCGCTCATGCCGCTCGTGGAGGTCGTTCGGACCGTAACCACCTCGGCAGAGACCTTTGAACGCACCTTCGCGTTCGCCCGGTCGCTCGGCAAGGAGCCCGTGGCCGCGAAGGACACCTCCGGCTTCATCGTCAATTTGCTGCTCGTCCCGTATCTGCTCGACGCGATCCGGGCGGTCGAGCGCGGCGTGGGGAGCGTGCCGGACATCGACAAGGCGATGCAGCTCGGGTGCGGCTATCCAATGGGGCCGCTCACCCTGCTCGACTTCGTCGGGCTGGATACGACTTACAAGATCGCCGAGATCATGTTCACCGAGTACCGCGAGCAGCGCTACGCCCCGCCGCCGCTCCTCAAACGAATGGTCCTGGCCGGGATGACTGGCCGGAAGAGCGGCAAGGGCTTCTACGACTATTCCCTCGATCCGCCCAAAGTGGTCGCCCTCGGCGTCTGACGCCCGCCCCTTCACCCTCACCCCCAAGGATCGGCATGTTCGGCTACGACTGGCCTCGTTTTCACGCGGCGGTGAACGATCTCCCCACTGCGTTGCTCCTCGTGACGGTGCTGTTCGACCTCGGCGCCTGGCTCACGAAGCGCGATTCGCTCAAATCGGCGGCGTTATGGACGCTCTGGGCTGGGGTGATCGGCGGCTGGGTAGCGGTGCTCGCCGGCCTCCAGGCCGAAGAGGCAATCGAGCATGGCGAGGCGATTCACGAGTTGATGGAGACGCACGAGACCCTCGCGCTCACCACCATGGGCATCTTCACGGCGGTGCTCGCGTGGAAGCTATTCCGCCGTTCCAAGCTCACGGGCGCCGAGGAGGCCGGCCTACGGGTGCTGAGCCTCGCGGGGCTCGTGACCATCGTCTGGACCGCTGTGCTCGGAGGAAAGTTGATGTTCGAGCACGCAGCCGGGATTCCCAACGCCACCATGCAGCGGGAAATGGAGAACCGAGAGGCGGGGCATCACCACGAGGCGGGCGAGGTCGAGGAACATGAGCACGCGGAGCCCGCCGACACGGCCAAGCGCGCCGGGCACACGCATCCCCCCGGCACACCAGCGCATAAACACTGATGCGGAACGCGGAACGCGGAACGCGGAACATAAGGGTAGGAGTCGATGCGCGTGACCTTACTCTACCGTTCCGCGTTCCGACTTCCGCGTTCCGCGTTTGCCTTCTCGTCGCCGCCTGCACGCCGGTTACGACCCGGCCGGACTTCCGGCCCGACCCGGGGGCGCTCGTGGTGACCCTCGATGCACGACCGGAACGGATCACCGCCGCCCTCGACAGCCTGGTGCCGGCGGAGAGCCTCGAGATCGCGCATGCCAACGTGCGGGACGGCTACGTCGAGACCGCGTGGTACGACACGCAGGCCCATCGCACGCGCCGCCACGAGCGGGACATCACGAATCTGGCCGCCACGGTGAAGATCCGGTTCTGGGCCGATCCGTGGGTGCCGGGCCAGACCCGGCTCACTACCGAGCCGGTGTACCGGCCCCGCTACGATCCGTCACGCCCTGAGCGCTCCCTCGAGGCGATCGTGTCGAAGGAGCTCGAGGGCTACAAGATCGCGCAGCGGTTCGTGGACAAGCTGAAGGAGAGATTCGGCGTCCCCAAGGCCGCCCAGTAGCGGCGGCGGGCTACGCCCCCACCAAGCTCTTCACCCACTGCTCCATCACGTCGAGATCGAGCATCGCGTCGCGGCACGGCCCGTTCGGGAGCCGCATGGTGAGCCCGAGCACCGGCAGACGTCCGGCCACGTCGCGGAGCCCGGTCATCATGTCCCGCTCGCACGCCACCGCGACGACGGCGCGGGGCCGGCGCTCGCGGATGACCCGCCGCGCCAGCTGCCCTCGGGTCGCGACGAATACGGGCACCTCGTAGCGCCCGGCGATCGCCAGCACGCCGTCGAGCGCCTGCTTGGACAGGCAGCGGGGGATGAGGACCAGCAGCTCGCCCGGGCCGACCGTCCGCCCGCGCCGCTCCGCGAGCGTGTTGTATACGTCGATGGCCGCATGCTCCACCCAGTCCCGCTTCCCGAACGCCCGGGAGACGTGGGAGGTGAGGCTCATCAGGCGGAGATAGGGCCCCCGCTCGAGCCAGCCCTCGGGGAGGGCGAGCACGCCAGCATAGAAGGAAAAGACCAGTGTCCCGAACCACAACCACGTTGCCGTGGCCGCCGCCCCCAGCGCGAGCCACAGCGTGCGGGGCAGCAGTGGCCACAGGGTGCCGAGTCGCGGGCCAAGCAGGAAGATGAGGGCCGCCCCCAGCGCCATGCCGATGCCGATGGTCAGGGCGGCGAAACGGAAGAAGAGTCCCGGGGGCGCCGAGAAGTCGCCGTTCCCAGGGAGCGGCCGCCCGTCCCACTCGTCCCACTCGTGACCGAGACGGCGGTCGGTCTCGATATGGATGAGTTGGGCGCGTGGAGCGTCAGCGGTCATATGCGGGTCAAGCATCACCCACGCCGCTGGTGGTGTCAAGCGTGAATGGTGCGTGGTGGGTGGTGCGTGGTAACTTCCCTGCACGTGACAAACCACGTACCACGCACCACGCACCCGGGTTGACGCAGCCTCAGCCTGCTCTCCTGACCGATATTCGCAGCCGAGCCGCATACTCGGAAGGCGCCGGGATCTATCGGATCGTCCCGGCAGCGGTCGCCGTGCCGCGGGGCGTGGAGGAGCTGCAGGAGCTCGTCAGGTGGGCGGCAGCGACGGGCACCCGGCTCGTGCCGCGGGGTGCGGGGAGCGGGATGGCGGGCGGGAGCGTCGGGCAGGGCGTCGTCGTGGACCTGAGCCAGGGATTCCACTGGGTCGCGCCCGACTGGCCGCGCCGGAGGCTGTGGGCCGGTGCCTCCGTCACGTGGACCGAGCTGACGGCCGCCGCGCGACCCTTCGGCCTGCGCCTCCCTCCCGACCCGTCCTCCGGCGCGTTCGCGACCTCGGGCGGCATGGTGGCCACCAACGCAGCGGGGCCGCGGTCGGTGCGATGCGGCAGCGTGCGGAGCTGGGTCGAAGCGATCGAGATCGTCGACGCCGAAGGGCAAGCTCGCCGCATCACCAGGGGAGCGGGGAGCGGGGAGCGGTTCCCTCTGTCTCCCGACCAGCAGCGGTTGATCGCGGCTCGATTTCCCAAGACGCGTAAGAATGCCGCCGGTTATGCGCTCGACCGCTATGCCGAATCACGCGACGAGCTCGATCTCCTCGTCGGGTCGGAGGGGACGCTCGCGTTCGTCACCGCGGTCGAGTGGCGGGTCGAGCCGGTCCCCGCCGATGTGGCGGGCGCTGCCCTGGGGTTCGGGGACCTGCGGCACCTGGCCGAGGCCGTCCCGTACCTCGTGGCCCTGAACCCATCGGCCGTGGAGCTCCTGGACCGGACCCTGCTCGACGTCGTGCGGGATGCAGGCGCCCCCTCCGGCCTGCCCGAGGGGCTCGAGGGACTCCTGCTGATCGAGTTCGAGCGGGAGACTCAGGCGGCGGCTCGGGGTGTGGTCGCGGACGCGGTGCGCGGCCTGCGCGCCGGCACGGTGCACGTCGCGACGGCGGTCGACCGGGTGAGCCTCGAGGAGCTGTGGGCGGTGCGCCGCCTGGCGAGCCCCGCTCTGGCCCGCCTCCCGGAGAGCCGTCGCTCCCTCCAGGTGGTCGAGGACGGGTGCGTGCCGCTCGAGCGCCTGGCCGACTATGTCGCGGGGATCCGTGCGGCGGCGGCGGGGCGCGGCATTCCGGTGGCGATCTTCGGCCACGCGGGCGACGGCCACGTCCACGTGAATGCGCTGCCCGACCTGACGGTCTCCGGCTGGCGGGGTGCGCTGGCGGCGCTCTACGCCGACGCGGCCGAGCTGCTGCTCCGATTGGGCGGGACGCCGAGCGGCGAGCACGGGGTCGGCCGGCTGCGCGCCGGGCTGTTGGAGCGCTTCTACGGCTCCGAAGTGACCGCGCTGTTCCGAGAGCTGAAGCAAGCGTACGACCCGCACAGCACGCTCAACCCGGGTGTTATAATCCCCTCGGCTGATTGGGCGCCCCTCGCCGATCTCAAGGTAGGGCCGGAGGCGACGCCGATTCCCGACGACATTGCCGCCCGGCTGCGCGAGGTGGAGCGGACCGCCGGCTGGGCGACACCAAAGCTCGATCTGACAACCCCGAGCTCCTAACCCTAGCCCCTCGCACCCATGGAAGTCTTCCGCGCCCCTCGCGTCACCCTGATCGCCCGGCCCGAGTTCCTCGAGCCGGAGCACCTCCGGGTGCAATGGCAGGGCAGCGCCTCCGCCGGAGAGCGCCTCGCCGAGTTCGCCGGCCGGATCTGCTACATGAGCCAGCACAACCCGGCAAACCGGTCGACGGCCGATTACCTCGAGAACATCAAGAAGCAGGGCCACGGCTCGGTGCTGGAGCACGCGGTCTACGTGCTGCTGATCGAGGGGATCTCGCGCTCCTGCTCGCACGAGCTGGTGCGACATCGCGCGGGCTTCGGCTATTCCCAGTTGTCGCAGCGCTACGTCGACGAGTCGCACGCCGCGTTTGTCGTCCCGCCGGCGATGCTGGGCGATCCGGCGCTCGAGTCGGAGTGGGAACGAGAGATGGCGGATGCCCAGGCGGCGTACGTGCGCGCGGTCGAGGCGCTGATGCAACGCTATGCGTGGATCGCGGACAAGGTGCACCGGCGCAAGGTGGCGCGCGAGGCGGCACGCAGCGTCCTTCCCAACGCCACCGAGGTGAAGATCGTCGTGTCGGCGAACGCGCGCGCGTGGCGCACGATGCTCGAGCTGCGGACCAGCGAGGGCGCGGAGCTCGAGATCCGGCGGATGGCGATCGCGTGCCTTCGCGTCCTCGAGCGCGAGGCGCCCGCGCTGTTCGCCGATTTCGAGATTTATCGCGCCGACGACAACCACGACGCCGCGCGCGTCGCGTACCACAAAGTCTGAACGAGTGAGAGGTGAGAAGTGAGAGGTGAGATGCGTTGCGCCGACCTCTCACCGCTCACCTCTCACCGCATTTCGCTATTGCGCATCGCTTCGGTGTTCCTTATTGTCTACTCGACCACGCGTTTCGATTCACAGACCGCCCGAGCGGCCTTTTTTGTAGGAGGTTACCCGAGACCACATGCGAATCGGTCTCGCATACAACGAAAAACCCGATTCCGCGCCCGACGCTGAATCCGACGGTACCGGTGACGCGTTCGCCGAGTGGGACGACCCATCTACCATCACGGCGGTGGAGCAGGCGCTCGGTCTCTTCGGCACCGTCATCCGGCTCGAAGCCGATCAGTTCTTTCCTCAAAAGGTGGTCCTCGCACGCCCCGATCTCGTCTTCAACATGGCGGAGGGGCTGCACGGCCAGAGCCGCGAAGCCCTCGTCCCCGCAATCTGCGAGTACCTGAACATCCCGTACACGGGCTCGGACCCGCTCACGCTGGCGCTGTCGCTGCACAAGGGTCGGACCAAGGAGACGCTCGCCTACCGCGGCGTGCCCACGGCTCCGTTCACCTGCATCGAGGCGGTGGAGCAGGTCGAGCCCATGGCGCTGCCCTACCCCGTCTTCGTCAAGCCGGTCGCCGAGGGGTCGGGGAAGGGCGTGTTCGCGACCAACCTGTGCGCGAATGTCGCGGCGCTGCGCCAGCGGGCCCGGTTCCTGCTCGAGCGCTACGCCGAGCCCGTGCTGGTCGAGACCTACCTCCCGGGTCCCGAGTTTACCGTCGCGATCCTCGGGAACGGCCCCCAGGCCTACTGTCTCCCGGTGATCGGGTTCGATTTCTCGACGCTTCCCGAGGGCGCGGCGCCGGTGTACGGCTACGAGGCGAAGTGGGTGTGGGACCGCCCCGAGGCCCCGCTCGCGATCTTCCAGTGCCCCGCGGCCGTGCCGGTGGCGCTGTGCCGCGAGATCGAGCGCACCGCGCTCGACGCGTACCACGCCCTCGGCTGCCGCGACTGGTGCCGCGTGGACCTTCGGGTGGACCGGTTCGGCGTGCCGAACGTCCTGGAGCTGAACCCCCTGCCGGGCGTTATCCCCGATCCGGCCATGAACTCCTGCTTCCCCAAGGCGGCGCGCGCTGCCGGGTTCGACTACGACGAGCTGATCCAGGAGGTGGTCCGCCTCGCGTGGCGCCGGCTGACCGGACAGGCGCTCGCCGAGCCGGGGAAACGTACGGCGGTAGGGGCGCAGCATGCCGCGCCCCGGCAGACGGCCGCGGCCTCCGCATGAAGATCGCCATCCTGTTCGACCCCGGGGCCGAAGACTGGACGCCGGAGGACATCCGGGGCGTGATGAAGGCCGTGGACGAGATCGGCGCGATCTTCGCGTCGATGGGCCACGAGATCCGCAAGGTCCCGGTGCGCCACGACATGCGCTGGTTCCAGGTGGCCCGCCGGGCGGATCTCGTGTTCAACCTCTGCGAAGGCGTCCACGGGAAGAGCGAGTGGGAAGAGCACGTCGTGGGAACGCTCGAATTCGCCGGGATCCCCCTCACGGGTGCGAGCCTCTGGACCCTCGCGGCGTGCCGTCGCAAACCCATCGCGAACGCCTTGCTCCAACAGGCGGGGCTCCCCGTTCCCCGTTGGACCGTGGCACAGGGCAAAATCGAGGACGACTTCCCGCTGCCCGCCATCGTCAAGCCGGCGGCGGAGGACGCGAGCGCGGGGCTCGACCGCGGCTCCGTCGTGAGCGACCGCAAGTCGCTGCGCGCCCGCGTCGCGGCCATGACGGAGCAGTTCGACGAAGTGCTCGTCCAGGAGTACGTCGGCGGCCGCGAGTTCAACGTCGGCTTCGTCGGGAGCCGCGTGCTGCCGATCGCGGAGATCGACTTCAGCCGCATGCCCGAGGGCGCCTGGCCGATCCTCACGTACGCCGGGAAGTGGGAGATCGGCTCCGCCGACGACCTCGGCTCGGTGCCCGTTTGCCCGGCCGGCATCCCGCAGAAGCTCGGCGACCGCCTCGTCCGGGTCGCCGAGCTCGCCTGGCGGACCATGCAGGGAAAGGGCTACGGCCGCGTCGATCTCCGCGTCGACGACCAGGGGCGGCCCTGGGTGCTCGAGGTCAACCCCAATCCAGATCTGAACGACGACGCCGGGCTCTCCCGCATGGCGAAGGTCGCCGGCTGGGACTATGCGGAGCTGGTGCGCCGGATCGCGGAGGTCGCGCTCCGCGAGGCACAGGGCGCCAAGGCGGCGCGTGAGCTGCTCGCTCCGTCCCGTCGGCCGCGCGCAACGCGGACCGCTTGAGCGGCTCACGGCGGCCACCGGTCTGTTCCGGCCGGACGAGGTCGCCATTGCCGTGGAGCTGCTCGACGACGCGCTCGCGGGCGACGACGACTATCGCTTCCTCGGTGCGTACACGGGCGATCAGCTCATGGGCTACGCCTGCTGGGGCCCCACACCCGGTACCACCGGGACCTTCGACCTCTACTGGATCGTCGTCGATCCCGCGCGGCAGGGCACCGGATTGGGCACCGCGCTCCTGAGGGCGGTCGAGGAGAGGCTCACGACGGACAACGGACGACTGATCGTCGTTGAGACCTCGTCGCGCGCCGACTACGCCTCCACGCGCGCTTTCTACGAGCGACGCGGGTACACCCAGGCAGCCCGGCTCCCCGGCTACTACGCCCCCGGCGACGACCTGGTGATCTATCTCAAGGATCTGACGCATGGAGCCCTGGCAACAGCTACTGCGTAAGCAGAGCATCGCCTCGCTCGACGCGCTCGTCGCCAAGTTCGGCGCCGAACACGTTCCCGACCTCGCGCGACTGCGACAGGCGGCGGAGAATTTCGAGTTCCGCATCTCCCCCGCGATGGTAGACCTCATCAAGTCGCCGGGCGATCCCATCTGGCGCCAGTACGTGCCCGATCTGCAGGAGCTCGAGGTGCACGACGGCCTCGTGGACTCACTGGCCGAGGATGCCCACTCGCCCGTCCCGAACATCACGCACCGCTATCCCGACCGCGCGCTGTTCCTCGTGTCGCCGGTGTGCGCCGCGTATTGCCGGTTCTGCACGCGCCGACGCAAGGTGGGCGACCCCAAGAAGATCCCCATGGCCGAGCTCGAGTCGGCGTTCCGCTACCTCGAGGAGCACGTCGAGATCCGCGACGTAATTATGTCGGGCGGGGATCCCCTGCTCCTCTCAGATCGGCGCATCGACGAGCTCTGCAAGCGCCTGCGGGCCATCCCGCACATCGAGGTCATCCGCATCGGCAGCCGGGTGCCATGTCATCTCCCCGAGCGGATCACACCGGAGTTGTGCGCGCTGCTGAAGCAATACCATCCGCTCTACATCAACACCCACTTCAATCACCCCGACGAGCTCACGCCCGCGGCGGTCGCGGCGCTCGGCCGTCTCGCCGACGCGGGCGTCCCGCTCGGCTGCCAGACGGTGCTGTTGAAGGGCGTGAACGACGATCCGGAGGTGATGAAACGGTTGATGCAGAAGCTGCTCGCCGCGCGCGTGCGGCCGTACTACATCTACATGTGCGACCAGGTGGCGGGGGCGGAGCACTTCCGCACGACGGTCGAGAAGGGCCTGGAGATCATCCGAGCGCTGCGCGGGTGGACCTCGGGGCTCGCCGTGCCGCACTTCGTCATCGATGCGCCTGGCGGCGGCGGGAAGATCCCACTCCTGCCCGAGTACGTGGAGTCGATCAGCGACGACGCCGTGGTGCTCAAGAACTACGCGGGCAAGCGGTACGTCTATCGGCAGCCCGGAGCCCACGAGCCACTGCCGCCGACCGAGTTCGAGCCGGTGCTTGTGGGGTAGCCGTCTAGGGCTCGAGGAGTCCGGTGCGCAGGGCGAAACGCACCAGCTCCGGCCGGCGGGCGAGCCCCAGTCGGTCCTTCAGACGGGCGCGGTATTCGTCCACCGTCCTGGGGCTGACGGAGAGCTTCAGGCCGATCTCCTTGGAGCTATGCCCCAGCGCGAGCAGCGCCAGCACCTGTCGCTCGCGCGCGCTCAACCGCCCCGCCGTCACCTTCTCATCGTCGACCTGGCCGGCCTTGCGATAGCGCTGCAGCACGATCAGCCGGGCC
>Ga0209472_1000183_pt1 | contig 38260 bp, 31 predicted proteins | sample GraSoiAngelo_130_FD_185887 | JGI IMG/M metagenome (GOLD analysis project Ga0209472, IMG submission 185887) | Grasslands soil microbial communities from the Angelo Coastal Reserve, California, USA - 14_0929_02_20cm (SPAdes) (version 2) | ecosystem: Environmental > Terrestrial > Soil > Grasslands ... | reverse complement strand
CACCGGGACTTCGCCGGATTCAAGGGACGGGATGTCGTCGTCATCGGCGGCGGACAGAGCGCCATCGAGTTCGCCGCGCTGCTCCACGAAGCTGGTGCCGCGGTGCAGGTGGTATCACGGCGGTCCGTCCACTGGCTGGAGGCCGATCGGTCGGGCACGCGCAGCACCCTGGAGCGGATCCTGGCCCCGGATGCGGGCATCGCACCTGGCTGGATCAACTGGGTGTGGGACCATCGGCCAGTCTTGTTCTATCGATTCCCGCAGCCGTGGAAGGACGCCTATAACGCGAAGTACCATTCCGGGGCGACCGACTGGTTGCGGAATAGAGTCCTCGGCAAGGTGACCCTGCGCGAGCGCCGGACGGTGGCGAGGCTCGAGGTAGCACACGGGAGGCTCAAAGCAACCCTTTCGGACGGGGCGACGGTCAGCGCGGATCATATCCTCCTCGCAACCGGATACACGGTCGACGTCAACAGGCTGACGATGATTCACCCTTCGGTCCGGGCGACCATCGCGACGGACAGGGGGAGCCCGGTCCTGAATCATTGGTTCGAAAGCAGCGTGCCAGGTCTCTACTTTGTTGGACTCACGTCGTTGCGTGCCTTCGGTCCGCTGTATCGGTTCGTTGCGGGATGCGGAGCGGCGGCCCGGCGCGTGGCCAAGGCGATCACACGAGGACAGGTCGGACGTTCCCGGGCCGTGACCCAGCCCGCCGTCGCTGCGAACGCGGCGGCCGGTCTGAGGTGACTGCGGCGATCCGAGCGCGCGTGAGGACGGTCGCCTCGAGGGTGCTGCCGCCCGGGGTGAAGCGGGGGCTGAAGCGCCTCGTGCGGGCCTACCACCAAAGGTTTCTTGCCTTCACGCCGGCCGACCTGCCGCGCGTCCTGTTGCAACTCGGTGTCCTCCCCGGCGACGTGCTGATGGTTCACAGCGCGTTCGACAAATTCTTGGGCTTCCACGGCGGCCCGGTGGACGTCATTCGGGCACTGCAGGAGGTCGTCGGACCGGGTGGGACGCTCATGATGCCCACCATTCCGTTCCAAGGCAGCGCCGTCGAGTACGCAACGGGTGAGCCCGTGTTCGACGCGCGTCATACCGTGTCGCGGATGGGGCTCATCACCGAAGTGTTCCGGCGCGCTCCGGGAGTCGTTCGCAGCGTCCATCCAACGCACTCGGTGGCCGTCTGGGGAAGCAGGGCTGACGCCATCATCGCCGGTCACGAGCTGGCCGACACTCCGTGTGGACGGCTCACGCCGTATGGAAAGTTGCTCGACTACGACGGCAAGATTCTGCTGGCGGGAGTGCCGGCGAACACCATGACCTTCTGTTATTTCGTAGCCGAGGACCTCGAGCCACGGCTCACGGTTCCGGTGTTGACTCAGGAGCGGTATCCGATGCGCTGGAAGGACCCGGAGGGGACGGTGCGGGTCTCCAACCTGCGGCTCTTTTCACCGCGCCTCGACCATGACATGAGCCCGCTGGTCGGTGAGCTGAAGCGGCGCAACGCTTGGCGTGAGCGGCGCGTGGGGTCTTTGCGTCTCACGCTGCTGCGGGCGCGCGAAGTCTATGACGCCGCGGCGGCATTGGCGGAGAGAGGGATGTTCGTACGTGAGCGGCCGGTGCGTTGAGACGAAGCCCCACGCGTTGTAGCGGGAACGCATCAGGCGTGTTCCGATGCGGGCTCCCGGCCCGCTGCCCCACCAAGAAGTCTCGTGGCACCGCCCATGCACATGACGGCCGGCGAGTTGGGTCTGGACCCGACAGCGGTGAGGCAGAGAGGAGCGAGCATGAGCAGCGGCGTGGACCGCCTGACCGACGTGAGTCTCGAGGTGTTTTCGACCTGCGTGCAGTCCAGCGAGGGCGATCCCGAGACCTACGTCCAGCGGGTGGCCGATGTGGCGCGCTGGAGTGAGCAAGCCGGCTGCAAAGGAATCCTCGTGTATTCCGACAACCGGCTGCTTGATCCTTGGCTGGTGTCGCACAGCATCATCCAAAACACGACTTCCCTATGTCCCTTGGTCGCGGTCCAGCCCATCTATATGCACCCGTACGCCGTTGCGAAGATGGTGGCCTCGCTGGGCCACATGCACAGGAGACGCATTTATCTGAACATGGTCGCCGGGGGATTCAAGAACGACCTGGTGGCCTTGAACGACACGACGCCCCACGACAAACGGTACGATCGGCTCATCGAGTACACGCTCATCATCCGGGAACTGCTGCGCGGCTCCGCCGTGTCCTACGAGGGCACGTTCTACCAGGTCAAGAATCTCAAGCTCACGCCCTCCCTGCCGGGCGACCTGTTTCCGGGGATCTTCGTGTCGGGCTCGTCGGACGCCGGGCTGGTGGCGGCGAAGGCGATCGGCGCCACGGCCGTCAAGTACCCGAAGGCGCCCGGCGAGGAGGTCGCCCCGGACGAGGGAGTCGGTGCGGGCGTGAGAGTGGGGATCATCGCCCGCGAAGATGGCGATGAAGCATGGCGCGTCGCGCGACAGCGCTTTCCCGAGGACCGCAAGGGTCAGCTGACTCATCAGTTGGCCATGAAGGTCTCGGATTCCGTGTGGCACGGACAGCTGTCACAGCTGGCGCACACCACGGCGCCAGGCGAGAGCCCGTACTGGCTGGTGCCCTTCCAGAATTACAAGACGATGTGCCCGTACCTCGTGGGAAGCTACGAACGGGTCGGGGACGAGTTGTCGCGCTATATGTCCGTCGGGTATCGGTCATTCATCCTCGATATTCCGCCCACGCAGGAGGAATTGCACCACACGAACCAGGCCTTCCGCAGAGCGGTGACACTGGCGAGCGGATGACTGCTGATGAAGCACACGTCCCGCGCACCTCTCCACCTGCTACTCGTCACAGATGGCAGAACGATTCCCAACTGGTTGTACACGTGCCTGCACGCAGTTGAGGAATCCAAGGTCGCGACCGTCGTGCTGGCGTTGCTCGCGGCCCGTACCGAGGGGCGGACACTGCGCCACGTGCTCTTCTCGTTGTACGAGCGGATAGATCGTTCCCTGTTTCGCAGCGATGCGGACGCTCTTGTCCCGATCCGCTTGCAATCCGCGCTCCCCGGTTGTCGTGTCGTCAATCTCCGGCACACCGCGCTGGTTCCCGCGCTTGAAGAAGCACACATTGACGTGGTGCTGGATCCCTTCTGTTTGCTGCCGGATGCGGGCTTGGCCGACCGGTCCACGTACGGTGTTTGGAGCATGCCATTCGGTCACAGCGGCGACCCGAGAACACAGTCCACGCCGGGGTTTTGGGAGGTCATCGAAGGGAGGCCAAGCACTGAAACGCGCCTGTGTGTGCAGTGGAAGGGGTATGGCGGGAAGCATGTGCTGTATTTGTCTGTCGCACCCACCGATCGGCGTTCGGTATCTCGCAGCAAGAGTCGCCTGTACTGGAGAATTTCCGCCGGGTTGGCGAGGAGCCTTCAGCGCCTGGCGGCAGATCCCGACGCATTCGTCCAGAGGCTCGCGGCGAGCCCCCCGAGTGACGTTGCCGACACTCCATCAGGTGATCCGGCCGGCGCTCCGGGTAATCTGGAAATGTTACAGGCAGGGGCCCGTCTCGTGCGACGCTACGCTTCCGACAAATGGATGAGGACGCTGTATCGTGAGCATTGGACGCTGGCCTATCGACACGGCAGAGGCGATCGACCGGCGACGGGACCCTTTCATACGCTGGTTCCTCCAGTGGATCGGTATTGGGCCGATCCCTTTCCCGTTCGGGTGGGGAACGAGTACTACATCTTCCACGAGGAAGCGCCCCTTTCGCACTATAAGGGAACGATTGTCTTGAGCGTTGTCGACAACGCAGGCAAGACCGCCGGGCCGATTCCCATCTTGGAGAAGGATTATCACTTGTCCTACCCGTTTGTGTTCCAGTGGGATGGCGAATTCTTCATGATACCGGAGACGGCCGGGCATCATCGGGTCGAACTGTACCATTGCGTCACCTTTCCGTCGCGCTGGAAATTGGAACGCGTGCTGCTTTCTGGCCTGGCGGCCTCAGATCCCACACCAGCGTTCGTGTTTGGCAAGTGGTGGTTGTTCGCCGGCATTCCGGTCTCTGGTGCCGGGACGTCGGTGGAACTCCACCTCTTCTACGCCGATTCACCGTTGGGGCCCTGGACGCCGCATCGTGCCAACCCCGTCAAGAGCGATGTTCGCTCGGCCCGGCCGGCAGGGCGGATTTTCGAGAACGACGGACAGTTCTATAGACCAGCTCAGGACTGCTCCAGGCGCTACGGGTACGCCGTTTCGATCAATCGCATCCTCCAGCTGAACCCTGATACCTATCGAGAAGTGGAGGTGGACAAGATAGTCCCCACCCGAGACCCGACGGTGGTAGGCGTACACACGTTCAATGTGGCGGGCGACCTGACCGTGATCGATTGTCTGGTGAGGAGAAGAAAAATCTTGACCAAGCCCTGGCGTCACACCCTGCAGCTGGACGGAGTAGGCCAACGCGGGTGGACCGACGCTGCGGCGCGGGTGTCACGAGCGGCGCCACCCCGCTCCCATAGTTCTGTGCCGTAGCCCCGAGGTCACACCGTGCGCTCCGACGAGCCAGGCGCCTTCCCGAAACGCATCGCTGCTTTGGTTCCTCCCGAAGCGATCCCCGGAACGGTTTCCGGTCCGGTGCGCCAGCTGACTGCGCTGGCGCGTGGACTGCAGCGTGCGGGGACCGATTGCCTGGTCGTTGTGTTTCATCGGCGGGGCCAGCCGCCCTCGGCATTCGCCCCCTATCTGCAGGAGGCCGGCGTTCGGCATTGCATCGTGGAAGACCGCGGGCCGGTCGACTGGCGCCTAGCCTCGCACGTGGGAACCGTGCTGCGCCGCTGGCGACCGTCCATCGTGCAGACCCACGGTTACAAGGCGACGGCGGTGGCGTATCTGCTGCGCCGGCTGGGTGCTCCGTGGCGCTGGATAGGGTTCTTCCACGGGTTCACAACCGAACCGCTCAAGGCGCGATTCTACCACTGGGTCGATCGGCGGCTGCTGGGTGCGGCTGAGCGCGTCGTCGTCATGTCGCACGCGCAAGCCCGAGCCTTCCGACATTGCGACGGCCGGGTCCGGGTCATCTACAACGCGGCGCTGGCTCTTCCGCCTGGAGGCAGCCCATCCGAGCGCGACCGCCTCGCCGGCCTCGCGGGCAGTCTCCCACGGCCCATCGTCGGGGTGGTCGGACGCCTGAGTCAGGAGAAGGGCGTGGACCTCTTCCTCGACGCCTGCGCCGTGCTGGTGCAGAAGGGCCTCGCCTTCTCCGCGCTCGTGGCAGGGGACGGCCCCGGGCGCGCGCGCCTCGAGGCTCATTGCGCTCGTCTCGGGCTGGAGGCGCGCGTGCGCTTCCTCGGGCACGTCTACGACGTGGATGTCTTGTACCGGATGCTCGATCTCCTGGTGCTCCCGTCTCGCAGCGAGGGCTTGCCGAATACACTCCTCGAAGCGATGCAGGCGGACGTGCCCATCGTGGCGACGGCGGTGGGTGCCGTGCCGGAAGTGGTCGGAACTTCGGCGGCGGCTCGCCTGGTGACGCCCGGATCCGCAGCGGCGCTCGTGGAAGCGATCGAGCACGCATTGACCGAAGGTGACCTGCCTGAGGTCGCCGCAGCGCGTCACGAAGCGATGGGCCGCTTCTCGCTGGAGCGCCGCGTGGAGGCTCACGTGCAGTTGTATCACGATCTCCTCGAGGAAGCGGGAGGAGTGAGACCAGCATGTGTGGGATCGCCGGCGCGGTAGCCTTCCGGGACGGTGCCCGCCCGGACCGCGAGCGCCTGTGCGCCATGGCCGGTCTGATGGCGCATCGGGGGCCTGACGGAGAAGGCTTCTGGGCGGATCCTCGCGGCCGCGCGGCCTTCGCGCACCGTCGGCTCTCGATCATCGACATCGCCGGCGGGCGCCAGCCGATGTGCAGCGACGATGGACAGATCGCCCTGGTCTTCAACGGCGAGATCTACAATTACCGCGAGTTGCGCCGATCTCTTTCGGATCAGGGGGTGCGGTTCCATACCGTGTCGGATACCGAGGTGTTGCTGCGGATGTACGAGCGATACGGCAGCGAGGCGGTACGGTATCTCCGCGGCATGTTCGCCTTCGCGGTGTGGGACGGAAGGCGGGGCGAGCTGGTGCTCGCGCGCGATCGCGTGGGCAAGAAGCCCTTGTTCTACGCGCTGGAAGAGGACGGCTGCTACTTCGCCTCGACCCTGGGGGCGCTCCGGGATACCGACCCCCGAGCCCGCCGCGTGAACCTCGGGGCGTTGGACGCGTTCCTCACCCTCGGATATGTGCCGGCTCCCCAGTCGATTTGGGACGGCATCAGCAAGCTCCCCGCCGGGACGCTGCTCCGGGTGAGCTCCTCTGGCGCGCGTTCCCTGCGCTATTGGGCGCTTGAGGGCGCCATGCAACCCTTCGCGGGGCGCTTCGCCGATGCGGTCGATCGACTGGAAGACTTGCTGACGACCGCGGTCACCCTGCGGCTACGCAGTGACGTGCCCCTCGGGTCGTTCCTGAGCGGCGGCATCGATTCGAGCCTGGTGACGGCCATCGCCGCTCGCCACTGTCAGGGGGAGGCCTTGACGTTCTCGATCGGTTTCGCGGAGGCCGCCTTCGATGAAAGCGGCTATGCCGAACGAGTCGCGCAACACCTCGGGACTCGTCACCGCACGTTCACCGGACGCCCGGTGATGCTCGACATCCTGCCGGCGCTGGTTCGGCATTGCGCAGAGCCGTTCGGCGATTCTGCCGCCCTGGCCGTCTGGTTGCTCGCTCGGGAGACGAGGAAGCACGTCACCGTCGTGCTCACCGGAGACGGCGGGGACGAAGGTTTCGGGGGATACGATTGGTATCGGACGGCACTGCGCCTCAAGCGCTTGCGCAGCGCCGTGCCGACGGGGGTGCTGCGGCTCGGCGCCACCGTGCGCGGCCAGCGCCCCTGGGTGAAGCGGGTCAAGCGCGCCGTCGGTACGCTCGCGTTGGACGAACCGGAGCGCTTCGCGGCGTTGCGCATGTACGTCCGCGACGAAGAGGCGCAAACGCTCTACGCGGGAGATCTGCTGCAGACGCGACGCGACGGCGGCGACGGCGTGCGCGCCTGGCTTGCGCAGTTGTACCGGAGCGGCAACGGCAGCGCGCTGCGACGGATGCGGCTGGTGGACGTGAGCACCTACCTCGCGGACTGCCTGATGCCCAAGGTCGACGTCGCCACCATGGCCCACAGCCTGGAAGCGCGCGCGCCCTTGCTGGACCACGAAGTCCTGGAATTCGCGCTGGGGCTCCCGGACCACTGGCTCCTGGATGGGAATGGAGGAAAGCCGCTCCTCAAGACGCTGCTGGCACGATTTCTCCCGGCCGATCTGTTCCGGCGACCCAAGCACGCCTTCTCCGTCCCGTTCCAAGTGTGGTTCGCCGGTGGGCCGACCAGCGCGTGGGGCGACCAGTTGGCGGAAAGTGAGAGCCTGCGCGATTGCGGCTGGCTGAACCCCGCCGGACTTCGCACGCTGGTGCGTGAGCACCGCGACGGCCTGCGGGATCACAGCCAGGGGCTGTACAATCTCCTGGTGTTGCGCGAATGGCTGAACCAGCATTGAAGTTCGATGGCTGCGAGGGCGGTTCTCGTTCGACTTCGACCTGACGATGCCGTCAGCCATGCACTCGGCGCAACGCCGTAGCCTCCAACGCTTTCTCGCCTACGTCGCGCCGTATCGCACGACCATCGCGCTGGCCACGGCGTGCGGCGTCGTCCGCTATCTCATTCCCCTGGTCCTGCCGTGGACGCTCAAGATCGTGGTGGACGAGTTCCTGGTTCCGGCGGGCGGGCGGCCACGTACCCAGCTCCACCTGCTCATGGTGGGCCTCATCGCTGTCTACGTGGTGTACGGGATCGCGAGTTACTGGCGCTCGTATCTGGCGGGCCTCGCCGGGCATCGCCTGATCTTCGATCTGCGCCGCGATCTGCACTATCACGTGCAACGCATGAGCCTGAGTTTCTTCGACCGCCAGCGCATCGGCGAGGTCGTGGCGCGCATGACGAGCGACATCGCCTCCGCCCAGAACTTTGTAGGCGCCGCTTTCGTGAACACCGCGATGGATGTGGCTGCGATCTCGGGCGTCGTCGTGGTGCTGCTCGTCGCGCATTGGAAGCTCGCCCTGGTCGCGCTGGCCGTGCTGCCGTGTTACGCGTGGGTAAGCCTCCGGCTCACCCGGCGGCTCCGAGAGCAGAGCCGGGCCATCCATGACCAGCTGCAGGAGATCTCCGGCGAGCTGCACGAGCAGTTCGGAGCGATCTCCACGATCCAGTCGTTCACGCAGGAAGAAGCCGAGGCCCGGGCGTTTCACAAGCAGAGTGAACGCTTCCTTCACAGTGTCCTCTCCAACGTGCAGCTCCAGTCGGTGGCGCTCGGGGCGACAGGGTTTCTCACGGCGATCGGGCCGATCCTGGTGCTCTGGTTTGGTGCCCTCGAAGTGCTCGGCGGTCGACTCACGATCGGAACGCTCATGGCGTTCTACGCCTACCTCGGGCTGCTCTACCAGCCGGTGCAGCGACTCACAGAGCTCAACCTGATCGTCGCCAGCAGCCTCGCCGCGATGGACCGCATCTTCGAGGTGTTCGACACCTATCCCGAGGTACGGGAGCAACCGGTCGCGCGGGTGCTGGGCCGGATACGTGGGGAGATCGTGTTCGACGACGTCGGCTTCCGATACGATGGCGGGCCGCCCGTGCTCGAGCATTTCCGGCACCATCTCTCCGCAGGTACGACGGTCGCCCTGGTGGGGCCGAGCGGCGCCGGCAAATCGACCCTGGCCAAGCTCCTGCCGCGCTTTTACGACGTCACCGGCGGCCGCATCACCATCGACGGGACCGACATCCGAGACGTGACGCTCCGATCGCTGCGGCAGAACATCGCCATCGTGGCCCAAGAGCCGATGCTGTTGTCGGGCACGGTCGCCGAGAATCTGCGCTACGGCCGACCCGAGGCCACGGACGCCGACCTTGCCGATGCCGCCCGCCTCGCGTTCGCCAGCGAGTTCATCGCGCGGCTGCCGCGGGGCTACGAGACCGAGATCGGTGAGCGGGGCCTCGGGCTCTCCGGCGGCGAGAAGCAGCGCCTCGCCATCGCACGCGCGTTCCTCAAGAACGCGCCCATCCTGATCCTGGATGAGCCCACCTCGGCCCTCGACCCCGAATCGGAAGCGTTTCTCAAGCAGGCGCTGCGGCACCTGCTCGAGGGCCGGACGGCCCTCATCATCGCCCACCGACTGTCCACGATCGAGCACGCCCACGAGGTGCTGGTCCTCGATCGCGGCCGGGTCATCGAACAGGGGCGCCACGAGGAGTTGCGGGCACGGCCGGGGAGCGTGTACCGCCGTTACGCGGCGCAGCAGCTCGGATTGGAGCGGTTGAGTTAGGAGACGGCAGCGCGCGTTGCAAGCAGGGCCCAGAGAAGGACATCCTCGTCGAAAACAGCAAACTATTTAGTCTAGTCCACAATCTGGTTCCTATTTCGAACACCGGGATCCACGCGGCCGTCGATTCTACTGCGACGCGCGTGGAAGAAATACGTGGAGGCACTTGACGACAGAGATGTGACAGATTGAGAGCTTAGAGCTCCTCTAGACGGAACCCGTTCGATCCGCTGATCTGCCGCGGCTGCACAACATTGCTTCAGGTCAGCACCATTTGTTGCAAGGCTCACCTCCAATGTGGACCGGCTGCGCCGTGGCGTTGAGGCCGTGGCGTTGAGGCCTCGCTCCGTCAATGCCGTAACTGCCTGTTCCGCAATAAGTTGCCGGCGCACGCCCGAGCCCCGCCCGGCGGTGCTTGCGGTACAGAATGTGATAAAGTGCGGTCCACCGACGGCCCGTTTCCGCCGCCGCGCGTGGTTCGAGAAGCGTATGTAGGAGGGTCCTGGCCGATGGTGTGGTCGCTGCTGGAGACGATGCAATGAAGATCGTGGTGACTGGGGGCTGCGGGTTCATCGGCTCCCACGTAGCCGAGCACTTGCGAGAGGTGTTCCCCGGGGCGCGGCTCACGATCCTGGACAAGCTGACGTACGCGGGGGACATGGATAACGTCTCCCACCTCGTCACCGGCAACGGGAACGGTAAGGGAGTGCACCTCGTCGTGGGGGACATCTGCGACGCCGACCTCTGCCGCCGCGTCGTTCGCAACGCCGACCTCGTCGTCCATCTCGCAGCCGAGAGCTTCGTCGACAATTCGTTCGGCGACCCGTTGACGTTCACGATCACGAACACGCTGGGCACGCACATGCTGCTGGAAGCATGCCGGATCGCCGAGGTTCCCCGCGTCATCCACGTGAGCACCGACGAGGTGTATGGGGAAGTGCTGCGCGGCCGGGTGGGGGAGGACGCGCCGTTCAATCCCACCAACCCTTACTCGGCGTCCAAGGCAGCGGCGGAGATGATCATCCTGGGCTACCTGAGGTCCTATCGCCAGCCGATCATCCGCGTGAGAGCCAACAACATCTTCGGGATCCGGCAGTATCCGGAGAAGGTGATCCCCAAGTTCTGCCTGAGCCTGTTCCTCGGCGCCAAGCTGACGATCCACGGGAACGGGTCGCATAGACGCCACTACTTACACGCTCAGGACTTTGCCGCTGCAATCGCCCTCTTGATCGATAAAGGCGTCGCGGGTGAGGTCTATAACGTGGGGTCTGAGGAAGAATACTCGACCCTCCAGGTCGCCGAGATGGTCTGCGACGTCTTCGGGAAAAGTTGCAGCGAGGAGATCGTGTTTGTGAAAGACCGCCTCTTCAACGATCGCCGCTACAGTATCTCGAGTGCGCGAATGCAGAGCTTGGGCTGGCGAGCCCAGCGGCACCTGGCGGACGAATTGGGCTCTATTGCGCAATGGTACACGGACAGGGTCGAGCGCTATCGGCACCTGTTCGTCGACGCACCTGCGAGCCCCCAGGAAGCGCTCATCTGTGCCTAGCACGAGCGTGAGTGGAGGAAACCCATGATACGCGCCGTTACCCTGAGCCGATTGGCTGCGGCGTTCGCGATGTTCGGGCTCGCGACCGCGTGTAACGAACCACAGAGTCCGACCAGTCCGACGCCAAAAGCCAGTCTTCTTCCGTGGGGCGGCACGATCGCCGTCGTCAACACCACCACGGGCTCGGACCCCGATCCGAACGGCTATGAGGTCTGGGTGGACGACTCCTACAGCCAGTCACCCGGTAGCAACGGGGTCTCCTATTTCAACGGGCTCTCGCAGGGCGACCACAAAGTCTCGCTCATCATGGTTGCCGCGAACTGCTTGGTGACGGCCACGGTAAACGGCGTCACCGCGGTTGACAATCCCCGGAACGTCTCCATCAGCGCCGCCGAGACGGCGACCACGAACTTCGACGTGGGGTGTGCGTCGGTGGGCAGTCTGGTCGTCGGGACGAACACCACCGGTGTGGACCTCGATGCCGACGGTTACACGGTGTTGGTCGACGGCTCTGGCCAACCGGTGGCGACGAACGGCAGCGTGACGTTCACCGGGCTCGCGACGGGTAATCACTCGGTGGCCCTCTCCGGTGCCGCGCAGAACTGCACGGTGAGCGGGGCGAACCCGCAGAGCGGCACCGTGATGGCCGGCGGCATGACGTCAGTGACGTTCTCGCTGAGCTGCGCCCCGATCGGTTCGGGCAGCGGCGGCTTGACGGTCACGACGAGTACGACCGGCTACAACCTCGATCCCGATGGCTACACGGTCACGATCGACGGCACGAACAGCCAACCGATCGCGACGAATGGCAACGTCACCTTCACGGCGCCGGCGGGCGCCAACCCAGTCGCGTTGTCGGGCGTGGCCGCGAACTGCACGGTGAGCGTAGCGAATCCACAAACGGTGCCGGTGTCGGCCGGTGGGGCGGCCACGACGACGTTCGCGGTGACGTGCGGCGCGCCGCCGCCAGCGGAAGTGAGCGGCCACGTCCAGCTCGGGTGGGGTTCTGCCACGCCCGGGAACGGCGTGCAGACCTTCGACTTCGACGTCCGGGCCGACCTCACCGGGCGGTTCACCGGCACGGACTACGGGGACATCCACCCATCGGGCAGGCCCGCGTCGTTGACCACGGATCCCGTGGCGGACCCCGCGACATCGTTCACCGCGTACCGCAACGCCTCGCCGAGCAAGTGCCAGGATCCGACGCGCGGGGTGGAGTTCGACGCCGTGGGCCGGGGCGACGAGGGTGACCTCAGGAGCTACACGGTGCAGGTGTGCGACGACGACCCGAGGACCGGGTCGGGGGGGAGCGGCGTGGACTTCTTCAGCGTGTACATCGCGGTAGGGGGATACGGGCGCTCCGGCATTCCGACGAGCGGCGACATCGTGAAGCGGTGATCGCGCGTGCAACCCCATCGTTCGACGCGCCGCGGCGGGTTCACACCGTCGCGGCGCGTTGGCTTTCTCAGGCCAGGACAGAAACCGGCGACGCGGCGCTGAGGCCGTTGGTCTGGATCGCCTCGTGCCGCATCAGCGCGTCCGCGAAAAACTTGGTCGCCCAGCTCAGGACCTCGTAGGCGCCGTAGGCGCCGCCCACCGGCCAGGCGCCCTTGATCCCACCCCGCAGCCCCAGCTCACCGCTGCGCCGGTTCTGCGTGTGCTTGAGGAATCGCAGGACGGCCGGCACAGGCTCGAGCCAGGTCGCGTCGCCCGTGATTGCGGCCAGGCGCATCCAGTTGTTCGCCATCTGGGCCTGGCCCGTGAGGCAGGACCACCGCACGGCGGGAGACCAGTCAGAGCGGTAGCGGCCGGGCATCCAGCCGTCCGTCCGGACCTTCGCAGTCAGGGGCCTCGCTGCACGCTCGGCCGCATGGAGCAAGCGCGGTTCGCCGAGTACACGACCGCCTTCCAGCAATCCCCGGATGGCGTATGCGAGCGTGTGTAGCAGCGGCTGCTCGGGATCCGTCAAGCAGCACCAAGGCAGCCAGCCGTTCTCAGTCTGGAGGTGGGCGGCGGCATGCAGGCTGCGGGCGGCGGCAGCGCTGAACCTGCGTTCATCCAGTCGGACACCCGCCTCCGCAAGCGCCCAGGCGGTGCGGGTGTTGTAGAGCGTCGAGTCCGCTCGGGCGAAGCGCGAGTTGTCGCTGCGCCAACGTCCGTCGGGGTCGAGCGTCGCCACCAGGTAGCGGGCGGCGCGGCGGGCCGCATCGGCAAAGCTACCCTGCCCCGTCTCGTCGAATGCGGCGAGCCAGCCGAGGAGCACCTGGCCGGTGTTGAACACGGCCGGTGATTCTGGTTCACCGATCGTTCCGCCGCGGACCGCGCCCGTGGGCAGCTGGATCTCGATCTCCCATCGCGCCGCGCGCTCGGCGCGGACCGCGAGCTCCGGACGTCCGAGGCGCCGGGCAGCGGCATACAGCGTGGGGATGATGTAGCCCGTGGTCTCGGGATAACAGGGTTGCCACCCCCGGCGCCCGTAATGCGAATGTCGTACGAGGCTGTAGCCGCGCGAGAGGCCTCCGTCGGGCGTCGCGTCCTGAGCCCGGAGCAGCCACTCGAGCGCCGCCACCAGATGAGGCTCGTGCGTCGGATCGGCCGGATAGCTCCGCAGCCACTCGCGCCATCCCTCGGCTAGCGCCGTCGGGTTGAGGAGCGGATGAGCGCGGATGGCGCGCAGCCGGTGCTGGAGGGAGGTCTGGAAACGTGGGGGCGCCACCGAGCCTCTGAGAATTTCGACCACGGTGATCAGTTCGCAAAGTGTGTACCGCATTGGGAGGCGCGCTCTCGCGACGCCAGGGCTGCTTTCGACGTCACAGGCGTGGCGCAGACGCAACGGCCGGCCGGGGTCTGGACCACCGCGGCGGCATGTCGGTGACGGACCGTCGGGCGCGCCGCGTGGCACCGGCCATGCGTCAGGGAGCGCTGGAGGCATTCGCCCATCATGAAACTGTTGCCGCTGGACACCCCCGAACGGATCGAGCTCGTCGCCGGTTGGCTGGGCAAGGCCGAGAATTACAAATGGCTGGACTTCGGTAACGGCGTCCAGCGCGTCACGTCGATCACGCTCAGGATCATGAGCCAGCGGGACATCCATGTGTTCCGGATCTACACGGCCGGGGATGAGGACGCGCCGGCGGGGGTCGTGGGCCTGACCAACGTCGATCGGAACTTCAAGACCGCCTCGCTCTGGGCGGTGCTCGGCAACAAGCGATACGGCGGGCATACGACCGAGGCGGCTCACCACATGCTCACGCTGGCGTTTACCGAGCTCGGGCTCCACGCCGTGAACGCGTGGACGGTCGAGACAAACATCCCGGCGCAGCGCTGCCTCGAGCAGCTCCACTTTCGCTACATCGGCCGGCAGCGGCAGTGTCACTATATCGACGGCCGTGCGCTCGATCGCCTCCTCTTCGACCTGCTCGCGACCGAACACCGGGACGTGCCACATGCCGGACTCGAACACACTAGCGCAACAGATCTCCGCCCTGTTCGCTGAGAAGATGCACCTGCAGGTTCCGTCGCTCGACACGGATCTGATCAACACCGGGCTGGTGGACTCGCTCATGTTCGTAGGATTCCTGGCTCAACTGGAGCAGGAGTTTGGCATTCAACTGTCGCTGCAAGATCTCGAGCTCGATCGCTTCCGCACGGTGACGCGCATCGCCGCGTTCGTTGCGACCAAGGTTCAGAACGGCACTCGAGTCCTGCCTCGGTAGCTCCACATCGTGGCTGCGACACTAAAGTGTTGCATGCGCGCTACGCACTTGCCTGCCATCCCCGATTCTCTTATCGTGGCGCAGTTCGCGCAGGACACTCTAACGTCGCGGTCCTAGGACCTCGACGCCGCGCGCAAGCTGAGGCGGCTTGGGTGCAATCGCTGGAGGTCTAGAGGGAGGGACCGCACGCCCAACCTCGACGGTGATTCACCCAAGCCGTCTTCCTGTCGAGCATGCCGCAAAAGCGCCCCTCAGTGCCGCAAAAACACCCTAGCGTGGCAGCGCCATTCCGCGATACGTGTGCATGCCACGGTTATCCTCCATCCATACCTACCACGACGAGTGATCGATGACCGGGCCTTCGGAAGTCGAGATCCTGCTGGTCGAGGACAACCCGAGCGATGTGGAGCTGACCCTGCGCGCCCTCAAGGCCCGCAATCTCGCGAATCAGGTGTTCGTCGCCCGCGACGGGGCCGAGGCGCTGGAATTCTTCTTCGGCGAGCAGGGCCATCCGCTGCGCGATTTCGGGGTCGCGCCGCGCGTGATTCTGCTCGACCTGAAGCTCCCCAAAGTGGACGGGCTGGAGGTCCTGCGGCGACTCAAGAGCGACGAGCGCACGCGCCCGTTGCCGGTCGTGGTGCTCACCTCGTCCAAGGAAGAGCCCGACATCACCGCAGCGTACCGGCTGGGCGCCAACAGCTACATCGTCAAACCCGTGGACTTCGAGGCCTTCGCGCGCGCCGTTTCCGAGGTGGGGCTCTACTGGCTGCTCTTGAACGAGCAGCCGCGCTGAGACGATGCCGGACCTGGTGCGCGTCTTGATGGTCGAGGACGTCGCCGACGACGCCGCGCTGATCGAGCGGGAGCTGCGCCGGGCCGGCATCAGGGGGGCGACGCGCCGGGTCGACTCCGAGCCGGCGTACCGGGAGGCGCTCCAGACCTTCGCCCCCGACATCATCCTCACGGACCACTCCTTGCCCACGTTCGGCGCCGCCGACGCGCTGCGCATCGCGCTCCTCGAGGCGCCGGACACGCCCGTCATCGTCGTGACGGGCAGCCTCGACGAAGAAACCGCGGCGGAGTACATCAAGGCCGGCGCCGCCGACTACGTCGTCAAGCACCACCTCGAGCGGGTGGGCCCCGCCGTGATGCGCGCCCTCGATCTGCGGCGCGCGCGGACCGAGCAGGCCCGCGCGGAAGAGGCCCGTCGCCAGGGCGAGGAGCGCTTTCGCGCGCTGATCGAGCACGGTGCGGACGCGGTCGCCCTCGTCGCCCCCGACGGGACCGTCCTCTTCGCCAGCCACTCGATCGAGCGCCTGCTCGGCTTCGCGCCGGCCGAGCTGGTGGGTCATCCCGGGTTCGAGCGGGTGCATCCCAACGACGTGCCGCGGGTCCATGCCGCCCTGCGCCACATCATCGCGAGCCCGGGCACCCCGGCCGGCCTGGAGCTCCGTTGGTGTCACAAGGACGGCTCGTGGCGCCATATCGACGCGGTCGCGGTCGACCGCCTCGCCGAGCCTGCGGTGGGCGCCATCGTGCTGAACTTCCGCGACGTCACGGAGCGCCGCACCGCCGAAGCGGCGCTGCGGGAGTCCGAGGAACGGTACCGCACGCTGGTCGAGGGGGTGCGGGACATCATCTTCGCGCTCTCTCCCGAAGGCACGATCGCCTCCCTCAACCCCGCGTTCGCGACGATCACCGGCTGGCGGCGCGAGCAATGGGTGGGGCAGCCGTTCGAGGGACTGGTGCACCCGGAGGATCTGCCGCTCGCGCTCGAGCTGCTCGGGCGGGTGGTGCGCGGCGAGCTCCGCCCCGCCAGCCAGTTCCGCGTCCGCACCGCCAAAGGCGACTTCCGCGTCGGAGAGTTTTCCGCGACTCCTCAGCTCTACGAGGGCCGGCTCGTCGGCATCCTGGGCATCGGGCGCGACGTCACGGAGCGCGTCCAGCTCGAGCAGCAGCTGCGCCAGGCCCAGAAGATGGAAGCGGTCGGCCGCCTGGCGGGCGGCATTGCCCACGACTTCAACAACATCCTCACGGCCATCACCGGCTACGCGGATCTCCTGCTCGAGGACCTCGGCGCCACCGATCCCCGTCGTCAGGACGCCGATGAGATCCACAAGGCCGCCGATCGCGCCGCCGGGCTGACCCGCCAGCTGCTGGCGTTCAGCCGCCAGCAGGTCCTGCAGCCGACCGTGCTCGAGGTCAACACGCTGGTCAGCGACCTGGAGAAGATGCTGCGCCGCCTCCTGGGCGAAGACGTCGCGCTCAGCACGCGGCTCGCACCCACCACGGGGCGGGTCAAGGCCGATCCCGGCCAGCTCGAGCAAGTAATCATGAACCTGGCCGTGAACGCCCGCGACGCGATGCCGAACGGGGGCAAGCTCACCCTGGAGACGGCCAACGTGGATCTGGACGACGCGTACGCCGCCGACCACTACCCCGCGCGCGCGGGACCGTTTGTGATGCTCGCGGTCTCGGACACCGGCATTGGGATGAGCGAAGAAACCCAGGCCCACATGTTCGAGCCGTTCTTCACGACCAAGGAGAAAGGCAAGGGCACGGGGTTGGGGCTCGCCACCGTGTACGGCATCATCAAGCAGAGCGGTGGATTCATCTGGGTGTACAGCGAGGTCGGCCAAGGCACCACCTTCAAGCTCTACCTGCCGCGCGTCGAGGAGCTGGCCGAGCGCGCGTCCGAGCCCGCGCAACTGCCGGCGCGCCCCCCGCGCGGAACGGAGACGGTCCTGGTGGTCGAGGACGAGGCGCCGGTGCGGAGCGTCGCCCGTCAGGTGCTCGAACGCCACGGCTATACCGTGCTCGAAGCCCCCAGCGCGGAAGCCGCGCTGGACCTCGCCGCCCGGTACTCGGGCGCCATCCACCTCCTTCTCACGGACGTCGTCATGCCTGGCCTCAACGGACGCCAACTCGCCAGCAGGCTGGCGGACCTGCGCCCCGACGCCCGGGTGATCTTCATGTCGGGCTACACCGACGAGGCCGTCACACGGCACGGCGTGCTCGAGCCCGGCTCCGCCTACGTGCAGAAGCCGTTCACGCCGGATGCTATCGTCCGGAGGGTGCGGGAGGTGCTCGACCGGTGAGCGCGGCCCCGGCCGGCGGCCCCCGCCAGCCGACCCGCATCCGCGCGGACGAACGCACCCGCCTGTTGCCGGTCGTCATCCTCACCTCGTCGCGCAAGGAGCGGGACGTGCTCTCGCCCCGGCGACCCGTCGCCTGAGACCGGGGGCGGCCAGCGGGGGTGACGCGCGTCACGTCCCGCACCGGGGAGTTGCTCCCAGGTGGCCGCCGGGTGAGTATTGGTGCCCCTGAGAATGACCACCACAAAGTCCGCCGCACCCGTGGTCCGCGACGCCGATGCCGAGCTCGAGGCGTTGTTCGCGGCGATCAACGACGTCATCCTCGTGCTCGACGCCGAGGGTCGCTACGTCAAGATCGCTCCCACCAACCCGTCCCTGCTGTACCGCCCGGCCGCGGAGCTGCTCGGCAAGACCCTGCGGGAAGTATTCGATGGCGCGCAGGCGGAGCAATTCATGGAGTACATCCGTACCGCGCTCCAGACCCGGACGACGGTCCACTTTGAGTACAGCCTGCCGATCGGGGGCCGCGAGGTCTGGTTTTCCGGGGCGATCTCGCCCATGAGCCGCGATCAGGTGGTCCTGGTCGGCCGGGACATGACCGAGCGACGGCTCGCCGAGCGGGAGCTGCGTGAGACCCTGTCGTTGCTCAACGCGACGTTCGAATCCACGGCCGACGGGATCCTGGTGGTGGACCTGGCGGGGCGCATTGTCAGCTTCAACCGCACGTTCGCGGAGCTGTGGCGGATCCCCGACTCCATCCTCGAGGCCAAGGACAGCGCCCAAACGCTCGCGTTCGTGCTGGAGCAGCTCGCGGACCCCCAGGGATTCCTGAGCAAGATACGCGAGCTGTATGCGCGCCCCGACGCGTCCAGCTTCGACGTCCTGACCTTCAAGGACGGCCGTATCTACGAGCGCTTCTCCCAACCCCAGCGGATCGCCGGGAAGAGCGTCGGCCGCGTGTGGAGCTTCCGCGACGTCACCGAATCGAAGCGGGCCGAGCAGATTCAGCTCGCCACGTACCGGATCTCGGAGGCCGCCCACGCGGCGCGCACGCTGCAGGACCTGTTCGCCGCCATCCACGGGATCGTGGGAGAGCTGATGCCCGCGAAGAACTTCTACATCGCGCTCTACGACCCCGCGGACGACCTCCTCACCTTCCCGTACCACGTGGACGAGTACGACAGCGACTTCCCGTCCAAGAAGCCCGGCAAGGGATTGACCGAATACGTGCTCAGGACCGGCCAGCCGTTGCTGGTCACGCCGGAGTTACACGCGGAGCTCGAGCGCCGCGGCGAAGTCGAGCTGATCGGGCCGCCCTCGATCGACTGGGTCGGCGTCCCGTTGAAGATCGGCGATCGCGCCATCGGCGTGCTCGCCGCGCAAACCTACGCCCCCGGCGTCCGGTACCGCGACACGGAGAAGCACGTCCTGCAGTTTGTCTCCACGCAGGTCGCCATGGCGATCGAGCGGAAGCGGACCGAGGAACAGCTGCACGAGAGCGAGCGGAAGTACCGGCTGTTGTTCGAGACCAATCCCGAGCCGATGTTCGTGTACGATTTCGACACGCTGCGCATCCTGGCCGTGAATGGGGCTGCCGTCGTCCGGTACGGACACACGGAGCCCGAGTTCCTGCAACTCACGCTTCGTGATATTCGCCCGCCGGAGGAGCAGGCCCGGCTCGACGAAGAGCTGGCACAGCGGTCCGCCGACGGTGCCGTGCGCACCGGAGTCCGTCACTGGACCAAACAGGGCAAGCGATTCGACGTGGATCTCATCGCGCGGCCGCTCGAGTTCGCCGGCCGCCGCGCCCGGCTCGTGCTGGCCCGTGATGTGAGCGCGCAGCGCCAGCTCGAGGAGCAGCTGCGCCAATCGCAGAAGATGGAAGCCGTGGGGCAGCTGGCGGGCGGCATCGCCCACGACTTCAACAACCTGCTCACGGCCATCCTGGGGTCGACCCAGTTGCTGCTGCACAGCACCCCGCCTGGCGACCCGCGGCGCGAGGACGCGGAGGAAATCCGGCATGCGGGGCTGCGGGCCGCCGAGCTCACGCGGCAGCTGCTGGCATTCAGCCGTCGGCAGGTGCTCGCTCCCAAGGTGCTCGACCTCAACGCCGTGGTCGCGAACGTGGATCGCATGCTGCGGCGGCTGCTCGGCGAAGACGTCGAGCTCGTCACGTCGCTCCAGCCCGCCGCGGGCGCGGTCAATGCCGACCCCGGGCAGCTCGAGCAGGTGCTCCTGAACCTCGCCGTCAATGCCCGCGATGCCATGCCCGGCGGCGGGCGGCTGAGCATCGGGACGACCCGCGTCACGTTCCAGGAGGAGCCCGCCGAGCGGCGCCACCGCATGCCCGCCGGCGACTACGTCTGCCTGGCGGTCGCGGACACCGGTGTCGGCATGGATGAGACGACCCAAGCACATCTGTTCGAGCCGTTCTTCACGACCAAGGAAGTCGGCAAGGGCACCGGCCTCGGGCTCGCCACGGTGTACGGCATCGTCAAGCAGAGCGGCGGCTATATCTGGGTCTACAGCGAGGTGGGGCACGGCACGACCGTCAAGGTCTACCTCCCGCGCGTGCCGGGTGTCGCCGAGGCGCCGGCGCCCGCGGCCGAGCCCAAGCCGGTGCGCGGGGGCGACGAGACGGTGCTCCTGGTCGAAGACGCGGCCCCCGTGCGCGCGCTGGCCCGCCGGATCCTCGAAGCCCGCGGCTACCGGGTGCTCGACGCACCCGACGGGCCATCCGCGCTGGACCTCTCCGCCCGCCACGGGGGCGGGATCGATATCCTGGTGACCGACGTCGTGATGCCCGGGATGAGCGGCCGAGAGCTCGCCGAGCGGTTGGCCCCCGAGCGGGCCAGGATGAAGGTGCTCTACACGTCCGGCTTCACCGATGACGCGATGGTCCGCCAGGGCGTTCTGAACGCCGGTGTCGCGTTCCTCCAGAAGCCGTTCGTGCCGGACACGCTCGCGCGGAAGGTGAGAGAAGTGCTGGACGGCTAGGGCGGGCCACGGCTATTGCCGGTCCAGGATCTCCCTGATCCGAGTCAGCAAGTCCGACTCCGTCCACGGCTTGTGAAGGAGCGGAGCCGACGGATCGAGACTCGCGGCGCGCTCGGGGTCCGAGTAGCCGCTGGCGAACAGGAACGGCGTGGTGTGACCCGCTCGACGCGCGGCGTCGTACAGCGCGTGCCCTCCCAGGCGCGGCATGACGAGATCTGAGAACACGAGCTGCACGCCCGTCGCTTGGCGCAGGGCCTCGAGTGCCTCGAGGCCATCCGCTGCGGTGACGATCTGGTATCCCGCCGCTTCGAGGATGCGCTTGGCGGAGCGGCGCAGCTGGTCGTCGTCCTCCACGACCAGCACCGTTTCGCGGCCGCCGCGAACCTCGGCCACACCGGCGCGGGGGCGCACCGCCACGGCCACCCCGTCGGCGATGGGGAAGTAAATCCGGAATCGCGTACCCTTCCCCGGCTCGCTGTCCACCTCGATACCGCCGCCGTGCTGCTTCACCAGGCCGTACACCGTGGCCAGCCCCAGCCCCGTTCCCTTCCCGGGCGGCTTGGTCGTGAAAAACGGTTCGAAGATGCGCGCCTGCGTCTCCTCGTCCATCCCGATCCCGGTGTCGCCGACGGCGAGGCACACGTGCTCGCCAGCCCGGACCGCGCCACACACGAGACGTTGATCCTCGGTGAGGTGCGCGTGGCTGGTCTCGATCCGCAACACGCCGCCGTCCGGCATCGCATCCCGCGCGTTGGTCGCGAGATTGAAGAGAATCTGCTCCGCGGCAAGGACATCGGCGCGCACTTCGGGGAACTCGTCTCCCCCCGACATCACGATCTCGACGTCGGCAGGCAGAATGCGCCGCAAGAAGCCGGACAGATCGGAGATCAGCCCGCCCAAGTTGACCGGTTGGAGATCGAGTCTGGAACGGCGCGCGAAGCCGAGCAGCTCCTTCACCATCACGCGGCCCCGCAGGGCCGCCGACATCACGTCGCGCAGGTCGGCGTGGGCATCCGCCTGGCCGGACGGCAGCACCTTCGCGACGAGCTGGGCGTTCGCGAGGATGATGGTGAGCAGGTTGTTGAAATCGTGCGCGATGCCACCGGTGAGCTGGCCGATCGCCTCCATCTTCTGAGACTGCCGCAGCTGCTCCTCCAGCGCGCGCCGCTCCGTCACGTCCTCCGCGATCGTTTCGAAGCAGTCGATGGCGCCGTCGGGCCGTCGCACCGCACGGCCGGAGAGCCGCACCAGGATCTCGCCACCGTCCCGGCGCCTCCACAGCACTTCGATCCCCTCGACGACATCGTCCGAATCGAAGCGCGCGAGAATCCGCCGGCGCTCTTCCGAGTCTGCGTACACGTCGGCCCCGAGATCGACGGCCAGCAGCTGCTCCTTGGACTCGTAGCCGAGCATCCGCACCAGTGCGGCGTTGACGGTGAGGAACCGCCCCTCGACGGAAGACCGGTAGATGGCGTAGGCCGCGTGCTGCACCAGGGCGCGGTGGCTCTCCTCCGACTGACGCAGCGCGGCCTCCGCGCGGCACCGCTCGGTGATGTCGGTCCCGACGCCGATCACGCCCGCCACCGCCCCCTCGGCGTCGCGGACCGGCGAATACCACGCTTCGAACACGACGCCGAAGACCTCGACGGTCGATGAAAACATCTCCCCCGTGAGGGCGCGCCGCACATCCGCGAGCGCTTGCGGCAGGTCTGCGAACAACTCGAACGCCGAGCGGCCGATGAGGAGGGCGGGCCGCACGCCGACGGCGTCGAGGCCCCGCCCCTCGACCATCGTGAACACCCCGTCGCGATCGAGCGCGAACAGCACGAGGGGCGCCCCGGCGATGACCGTCCGCAGCCGCTCCTTGTTCTCGCGCAGCGCGCGCTCCTGGCGCCGTCGCTCGGTGACGTCGCGGGCGTTGACGATCAGCTGGGCGGCGTCCCCGGGGCCCACGCGCGCCTGGCCCACCGCTTCGAGCACCCGCCACGAGCCGTCCTGCGCCCGGAACCGGAACTGCGCCGCCTGGGGCACTCCGGGGGCGCGGATCGCGCCCGCCAGGGCCTCGGCGACGACCGGAATGTCCTCCCGATGGACGTAGTCGAACGCGTTGCGCTCGAGCAGCTCCCCCGGCGCGTAGCCGAGCACTCGCTCCACGGACGGGCTGGCGTAGCGGAACACCCCGTTCTCGCCCACGATCGTGACGATGTCCGACGCGTTCTCGATCAGCGATCGGAAGTGCTCCTCGCTCCGTCGCAACGCCTCCTCGGAGTGGGCGCGGTTGATCGCGGTGGCCAGGACGTTCGCCACCGCTTGGAGGAAGTGCGTGTCGTGGATCGTGAACTCGCGGGGCGCCGCGGTATGCACGCCCAGGATTCCGAACGGGCGGCCCTTGCCGTGCACCAGCACGCTGAGGCTCGATACCACGCCATGCGCCGCCAAGAGCGGCGCGCTGCCGAATCGGGCATCCGTGGCCAGGTCCTCGACCACGACCGGCCCGGTCGAGCGAAGCACATACCCGGGGTGCGAGTCCGCATCCGCAGTCAACACCGTGCGCCCGACGGCGCCGTCACGCCAACCGACACCGCCACGCAGCAGCAGCGTGCGGCTCTCGGGACGAAGCTCGAGCACGCTCGCGAACGGCACCTCGAGCACGCGGGCCACGATCGCCACGGCGCCGGCGATCAGCTCGTCGGGCGGGGCGCCGGCCAGCGCGCGCTGGCCGACGTGGGCCACGGCTTCCTGCTGGCGGGCCGTGGCGCGCAGCTGCGCCTCCGTCCGCGACAACTGCTCGTCGCGAACGGCGTCGTCCTGCCGCAGCAGCTTGAACCGGCTCGTGCTCACGTCTAATGATGCCCGAGTGTGATCTGGGGTAATGCTGCCCGAACTGCGCGCCCTAACCTTGCACCCGGCGACCGCCTTTTCCATTATCGTCTTCACAGGAGACCTGTGCCCTGCATCACCACCAGCCCAACTAGGCCCGAGGCAATGACATACCACGAACCGCCATGAGCCAGTACCCCGTCCTCAAGGACCTGGCGATCATCTTCGCCGTCTCCCTGCTGGTCATCCTGCTGTTCCACCGAATCAAGCTCCCTGCCCTGCCGGGGTTCATCGTCGCGGGCGTGCTGCTCGGACCCAACGCGCTCGGCCTGATCTCGGACGCGCACCAGGTGGAGAGCCTCGCGGAAGTCGGCGTCATCCTCTTGCTTTTTACCATCGGTATCGAGTTCTCGCTGAGCCGCCTTCGAGAGATGGGGCGGCAGGTCGTCACGGGGGGGGGCGCCCAGGTGGGCCTCACCGTCACGCTCGGTGCCGGGCTCGCCATGGCGCTGCATGTCAACTGGCGGGTATCGCTGCTCCTGGGCTGCCTCGTCGCGCTCTCCAGCACCGCCATCGTCCTCAAGGGACTCACCGATAAGGGCGAGATCGATGCTCCCCACGGACGGCTCGCGACCGGCGTGCTGATCTTCCAGGACTTGTGCGTCGTGCCGATGATGCTGATCCTCCCGTTTCTCGCCGGACGGTCCGGCGGCGGCGCCGGGGCGCTGCTCCTCGCGCTCGGCAAGGCGGTGCTCGTCGTCATCGGGGTGCTGGTGCTCGCCCGGACCGTGGTGCCGCGCGCCCTCGCCGAGATCCTCAAGACCCGAAGTCGGGAGTTGTTCCTGATCGCGGTCATCCTGATCGGGACGCTCACCGCCCTGGGAACGGCGGCGGCGGGGGCATCGCTCGCCCTGGGCGCCTTCCTGGCGGGACTCGTGATCTCGGAGTCCGACTACGGCCACCAGGCGATGGCCGAACTGCTGCCGTTCCGTGACGTCTTTATCTCTCTGTTCTTCGTCGCGGTCGGTATGCTCGTACAGGTCGAGTTCCTGCGCGACCACCCGGCGCTTGCCCTGGCCGGTGTCGTGGGCGTAATGGGGGGGAAAGCCCTGCTGGCGGCCGGCGGTCCGCTCCTCCTGGGCTACTCGGGACGGGTGGCACTGCTTGCCGGCCTCGCCGTCTCCCAGATCGGCGAGTTCTCATTCGTGCTGGCGCGCGAGGGCCGCGGGACGGGGCTGCTTTCGGAGAACCTCTACCAGACGTTTCTCGCCGTGGCCGTGCTGACGATGCTGGTCACACCGTTTCTGCTGCAGGGCGGCCCAGCGCTGCTCGACCGGCTGGAGCGGCTGGTCCCGCTCGACCGTCTCCTGCCAGGGCTGCGCCCGGGGGCGATCGCGGCGGCCGACCAACCGCTCACCGACCACGTCATTGTCGCCGGGTACGGCCTCAATGGGCGCAACCTCGCGGCCGCCCTGCGGTCCATCCAGGCGCCGTATCTCATCGTCGAGCTCAACGCGCAGACCGTCCACCAGGCCCGCGCGCGCGGCGAGCCTGCCTTCTACGGCGATGCCACCCGCGAAGAGATTCTGCGCGCCCTCGGCGCGGAGCGTGCCCGAATGCTCGTCGTCGCGATCTCCGACCCCGCGGCCACTCGCCGCATGGTGCGCGTGGGGCGAAGCCTCAACGCCGGCATCCACATCATCGCGCGCACCCGCTATGTGACGGAGATCCCCGAGCTCAGCCGGCTCGGAGCGGACGTCGTCATCCCCGAGGAGTTTGAGACCTCGATCGAGATCTTCGCCCGCGTGCTGGCCCACTACAGTGTCCCCCGCCCCGACATCCAGCGCCTGGTGGAACAGATCCGCTCGTCGCACTACGAGGCACTCCGCGGCGGCGACGGAGTCGGGGGCCTGAGCCTCGGCGCGGTGGCCGGCATCCCGCAGATGGCGGTGGAGCGGCTGCGCCTCGCCCCAGACTCGCCCCTCGTCGGCCAGACCCTCGCCGCGACCGGTCTGCGTACCCAGACCGGCGCGTTGGTGCTCGCGGTCGGTCGGGGCGGCGACGAGATCGCGACGCCCGGTCGACAGTTCCGCCTCGCCGCCGATGATGTTCTCGTTGTGGTGGGCCAGCCACCTCAGCTGCGGGCGGCGGCTCTCCTGGTAACCGGCAAGAGTGCTGCTAACGCGCCACAATAGTGTTGATGGATGTTGCGTTGCCACAGCGACACCGAAGAAATGGCGAAAACGTAAGAAAATTGGGCACTATCTCGCGAGTGTGTGCTCACTTTCGTATGTACTAGCTTGTCTGCCATCAGCTTACAATAGCACAAGCCCCAAACAACTCACGTAAGTGACGCAACCGCAACACGTTTCGTTTCCTGACCGACGCCTGAAAACCGACCACTGATACATTTCCGCCATGCCAATCCCCCCCCTGTACGGCCATGAGGGGATCCGACACCGGCTGGTAGGCGCGATTGCCTCCGGCCGGTTGCCACAAGCGCTCCTGTTTGAAGGCCCGCCAGGGGTGGGGAAGCAGCGGCTGGCCCTGTGGTTGGCGCAGGCGCTGGTCTGTGAGAAGCCGGGAAACCCTAAAGGACTCCCTGACGGTCGCGGGGAAGGGGAAACGGGAAAGGGAGAGCCGTGCGGGGAGTGCCAGCCCTGCAGGTTGCTACTGAACCTCTCGCATCCCGACGTGCACTGGTTCGTGCCGCTCGAGCTGTCCAAGAAGGGCGGCGACGCGGACAAGCAGGTGGAGCTGGTCGAGGAAGCGCTCGGGGAGGAGATGGCGGCGCGGCGCCAGCAGCCGCTTTACGAGCCGGCCTCGGGTTTGGCGAGCCATGGGATCGCCGCCGTCCGCCTGCTGCTTCGCCGCCTGGCGCTGACGCCGGCGCTCGCCCGGCGAAAGGTGTTCGTGATTGGCGATGCCGACCGTTTGGTGCCGCAGACGGGAGCGGAAGCGGCCGCGAACGCGTTACTGAAGGCATTGGAGGAGCCGCCAGCGGACGCGACGTTCATTCTGACGACCGCCGCGCCGGAGTCGCTGCTCCCGACGATTCTGTCTCGCGTAGTGCGCGTCCGAGTGGCACGATTGGCCGACAGCGTCGTGACAGCATTCGCGCAGCATGAGCTCGGCGTGACTGGGCAACGCGAGTTGGCGCAACGAGTTGCGGTGGCGGACGGGCGCATAGGCAGGCTCCTTGCAGATGGGAACGGTCGCGCGAGGGGTGTGGAAGCCGGCGAGCGGTTCCGCCGCGCCGTGGAAGGGGGTCCGGCACGCCGCTACGAGTTCGCCCTCGGCCTGCAGCCGTTTCAGGCGCGGGGCGGGTTCACGGAGATGCTGGACGGGCTGCTCGAGCAATTACGCGAGCAGGCCCGTTCCGGCGGCGAGACGGAGAAGGTGGTGGCGGCGATTTCGCAGGTGCTGGCGGCGCGCAGCCTGGCGCAGGGCAACGTGAACCCACAGCTCGTGGCGGCCGTATTGGCCGACGACCTGGCGGAGCGGGCATGAACCTGTCGCATGTGGACGAGGCCGGCCGGGCGCGAATGGTGGACGTGGGCGACAAGCCCGTCACCGTGCGCACGGCGGTGGCGGAAGGCGCGATCCGGATGTCGCGCGAGGCGTTTCGGCTTGTGGCGGAGCAGCACGTGGCCAAGGGCGACGTCTTGGCGGTGAGCGAGGTGGCAGGGACGCTGGCCGCGAAGCGGACGGCCGAGCTGATCCCGCTGTGCCACCCGCTGGGCCTCGACCACGTGGAGATCGCCGCGACGCTGGACGACCAGCTCCCGGGAGTGCGGGTGCGGGCCGCCGCGAAGGCGGTCGGGCGGACGGGCGTGGAAATGGAGGCGCTGACCGCCGTGTCGGTCGCTCTGCTGACGGTTTACGACATGGTGAAGGCGGCGGACCGGGCGATGGAGATCGAGAAGGTCCGACTGCTCGAGAAGACGGGCGGCACCCGCGGCGACTGGCGGCGCGACGCGGCTGATTGACGGCGAATTGATGGGGCGGTGCCAGGGTGAGACCGCCTGGACTTACAAGAGAGGGCTATGCACACGACAACCCAGAAACTGATGCTGCAGGGAGGGCTCATTCTCCTTGGCGCTCTGGTTGTGAGCAGCATCGGCGGTTGGGCTCGACGCGCCACTGCCGACGACCAGCCGGCGCCGCTCACGGCGCCCGCGCTGATCGGGGAGCTCCGCTCCCTCGAGCAGGCACTCGAAGCGACCCGGGGAGAGCTCGCGGTCGCCCGGCTGCAGCTCGAGCGCGCCAACGCGATCATCGATTACTCGACGCACTACGTCATCGCGGCCGACCTGGCCGCGGCGATCTACGACGTCGCCCTCGCGGAGGGGGTGGACCCGGCTTTGGCGTTTCGTCTCGTGAAGGTCGAGTCGGGATTCAACCCCAAGGCGAAGAGCAAAGTGGGGGCGATCGGCTACACGCAGGTCCTCCCGAGCACGGCCCGGCTGTACGAGCCCGGTCTGACGACGGCGCAGCTGTACGACCGCGGCACCAACTTGCGACTCGGGTTCCGCTACCTGCGGGATCTGCTGGAGCGCTACGAAGGCAATCCCGACGCCAAGCTGCGCCTGGCGCTGCTGGCGTACAACCGGGGGCCGGGCCGGGTCCAGGAGCTGCTCGACGCGGGAAAGGACCCGCAGAACGGTTATGCGGCAGCCCTCATGAAAGGGTACAGACGTAAGAGCTAAAGACGTAACACAAAGACGTAACACAAAAACGTAGCACGACGGCGTAACACGAAGACGTAGCACAAAGGCGTAGGGGAGGCTCCCTACGCCTTTCGTGTTACGTCTTCGTGTAACGTCTCTGTGCTACGTCTTTGTGCTACGTCTTTATTCTTTCTTATTGTTTTTGCGGAATTTTCAGCACGTCCCCGGGCCGCAGAACCGATCCCATCGTGAGGCCGTTGTAGTTGAGGAGCGCCGTCAGCGACACGCCGTACCGGCGCGCGATATCGGTCGCCGTCTCACCCGACCGCACGCGGTGGTTCCCGGCGCTGACGCCCGTGCTCGACACCCGCCGGTAGCGGGGTTCGGGTGGCACGGACCACGCCGAGGCGGGCACCACGCGCCCGCTCATCGGGATGATGAGCCGCTGCCCCACGCGCAGCGCGTGCGCCCTGATGCGGGGGTTCGCGCCCTCGATCATGGTGACGCTCACGCGATAGCGCTTCGCGATGTCCGATAGCGTCTGCCCGCGCGAGACGTAGTGATCCACGAACGTGATGCGCTCGGTGACCGGGAGACTGTCGAAGCGCTCCGCCACGAGCGTCCCCCGCCCCCGCGGCACGCGCACCACCACGCTCCGGCCGGGGGGCGTGACGCCCCGCACGTACTGCGGGTTGAGGTCGAGGAGTGCCGCCACGCTCGTGTCGGCGAGACGGGCGACGACATCCAGGCCGGTCGCGTCGGGAACCGTGATCTCGTCGAACGCGAGGGGCGACAGCGGCTCTACCTCGAAGCCGTAGCGCCCCGGTTGCTTCGCGATCAGTGACGCGGCGATGAGCTTGGGGACGTAATCGCGCGTCTCGCGCCGCAGGTAGCGGCGGTCCGAGAGCTGAAAGAACGTGTGATCGTCCACCGAGTCCGGCTCGCCCGGGAGCCGGTCGATGCCCCGCTCGATCCGTCCGACACCGGCGTTGTACGCCGCCGCCGCCAGATACACGCTCCCGAGACGCTCCCGCAGGTCCGCGAGGTAGTTCGCGGCCGCTTCCGTCGCCCGGAACGGGTCGCGGCGCTCGTCCACCCAGGGATCGACGGTGAGGCCATAGAGGCGCGCCGTGCTCGCCATGAACTGCCACATCCCGACCGCTTTCGCCCGACTCACCGCGGTGTTCGAGAAGCCGCTTTCGATCAGGCAAAGGTAGAGGAGGTCTTCCGGAAGCCGCTTGGCGCGGAGTCGCTCGCGGATCATCCCCTGGTAGCGGCCGAGCCGCGCCAGCCAGACCTCGAACCGATCGCGCGAGTCCACCTGAAAGAACTCGAGATACTCGAGCACGCGCCGGTTCGTCGCGAAGCTCGTGACGTCGATGTCAAAGGTCGGCTCGGGCGACGGCGCGGCTCCAATCACGGCTCGGCCCTCGGCGCCGAACAACCGCTCCGCCTCCCGCTCCACCTCTTCGCCCTTGATCGGCGACGTCGCGGGGGGCCGGCCCTCCAGGCTGTCGACCCGAGGGTGCGGACGATGGAGGCTGTCGAGCAGCTGCTGGTCCGCTGCGGAGTCCTGCTCGGCCCGGGCCACGAGGGCCCCAACCGAGTCGGCGCCTCGCGGGGAGGGCGAAAGCGATAGCGTCGTCGAATCGGGTGCTGCCGGGGTCAGCGCGGCCGCGGCGGGTCCGCGGACTCCGCGGGCGCCGCCGCACGCGGCGCTCAGCGCCGCGCCCACCAGGGCGAGCAGGCGAATTCGTGCGGTCCCGGTCATCGCGTGGCGAAGAAATTGCCCAGTATGCGGTTCGTCGCGTTCAGCACCGCAAGCGCCGCGCCGCGGGGGGGATCGGCTTCGGCGAGATAGGCTCCCACGAGGCGCGAGGCCCGCGACTCCTGCCGCGCCGAGAGCGAAACGATCACGACGACGGCATCGAACGCGCGAACCGCCTTCACGCCCAAGAGCTCGAACCCGAGCTTCGGCTGCACCACGCGCTCCAGGGCGCGAACCGTCGCCTCCGCACAACAGCGCAACTCGCCCGCCTGCGAAATCACGCCGTCGGACTCGCCCATGAACTGCCGTCCGTCGGCCCACGACAGCACCACCTTGGCGCGACAGCGACCGCTGGCCAGGCGCTCGAACGCAAACTCCTGAAAACGCAGCCGCTCGGTCTCGCTCACGCGAGGCGCTCAGCCAGGAGTTGCGAGAGAGCCGTGTCGGGGATGCGCTCCGCTTGGATGAACAGTGAGGACTTCGAGCTGGCCTCCAGCGGGTACAGGGTCCAAAACGACCGCCCGGGGCGCTCGGACGCCGACCGGAAGGACAACACCAGCTGCCATGCCTCGGCGTTGGCCGGGCGCTCTGCGAGGGCGTCCACATGCCAAACTTGATCGCCGTGGGCGATAACTCTCCATGGCATGCATCACCACCTGGAAACTTGGGCCCGCCAATATGGCGGCTAACCCCAAGTCCTGTCAATAGTTGAGAGAGGTCAGTCCCCTCTGGTGGCGAGCGCCTTGAATCGCTTGGCGAGCGCCTGCGTGGTGGGACCCGGCTTGCCGCTCCCGATCGAACGACCGTCCAGCTTGGTGACGGCGACGATCTCGGCGGCGGTACCGGTGAGGAACATCTCGTCCGCGGTGTACAGATCGTAGCGGTTCAGCGGCAGCTCTTCGACGGCGTAGGTCGCCTCGCGCGCGACCTCGATCACGGCATCGCGCGTCACGCCGCGCAGAATCCCGGCGTACGCGGGCGGCGTCTTGAGCGTGCCGTTCGCCACCGCGAACAGGTTCATCCCGCTCGCCTCGGCGACGTAGCCCTGGGAGTCCAGCATGATGACCTCGTCGACCCCGGCCGCGATGCCCTCGACCTTCGCCAGGATGTGCGAGAGGTAGTTGAGCGATTTCACGCGGGGCGACAGGCTTTCCCGGTGGCTGATCGGGGTGGCGGCGGTGAGGGCGGTGAGGCCCTTCTCGTAGCGCTCCGGCGACCAGAGCTGGATCGTGTCCACGATGCAGATGACCGACGGCGCGGCGCACTTGCGCGGGTCGAGCCCCAGATCGCCCACGCCGCGCGTTACCACCAGCCGGATGTAGGCTTCCTCGAGTCCGCTTTTCGCGACGGCCTCCTCCACCAGCCGGTGCATCGCCGGTTTCGGGAGCGGGATCTCGAGCCATATCCCTTTGGCCGAGGCGTACAGGCGGTCGAGGTGCTGCGCCAGCCGAAACACCCGCCGGTTGTAGACGCGGATGCCCTCGAAGATGCCGTCGCCGTACAGGAGCCCGTGGTCGAACACCGACACCTTGGCGTCGGTGCGCTCGTGGTACGTCCCGTCGATCCAGACGATGGGCGGCATAGGTCCCTTAGTGCGAGTAGGCGACGATCTTGTCCAGCACGGAGCGGGCGAAATCCTTGTCCCAGGTGACGGCGGTGCGCTTTGCGACCACCTGCACGCGGGTGGAGTTCTTGCCTTCCACCTTTAGCGTGACGTTGACCTCCCGGTCGCCCGCCGCGCCCTCGATTTCCCGCTTCTCCCCATCATCCTCTTGCTCGGCCTGCGATTTCGTCTGCCGGATTTTGAGCGCGCCAAACGCCTGGTTGGTGGCGGTCGCCGCACGCTCGACCGTGACGGGGACGACCGACTCGACTCCGCGCTGGGTAAAGTAGATACCGCCCCCGGCGCCGGCACCCGCGGCGGCGACCACGCAGCCACCGAGCAAGAGCGCCGCACAGCTGGCGGCCGCCTGGGACCGCAGGGTCGTACTCGATCGTCGCATGCAAACCTCCGCTGCCGGCTAGCAGCCTGCCCCACCGTATCTTGCGCGAATATACCTGGCTCAGGGACCCCACGGCTACCGGGCCCCAGGTGGTATGCGTGTTATCCAGATCACAGACTCTCGGGCCCGAAACCGCGAATCTCTACGCTATGGAACAGATACTGGGGTGGGCGCGGGTGTGGTTCGCGGCGAAGCGCGAGGACGAAGGTGAAGCACCGTTGCGCAACGGCGCTTGGTATCCCGTCTTGAGCAGTGGCGTGAACCGCGCGGTGCTGGAGGTCTCGGGCCAGCGGGTGGCCGTACCGCAGGACATGCTGGAAGTGCGTGACAAGCGCCCCGATCGCTTCACCGTCGTGTACCGCACCTACGACGACCCCAACCCGGCCCGCGGCACGCGAGCGGACGCCGGACGCCGCTACGGGGTATGTCCCAAGTGCGCGACCCGCGTCCCGTTCCGCAGCGGCATCATCCCGTCGCGCGCCACCTGTCACAATTGCAAGCACGAAGGGATCGTGGCGTGGTGGGAAACCGGTTGAAGGGGAGGGTATGACCCGGCTGGGGATCGAACCCAGGACCTACGGATTAAAAGTCAAGAAGGCTCGGAGCCGTTCAACGGAAGATGGCGGAAAGTCAGGGACTTCTCACCCGACCGAGGGGAACGAGGAGGTCTGAAGCTACCCGATGATGAACCGAAACTGGTGGGATAAGTGGTGGGACTAGTCGGGGTGCTGACGCGCCAGACGGCGTGATTAAGTCGCCCTCTTGTCTAAGAAACCGGGACCGCTACACGGGAGTGGGGGAGGTGGGTCAGCGCCGCGAGCCGGCCAGCACCCGCAGACGCCCCAGCCCGGCGCCGCGACGGCCTGCGCACGACGATCTCGACCCACCGTGTAGTGGCTCGTCTTCCGCTTGACAAGACTTGTCGCAGTCCAGCGGAGTAGTTTGATCGCAACGAAAACGCTGGGATCTCAAGTCGTCCCGGTGCTCGGGACGACAGGATGCACGAGCACATCCGCACGATACCAGACGGTTAGCGGGGGCGCGAAGTACCGCTTCGCCTCCGGGTCATAAAGCTCATGGTCAGCAGGCACGGCCTCGAAGCCATCGGTCGTGTTATCGCCACTCAGCGCCTGGCAAAGCGTGTCCAAGTACGACGAGTGACCATTGATCAGCAACTCAGCGATTCGCTTAGTGTCGGCGAGCGCACGGGGAGGGAGTACGCCACCCAGGTACGTCTGGATGACCCCGTCTCTGCGCAGGACGCCCGTACCCGGTGTATGGGGAACCGAGGCCATGGGTAGGACCCTGAGGACCCTCAGGTGGTCATCCAGCATCAGAAGGGCCAGACAAGTGGCAACCGACCGACGACACATCTTCGGCGCCGCCGCTATAGGTCGGGCGATGCTCAGCAACCAGAACAACTCGGTGTCGGTGTGCAATCGCGTTACAATGCCGCTCACATCCCCCCGTGTTGAGTCGGAGGCGCAGGCGATCACCAAGCGAAAACGTAGGCTGGACTCCGGCATGGCGGTGCTGAAAGTAGACTCATGGCCCCCCCTCGGCGAACAAGGTAGAGAGCACTCTCCTCATTCTGGTTCAGCAACGCCCGATTCTGCATCAACGCGCGGCTGTACTGCAATCCTATCGTCAGCGGCTTGAGCTCAGCCGGTGATCCGTTAGCCGGCCCCTTCGTGTTGTTAGCGACGGGTGAAAATTGCACACTCCGGAATGAACCGCTCGAAGTGGGCAGATCGGGGGGTGCGAATCGACCGTTGAGGCGGTCGGCTCGAAGGTCGTCATGGGTGTACGTCGCCATCGACGGTACAGCACGGAGTTCAAGCTGCAGCTCGTTGAGGCGTATCCGGTGGGCGAAAGGAGCGCGAAGGGGCTCGCGGCGCGCGAGGCCCATCGCGATCTCTGTGCGCCCGGACTGCATAGTCGGTGTTCACACGAGCAGTATGGCTGACGGGCGAGCACGCGATACTTTCACCGGAGGTCCCATGCGGCGCAGTACGCCGTGTAGAACTCCTGCGCCATGCGGGCGAGGTCGCCCGTTAGTACGTGTTCCTCTGTAAGCTCAACCGAGAAATAGCTGTCGTCGCTCAGGATTCCGAGAAGGTTCAGTCCCGCGCGTTTGGGGTCAAAGACACCGCCAGCGGGGTTTTGACCACCGTTCCAGAACTCCTGCTCCGTTAGCTGGACGAGTTCCTGCCACCGAGCGTCGAATCGGCTGTCCGTCACGGCGTCCTCCCCCCCACGCTCTCGACCGGCGCCCGAAGCGCAGCCACGCGGTCGCGCAACTCGCTCCACCCCGGAGCCGCCGCCGTCCCCATCGCGGTGTGCGACTTGGCTGTGGCGGCGAGGTCGCGCTCCATCTCCGCGAGCGACTCCCAGGGGGACCAATGCAGATCGTCCACGGCACCCTCGACGACGGTGTGCTCATATTCCCGGACCGCGCCGTTCAAGTTCACGTACAGAGCGAACGTGTGCGGGCCGGCGACGACCGGCTCGCCCAGCCGCCACCCTCTGAACGTGCGGGTCAGGGGGACATCCTCCCGTCCCGGCGGCGCGTGGAGCCTATCCCATTGCCGGCGCGCCGGCGTCGGGAACCAGGCGGAGGCGGATGGTGACTTCCGTCCCGCGTCCTGTCCCCTCGCTGGCGACCGTCACGGTGCCGCCATGAAGCTCGGTGAGCTGTTTCACCAGCGCGAGGCCGATGCCGAGTCCCGAATGTCTGCGACCAGGACCTTTGTCCTGCTGACGGAACATCTCGAAGACATGGGGGAGGAAGTCGGCCTCTATCCCTTCGCCGGTATCGCGTACGTGTACTACGCCGGCGTCAGCATCGTGCCCAACGGTCACTTCGACGCGGCCACCGTCCGGAGTGAATTTGATGGCGTTGGAGAGGACATTCGTCAGGATCTGCTGAAGCCGATCGGCGTCCGCGTTGATCGGCAGCGGCTGGTTTACTGGCGCAAGCAGCAGCTCGAGCCCCTGCTCTTGCGCTGTCTCGACCAGGGCCTCCACCGCGATACGGACTTCGCCGCCCAGGTCTCGCGTCTGGAGATCGAGGGTGATGCTTCCCCTCGTCGCACGACTAAGGTCGAGAAGGTCGTCGACCAGCCTCACCTGGAGCTGCGCATTCCGCTCGATCACCTCCATCGCCCGCTCGATGACGGCCGCATCACTGTTGCGGTTGACCAGGCGGGTCCACAACAGGATGGGGGTGAGGGGGGTTCGCAGCTCGTGTGAGAGCACCGCCAGGAAGTCATCCTTGGCGGCTGCCGCCTCCGTCAGCTGTGCCGCGGTGTCCTGGTAGTGACGACGGCTCCGGTACTCCCACAGCGCGTCCCCGAGCACTTGCAACAACTCGCCGAGGAGGATCAGCCGCCGTTCGGGCACTGGCTGGGTGGTGCGGGCGACGTCCCACACCGTCTGAAACGGCACCCCGCAGTCACGGGCGAGTCGCTCTACAGCGGACGGGTGGCAGAAGTCCACGAACGTGTACCCGGCGACGGCTGCGCCTACGACCTCGCCCTCGAGCACCAGCGACGTGCCCACCACGGCCAAGCCGTAGGAGGACACCAGACTGATCGCCGGACGATCCAGCGCCTGCGCCAGGCACCTTCGGCCACACTCCGCGAAGATGCGGGGCTGGTAGCCCGCCTTCTGGAATAACGCGAACAGTGGCGTTGGATGGATGGGACCGGAAACCACGGCCTCGTCGACTCCATACACGACGACGGTCAGCCGAGTCACCGCGGCGAACTTCGCTAGAGCCTGCTGCCATACGACGTCACTGAAGAGGGCGTCGTCGATCCCTGCCATGACGGGACCTACTGCCCCCCGGTTCCCTCACCGGGTTCCGTACCATGGGTATGCCGCTCTGGCGCCCGAGAAATCAGGCCAGCGAAGCTGGAGAAAGGAGCCATCGCCATCGGAGCAGTGAGCGGCAGGTGGCGCGGCAGCACCCGCATTCCCTGCCCATCCGTAATCTCGCACTCATGGGTCTCCCGGACCGTCGGATTGGCGCGCATCTTGGCCACCGTGAGGCCCAGCCGGAACGTGTCACCCAGCTCGATCCAGTTCATCAAGATGATGTTATCCACCAGCGAGCTCATCCCGAACGCACCCATCATGGACGACATGCCGAGCATCTCGGGGTTTTCGTGGTTATAGACCGCTGCCACCTGGTATTCCTTCATCAGCGCGACCAGTGCGTGGAAGAAGTCCCGAAAGACGCGCCCCTGGGTGCCGAGGCTCGACCCATAGGTTGAGATACTGTCGATCACGGCCCGCCGGGGCCGGAAATCCTTCACGATCTGCTCGATGTTGTGGAAGTGGTGATCCACCTCAATCTCCTGAGGTGGGTCGTAGTAAAGTTGGACCACCCCGCGGTTAATGTGCGATTGAAGGTCGATCCCGATACTGTTGGCGTTCCGGAGCACCTGGGGCACCTGTTCGTCCAGCGTGAGCATGAGACTCGGCTCACCGAGACGCGCGCCTTCGGTGATGTATTGGAGCGCCATCACGCTCTTGCCCACACCGGAGATCCCGGCCACCACCGTCGTGCTGCCGAGGAAGTACCCCCCATTCACGACCTCGTCGAGCCCGGGAACTCCCGTCGTTACGCGACTGCTCGGATCGAAGGCGGCGGCCCGATCACGGCTCGCAGCTCGCGGCGCCTGGACGCGGCGGTAGACCTCGATGCCCCGACCGGTCACGATGCGGAAGGTGTGTCGGCCCATTTGGTACGAATGGCCGCGTGACTTGATGATCTCGATGGATCGAGTGGTCGCGCGCTGCACTTCCTCCATTCGTAAGCGGATCACGGTATCAGCAATCGACTCTTCCAACACCGGTAGCCGGCCCTGGCTGAGCGCGCTGGCCTCGACCGCCAGCATGGCGGTGAGCCGGTCGCGCTGGAGACCTTCCACCAGCACGTGAAACGCTTCGCGCGGCTCCTGCCCGTCTCCCCCGCCGTCGATCACGCCGACGACCCCATCGACGAAGAGGCGGGCAGCGTTCATCTGGGCGGCCGTCTGGAGCAAGAGACTGTCCGCCTGCTGCAATTCCTGGCGGAACACCTGGCGCGTCGTAAAGACGATCCTCACTCGCCCCTGCCGCTCCAGCGCGGCGAGATCCCAGCCCAACTGCGCGGCATCGCGCACCACCTTTTCCGGCGAGACCTCGAAGAGCACGATAAGGCCGGGCTCGTTGAACTCGCTTGCCCCGCGATAGACGAACTCGACCCCCATGGTGGTCTTGCCTGTCCCGATGGCCCCTTCAACCAGAGTGACGTTGCTTCGCGGGATGCCCCCTTCGAGGATCGAATCCAGACCGCTGATCCCGGTACGCGCGAAATTTTCGGGCGTCGGCATGAGATTCACCGCCTTGGTCTCATTCGCCATTGGGACTTTCGCCAGGCCGTTGGGGGAGGCGGGAGCGCGATGCGCCATCTGGTTCCTTCACCTGTCGGCTTTCGAGCGCTCGGATGATCGCGAGCCGTCCCGCTCGGGCAGACGCAGTCCGGAGCAGCGGTGCGAGGGGATCGTTGTCGTTATCGAACACCTTAAAGGCATACATCCGAGCCCCAGTGGCTTGGTGCTGTGTTCGCGTGACCACTTTCGCCGCGATTAGGGTCTCCAACGACCCAGTGACCTGTTTGAGGTCGTACCCCAAGACAGCGACAAGGCGGTCGCTGGTCAGCAGCACGCGTGGATGGCGGTGAAAAAAGACCAGGAGATCGAGGTCGCACCGATGGTGGAGGTAGGGGAGGCGGGCGAGAACATCCTCGGCGCCTTCGCTCATCATCCACCTGGAGACGCCGGTCCACTTCGAAGATGACGCTCCATGATCGCATTGTATCCCCCCGCCCGAAGGAATCAAGCCCTGACCACCTTGCGGTAGTCTTCACCGTGTCACCGCGTATTGCCGTCAGGTAGCAATTGGAGCCATTCGTTGGGCGGTGTAGCGCACCCGTGCGGTTGCTACGACCGTGGCGGTTGCTACGACCGGCGCAGTTCACGTTCACCGCGACCGCAGACGTGTCACCATAACGACAGAAGGAGTGTCAAGACGGGTCGAGTGATATCTGTGGCGCGGCCTCGACATGACCGATGCGGGGACGGTATATTGCGCAAACGTGCAGAATGTGCAGCTTCCTCAGTCGTTGGTGCTGGCCGAGGTGCTCTGAATCCAGAACGTGTAGGACCAGAACGATGTGCCC